>Ga0209666_1003623_pt1 | contig 11202 bp, 10 predicted proteins | sample SaaInlV_125m_DNA_FD_184679 | JGI IMG/M metagenome (GOLD analysis project Ga0209666, IMG submission 184679) | Marine microbial communities from expanding oxygen minimum zones in the Saanich Inlet - Saanich Inlet SI037_S3LV_10m_DNA (SPAdes)... | ecosystem: Environmental > Aquatic > Marine >...
TGGTCTCCAGTACTCTCAATCCCTAACGATAAGTGGCAAGAAGGCGGTCAAATGTCATCGCCAGTTTTAATTGAAAGAACTCTTCCTCATTCAATAATGGTTAATAAGGCAGGTAAAAGATTTTGTAATGAAGCAACTAATTACTCTGCTTTAGCAGGAGCATTTCACTTTTTTGATCCCAATCAATATGGATATCCAAATTTGCCAGCTTGGATAATTTTTGATTCTAATTTTAAAGATAAATATCCTTTTTCAACTATCATGCCTGGAGTAGATGCGCCAAATTGGATGAACAGTGCCGATACTCTTAATCAACTAGCTGAAAAGCTAGATATCAATATCAATAATTTTACTGAAACTATTCATAATTTTAATAATTATGTTGATGAAGGAAACGATAGAGAATTTTCAAGAGGCGAGAGTGATTACGATTCTTTTTATGGTGACAGATCTCAAGAAGGCGTGTTTTCGACATTGGGAAAACTAAATAAGGGACCTTATTATGCTGTTGAAATCAATATCGGGGCATTAGGTACAAATGGAGGTGCAAGCACAGATTCATCTGGAAGAGTATTATCTGCTTCCGGAGAGATTATCCAAGGTCTTTATACCGTTGGCAATGCTATGGCAGGCAGTACTGGCTCTGTTTATGCTGGAGCAGGTGGAACTTTGGGACCTGCATTAACTTATGGTTTTCTTGCTGGGAAGCATGCGGCTGGTAATAATTTCTTTAATTCTGAGGAAAAATAATGAATAAAATTCTTGTATATGGAGCAACTGGCGATCAAGGCTTACCTCTAATAGATGAGTTATTGAAAAATGGATATAAAGTGAGAGCTGCAAGCCGTAATCCTGATGATTTTAATGCTTATAATCCAAATGATGTTGAGGCAGTAAAGGCGGATCTTTTTGATATAGAGTCTTTAAGAAATGTTTCTAAAGATATTGATGGAATAGCAATGAATTTACCATTTGTTTTTGATAAAGAAATAGCAAAAACATGGGGAGAAAATATTACAAAAGCTGGCTCTGATGAGGGTATAAAAAAAATTGTCTTCAATACCAGTTGTTATGTTGCACCTAACGATAATGGACTTGCAGCACATGATGGAAGACGTGCGATTGAAAAAGCAATGGAAGAAAGCGGCATGGAATATGTTGTAATTCGGTCTATGGTTTTTATGGATAATTTAACTCGGTTTTGGTCAAAACCATCTATTACAAATAATGACACATTTGCATATCCGTGTTCTCCAGAATTAAAAATTTCCTGGGTGTGTTTAGAGGATGTTGCTAAATTTATGGTTGCTTCATTATCAAGTAGCTCTCTGAAAGCGGATAAAATTTATGTTGGGGGACCGGAAATTTTACTAGGAAACGAAGTTGCCGAGAGATTTTCTAAGACACTTGGTCGTGAAATTCAATTTAAGAGTCTGGAGCCACAAAACTTTGCTGGCGCAATGAGTAAATTGGTAACTGGTTCAGAAATTTATGAAGATCAGTCAATTTATGGAGGTATGGCGGCCTTTTATAGTTGGTATAATCAACAAAGCCCTTCACCTTTAGCGGTTGACATGGAGCCTTTGTACCAAGCCCTCAATATTAAGCCAATTTACTTTGAAGATTGGATAAAAAATCATAATTGGGATAAAGTATAAACATATTATTTTTTTGGGGTTACTTATGGGAAAAATAGACATTGAATCAATAAGTTTTTTAGATCCGGCTACGCAAAGTTGTCCTTATGAGGCATATAAAACCTTGAGATCAGAATGCCCTGTGTATCAAATACCCGAGGTTGGATTTTATATGATTACAAAATATGATGATGCTAGAACGGTAATCAAAAATACGGAAATTTATTCAAACACATATTCACATCAACAAGGCTATGAAAGTGAAGGAGTAAAGCGTCATAGTGAGATAATGAATAATGAAGGTTTTGGTAAAAAACCAATAACTCTCCAAAGAACAGATCCTCCTATTCATACTAAATATCGCAAACTTCTTAACAAAGCATTTACTTTAAGCCGTGTTAGAGAAATGGGCCCTTATATTTCTGATGTTGTTAATGATTTAATTGATGGTTTTATTGACAAAGGGGAATGTGAGTTTGTTTCTGAATATGCAGTACCTATTCCTTGTACAATTATTGCCGATCAATTAGGGGTTCCTAGAGAATACCTAGGTAAATTTAAAGAATGGTCTGATGCAATGCTTATTCCTGCCAGTGGAATGGCTTCAGTAGAAGAAATGGAAAATGCCGCAAGGCTTGAAGTTGAGTCGCAGCATTACTTTAAGAGTATTTTTGATAAAAAAAGAAAAAATCCAACAGATGATATTATTTCTGATTTAGTTAATGCAGATTTTGATGGAGAGAGAAAACTTACAGAAGATGAATTACAGGATTTAATTAATCAACTATTAACTGGGGGTAATGAAACAACAACCAGTTCGATCGCTCACGGAATGTGGCTTTTACTTAGGCACCCAGATCAAATGGAAAAAGTAATAAATAATCACGATCTCATCCCTAATTTTGTTGAGGAAACAATTCGTTATGAGACACCTGTGCAAGGTTTATTCAGAACTGCAATGGCCGATAGTGAGATTAGAGGGGTTAAAATTCCAAAAGGAAGTACTTTATTAGTTAGGTATGCAGCACTTAATCGAGATGAAGAAACATTTAGTGATCCTGAGATTTTTGATATTGAAAGGAAGGATGTAGGAAAGCACTTAGCATTTGGATCGGGGGCACATCATTGTATTGGCGCAAGTTTGGCTAGAGCAGAAATGCATGCTGCATTTAAATATTTTTTCGAACGCATAAAAAATATTGAGTTAGCAAGAGAATTAGAAGAAATCCCGCATCATCCAAGTATCTTTTTGCATCAATTAAAAGAATTACCAATTAAATTTAATAAACAGTAATAATATGAAATCTTATTTTCTAAATATTTTTGTATTAAATTTTTTAATTTTTATAAATTTTACTGGATTTTTATTTGCTAATCCAATTCAGCCTGGACCCCTTTCATATGAAGAGATTCAAAAGGCAATGATTCTATCTAAGCCTGGCGATGTTATTGAGTTGGGGGAAGGCATATTTGAATTTGAGGATGGTTTATCTTTGGATATAGATAATGTCATAATTTCAGGTGAAGGTATCAACAAGACAATACTGTCTTTCAAAAATCAAAAATCTGGTGCAGAAGGCTTAATGATCACTTCAAATGGTGTAATTTTAAAAGATTTCGCTGTTGAAGATACAATTGGAGATGCAATTGTTGTAAAAGGAGCTAATGGGATAAGCTTCATTAGAGTTCGAACAGAATGGACAGGTGGACCTAAGGAATCAAATGGAGCTTATGGCTTTTATCCTGTTCAAAGCACTGATGTTTTGATAGACGGTTGTGTTGCCATAGGTGCTTCTGATGCTGGGATTTATGTTGGTCAATCAGAAAGAATTAAAGTCTTAAACAGTATAGCTAGATATAATGTTGCCGGTATTGAGATCGAAAATAGTTTCTACGCTGAGGTAATTGGTAATATAAGTGAGCATAATACAGGTGGTATATTAGTTTTTGATTTACCCGATCTTCCTCAACAAGGAGGACATCATATTTTAGTTGAAAATAATATTGTCAGAAATAATGATACTGAAAATTTTGCTCCAGAGGGGAATATTGTTGGAAATACTCCTAATGGAACAGGTATAATGGTTATGGCAAATCAGTTTGTCGAAATTAAAAATAATGAAATTAAAGATAATGCAACAGCAGGAATTTTAATCGCTAGCTATCAAGATGAAGCAGAAGATAAAAATTATAACCCAATAGCCAGCAATATTTTTATTCATGGTAATTCTCTAAATAATAATGGCTTCAATGTTGATAAGGTTAGGGCAAGTCCAATATCTGAAGTTATAAATGGTAAAGCCCCAGATATAATTTGGGATGGAGTAGTTCCATTTATTGAGTGGATTGGCTTTAGGAACTCTTCAAGAATAATTCTTGGTGATAATTATTCAGATTCAAGTACTCCTATCTTTGCCAATCTAAAGCTAATGACAAAATTCTTAATCTCCTCACTTCATAAAGTTGATACTAATTATGAGAATTATCGAGGAGAATTAAAACCTATTCGGCCAGTAATTTTCGAAAAGGATTAAATTAATTGAAGACTCTTTTTAAGATTTTAATTGTATTTTTTTTATCAAGTAGCCCATTAAGAGCAGAAACATTTGCATTATTATCTGAATATAATTTTTTTCAAAATATTAAGGGTCAGGTTCCTAACAAGGGGGTAATTCCTTATCATATAGCTAATCCTTTATTTTCAGACTATACCTATAAATTCCGTTTTGTTTCAATGCCAGATGATAGCATGGCAAGCTATAATCACGAACAAGTATTTGATTTTCCTATTGGTACTACAATAATAAAAACTTTTGCTTATCCGGTGGATGATCGGAACTTAAAAAAAGGGTTTCAGCTTCTTGAGACAAGACTTTTGATTCATAAAAAAGAGGGATGGATTCCAGTTTCATATATTTGGAATGATAATCAGACAGATGCAGAAAGAGAATTTATTGGCAAAACAATTGAGACAAGCTGGGTAGATAAGAATGGAGTATCTCAAAATGTTAGGTATAGGGTTCCCAATATTAATCAGTGTAAATCTTGTCATCAGCTCAATAAAGTTATTAAACCCATAGGGCCAAAAGGACGGAACATGAATGTAGATTTTTTATATGAAGAGGGTAAAAAAAATCAATTAGAGTATTGGGAATTTAATGAATTATTAACAAACCTACCAAAGAAAAAAATATCCAAGCCAGCTATCTGGGATAATGAATTATTTTCAGTTCCTGAAAGAGCCAGGGCTTATTTAGATTCTAATTGCGCACATTGTCATAGAAAAGGTGGCTCTGCTGGAAATTCTGGTTTTTATCTCTCACTTGAGCAAGCTGATGGTGTTGCTCTTGGTATTCGAAAAAGACCGGTAGCGGCAGGAAGAGGCAGTGGAGGAATGGCTTACGTAATTGACCCTGGAAAACCAGAGGATTCGATTCTTTTATATAGAATGGCCTCAACTGATCCAGGTATAATGATGCCAGAGTTAAGTAGAAGTCTAAATCATAAAGAAGCTTTGCCCCTTATATATGATTGGATAAAAGAAATAGAATAAATTTATTTAGAAATGGAGATTAAAATGGAAACTGGTGGATGTTTGTGTGGAAAGGTTCGCTATAAATTTGATCGAGAAAAAATTATCTCCGCAGGGCATTGTCATTGCGTTGATTGTCAAAAAATAACAGGTTCAGGCAAGGCTACAATTGTATTTATCCCAACTGAAAATTTAGAGATTAATAATAAATATAAGGTTTACTCTATTGTTGGGACAGATGGAACAAATGTGCATAGAGGTTTCTGTCCAGATTGTGGTTCGCCAATAATTAGTTATGTTACAGAGCAGCCTAATCTAAGATTCATAAAAGCAGGGAGCCTTGATGATTCTTCTTGGGTCAAAACAGAATCAAATTTTTGGACTCAATCAGCAAATAACTGGGATCCGGTGAACAAAAAGTTAACTAGTTATTTGAAAAATCCTGAATAAAATTAATGATCTTCACTTTATAGTTTATATCAATTTTAAGGTATAAAGCTCTTTAATAATATTTTACTTTTATATATATTGATGTTGTATAAAAGTTACACTTAAATAATTGACATAATTTATTATCCTATAATATATTATATACCTAAATAAGGGGGACGATTATGAAGTATTTTTTATATTTATTTTTATTTACATTTATTTTATCAGCTCAAGAAACTTTTGCTCAGGATGCATCAGAATATGGGTTAGAGGAAATTGTTGTTACTGCTCAAAAGCGAGAAGACTCTATTCAAACAGTTCCGATTGCGATAACGGCTATTGATGGAGATGTATTAGACAATAAGGCAGTCGTTAATCTTGAAAGCCTTCAAGGTCTTGTTCCAGGCGCACAAATAGGTCAATTCGCAAATACACCTCATGGTGCAGTCTTTAATATTAGAGGAATGGGAGCTATTGAACCAGATCCTTATGCTGGAAGTGCTGTAATGGTAACTATTGACGGCGTACCCCAATATTTTAATATGACATCATTAGTTGATTTGTTCGATGTCGAACGAGTCGAGGTATTAAGAGGTCCACAGGGTACTTTATTTGGCGCAAATACAACAGGTGGTGTTGTTAATATAGTAACCAAAGCACCATCAGGTGAATATAATGGTAAGGTTCAAGTTACTGCAGGTGACTGGAATAGATTTGATGTTAAAGCAGCTGCAGACTTACCTATTAATGAAAAACTTTCACTAAGGCTTTCTGGTTTTCATCACGGACGCGATGGGTTTATCACGAATGTTTATGATGGTTCTGATATGGGCAGTATTGATGTAAATTCTATACGTGCAACTTTAAAATATGACGCTGGTAATGGCTTCGAGGCCACCTGGAGAAATGAAATTTTAAGATCCAAAAATGGATCTCCATATATTGGTATGGGTGCATACCCTGGCGAAGCAGAATATGTTGCTCCAGGAACAATTGCCGGTCCTAATGCTGGAGTTCAATATACTGGATATTGCATGCCCGTTGGCTCACCTTGTAAGGCGCCTGATGAATATTATTCAGCTAATAGCTCAGAGCAAGATATGTCTGATATGAATATTGATGCTTCTACACTTGAGATGGTTTGGAATGATACTTCTTTAGGTACAATTACATCTATCACTAGCTTCAAGCAGTTTGACCTTCATGAATATACAGATCAAGACGGTACAGTTGAATTTTTAGCTTCTACAGATAGAAGAACAGATGGCGACCAAATTACTCAAGAAATAAGAGTTAATTCTCAAGTTTCAGAAAATATTGATCTGGTTTATGGATTATATTTTAGTGAAGACTCATATTATCATTCACAAAACTTTAGAGCTCAATTTGCTTCTCCGGGCTTTAGTCAGGTGACTGCTCAAGATCAAGAAAGGTCCTCGCAGGCAATATTTGCTCATAGCTTTATTGATTTATCGGATAGATTAAGACTTCAAGTTGGTGGACGATATTCAAAAGAAGAAACCGAAATGAAAGTTGATGTAACTCATTTTATAAGTCTTGATGGTGTTAGCCGATATTTTGGAGATGATAGACTTGCTGATTTTGGAATTGATTTTACTGCTCAGGGCAAGGATGACTGGACAGACTGGTCTGCTAAGGTCGGGTTAGATTATCAAATTTCAGAAAATACATTGGCATATGGTCACATATCACGCGGTTTCAAGTCAGGAGGTTTTGTTGGAAGAATTACAATTCCAGAGGATATTGGACCTTATGATCCAGAAATCGTTGAAACTATAGAGCTTGGTATGAAAACAGATTTAATGGATAATAAATTGAGACTAAATGTTAACATTTTCAAAAATGATTATCAAGATCTTCAATTGGCATTGATCTATTTCACAAAGAATTCACTCGGATTTGACGTTAATGGTAATTCCATTCTCAATGCTGCGGATGCAACTACTCAAGGTATTGAGGTTGAATTTTTTGCTGCTCCATCTCCAAACCTAAGAGTCAATGGCTCCGTTACTTTTCTAGAAGCTGAGTATGATGATTTTCCATATACTAATGCTGATGGTTCAGTAACTAATCTCTCTGGGTATAGACTTCAAAATGCTCCAGAGATTACTGCTAACTTTGGCTTTGACTATTCCTGGAGAACTGGAAATGGAGAAATGATGCTTTCAGCAATTTATAAATATAATGATGAGAAGTTTAACACCAGTCTTCTAAATACTCCTCGATCAACAATTCAAGAAACAGATCTTATTGATGCTAATTTGATGTGGACGCCTGATAGCGATGATTGGTCAGTAAATTTCTGGGTTAAGAATATTGCTGATGAAAGATATATTTCAAGCGTTTTTGAAGCGCCTGGAGTATTAGCAATTGTTAATTTCCTACCCCCAAGAGAGTATGGAATTTCATTTGATTTTAATTGGTAGCATTATTTAAAATTAATCTTATGCTTTTATATAAATTTATAAGAGCATAAGATTTTTTTATATCCTTTATAATGAATAAAGATTTATCTCTAGAGAAAATTGATTTTATGGACCCGCTTACTCAGAGCTGTCCTTACGACTCATATAAAATTTTAAGAGAAAGATGCCCAGTCTATAAAATGCCTGAACTAGGTTTTTATATGATAACTAATTATGAAGATGGAAGAAAAGTTTTATTAGATACAAAAACTTTTTCAAACAAACCTTCACAACATGATGAAAATTTGGATGAAGGAATTAAGATTCATACTGAAATCATGAAAAAAAACGGCGTTGGTTCATTTGTTGAAACATTACAAAGAACGGATCCTCCCCAACATACTAACTATAGAAAATTATTAAATAAAGCCTTTACTACAAGCAGAGTAAAGGAAATTAAACCAAATATTATTGATATTGTAGATGAATTAATTGATAGATTTATCAACAAAGGGGAGTGTGAGTTTGTAGATGAATTTGCAGTTCCTATCCCATGCACTGTAATAGCAGATCAATTAGGGGTGCCAAGATCAAAATTGAATAAATTAAAGTCTTGGTCTGATGCTATGATTGTATCATTTGGTGTTGCGACTGTAAATGATATGAAGGAAGCTGCCTACCTTGAGGCAGAGTCTCAGCATTATTTTGATAAAATTTTTAATGAAAAAAGAAAAAATCCAACAGATGATATTATTTCTGACCTAGTAAATATTACTTTAAATAATAATAAAAAACTTACAAATGACGAACTCCAAGGCCTTGTTGCGCAACTTTTAGCAGGTGGGAATGAAACTACAACAAGTTCAATTGCTCATGGTTTATGGTTATTGTTAAAATATCCAGAACAAATGGAAAAAATTCAAAATAATAATGATTTAATACCAAATTTTGTTGAAGAAGTTATTAGATTTGAAACACCCGTTCAGGGACTTTTTAGAACCGTAATGTGTGATACGGAAATTAGTGGTATTAAAATTCCTAAAGGAAGCGTTTTACTTGTCAGGTACGCTTCATTTAATCGAGATGAGAAAATATTCTTTGAGCCTGACGTTTTTGATATCACAAGATCTGATGTTGGTAAGCATTTAGCTTTTGGATCAGGTGCTCATCATTGTGTTGGAGCGATGTTAGCAAGAGCTGAAATGCAAATTGCATTTGATCAATTATTTAAAAGAGTTACCAATATTAGACTTTCTAAAGATCTATCACCTATTCCTCATAGACCAAGTTTATATATTCATCAATTAAAAGAATTACCTATCAAATTTTCAAAGGTATAATTATTTATTTTTCAAAATACTATATGAAATGTCATTCTTGTTTTGTGTTCCTCTATACTTTAAACCTTTAAAGATTTGATTTGGATCGTCTCCAGAATATTCTGTAGTTCTGCTCCAGTCATACAAATATTGACGAAATACGATTCTCCAGTCACCGTCTCTTGACTCATACTTATCCAAATAACGTCCTGAACAAGTATAGTTGAAACCATCTGAACCCCAAAGTGCTAATACATAAATTTCACCACTAGCCTTATTCGAGTTTATATCAATTTCGTAATACTGGTTAATTATAGTATGTGAGGTATCTTTTAGTGTAAGGTTGCCTGCAACAATTTCCTCACAAAATTTTTCATAATGCCCATCATAAGTTCCGTATTTAACTTCTGCATCAGCATGAAAAGCTTTTTTAAATATCTCTAAATCACATCTATCACAGCCCCTTGAATAATATGTAACTACCTTTCTGATTGCCTGCTCTGCTAAGAGCGTTTCAATATTTGATATTTTTACCATTTTATTTTCCTGAAAATTAATTAAAATCTAAATACTTATAATAAAGTTATAAGTTTAATTTAAAAATAACAATAAAAGGATAAAATATAATGTTTGAAAAAAATAAAATCCAGGAATTGATAGATAGGCAGGAGATATATGATGTTCTTACTAGATATTGCCAAGGAGTAGATCGTTGTGACGTAGACCTCATTAAGTCAGTTTACCATGAGGATGCCCAAGATGATCATGGAATGTTTAAAGGAAGAGGCCTTGACTTTGCTGAGTGGATTGTTGATTGGGAAAAAGAAAATATTGATATGGGTCAACACGTGATTGGTAACTTTAGCTGTGATATAAATGGAAGTATTGCTAACTGTGAGACTTACTGTATTTCCTTTAGTGTTGATAAAAATGGTAAAAATGCGACTGTATACAATAGATATATTGATAGATTTGAGAAAAGAAATAATTGTTGGAAAATTGCTGATCGGTTAGTTGTTTTAGATCTTACTAGAACAGATGATCCCTCGGATCCATTTGGCGATATTCCTGGGTGGAATTTTACTTGGGGTAGTCGTGATAAAAAAGACCCATTATATCGAAGATAAACATATTAAGGTTTAAGTTTTTTAGCCTTGCACTTCTTTTGGAAGATCTCCATCTGGATATGGAATTGAATTAGCTTCAAAAAAATGTGCATCCGTCTTGGGTGGCTCACCAGCTGCTATTTCTTTTAAAAATATTTCAATATGTTTAGTTCTTAAGTGGTCTTTTAAAGATTTCAAATCTTTCCATAATTCTGTAATTCTTATAACTGATTTATTATGAAGCTCAACGCTAAAACCATAATCTATACAACCATTTTCTTGCTTAGTTTTAATCTCTAATTTTTTAACAGCTTTTTTAATGATTTTAAAATTTTCTTTATTTGTTTGCATTTTTGCATTTACTACAATCATTTTAATACTCCAATTTTATTAATATCTCATGACTATATTTACGAAACTTAATTTTAAATACTAACTATAAAAATTTATATACTATTTAAAAAATAAACTTACTTTGGTGGGTTTCCATTTAAGTAATCATGAAGCTTTTCATGAAAAAATCTTACTCTTGTTTCCTGGGATGCAAGATAAGGTTCTTGATAGCCTCTAGATTTTACACCTCTTCTTAGTCCGTCAGTAAGTTGCCAATCCTGATAAACAACATGATCCCATAAATCTTCAACACCCTTCCCATTATCATAGTCACGGAAGTCTAATTCAACTTCTTGAAGTATAATTGGATTTACTTTTGTACGAGAGAAATATTCTTGATTACTTGTTCTTCCTGTT
>Ga0209666_1003626_pt1 | contig 11197 bp, 9 predicted proteins | sample SaaInlV_125m_DNA_FD_184679 | JGI IMG/M metagenome (GOLD analysis project Ga0209666, IMG submission 184679) | Marine microbial communities from expanding oxygen minimum zones in the Saanich Inlet - Saanich Inlet SI037_S3LV_10m_DNA (SPAdes)... | ecosystem: Environmental > Aquatic > Marine >...
GGAATTAAGTTCCGCTTTGCTATGTCCACATGAATTTACAGAAGGAGAATAATTGAACGAAGAGTACAAATTAACTATGGAAGAGCTAACAGCAAAACAAAAAGCGCAGAAAAATGCACTTTTTGCAAAAAATGCTCAGAATTCGGATAAATTCTATGGCAGAAGATATCTGGGTACTACTGAGTCTGGTAAAGATATTTGGATCACGATGCGCCTAGATAGAAAAGATTTACAAATATCTCTAGATGTAAATGGTAAATTAGATGATCTGCTTCATGAAAAAGCTGTGTTAGCTCCAACTAGAGTAACTCAACGTTTGGGAAAGAAAATACCTAGTATCAAAGATTCAATACTTGCAAATCGAAAGAATGCAGGAGGTATAGTAACTCCAAGAACAATACAGTACATCAAAAAACTAATTAATGCTGTTGAGTCTAAAAGTTCTGTATCTCATGTTAATGGAGAATGTAGTGCACTACTTTTCCAGTACGTCACTGGTGCCGTTTTTGCAGGTGACTCAAATGAGTTGGAAGGGAACTATAGATGGCAGGATGCTGTAAGACAATGGAATATTCCTATGGGTGGGTATTTTATCGTAGACAAATTTTAAGCTATCTTCTTGGCTATCACTTAAACCAAAAGTGGTGGCCAAGGTAAGTTTTGCTCATAATTAGCTATTAAGTAATTAGAATTTTTATATAATCTGTTCTTGAATAGCTGTACGTAATAACATTTTCTCAATTAGTAATAAAGAATTTGCAAAAACTACTTATTTTTTTTATTATTTAGAAACGATGAAGCTTACACAAAAAAAAGGAGAAATAATAATGGGACCAATTGAGCATGCTGTTTGTCAGATTGCTTTTAAAATAGATAAAAAATACAGAGATGCTGAATTCCGAGATCAAGTATTGTCCATTGCTAGTTCTATAAGTGAAGTAGAAATTCCTCCGAAAGATTGGGAAACAAACAAGGACTTGAAGTCAATTCAAAAAATTGCTCACGGTATTGCAAAAGAAATTAAATAGGCTTTACTATAGGAATCTCTTCTGTTAAATTATCTAAGTTCCTCTGATATTCTGATTCTTTCTCCCTAATAACAGCTCCATCAGGATTTGAAATCATACGTTCAAAATAAGGGATATCATGTTCTTTATACCACGTTGGAGGCTTTCCCCTTCTTGATTCTAAATCTTGAGGTGGATTCTTAACTTCACGTATCCAACCATCAACGTTAGTTAGTTTATCTCTAAAATTTGCAGGATCGAGTTCTACTTCCCATATTGTCTCATAAACATCCTGTATCTGCCCTAAAGTAAAATAATCTGGTAAAAACCTTGTTGCTAAACCACTAAATTCAAGATTTCGACGTAAACGATTAGAAGCATCCGTTAAAATCTCATCATGATCAAAAGCTAGCTCTGGAATAGAACGCTGAACATAAGCTAGAAATATTCATTTAAGCCATCTAAAATATTGGGAATAATTCGTGATTAAACACTGAAGATGAAAACTCCATTGAAAAAAAATAAATATTATAATCTAGTACTGAAGGTGAAATGATGCAAAAAAAGATTTTTATATGTGTAGCGAAGGAAAGTTACGAAGTAGTTTCAGAAATAGAAAAATTTTACAACACACCTACAAATACAGCATTTTTTAGTTTGTGGTCTGCCTCTAATTACCAAAATTTATCTGGAAGCACTGACTATGAAGAAGAAATCAAAAAACAACTTTTAGAGTCATCTGGTGCGATAATCTTGATTTCAAAAGGCAGCTTAAAAGATGAAGGCTTTATTAAAAGAATCGAAGTTCCTGAAATAGTTAAAAGAAAAAATGATAATCCTGAGTATGGATTAGCTGCTGTAGTTTTGGATGATTGTAAATTTCAAGAAGACGAGATATTTGGAAAAATGCAATTAATTAACAGTCCAAGTAGTAGATTGAACAATCTTAGTTTGAAACAACGTGAAAACAATATTATAAGAATTTTTCATGAGCTTGGCGAACAAATGCTCCCAAAAGAAGAGTCTCCAGAGATTGGAGGAAAACAAGATGTATACTTTGATGAAAGAAGAATTTACTCAGATGATTTGAATTCATTTACAAATGTTAATAATTTTGATACATGGTACGTACCAGGAGGAGCTTCTTTAAGATCTAACATAATTGAGTATCGAGATGAAAAAGAGAATTTCTTTAAGGAGTCCTTTTACAAAAGATTGTTTTCCCAATATTGTATAGGAGTACCAAAGAATTTTCAGAAAACAGATTTCACACAACAAGAAAAAGCTGGATTAATTTCACTAAAAAAAATAATGCAACGTGGTGACTCCACACCATTAGATCCAATTATAGAAAGAGAATTATTACAATCACACGGGTATGAAGTAACAAAGAGCACTTTACCTGGAAATTTAACTGTAGAATTTGAAAAACCAATTTATAAATTAACTAACGAGGATAATATCTTTTTTGAGAATGAGAATAAAAGTTCCCAAACAAGAATAGATGATGCTGGTTGGGGTACTAGAGAATATGCCTTTGACTCAAAAGAAGAGTTAGACTTTTATAAATTCATTAAAAAAAATAATCCTAGTTGCATTCAATGGTTGCATCCTCAATTTCCTAGAAAACTCCTTTCAAAGGCTGGCTCAGCAGAAGGTAGAGAAGGTGTAGATTTTCTCTATTCGCCTCCTTGGAGTAACCCTTTAATCATAGAAATTTTGGGTGAACAACATTTTAATGTTGCAAAAGGTGAAAATATTAAGAAACCTGAAACAAGTTCTTCTTTTAAAAAAGATGAACTGAATTTAGAGCATGAAGTATTGGGTATTCCCGCATTTGAAGTTAGGGAGATGAAAGGTGAAAATTGGGATAAAGTTTTAGAAAAAATGAAAATCCCAAATGATAATGCAGATAAGAAACTTGTAAAACTTTTAAGAGACCTGTGGTCTATAGGAGCAGTTCATAGTGCCATATATGAGTTATTTCAATCAGAAAAGTTTTATAACAAAAAAGTTTGGACAATATTAGTAGACGGAAATTTACAAGGCTTGATAGGAATAAAACGTTTGTTTGACTTAATTGCATCAATAACCTCCCTATGGCAAACAACCAACATGCTTCCTAAACAGATATTTTTCATCAATAATAAACACGAAATTTTAGAACAACTAGAGATGAATTCAGATAATTTTGGTTATGTGTCATCCGAAAGTAATAAAATTCTTAAGGATTATGACATCTCTTTAAAAATAGACCCAGACAGTTCATATTTAGATGAATTTGGAAATTATGACAAGGACACAATACTCGTAAAAAAAGTTAGTCTTCCATTCTTAATTAAAGATGAACGCCAACAAAATACTCGTGATGTTTTAACTTTACATCCTAGTGAAAATATGGGTCCTGCATTGAAAACAATACTGCAATATATATTTGCTAAAGAAGATTTTAGAGAGATGCAATTGGAAGCAATAACAAAATCTCTTACAGGCGAAAGTTCTCTTGTGCTACTTCCTACTGGTGCTGGGAAAAGTTTAATATATCAACTTTCAGCAATATTACTCCCGGGTCCTGTAATCGTTATAGATCCCACCGTACAATTAATTAACAATCAAAAAGTAAATTTAAATGAGAATGGTATTGATAGGGTTATTGGAATTAGTGGTGAAGCTGCTCCAAATCCTGAAATTAGAGAACGCTTTATGAACTCTATAGCTAATGGCGATAACTTTATAATATTATGTGCTCCTGAACGACTGTTGATGCCTGCCTTTAATAATGCTCTAAGTTCAGTTATTAGGAAAACTGGTATAAGTCTTGTTGTAATAGATGAAGCACACTGTATTTCAGAGTGGGGCCAAGAATTCAGAACATCTTATTTAAGTATTGGAAAACGATTACAAAATCTTATCAACAGCTATGGAATCTCAAAGAAGAAAAGCAGAATTCCATTATTAGCAATGACAGGGACAGCTTCACTAGCTGTTAGAGATGATATATTAGTGGAATGTGAATTATCTGAAAATCAAGAATTAAGAGCTCAAAAATTTAATCGTCCAGAGTTAGATTTTAATGTTGTATCTAATGATGATCCAAGTCAAGGATTAACTCGTCTTTTAGATATTGTTGAATACGACATACCAGAAAAATATAGTACAAGTGCATTAAAGTTTTACAAAACGCAAGATAAAGAAGTACAAAATAATTTAGTAATTATTTTTGTTCAAACAAAGCCTCAACTGTTGAATGTATACGATGCTCTAAATAATAATGACAACCTACAAAATGCAAAAATTGGAATGGTTTGGGGAAGTGGACCATATGACAAACCCGGACAAAATAAATGGGATGAATATAAATTTGGAAACAGTGAGGAGTATAAAAAAAAATGCGTTGAAGAATTTAAAAAAGGTGAGAAAAATATAATAATCGCGACAAAAGCTTTTGGAATGGGAATTGATATCCCAAATGTAAGAGGTGTAATTCATTTTGGTATAGCTAGTTCCGTAGAATCGTGGTATCAAGAATCTGGTAGAGCGGGCCGAGATGGGAAAAATGCCTTATGTTCTACAATCTTTACCGAAAATGATAAAGATAATACTCAAGAATTATTCTCTGGTAATTATCAAGATTTACTGAAAAAATATCAGCAAAGACCTCCTACAAACTACCAAGACAGAGATGACATTGATTCTCATTTATGGTTCTATTTTGGATCCTGGAAAGGACTATTGAATGAATTAATAACTTTATGTAGTGTACTAAGCCGATTTGATCAAAATTTAGATTTTGAAAGACGTCAATGGGTGAATATTGACTTTAAAGAAGGTAAAAATAGTTCATTTGGAGATGGAGATGAAACAAAAGCAATTTATAGACTTCTCACAATGGGATTATTTGAAGATTGGCAAATGGATTATGCTAATAAATCCTACAAATTAAGAACATCTAGAAAAGAAAACATATTGTTATTTGAGGAACTGTCTAAGTGGATGAATAAAAGACTTCCCTCTTCAACTAAAGGGTTTATTAGAATCATTAAAAACATTTCTTTAAAAATTAATGACTTAACTAGCGAGGAAGTAATAAATGAATTTATTAGTAAACTTGGGAATGCTGAAAACAAAAGTACCAAAGAAAGTTCTGAGGAGCTCAATGAACTTAATTTTACTTTTACATCTCTTAATCAATTTAAAAAAGCTAATAGAGAAGCAAGAACTAAAAAAAGAGCAAGTCAAAAACAGATAGACTATATTTATTCTCTTTTGGATAAAAAAAGGTTAACAGAGGAGTACAAAGAAGAAGTGGAAAGCCCTTATCTAGATTCAAAAACTGCATCTGAATTAATAGGGTTCCTAAAAGAAAATAGTGTTAGGAATGCTAGTGAGAATCAGAAAAAACTACTTGAAAAAAATCTAAGCAATCTACAAAACCACAACAGAAGGTCTTCATACGAGTCGAAAATGCAAAGTGACTTGTCCATGAAGGAGGCTTCATATTTAATAGCACATACTTTTAGCGAAATTAACGCTAGAGCACCTCAACAGGAATTAGATGAAGCAAAGAATTATTTTCAAAATATGAATACTTTTGATACTTTCATTGTATGCATATATATGTATCTAGTTCATGCCACATATGAATCAATTGGATATAGTAGAAGACAAAAACATCTACAGGTATACGAACTAGCTAGAGAAAATAAGACTAATGATGAGATTCAAGAAGCTTTTGATAATTATTTCTCTGACTCTGACAGTGAGTTCGCCAATCAAATGAGAACACAGCTCATGAAAGATGGAGATGATATTAGCTTATGGATAAATACGGTGGCAACATACCCAAGCATAGAAAATGTCAGATTAGAACTAGAAAAAATAAGGGAGCAATCTGATCAATTTAAGGGATGGCATTGGGCTATGTTATATACCCTATTAAAAGAAGAAGACTATGGGGATAGATTATCTATTCAGTACAACCTGATGGAGGAATTCTATGAAAGTAAAAATTTAGAAGCTGATAATTTGTATCAAGAGATTGAAATATTCATACACGATTATTTTGAAAAAGACATTAATGCTCTATCTTCTGTGTTTAATTGGATTACAGAAAAACCACAATCTAAAAAGACGAATTTTGAGACTAGTTTAGGAAGTCTTATTTTAGAAACTTTCAAAACTGAAGAAGATGAAAATAATGAAGAAGTCCTTTTGGCTTTGATGAATAACTTAATTAATGACATAAGAAAGATAAGTAATTAATTGTGCAGGAATTGTTTACTTGGAGAATAAAAAGTAGGATATAAAGTATGGACGAATTTGAAAAAATAAAAGACAAATACTCTGAAGTTCTTATAGAATTCAACAAATTAATTGCTAGTGAAAAAGAAAATTCAAAACTAATTGAAGAAATTGGTCTTATTTTAGCAAAACTAGATGATGAGTCGGGGAGACAAGTTGCAATTAATAAGAATCTTGCTCAGATAGAAGAAACACTGACACTGAGACTCGAAGACACTAAAGCAAATGTTACCGAAGCTTCAAATATTGTTGGGCAAGCCAAGAATATTGTTGAAAAAATTAATGAAAATAATGAGAAATCAATTGTGAAAATTGAGGTTAAAATAACTGATTTACAAAAAGAGATCGCAATAGTCAAAAATAATGTGGAAAAAATTACGGAAAATTATATCGACATAAATAGGAAAATCTCTTTAATCAAGGAAGTAAAAAAAGCAAAATAATGTTGGGAAATTTTTCAAGGTTATAAAAACTATATCTAGTCTGTATAACGTTATTGTCTTTTTTTAGTCGGGGACATCACTAATGAAAACTCTCTAGATTTTTCATTTCTAATATATAATTTAGCCGGAGCGCCCTTTCCAGGCTGTTTTCTTTTTTTATTTTTACTTTGAGGTGAGGGAAGTATTACATAATTACCATCTTGGTCAGTCTGATTTAAAACCTTTTTATGAAAATTGCTTAAATCTATGTTATCCAAATCCTCATTTACCGACCAAATAGCTTCATAGACAGATCTAATTTCTCCAATTGTAAATTCCTCGTCTAGGAAATCTAATGCAATGGGTGTGAATTTCATTTTCTCTGAAATATAGTTAATTGCATCATCAAGAATTAGGTTATGATCAAATGCTAATCTTCTTTTTTCAATTTTTTTATTAAGAATATCTTTTACATAGAAATATTCAGCTTCAGCCGCATCGCTTCCCGCAAAAGGGATAACATCCTCATTTAATATGGCTGCATAAGCAACTGACATAATTTGTTTGTGAAAGCTGGGATTTTTTGATTCAAAATTATACTCATCTCTTTTTGGGTCAGAGTAGAAACCTATTTGATGTGGAGATATCTTTTTTTGATTTAAATAAATCATTGCTTCTTCTAGTAATTCTCTTTTTAATGCAGTTTCTGCATTTTCACTAGATCTCAAAAAGCCTCCAGGAAGTGCCCAGTATCCAAAATATGGTCTCTTTGTACCATCTTCATTGATGGCTCCTCTTTTTATTAACAGGACTTTTAATTCTTTCCCAAAAATAACACGTGAAATCTCTTTGTCAGAATTCATAATCTCATCGAATGACTGATCCTTACTATTTGCAATAGTGAGAACAACTCCATCAACTGCTACTGAAGGTCTAAAGTATTCATTATTAGATGCATCATTTAAAGATTTTAAATTCTTTACCATTACAGTATTTTAACTATTTATGGTATTTTGTACAATAAATTTGACAAAATATTATATTAATGGTATATTTAACCATAAATAGGAGAAGTAATGTACGTAGAACAAACAATTTGCTGGAAAGATATTTTAGGTAGCACTGTTTGTTTGTGTTTAAAGTGTACAAGTTGTAGACGCAAGAAGCCTCGCTCTCAATCAGAAGCCCAAGATCGAGCGATTTTCTTAAACATGAAAAGAAGAAACAATCAAAGAAAACGAAGTTACAGTTGCTTATTTTGTGACTTTTTTCATGTAGGACATACTCCTAATAAAAAAAGAATGAAAAATATAAAAGGAATGGTGAAAAGTGCATAATCTCTTAAGTAACAAAGAAAATCAAACACTCTCAATTAGGATTGTTTTAGATCGTTCAGGTTCTATGTCAGGTAGTCAAAGTATTACAGTAGAAGCCCTGAATACTTACCTTTCAGAGCTAAAAAAAGAAGAAGGTATGAACGCTTCACTAACGTTGAGTACTTTTGATTCAGTCTCCATAGATATACCTATCTCTAGAGTCTCAGTTGAAAAAATAGACTTATTTCCTGAAAGTATTCTTCAACCTAGAGGAGGTACTCCCCTTTTCGATGCAATTGGTTTGGCAATTCATGATCTTGAGAATATTAAAGATTCAACAGATGAGTATAAGATATTAGTAATTGTTACTGATGGTTTTGAAAATGCATCCAAAGAATATACTTTTGACAATATCAGTTCAAAAATAAAAGAAAAAGAAGATGCTGGTTGGCTAATAATTTACCTTGGAGCTGATCATGACGCTTTCACACAATCCAATTCGCTAAATTTTGATAGAGAGAGGTCTATGCGATATTCAAAAGAAGACTCTATCGATACATTTAGAGCTGTAACTAGAACAACTATTGACTATCGAAAAGGTCAGAACAACAAGAATATACGTTTTACTGAAGAAGAAAGATCTCTTTCGGATAAAAAGCGTTTTAAGGAGGATGAGTAGTTAATTGTTAGTCTTTATGGTCTGCTTAATAGGCACATTTGCTGTCTATTTCTTGTGGGTGTTAATAGACTCACGAGATACTGACAACGTTACTAATAGGTTGGAATACTATTTCAACTTTGATGATGACGAGGACGACGAATAATGAGTAAAAAAATACTTTTACTTGGCGATTCAATCATTGATAACAAATCTTATGTTCTCGATGGAGAACTAGATGTCACCGCACATCTTAAAAAGCTCTATTCAGATCAACCAGATGTCTTTATTATCAATAATGCAGTAGATGGAGATACCATGTACAACATAGAATATAATCACCTAGATACTCCAGAAGTTGAAGAGGCATCACACATTATTGTCTCTATCGGTGGTAACGATCTACTCCACAATATTTCGTTCTTGCAAACAACAAGTGAACTTTCAAAGGTCATGGGTAAAGATGCCAGAATTGGAAAATGGGGAAGAAGAGAACTTAACCCATCAAGAAATAAGGTTTTCGAGGAAACATACTTTGAGATAATCAAACCATTTACAAAGCAATATGAGACCATTGTTGCAAACCTATCTAGTCACAGGGCGAATCTCCTTCTATGCACTGTATATGAAGGTGATTTGGCTGATTCGGATGAGTTCAGTGATGTGAACAATTCATCAAAAACAATGGTCTCACTTTTTAATGACATCGTCTACAGAACGGCTAATAAATACGGTGCTGATGTACTGGAACTAAGGGAAATATTTGTCAGACCCGAAGATTATGCTAACCCTATAGAGCCATCACATATTGGAGGAGGAAAACTGGCTAAGGCTATACAAAAGTGGGTAAGTAATGCTTAAAGAGTTTATTAAAGATAGAGATGTTCTCATTATTACTTTTTTTCTCCTCTTGGCTGTGAGTGTCCAACTTGTTGGCAACGAAATAGAGGGCTACAAAGAAGTAAATGCTGAACTATTAGAGGATTTAAAATATGAAGAGACAAAAGCATCAGCATATCTATACGCCTTTGAAGATGAAAAAAATAAAAATGATACCCCCCTGCTTCCTGGTCCAGTTCTAAATATCACTCCTTGTAGTGGAAACATAGCTCTTTATCAAAATCAAGATTATGTTGTAAACTATGATTTCCCAACTAAGCCAAAAAAACTAAGTATTACCTTTTCACATGAGACTATAAAACAAGATTCAATTATTAACTTAATGCCTCTTGAGCTAAATGAAAAAGGAAGTGCAAACTACGGTGAAGTATTAACTTCATATCTTGCTGTTGGGGAACAAGGTATCTTAAATGCTGAAATATATGCTGAAGATTATGATGGCAGTTTCACGCTAACTTCCTGCAAGTACAATACCTATCTTGCTAATCACGAATATGAGGGTGATTATAAGAGAAATCATATACGTTCACCTTATGTTGGAGATGGCTATGCAAACGTCACAGTAGAAATTGAAGGAAAAGTCTGGGAACAAGAGTGGGACTCTATAGAGGAATGCGCCGGAGATGAATGGATCATTGACTGGGAGCTAGAGAGTTATAACAACTACAGAAAAGATGAGTCTGAAAAAGAACTTACTGCAGTGGAGTTTTGTTCTGGTTCGGTTACCGATCTGGCTGAAGCATATATCTGGGGTAGCACTTTTAGATACCCTGTTTTAACAACAGAAAACTCTGCTAATTGGTCTGAAATGTACGATAATTCTGAAGATATTACTTCTCTATCAACATGCTTTAATATCATAAATGCTGGTATTGAAGAATATGTTTCCACTTCTTTAGATACCTTTACGAAAGATATAGGCTATGGAAATCACTGGGCATATTCTCTTCAGGGAGATTTCAGAACCGTTGGATTAAGTCTCCATAGTTCTACAAATTCTACTTATGTTACAACTGATTCACATACAGATTTTGGTTATAAGGACAGCAGATTTAAAAAGTATCAAAATTATATTGGAAATAGAAACACTCCACCAGAAGAATCTTTTTATCTACATGAATATGGCTTGGTTCCAGATGGAGGCATGAAGTATGTCTCATTTATTTTTGAGGTGCATACTTTTACTGGTGGTAATCACGGGATGTATAACTATACGACTTTAAATTATGATCTAAATACCTGTAAGGAAATCACTCTAAAAGATATTATGTCAGACGAAATTCTTCTTGCCCAGGGTTATGAATTACAAAATGGACAAGATAGTCTTTGGATGAGCTTATTAAGTGCAAGATTAGGTGATATCTTAAGTGTTGACCAAGGAGAGCTTCCTGGAACTACAGAATGGACACCAGTACCTTGGCACAAAAGTGCTCCAAATTATTCATATTCAAACCTTAAAGCTGTATCTATACACAATGAAGGTTTAACTTTTAGCTTTCAGCCATATGTAACTGGCTGCTGGGCTTGTGGATGGCCAGAAATAACTATTGGGTGGGCAAATCTCTGGGATATATTTACTTGGGGTGATTGGGA
>Ga0209666_1003630_pt1 | contig 11190 bp, 10 predicted proteins | sample SaaInlV_125m_DNA_FD_184679 | JGI IMG/M metagenome (GOLD analysis project Ga0209666, IMG submission 184679) | Marine microbial communities from expanding oxygen minimum zones in the Saanich Inlet - Saanich Inlet SI037_S3LV_10m_DNA (SPAdes)... | ecosystem: Environmental > Aquatic > Marine >...
TTACTTTTTCTAATTTCCAAAAATCTAAAGCTAGACAAGAATTACTTAATTGTATTTATAATTCTAAAATTGAAAATGCTAATTATTGGAGTGCAGAATTTATATGTGCAGGACATTTTCTAGATTTATGGGATATCATTATTTTATATGCTACTAAATATGTTCATTGTGGAAATCCTAAATTACCTATTTATTTAAATATGAGATACGAAAATTTTAGTAATATTATTAATTCTGGTTATTCAAGTAATATTATCGTATTACGTAACAATCCTAAAATTAGAAAACTATTTTCTGAAATTATATGTATATTATGCTATTCTAATAAAAAACATAATTATCAACAAGTTAAACTTAATAAAGGACAAGAATTTGATTTAACAAATATTAGTAGTAAATTTAAAGCACCTAATGTAAGTTATGTTGAAAATATTTTTAAAGATGATGATCCAAAAGAATTATTTATACCTTTTAATGAACTAATTTATAGTATTACTAATAAAAATATTATCGACTCTTGCTATTGGTATGAATGGATTATTGAATATGAAAATATTTGCAAAAAAAAGAAAAAAAAATGTATCTGTCAAGGAAGAGCATATGCTCCTAATGGAACTCACAATGATATCATTTGGATTGTATGGGACATATTATTTTATTATAGTGAACCAACTAATTCTCTAAATAAAAATATAAATTTTTTACCAATTATTAACAAACTTATTAAATCATTATATAGTTTATTTACCATTAAATATAAACCCACATTTAAAACTAAAAGAAAATACATTATTTATTATGCATTTTCTATACTTACAGATAATATTGATTTTAATATTAATATTACTAATGAAACTGAAAAAATACAAGCAATTGTTGAAAAAATAAATAATCTTTATAAAGATATCAAAAAAAATGAAGTATCTCCTAACACCGATTATCTATTTAAAAATGTTAAAAAATCTAATATGGAAAAAACTATTGAAAAAATAGAAATAATTAATAATTTATAAAAATTGATTTAAATATTTTTTTTTGTATAAATGCATACTTCCTAATTATGACTAACGTCTCAGTCGCCTGGCTTTCACTCGATCCTGTCCGTCAGCAAATTGATTACTATCCTCGTGCTATTGCAACAAGAATCGAACAGAAATATAATCAACGTTCTAGTTATGAAAGAACCATTCCAACTAATATTGTATTAGGTAGCGATTTCTTTAATGCTACAGTTCATTTTCACCATCGTAATGGTTGCTATCAAACTACTCCTGGTATTAATTTAGGAAGACATGGATTGAAACCGCCCGGTATGCGAAGTGTTAAAAGAATTCAATTAACTTCTGACATGACTCATGTTGAAGTTCATGCTAAAAGACATCATGGTGAATGGAGGATCACAAATCATCCTCATCTTGCTGAAAGAACATTTAATATCCCAATACCTTCAGATGTAGTTGTTAATGGAAGTGAAGAAATCAATGAAAGTAATACATTCTGGAAGCCGGAAGATCTAAATAATGATGATAAATTTGTTGTTGTATGGCAGTGGTGCAGAGGAGTTCCAGAACGTCAAGGCGATTTAATGGCTTTGAGCGATGAATGGTGGCTTCCATATTTACAACATCAAAATCAAATTATTGAAACTGCTTATGGTGAATACGAACAACATGTTGATATTACCCTTGCTACAGATAATTCTAGTCGACGAATTAAATTCAATGAAAATAATTGTTTTGGAACTCAATTAGATATTATTAATCACAAATCTCGTTGTGTGCGACGAGTAGTTATTACTATTGCTAAGTTAAAAGAAAAATTAGAGGCGATGAATAATCAACCTCTTGATCCTGCAATTTTATCAACTCTTGTAGAAACAGATGAAATTCCTCACGAATATTTCTGTTGTATTAGCCAAGAAGTTATGATTGACCCTGTTAAAACAACTGATAATCATACATATGATAGATCATCAATTGAACGCTGGTTTCAAACTCGTCATACTTCTCCTCTTACCGGATTAGAGTTACATGATATTACACTTACTCCACATACTGAACTTAAAAATCAGATTCAAGAATATATTCGGTTGAAATCAAATGAACAAACACAATCAAATGAACAAACACAATCAAATGAACAAACACTTCAGATTACCTAATCACATCTAAAAAGAAGCATAGATTTCTTACCACAACCTACTTCAAATGGCTCTACTTTTTTTAATACACTTGAATTATTTGCTAAAAAAACTCCTTCTCTTAATTTAATACCTAAATTTTTACTTACTTTTCTTAGTGATAAATTCTTACCAGCATTTTCACGATAATAATCTTCAATAGGATTTTCATCTAGTTTTACCATAATAATATAAATTATAAATTTTTATTTATATTATTTTATTATATTAATTTTACTTTTCAAAATAAGTATGATATGCTAATGTATATCTATTTACATTGTCTTTTAATGCATAAACAGATAAATCACAAGCCATATGTTCAATATTTGGTTTGAAAACTATTACTCTACCAGGTTTAACATCTACATATTTTATTATTAGATTTTTTCTATCAGTATAAAATGCTGTTTGACCTCCCCAACTTGTATTCCAATTATCATTTAAATAAACTAATATTGTTGGACCATTTGCAGGACCATCAACATGCCAGAATCCTGGAGTACCTGGTAAATTTAAATTAACATAATTTCGGAAAATTTTTAATTTATCTTTATTTTTTAAATTAATATAAGGCACTATACATTCATAAAATAAATTATTGAAATATTTATTATCAATTATATTACACATAAAAAATTTTATAGAATTTGAATCCTGTCCGCTAATTTGTCTTTTCCATAAACATTTACTTAAAAAATTTTTATTTATATTTATGATTATTTCTTCATGAATTAAATTATCATAAATTTGTAAATCTTCTTCCTTAAAATAATTTCTACATTCATTTTTAATATAAAAATCATCTATATTAAAATTTTTTCTTATATTAAAAATTATTTCATCTAATTCACTCATATCATGATAATTTTTATCAGTATTTTCAAATTTATAATATAAATTATAATAGTTTAAAGGATTTTCATTTAATAAATCTAGTTCTTTATTTTCCATTTGTATTTTTATTAGAATTACTTTTAAATTATTTAACTACGATAATAAAATAAAATTTTGTATCCATATTTAAAGTTATATTTTTCTGGATAATAAGCCGGATTTTCTATAAATGTCCAATCTACATTTTTATTTAAAATTTTTGTCCAATCAAATTTTGATAATTTTGAATAGCTACTACCATCAAATTTATAATATTGTTTATTTATTGTTAATACACTTACAAAATGACTATTTTCTTTTGGTTTATAATGGTCTTTATTTGTTAATATTATACTATCTAGCTTGTATTTATATTTTTTACTATCTAATTCTAATTCATATTCCATTTTAAAATCAATTTTACTTTCATGGTCTTCAAATATAATTATATCTTGTTCTTTTGTAAAAAATAATTTTAACATATCTTCAATTGTACTATATTTTTTTTTTAAATTTATATCCACATCTATTGTTAAAATTTTTAAAATATCATATTTCAAATAACTCATTATTACTTTATAAAATTCTAATGGATTTCCTGCCTCATCCAAATTAGGTAAACTATAATGTGGTGATAACTTTTTTATTCTATTATATATTCTTTTTATTAAAAAATTTGTATCCAAATTTGATGTTAAAATCTTTACTTGTTCATGCAAATTTACTTTATTTTTTACTAATTTTGTTGAATCTTGATTATATGATGCTTCAATATATAAATTAAATATAAATAATAATTTTCGTAATTCTTGATCTTCTAATCTACTTTTATCAACTCTACGACCAGTTATCATCAAATTTCTAAAAAATCTAAAAAATTTTCTACCTTTATCACTAAAAAAAAATGTTACAAACATAGTATTAAACCAACAATTTGAATATAGTTGTTTTGGTGCAATAAATTTACATGGGTCAACATGTTTTGATCCCATTAAATTTTTTAATAAAAATTTTTTTACTAATACATTATTAAAATTTAAACATCTTGGTTTACTTATTGTTCCTATATTTATTTGTAATAAATTATTACATAAATTTACTGTTTGATTTTTTAATGTTTTTAACTTTTTAACATCTAATTTTCTATTTATATTTGGAGAATATGACTTTGATTTACGTGTTCTTCTTTCTGTAAATGAACTACGATAACCTTGCTGTTTTGATGATTTTATACTTTTAACTAATCTATCATAAATTTCTTTCTTTTTTGTTTTCATTATTAATATATTTAAAGATATTTTTTAGCAATAAATTAATAATTATAAAATATTATTAATTTATATAATGGCTGAATCTATTAGAAAATCAATTAATAAGTTGACTCAAAGCATTAAATCTACCACTTCTCAAAAATCCAAAACTCCAATTTTATCTCCTTTTCAAAGTAAACCTAAAACTGAACTAGAAACATTAATTAATACTCCTATTAATTCTATGGTTAGCACAAAATCTTCTGAAAAACCTTCTTTATCTCAAAAAGCATCTTCTATTGCTTCAAAAACAATTGAAACTGCTACTTCTATTTTTACTTTCAGAAATATATTATTTGTTATTTTATTAGTTTTTCTATTATCTTTCCTAGGATTTAATATTTTTACTTATTTAAGTGACGGAACTAATTTTTTAACTAATTTATTTGGTCCTATTTTTTCAACTACTGGAGAAGTTGTTGGTGATGCTACAAAAAATGTTGTATCTACTGCTTCAAGTGGAACTCAACAAATAGTTCAAACTGGTTCTGATACTACTAAAAATGTTGTAGATGTCGCCGCTACTGGAACTACATCTAGTATTGGATTTTTACAAGATCGTTTGAAAAAAACTGCTTCTGTTGTTAATCCTGAAAATAGTAATATATTAACTGATAATGTTAATAAAAAAATAGATAAAACTGATTCTCAACCTGAACCAGTTAGAACACAAGCATTACAACAAGGTTATTGCTTCATCGGTAAAATAAATGATACTCGCCATTGTGCAAAAGTTAATGAACGCCAACAATGTATGTCTGGAGATATTTATCCTACTATGGATATTTGTGTTAACCCTAATTTAAGAGCTTAACTTTTCATACATAATTTCTTACATCGTTTAAATGTTTTTCTTTTTTTAAATTGAGAACAACATTTTCTACAACCATCTTTACCATTTTTTGCTTTCTTGCAAACACTAATATTTTTTTTTGTTTTCTTTTTGTTATTAATTACTAAGTATGGCTTAAAAAATTTAAACATATCATTACTACTTCTATTACCTAAATAATTTTTTACCTTTTTCCCTTTTTTAAATACCATTATTGATGGAAAACCATCTATTGAATTTTTTAACGAACTAAAATCTATATAATCTAATTGACTAGCATCTATTTCTAATAATATACCATTACAATTCATTTTTTTTAATTTTTTCTTTAAAAACTCCCATTGGGATTTCATATTTTTACAATGAATACATAATTTACTGAATACTCCAATTAAACAAATTTTTTTTTCTAATAAATCTTTTATCACCTCTTTATCAAAAGAACCATTTTTTAATTCAATTATTTGCATATAATATTATAATATATTTTATAAAATTAAAAAAATATATTATATTTGTATAATCTAATTAATAATGGTATTTAATTATAAAATTTTAGCAATATTATTCATTTTTTTATTAGGTTTAATTTATTATACTAATTCGACAAAAGTTTTTGAAAATCTCTCCAATAATACAGAACAAAAAAAACCAAATAATTATACATGTCCTAATATGTTAATTGAAAAAGATGGAAAAATATTATTATTTAATTCTAAACTTGCTGCTGTTCCTGGAGTTAATCCTGTCCAATTTAATAGTTTAGAAGAATATTCAGAATTTATTGAATGGCAAAAATCTCAAAATATTAATTGTCCTGTATTATATCTTCAATATACAACTGATACACAAAATAACGATTTATTCCAAATTAAACCTTCAATATTTGAAAATTCTGGTGGATTATCCAGCACCAAATCTGATGCATTACCTGGAAAAACATCTCAAGATTATTTTGAAAAAAATAAAATGCTTGATGCTACTTTAGATTCTACACCTAATTCTAATATGAAATTTAATACTGGAATGTATTCTGGCTTTGATCAATACAATCAAAATGTCGGAGTTAATACTCCTCTAGATTTTTTATATAATGAAAAAACAACTCAATCAAGAAATCCCATGGACCCTAATTGGGGTGGAAAAGAATACACAAAAAATGCATTGCAAGAAGGTGATTATAAAGGACGAGAAGTATATAGATATAATACACCACAAATTAAAACTAATTTTAGAGAAATTCTTGATGATTAAATATTTATATAATATAAGATAAATGCGTAAAAAAAGTAACAAAAAACGAACTTATAAAAAAAAATTACCTAAAAAATCTCGTAAATTAAAAAAACCAAAATATAAGAAAAATGCTGGTACATTAAAAAAAATTTTAAGTAGAAGAATTAAAACTGAACCTCCAAATCCAAATACACTTATTTTAAATCCTTATTTTGATCCAAATAACCCCAAACCTGATGATATTATAATGACTCAAAGTGAATTAGATAGAAAAGAAGTTACTAAAGAAAAATTACGTGCATTAGAGGAAAGATATAATAATCCACAAATTAGGAGAAAAATATATTCAAAAGTAAATGAATTTAATCCTAAAGGCATAGATTCTGAGGATATTGCTGATGTTATGGAAATGGCAGGAGTTCAAAAGGGCAAAGCAGTTCAGGCTCTTAGACAAAATTATCTTGATCCAGAACTTGCTATTATTAAATTAAATAAAATAGGCTTAGATCCAGATGATATTAAAGTAGTTATGGATGAGGCGAGAGTAACTGAATTTGAAGCCGCATATTATCTTAAAAAACACAATGGAAATTATCTTAATGCAATAACTGAAGCTATGTCAAATTAAACAACTTAATAAAAAAATTATTTAAAGATAATTAATTTTATCTATTTACACCTTTGCACATTTAAAACGCCGATTTTAAGGCAGGTAATTTTTTAGTTTCCGTGTTCTATTTGATGGTTTCTTTACATATTTTTCTGTTCTATTATATGCTCCTTTAAATATATTTTCATACTTCTCTTTTGGAATATCTCTTATTACCTTTTCTATATTTTCTTTTAGTTTTTCGTGTGTTAATCCGTCTAACTTTTGTAATCTTGACTTTAACATACTGAAATAATTTTCAATTGAATTGGTAAAATGTTGATACGGAACAGCATATAATATATTATTATGTTTATTCACTAATGCTTTTATTCTTTCGTTTCTATGACTACTTGCATTATCTAAAATAATTAATTTATTTTTGAACTTTGTAGTTATATATTTCTCTAAAAACTCTAATAATCTATCTGTATTAATTCCACTCTTTTCATATAACTCCCAACCTAAAACACCTTTGGTAGAAATAGCAAATATTCCAGTATATTTTTTGAATACTTCTTGACTTTGTGTTTTTATTACACATCTTTTACCAAGTTCATTATAACAATGATTTCGTTTTTGTAATGATTTTATACTTGTTTCGTCAATACATATAATATCTTCTATTTTATATTTTTTCACTTCATCATAAAACTCTTTGATTTTCTTATTTATATCAATATCCTTACCAAAACGCTTATTCGGCTCGTGTCTAATTCTTGTAATTTTCAAGGTAATATTATTATCATTTACTATTCGGTTCAAATGAAAACGACTTAATGTTAATGTAGGATATTTTTCCTTGACTTTTTCAAGTAAATCTTGCATTGTAATTGTTCTATTTTTCTTTATTTCATCCAATATAAACTTCACTTGGTCTTTATGAACTTTATACGCAACTGGTTTTCTATTATGTCTTTTAATTTCACCATCTTTATTATATTTATCAACCCATCTCATTAAACTCCGTGCAGAACATTTGAATATTTTACAAACTTCTTCTTGTGATTTGTCTTCTGTTAAATAATATTCAACCGCAGATATTGTATAATCTTCGCTTTTGTGTGTAGGCATTATATTATATAATAATTATATTAAAAATAAAACATAAAATAAGTTATTTTGGTAGATTATTCATAAAAATATTTAGGAAACTTTTTTTATGTTAAAAATATTAAATTAACTATTTAAAAATATAATATTTATATAACTTATAATATGTTAAACCAAAAAACTTATTCTTGTGGTATTTGCAATACTACACCTGACCAAATTTCTCATCACAAATCACATATTGAAACACAAAAACATAAAGATAAACGTGAATTATTTGAGTTTAAATTATCTAAATTCTCAAATCAAGAGTTAGAAGAAAAATATAAAACACATAATGTTGATGATATCATAAGAGAAATTGAAACAATAATATATACTCCACTTGATAAAACTAATTTATTAACTAATAATAAAAAATTGAAATTAAATATAATTAATAATACAAGTAATATAACTGAAGAAATGAATGCTCTAAAGAATGAAATGATAGAACAAAGTAATAGTGTTTCAAACAAAGAAGCGTTAAAAGATAAAATACACGAAATACATAATTATCTTAGAAATAATGGTGCTGGTTATGGTATGAACGCATTAAAAGTATTTAATATAATTTATGGATTAAAAAAAATACAGGAAAATGGTTTATTTCATAAAGTAAACTTGAAAAAACCAGATTGTGAATTTTCATATTTGTTGAAATTAGCAAATGAAAATAAAGATGAAGAATTGGCAGATTTAATTTTTGGACCTGTGTTGCAATCAATTTGTGATAGTGAATTAAAAGAACTTCTATTCTATGAAATACCCCAAAATATTAGAGGTTCTGTATTTGTGTATCTTATAAGAGAAATTGATAAAATTAGTATTATTGAAAAAACTTGTAATGTGTTATTATCAGGTAAAATTTATGAATACTTTATTGGTCGTGATGAGAGTGCTATTAGTGAATTAGGTGCTTATTTTACAGATAGACATATTACAAAATATTGTTTACAAAAAGCAAATCCAAAAATTAATGAAGATGGAACAATACCATCTATGATTGATATGTTTGGAGGTTCAGGCGGTTTTACAACTGAATATATAAATTATTTAAATGAGACATATCCACAATTAATAAATTGGAGCATTGAAATAAATAAAATTTATCATTATGATATGAACGAAGATGTTATTAAATCAGCTGGTTTAGAGTTCTTTTGTTTAACTGGTGTATTGCCTAATATGAATAATTTAAAATATAAAAATTCATTTACCGATGAATTTAATGAAAACAAATATCATTTTGTATTTACAAATCCACCATATGGTGGAGATAAGAATTCTAAAACTGAAGCCCAAAGCAAAAGAGACAAAGTAAAAGAATATATTAAAAATGAACTTATTAATGCTACAAATGAAGGATTAAGAATAAGAAGACAAAAACAATTGAAGAAAATAGAAGCACAAGAAAAACAAGAAAAAAAGGAACAAGATAAGACAAAAGTTTGTGTTCCTTCTTGTAGTGCCAGAATTCAAAAATTTGCAAAAGATAATAATTTAAAAGGCAATGATAAAGAAAGCTGTTCTCTTATGTTATTAATGGATATTTTAGAAATAGATGGAACAGCAGTCGGCGTTTTGAAAGAAGGAGTATTCTTTAATAAAACATACAAAGATTTAAGAAAATGTTTAGTTGAAAATTTTAATGTTAGAGAAGTTATTAGTGTTCCTCAAGACCAATTTGAAAATACCTCAACTAAAACTTCAATTGTTATATTTGATAATACTGAAGAAAAAACTACTGAGGTAAAATTTAGTAATTTAGAGGTAGAGAGATATCAAGAAGATAAATTTGCCGAAGTATTTGGTGACATTGTTATTATTGAAAATAAAGGTGATATTAAAGGAGTAAATGATGTATTAGTTTCACAAGCCACGAGAGAAGAATTATTGAGTAATCCTATTTGTTCTTTGAATGGTAAAGACTATAATAAAAAAATAATAGTTGTTGGCGTCGGTTATGAGTTGGTGAAATTAGAGGATATTTGTGAAATTATATGTGGAAAAAATTTACCAAAAGATAAAGCAATAAACGGTATATATAATGTATATGGTGGAGGAAATTCTTCTTATACTCATGATGAATACAATATTGAAGGATTTAATATAATATTATCAAGAGTTGGTAATAATAATATTTCATTAATTAATGAAAAAATATATTTAACTGATAATGGATTTTCATTAAATATAAAAGATGAATTAACAAAAAAATTTATAGGATATTATCTATATGGAAAAAAAGAACAAATATTTAATTTAGGGAATGGTTCAGCACAAAAAGTAATAACAAAAACTCAATTAAAACAATTAAAAGTTCCCATTCCAAAATCTCCTACAAAAATCCAAGAATGGGTAGATAAAATTTCAGCACCATATAATGAAAAGAATGAAAAACAAACTCGTATTCAAGAGTTGGAAACTTTTATTCAAGCTAAAATTAGAGACATTGGAGAAAATGAAGAATGTGATGAATTAAAATTTGATGATGTTTTGCAATATGTTAGTAAGAAAAATAAATATCGTGCTACTGATGGAAAAAATGAAGGAAAATATAGATTTTATACATCAAGTCAAGATAAAATATTATATAGAGACGATTATGAATTTGAAAATTACCATATATTAATTGGAAGAGGAGGTGTAGCATCACTACATTTAACATCTCATTTTTCGGTATCGCACGATGATGTATATGTATTAACTACAAAAAAAACAGAATATAATTTAAAATACATATTTAAATATATTAAGTTGAATATACAATTGATTAAAGATAGTTTTAAGGGTTCAACAATTAAACATAGCTCAAAAACAGCATTATCAAAAATTAAAATAAAAATCCCAAAAAATAAACAACTTATTCAAGATTTAGAACCAACCTTTCAACAAATTGAAACATTACAAACAGAAGTTAAAAAAGCAGAAGAATTATATAAAAAATATATCAAAGATTTAAGTGAAGAAGCAATTCCAAATAAATAAATTACATTACAATGATTTTATCTTC
>Ga0209666_1003631_pt1 | contig 11182 bp, 10 predicted proteins | sample SaaInlV_125m_DNA_FD_184679 | JGI IMG/M metagenome (GOLD analysis project Ga0209666, IMG submission 184679) | Marine microbial communities from expanding oxygen minimum zones in the Saanich Inlet - Saanich Inlet SI037_S3LV_10m_DNA (SPAdes)... | ecosystem: Environmental > Aquatic > Marine >...
CGGCGCCGACAACCGGCGCCGACAACCGGCGCCGACAACCGGCGCCGACAACCGGCGCCGACAACCGGCGCCGACTGTCATCAGTGAACCCCGGCGCCGATTGCCACATCCAACACCCAGCATCAACGTAAGCACTCACCGCGTGCCGCGTCTCGCCACCCGCGCCTGTGAGCCTGACACCCCCGCACACGTGCCGTCGGCGCCGGGCACGCCGCGCTCACGCCGCGTTCACTCCACGCCGACTGGCACTCACCGCGTGCCGCGTCTCGCCACCCGCGCCTGTGAGCCTGACACCCCCGCACACGTGCCGTCGGCGCCGGGCACGCCGCGCTCACGCCGCGTTCACTCCACGCCGACTGGCGCTCACGCCGCGTTCACTTTTCGCGCAGGTGCATTTCTTTTGAGATGGGGTTGCTTGCGACTGTTTCGGCGGACCCAAACAACTCCCTTATCATGGCGCCAACACCGGCGCCGACACCGGCGCCGACCCTACATACCAGTCGCTCCGCGTCTGACCACACAGCATTCTCATCCTTTACTACGTCGGTTCCCGTGGAAATGAATGCACATGACATGCAAATGGACGAAGCATTGATGGACAGGCAGTCAGAAATATCGGACGCTAAACATAATGTTTTGAAGTACGGAATTACAGATCAGGAAGTGTGGGTTACACTCAATTCCAATGCAAATGACGATACATCTTCAACGGATTCCTCGACGCCTTTGTGTTTTGACTGGAGAAACGACGAAGGTGAGTATTATCTTTCCGAGTCGAACTTCTTGTCATTTTACATCTTTGTCGTCTTCACACTGGCGGACCCCCGCCGTAAACGTGCACAAACAAACGCATCATGGCATAACGGCATTGCTATCGGCATCAGGAAGATGCTTGACAGGCCTTACGGTTTGAGTGCGTTACTGATAAACGCCACGCAAATATACCGAAATTGGAACAGATACAACGTTCAACATCCGAAACACAGGGAGCTGGCGTTTGTTTTGGCTTTAACGTTTGATCGCGTATGGAAAGAGCCCACTTGGACGGAAGAGTTCGAGTGGCTGAGGCAAGGTAGATTTATCCAAGGTTCGTGGGACATTCGTAACGAAGCTCACCATGGAGCGGCTTCGTTGTGGCAAATAAAACAATGCGTTGAGCACGTTTCTTTGCTATACCCCAACTCGCCGTGTGGGACATTGGACGCAGACTGTCAGACCGACATGCTTCGCATAGACTATCAATGCCCTAACATCTATTACAGCTTTCGTTGCCGAATCGAAAAGTTTAATTATTCTCTGGTGGACAATTTCGTGTCCACGCCGGTACTACGTTACATCAGATTCGATTCACGAACGCTCAGCGCTAGCGAAAGAGAATTGCCGGAGACGGAGGAGTCGGGCGAGGAGCTGGGCGAGGAGTCGGAGACGGAGGAGACGGGCGAGGAGTCGGGCGAGGAGTCGGGCGAGGAGTCGGGCGAGGAGTCGGAGACGGAGGAGTCGGGCCAGTACGACTACACCATTGATGTGGGGGGAGAAGAAGCTACAGAGAGTACGGGGAATGCTCCAGCAAGAGCAGAAATCTGGAAGGCGAGAGAGTGTCTCGAAGCCTTGGTGGCAGAGGGACATTGCAATGAATATGCATACACGGAGATTTACGGTCACCTTCTTAGTATTTTCAAAAGCTGTGCATAAAATATTAAAAGCTACACGACACACTACTCGCGCTTTTCGTGTAACAGCTCAATGTCCATAAACGAGTCTTCGATGTCCTGGCTTGTTGATGCTATATCGAACGGCACGGTAAGGTGTTTCTTACTTTCAAGTAAACCACGAGACAAGCCTCGCCGCATAAATCCCTTGTTACTAACGCGATCTGCCAACACCACAACGTGTCCAAGGCCCTCCACCACTTCCTCTGTTGGTAGAAGCGCCCGAATCCACCCTTGTATAGGCAAGAATAGTGACGAAAGCACGAATAGTACGACAACCATCAGTTTTCCTGGCGATGAGACGGACTCTGAAAAATCGGCAAAGGCGGTAGACACTGCGCGTAGAATAGCCTTAAGCACAACTGGAGATGCTCTATCAGCTTGAGCCTGAAGACAAGCTGCTCGCATCTTCATTGAACCGCGCGCAGCTCCCTGTTTACAAAGTTCCAGCAGTTCAGAATCTTGCAACCTTTCCGACCGAACTTCAGTTAGAGCTTCCAAGAACAAAACAGCGACACGTGAAAATGATATGATTGCCAGGAGAATTCCGATGAGAGCGACGCAACGCTTCAATGTTAATGTCATGGCGCCATCCTTTACGTATCCACACGTAGCTTGTACCGCGCGCTAGCGGGATAAGCACAGTAAAAAAAGAGTAAGTAAAGAGGACCAATGTTCAAGTTCCCCGCAGAAGTAACATTGGTGCCACAATCTATACCACCCAGCTGCGAAGATTGTGACGAGCAAGACGAACCCCAGTTGAAGAGTGGTGGCTTTAAGCAATATGAAATAAAAGACACCAAACACATTTGGTGGCGCGTTGCTTGTGTTAATCTGGTCGACGACCCTTCCCCCGATTCCATAATCGGTCCCACTGGCCACATAGAGAGAGCTAATTTCTGGACACATGTTGTTGGAGCTCTTGTCTACCTGGTTTACTTCATCCTTAGACCTTTGACTCCAAATGGAACGGTTGGAACCTTGTCGTCACACCTTGCTGCCGTGTCTTACATTTCCTTCGCGATCACCTTTACCCTTTCTTCCGTCTATCACATTTATTCAGCTAACCCTTTTTGGTCAACCGTCACTCGTTTTTTTGACTACTTTGGAATCTACATTGGGATTGCGTTTGGCACTCTGTCCGATCTCGCGATAGTCTCCAATAACCTTGAAGGGTTGCGCTTTGAAGCAGTGGCCGATGTCTTCATCGGAATGGTTATCCTGTTACTATTCTTTGCGATCAGACGGACTACGTTAACTGTGGAAGAGACGCGCCTTGCATATCTTTCAACAAAATGTAACCTTGGAATTGCTAGGTCAACAAACACCGATTTGGAGCACAGCAGTCTTCGCGCCGCCGCCGGTACAACGTTATCGTTTTCATGGATTTTGGTGGCGACTCTAGCTTTTGAAAACTTAGAAGAAGACTGTGCATGGGTTTTTGTTGGTTCGAGAATTGCGGGAACATCCATTTTAGTGGGAGGGATGCTTCTCGATAACTTCATCCTTTACCCCGACGCGTGGTTTGAAAAAGACAAGAAACCCAACTGCATGTGTTACAGCACGAAGCCGGGCGTCTGCGGAGGCTGGGCCATAACATCGCATGCGCTATGGCACATTCTTGCTGTGCTAGCAACCATAGTAACGTCTGTAGGGAGTGAGTATGTTGTGGCGTTTTCACATAATTTGAAATTTAACTCTTAAGGCGCCAGCGGCCGGCGCCGCGTGTCGGTGCTGAGTGTCGGTGCTGAGTGTCGGTGCTGAGTGTCGGCGCCGATCACCGGCGCCGATCACCGGCGCCGATCGCCGGCGCCGATCGCCGGCGCCCGCATTTAAGCCCGCTAGAATACCGGCTCATACGATTTGCTCTTGAATAGTTAGCTCAAAATGACTCAGCTCAGGGATGTTGATAGGCAATGGGTGAAAGACATTTCAAAACGGTCTTGCGCGAAGCCTCTCGTGCAACACCTTGGTTGCATTAATGCTATACGGATAAGTGGCGGACAAACCTCGGTTGACTCTCCAATGGATCAGGTTAATAACATGAAGAAGGTATTTGTTCATAATTACGAAATGAGTGACACCCCGTTCGGACTGCGAGTTAAAACCGGAAAGCTGCCCAAGTGCATTTGCCTTTGTAACCTGAGTGGAAAGCACGCGTTTTTTTACAGCGAGAGTGTTTCGCTCGCAAGAACATTGACACACAGTTCAGAACTGGCGAATTCTGCGGTAGATGACGTCATCGCAAGGGCCGGTGAACTAGACGCTTCTGTTTTGGTCGTTTTCTCGCTACCCTTTCAGGCGGGTCTCAACCGGGCGTATTTTGAAGTTCGAACAATCCGAAAAACGAAAAAGGGCGCTGTCAAAGATGGAGAGCTCTTTTTCAGCTCTCACAACACAGCCGCCAGGACGGTGCCCTGTACACTTGCTTTAGAAAATTGGACAGATGAAATGCTCACTCAAATGACTGAACACTTCAAGGGGGTGTGCTCTCCGGTGTCTCTGGATGTCAGCGAAGATGCGGAAGAGTCGCGCGTTTTATCAAGGGAGGAGGCCATTGCGATGATAGATGTACTCAAGTGTGGGCGCAAAAATCTCATCGAGGGCCACGAACGAGCGCTTGGAAATGTGAAGGAAAATGCACGACGGGACGTTGAGAAACTCCGGGGCGAGTTAGAAGCTTCAAATTCGTCTGCGGAGTCCAGAATCGATCTAGTTGTACAACAGTGCAAGCTTGTCGAGGAAACTTGGAAGAAGAAGCACGCTGCAGTTGAAGAGCAGAATCGGGAGCAAAGAAAGGAACTTGCCGCACTTAGGCCCCGCCTTCAGGGAATGGAGCTGGAGCATTCTCAAGAACTGGAAAAGGCAGCGGCGCGACAGAAGACCCTCGAAGGTCAAGTATCCAGTTTGCAGTCTAACCACGCAAAACAGGTAAGCGATCAAGCACGCGCACGCAAGGACAGTGATAAAAAACATGCCAATCAAGCCAAGGAGATCACCGCAAAATACGAGGCCAGCGAAAAACGAGCGAACGCGATGAAGGTAGCAGCAGAGGCCGTGACCAAGAGTGCTAACGAAGCACGGCGCATGTATGCCGAGTCTCAAGCAACCCTCGCAGCCACCATAGTAGAACACGAGATCGCTTCTGCGAACATGTGTACTCTCAAGGACGAACTAGACGCGCTTAAGGTGCAACACGAGTCTCTCAATGCGCAGCACGCATCGCTTACCAAGCAGAAAACCGCCGCTGACGATGAAATTGCTTCTAGTGCGGCCGAAAACGCGCTTCATGCCACACGTGTTCAGGTACTTCAATCCGCACTGTCCGAAGAGGAAAAAACACATAAAGCGACGCGCAAAGAGCTACAACGCACAGTCCATTTACTCGAAGAGACCAAAAAGCGCACAACAACGCTCCAGTCGCGCATCTCTGAACTGGAAGACGATGCGAAGAAAGTAAAAAAACAGCTCCATGCAACCTTGAACCCTTCCAGCAATGGTAGGCGCAAGGCTCATGAGGCGCGCGATGTTCCCCTGGGAATCGTGCCAGCTGCCCCGATCGCCTATCCACAACATCCGTACCCAAATCATGCGCAACAGCACGGGTTTCCTAATGGATTTGAGGTCGATCCACATCTTGAAGGAATGATCTCACAGCTCCATGGCGCGCTGCAGTCAATTACAGCCACCGCGCGTTTGGCAAGGTCGAGCACGCGTAACGCAGAGATTTTCAAAGCAAAGCTTGATGCACTTGCTTCAGTGGGATACTACGAAGTAGTACCAAACGTTCATAACTGAGATTTCTTTTGTTACGCTAATTATTGAAACATGTAACTTATCACAGCGAGGTCGGCGGCGCGACCGGCACCGTCGGGCGCGCAAATGCGCTTTTGCGTCATTTCCTGCCAGTAGAGCGCAACGGTGCGCAGTTTGAAACACTTGCGCCATAGCGAGTTGTAGAGTGCCTTCCGCGACGCCTCGACGTGCCGCAAACCAGCGAGGTAAGTGGTCCTGTCTCGAATGCTGCGAACCGGACGAGGGTAAAGTTTGTACAGCCGCTTGTGCGTTGAGCGCATCGACATGATCATCTGCCGCGCGTCAAGGTCTCTGAGTGGTTGCAGCTCGCAGTACTTTCCGTTTGGTTCATCGCGCGTAAGGCTTTTGAGTATATGAGAGACTGTCAGCGACTCGTTGTACGATCTCGAGGTAAAAAATGTGGCCTGTTGGGCAAGTTCGTACCAATCTTGTGTGACATACGGTAATTGGCCAAGAGTCGCAACAAGCATAAGGAAGCGATGCAGCATGCGGTGCTTGTAGTCCACACTTGTCTGCAGAAAGTCCTGGATCTGGTACCAGCAAATGTCTCCACCATTGTAGCTGGAACAACGCAACAACAGCATGGCCAGACTCGCATGTGGGTCACCCTCGAGTGGCTTTTGGAAGCAATACACATCTTGGAAATTGCACAGGTCCTCCCACGCAGCACACATATGCGTATCGCCAATTCCGGACCGCATTATTGCAGTGAGCTCAGTTATGCATCGCTTGGCGGATACCTGTGCACCAGGATGCTGCGTTGCGTTGCACAACTCGGTGCCAATCCACGAGACGGTGCACATCTGCTCCCAGATCAGGTCGCGATGTCTATCGTGGGGCAACTCGACGTATTCCTCGTCCATAAAGAGAGGCACAGCATTCACATAGTCCAAGGCGCAGCGAATCCACGTCTGCAGATGCACTCTGAGCTGCATATCGTCGAGCGCGATTGCGGAAGACCTAACCGATTCGCTGGCAACACTCCAAGCTTCGTAGCGCGCATTCAGATCGCTCATGTGCGCTCGAAGCAGCCCTTACTGCAAGAGGCAGGGGCAGAAGCGTTGGTGCCGTTTCGGCGCAACAGAAGTTTGGTTTCCCAAAGCTGTGAAAGCACTTTTTGCTGTACACATCAAAGGCCGGGGCCAGGACGTGTTGACCGGCTTGGCGCCGGCGAATAAACAAAGTCTGGACCGGACTCGACGAGTGCATGAAACGCGCTCGCACTCACACGGGAGTTACGCTGACTTCCTTTGTCATCTATGACATGAACAAGACTACCTATCGAGGATGACAATCGTGTTACCGAATGCACGAACGCCGAACCGTCACGGCTATCAAACCGGCAACGTGTGCGCACCAACACCGTTTCTTAGCCCAGCCTACGAACCCCGGGCAACGGGCAGTGGAGCCAATCAAACCCGAGCGCTCGGAAGTTGGCGCGGGATTGGACGTGGTACACGTCGCGCTCGAGCGGGCTCATGCGCTCCCACTCTCCGCGGAGCCAGAGCACTCGCTGGTCCTCGGTGAGATCTGTAAGCGCCAAGCCTTCGCCTTCGCGGCGGTGGTGGTGCGCCACCACGATCCGCCCCCACCGATCGGCGCCGTCCCCAAACATGAAGAGCTTCAACGGCGTGCGGGCCATCGCGCGCGGCACGCCGGTGCGCTGCAGGCGCGCGAGGGAGCAGAGCTCGTAGAACGTCTGGCGATACGGAAAGTCGTCCACGCGCCTGCGCCAGAACTGACACTCGAGCACTTGTGCGGGCATCTTTCTGGCAGCCCGCGCCACCAGGACCCCCCAGGTGCTTTCCGCGCACCACTTCACGCCCTTGTGCATCCGATTGAGCATGCACCAGGACGCGGCGGCGCGGCCCATGACCTCGACGTCGGCGTCGTCGATCGTTTCAAAGATCGCGCACAAGAAGTCGTAGTTTGAGAGCACCTCATCGCGCGCATCCATAGGGACAGGTTTGAGTTGACTGACTCCAGTAAAATAAAAAGAACACTACATTCGATAGCGCCGACACCCGGCGCCGACACCCGGCGCCGACACCCGGCGCCGACACCCGGCGCCGCAGTCAAGGCGAGGGCGAGGCCGGCGGCGGTGGTGAGGGCGGCGGAGGCGATGGGGGTGGCGATGGGGGTGGCGACGGCGGCGGCGACGGCGGAGGCGAAGGTGAAATAACAATATATCTGGTGCCACAATCCTGGCAGTCAAACCCAAATCGGCACTGCGACGTCTGTGATCCAGTTCCGCCGTCTTGGCAGGCCCCGTCGTGAGAGAGATCACGAATGTTCCCGTCAGATCCAAGCGATGTGCAGCTGTCCTTACAAAATTGTGTCGATGGCAACATTGGAGGCGGGTGTGGTGGCGGAGATGGTGGAGGTGATGGTGTGGGGCTTGGGGGCATTGGTGGCGGCGATGGTGGAGGGGGCGAGGGTGGGGGCAAAGGTGGTGGTGCCGGAGGCGGCGACGGTGGAGGCGGCAACGGGGGTAACGATGGTGGTGGCGGCGCGCTGGGTGGCATTTCCACTCGGCGCTCGGCGCAATCGGGGAAGTCCTGAAATTTATACGCGCTAAGATGAGCAACCATATCAGCATTATGTTTAGAGCAAGCGCCGTGCAAATGTGGGTGCAAAGGTGGGGCGCTCGAAGGTGTCCAACTATGGACGCATGCAAAAGCGCTTACCGAGCCTAACTCGCACAAGCTGGAGGTGCTTCCGCTTCCCCCATCCTCGCCTGCGCATCACGGAAAACATTACAGGGTCAGAGGCGTGCATCCATGAGTGGTTTGAGTGCGGGGCAAGGGGCGTGCAGATTCCGTTATCGTAGAGTGGAAGTAGGAATGAGCCGAAATCGCGCACACACGAAGAGTCAGACCGAACTTCGAATTGTGGATTCGCGGGGGGTGGCGACGGTGGAGGCGGAAACAATGGTGGTTTGGGTGCAGAAGGTGGCGATGGTGGTGGGTTTGGGGATGGTGGTGGTGGCAAAGGGGGAGGCGAGTGGAATTCCGGGTAGTCTGCAAAAGTAGTGAAATAAACCGTCGCTCCTACGGCTGCAAGCGTGCCGATTGTTGCGAGGCCTCCGTATACCAGGCACCCATTCCACGACCACGTTGCTGCCGACTTGGCTGCTGCGGATGGCTGTGCGGCGTCACCCACCCGTAACGTGGAAAAATGCAGCGTTTGAATCGGGACGGGGGATATGTTAGTAGATTTTGTAGAAGTGCCTTTCAGCCACGAGCCTGTTGCTATCCCTTCCCGTAAAGCAGTTTTGTCTTCCATGTGTCATTTACTCTCTCAATTGAGACATAATAGTCGCTAAATCATATTTCCGAATCGTTTACCTCTCGAGTCGTGAGATAATGAGTCCACTGGTTAGATTGGCCGACCAGGTGGATGTGCTGCTTCCGCAATTTGTACTGGTAGCCACTCTACGATGGATTGCGTCACTCTTTTACGTTCCATTAAAGGTTGTTCTTTCAAACACTTTCCCTAAAACCAACACAGTGATCACCAAGCTTTGTATGCTCGCATCACTCTGGATGGTGTTGGCACACGCAATGCTTCTCATTTTTGTGGTACTGGATGCGGTGGAAAACTTTGGGCCGATTAGCCGATGCGAACCACACACTTTACCGCGCCCAATAGGTATCTCGACGGGAGTCGTGCTCGTTTGTTTTGTTCTGACTACAAAACTGAAAGTTTCGGCAGCGTGCATTCTCACGTTTCTGTGCGTCAGGGAGCGAAGCGTTTTGACGGGACTCTCTGCTGTTGTGACGTCTTCGATTTGGCTAACGTCTTCCTCGTGTACAAGATCTCTCACCGTGCCATTCATTGTTCTCATTTCTGCCATATCAACCTTACATGCGACTTTGTGTCGGTCTCCCGCAAGTGCAACCCTTTCCGTCGTTTACTCAATGTGGATGTGGCTCAGTGGATGTCGTGCTTTTGCAAGCTATGCTTTTAACATTTTTTCTTAAATATTCATAATGAGAGGCGATAGTGTGTATCGGTCTTTTTGAATAACAACTCAAATCCCGACTGTTTGTGTAAACACGAACCAAACAAGAGCACGATGTTTTCTTGTTTCCGCATTTCATCGCCCACCCCCCCTCACTCCATGCCGCACGCGCACACGCACTACTCCTTGTTGCCCTTGCGCTTGCTGTAGCCCTCCCCTTGCGCGATGCGTTTTGCCGTCTCGCGCGCATGCTCGCGCTTTTCCTGCTCCTTGGTCTCCACCGCGTCCTTGGCCTTCTGCTTTTCTTTCTGCTCCCTCTTGCGCGCGTTCGACTCCGCGATGCTTCTCTCCTTGTTCTCGCGCACCTCGCGCTCATTTTCCGCTGCCTTGGCCGCCGCTACGGCGTCGAGTGGCTCGGGATCCTTAAGGTTGACCCTCGCCAGCTGGCGCACGATTGCGTCCTGCCGCTCCTGGTTGGCTCGTTCTGCCGCGCGTGCCTTCTCCTCGCGCTGCGCCGCAATCTTCGCATCCTTATCGCGCTGCGCCGCGAGCCGCTCCTCCGCCTCCCGCGCTTCGCGCTCCTTGCTGAGTTGCACGAGACGGTCGTACTCCGACCTTGTTGAGTTGCACCTGCGTTCCAGCATCCATGGTCTTCGCCAATCAGAGAAATGAAAACCAGGACACGGCACAGTGTCTGGTGTCTCCTCATCGAACATCTCGCACCGCATCTGCCTGAGGGTCTGGCAGACAGAATCAAGTCTGACAAAGTACATCTGGAGTCTCGTGCGGAAGAGCGAGTTTCTCTCTCTTGATGAAGGATCGACATTCAACCCGATAAATTGCTGCGCGGTTTCTTCCCACACGTCCACAATGTAAGCAATGTCCGGCTTGTTCACAATGCTCAGGATCTCCTCAGCGGAGCGTTTCTCTTTTGAAGCATTGTACTTGAGATAGTTGTTGTACATGAAGCTTGAAATCGGACCAAAGCGCTCGTCCATAATCTTTTGCGTTTCACACGCGTCGGTAATCGCTTCGACATCTTCTGAAGACGTCAATGCGAATGTAAAGGCGCCAATGCGAACATTGCAAAGTTTCCTGTGAACAGAAAGCATCTCGGCAAAGGGCGTGTCGACGCGCAGTGAGCCATACCGTTGCAAGCCACCGCTCTCAACCGGAGTGTAAGTACGCAAGTAGATCTCAGAGACGAGCACTTTAAGAAAAAGGGAGACGTGCTGCAAGCCCAACGGAGTGTCCCTCGTGAGACGAAGCTGTGCCTTGGTCTCATAAGTTGCGTCCTCAAACATGCGCGTCATGGACAGTATGCGTTGATTCTCTTCTTCCACATATTTCTTTTCTTTGCGCAACTTCTTCATGCCCTTCTTCTTTTTGTGCCCTGCAACTACCGACATCTCACCCGGAGCCGGCGCCGACATCTGGCGGTGACATCTGGCGTCGACATCCGGCGCCGACGGCGCGTGTGCGGGGGTGGCACACTCGCTGGCACGGGTGGTGCGACGCGACATGGAGGGCGTGTGCTTAGCTTAAGACCGCGTGTTGATTGTGCGCCGGAACGTCGGCGCCGGAACGTCGGCGCCGGAACGTCGGCGCCGGAACGTCGGCGCCGGAACGTACGTCACGTGTATTAAAAAATACGCATTAAAACACGCTTACCTACACAGCAAGAGAATTGGCC
>Ga0209666_1003635_pt1 | contig 11170 bp, 11 predicted proteins | sample SaaInlV_125m_DNA_FD_184679 | JGI IMG/M metagenome (GOLD analysis project Ga0209666, IMG submission 184679) | Marine microbial communities from expanding oxygen minimum zones in the Saanich Inlet - Saanich Inlet SI037_S3LV_10m_DNA (SPAdes)... | ecosystem: Environmental > Aquatic > Marine >...
CTCCATCTTCATCTGCACCGCGCGCTCAGCCTCGACCATCGCGGGGTCGACGTCGTCGGGGGAGACGTACTCGATGTCGGGGCACGCCGCGACCTGCATGGCGATGTCGGCGACGAGCTCCTTGAAGCGGTCGCCGCGCGCGACGAAGTCGGTCTCGCAGTTCACCTCGACGAGGACGCCGAGACGGGAACCGGCGTGGATGTACTGCGCGACAGCGCCTTCGGCGGCGATGCGGGACGCCTTCTTGTCGGCGGAGGCCATGCCCTTCTTGCGGAGCCACACGATGGCCTCCTCGAGGTCGCCGTTGCACTCGCCGAGGGCCTTCTTGCAGTCCATCATGCCGGCGCCGGTCTTGTCGCGGATCTCCTTGACCTGCTTGGCGGAGATGGCGACGGTGGGCTTGGCAGCCTCCTCCTTCTTGGGCTCCTCCTCCTTCTTGGGCTCCTCCTTCTTGGCGGCCGCCTTCTCAGCGAGCGCCTTGGTCTGCGCCTCGACCTCCGCCGCGAAGTCCTCCTCGCGCTTCTCCATGCCCTCACCGAGGTTGTACTTCACGAAGCGACGGACGGAAATCTTCTCGCCGATGCTGGCGGTGGCCTCCTTGATGATCTCCTCGACCGTCTTGGTGGTGTCCTTGATGAAGTCCTGCTTGATGAGCGCCTTCTCGTTGACCATCTTGTCGAGGCGGCCCTGGACAATCTTCTCGCGGATGTTCTCGGGCTTGGAGAGCATGTCCTCCATCTTCATCTGCACCGCGCGCTCAGCCTCGACCATCGCGGGGTCGACGTCTTCGGGGGAGACGTACTCGATGTCGGGGCACGCCGCGACCTGCATGGCGATGTCGGCGACGAGCTCCTTGAAGCGGTCGCCGCGCGCGACGAAGTCAGTCTCGCAGTTCACCTCGACGATGACGCCGAGACGGGAACCGGCGTGGATGTACGCGCCGATGGCACCCTCCGCGGCGATGCGGGACGCCTTCTTGTCAGCGGAGGCCATGCCCTTCTTGCGGAGCCACACGATGGCCTCCTCGAGGTCGCCGTTGCACTCGGTGAGCGCCTTCTTGCAGTCCATCATGCCGGCGCCGGTCTTGTCGCGGATCTCCTTGACCTGCTTGGCAGAGATGCCGCCGGCGGCCGCGGCGGGCTTGGCAGCCTCCTCCTTCTTGGGCTCCTCCTTGGCAGCCTCGGCGGGGGCGGCGGCGGCCTGCGAGATTTCGCGGGCGGGGGAAGGTCGAGTCGACGCGTTCGGGGCGGCGGGTCAGAAGACGCGAAAGAAAAGAAAAGCGCCTTCGTCGCGTACGGCGTAGGCGCGTTCGGAATCGCGATCGGACTTCGTCGTAAGAAACGTGTTATTCTTCAACCTAGGGCGAGAAGCTCGTGAGCTCCGCCCTAGGCCGAAGAACCTTCGGGATCGGCGGAGGCGCTCGCGTCGTCACTCACCTCGGCGACGGGCTCGGCGGCGGCGGGCTCGGCGGCGGCGGGCTCGGCGGCGGCGGGCTCCTCCGCCGCCGCCTCGGGCTCGGCGGGGGCTTCCGCCTTGGCCTTCTCCAGCTGGTCAAACCCGGGGAACTGCGCGGGGGTCACGCCCTTGGTCTTGAACGCCACCTCCATGACGCCGGCGGACGCCTCCACCTGGATCCCCTGCACCATCTCCTTGAGGTCCATCTTCTCCTTCATGGAGAGCTTCACCTTGGCGCCGTCCACGCCGAGGATGCGCACGTTCACCGTCGCGCCGACGGTGACGAAATCGGAAACCTCGATGTTGTAGTCGTCGGACATCTCCGTGACGTGCACGAGGCCCTCGATGCCGTCCTGGATCTCCACGAACGCGCCGAAGGGCTGGATGGACTTCACGACGCCCTCGATCTGCTGGCCCTTCTTCACCGACTTGAGCTTGGACATCGCCGCCTCCGCCGCCTTCTTCTGCTCCTTGCGCTCCTGGAACTTCGCCTCGCGCGCCTCCTCCTTGGCCGCGATCGCCTCCATCTCCTCCGCGGAGGGGGGGGGCTTCATCGTGAGCGAGATGCGACCCTTCGCCTCGTCGATGGACTTGATCCAGACCGTCACGTCCTGCTCCTCCTTCACCACGTCCGACACGTTCTCCACGAACCCGTTGGTGAGCTCGGAGATGTGCACGAGACCGTCGTTCTTCGCGCCGAAATCGACGAAGCACCCGTACTCCTGGACGCGTTTCTGTTGTTTTTTTGAGTGAAAAGAAAAGGACAGTGAGGACACGAGGCGTCTGGTCAGCGGTCCACCCGGTGCGAGACGCTCCGGTCGGCCGAAAAAACGCAACGGCGCGGCGCGAAAAAAAACGACTCGAGAAATGATCACCACCAAAACCCTCCATTGATGGGTTTCACGCGTCGATGCCAAAGGGCCGATCGTCTCCACGAAAAACGCCGGCGTGGGTCCCGTCCCGTCGGGAACGCGCTACGACGGAGCCGACGCGGTTTGTTTTCGACAATAGGGACGGGCGGTGGCGATCGTTACGTGCGTCGAGATGCTTAGATGACGTACCACTTTGCCGGTGAAGGAGGCGCCGACGACCACCTCTTCGGGCTTGACGGTGATGTTCTTCTTCGCGAACTTGCGCTTCGGCTTCTCGTTCGTGGTTTCGGGCTCCGTCACGGCGGCGACGACGACCGAGCGGCGGGCCTTGACAGCCTTGCCGGGCTTGGCGCCGAAGCGGGCCTGCGCGGTGATGGCGACGGGAAAGGGGAGCGGTCAGACGGGGCGGCGAGCGAGTCGAGTCGGTGCGGGCGCGGCGTTTCCGGCGGCCGACGCCGGTACGTGGCGACGAATCCACGCGCGCATATCCACTGACGAGCCGAATCAACGTCGCGGCGCCTCATCGGTCGCGGGGCGGGCTCCGCGTGCGTACCTGGACGGCCGGGGCCACGGCGGCCATGGCAGACATGGCGGACATGTTTACGAGAACGAAAGACGGAGCGGACGGTGCACGCGCGCGTCGGGTAATGCCCGCCGTGTGCCGGACGCCGAAAAGCGCTTTTCCTGCGTGGCCGCCGACGCGCGAGAGTTATCGACAACCTCCGGCTGAAAAGCGAGCGGCGCTGATTTCGGCCCGAATGCTTCGCGTGTGTACGGATTGAAACGTATACGTAGTCTGAAATAAAAGAAAAGTATGGCATTTTTTGCAGACTGCTGCCGGTCGAACCACATGCGCGACGTGGCGTTTTCTCCGGCTGTTTGTGACTCGGCTGTTTGCGACTCGCGCTTGAGTGCTTTTCGACGCTCCGCCATGTCAGCGTCCGAGCGTGGATGCGTGGTGGCGTCGTCGACGGAACACGGCGTCGCGATTGTTATCTCGGGGGGCTCGACCGTCGCTCTCACAACCTCCCCCTGCGACCATGGTGCAGATGTTGGCTCGCGCGGTGCGCGACATGAACCCCCTCGGCGACCAGCTGGAAGAGATGCGCGGCGCGGCGCGGCGCGCGATCGGCCGCGCGGCGAACGCGGTCGTCACCCACCTCGAGGAGAGCAAGGATCGCGTCGCCCCGGCCCCCGCATCCCTGTCCTTGTCTCGCGCGTACTCGCCGCTGCGCCACGGCCGCTTCGCGGCGATGATCCCCGGGGACTCCGCGGTGGAGACGGTCATCACGAGCGGTCTGTTCTCGACGCTCAACATCTACAACACGCTCCTCATCGGCCGGCTGATCCTCACCTGGTGCGTCGCGTTCGGAGCCGAGGCGCGACTGGAAAACCGACCATCGCGGACTCATTCTTAAACGACCACCGACGCGAACCTCCGCGCGCGCCACGAGCGCTCACCGATTTTTCGCTCACCCGCACGCATCCACATCTTCTCCATTTGTAGGTTCCCGAACCCCCCCCGGCAGATCGTGTACCCGCTCGCGACTCTGTGCGACCCGTACCTGAACCTGTTCCGCGGCATCATCCCCCCTATCGGGGGCACCATCGACCTCTCGCCCATCCTCGCGTTCACCGTGCTCAACGTCTTCACCAACACCGCCGCCGCGCTGCCGTGCGAGATGAACGAGGACGGCACCATGAAGGCGCCGGAGCCTAAGCGGAGCCCGGGCGCGATGCTCCGCGAACGCTTCGCCAAGCAGAGGGCCGCCAGGGCGGAGAAGGACGCGAAGAAGAACTGACGCTATCAATATCGCCTTTTTCGACGGAGGAAAGGAGAGAAGCCGCGCGACGAACGTCGACGAAACGACGATGGAAGTAGTCTATTCGCGCGTCGATGTACTCGATACGTATTATGAACACACGACACTACATCAGATGTGTTCGGCGATGAAGCGCGCCATCTTGCGGCCCCCCGCGGCGCTCGGCTCGACCCTCTGCTCGTAGTCGCGCGCGTCCCGCGGGTCGAGCGCCTCGAACAGAGGCACCGGCACCACGGGCACGCCAGGCACGGTGATGCGCGACGTGGCGTGTACATGAACAGCTCTGATCAACGCGCGCGTCGGGAGCGGGTCTTGGTCGTACCCCAACGCGCGAAGCGCCGGGTCCGCCCACGAAGCGCCCGAGCCGGAGACGACGAGACCGTCGCCGGTTGTCGCCGGATGTTTTTCGCGAGGGTAGTAGATCGTGCAGACCAGTACCTTTTTCGGTTTCGTGCGACTGCACAGCCTGCGGACGTAGTTCTGCACGCGGTTCCCGAACAGATCCACCGCGTACCCGAACCCGCACGGACACCCGCAGACGCCGACGACACACCCCGGCGCGCCGCAGCACGCGCGGCCGCAGTCGCAGTTTTTCGCGCCGCTCCCCGGAAGCGCGTACAGGTTGGGGGGACACGCGAACGGCGGCTTTTGTGGGAAACGGAGATCTTCGCTCTTTCGCTCGGAACCTTCAGCTTCCCGGTTCGAGTCCCCTTCGAGGCACCACAACGGCGTGCATCGCGTGATTATGCCCATGTGTATCGCCGTGCACGCCGTCGGCGCTAAAGCCACGTCGTTCCCGCCGACGGAAACGACGAGCACGTCGTTTTGGTCGATGTTGTCCCTGATGAACGCATCTTGCGGCAGGAGTTTACCGAACGCGCGGTCGTCCAGCGCGGTGGCCTCGACCGCGGCGTTCAAGCACGCGCGCCTCGGCTCGAAATTCGGGTCGTTCATCCAGTAACACACGTCCTTCTTCATCACCTGCGGCCGCAAAACCTCCTCGTACCCGTTCCGCGCGGCGGACCACTCGTCGAACCAGAACTTGTTGTCCAGCGACGAGTCCCCGGCGAAGAACACGACGCTGTCGTGCTTCTCCCGAAGCTTCCTCAGCGCGATGCCCAGGTGCCGCACGTCGTGGCCGTGGTACGGGGCGTAGTACGACGTGATGGTCGCCTCGCCCCGCGCATCCTCCGAAACGCTCGGACCCATGGAGGCGCCGGAAGCCGGAGGCTCACGCGGGCGCCATCGAGAATGATGATGACGAGGATGCGAGACATGAAGAAAAAGTTTTTTCGCGAGGCGTAAAACGTGAACATCTTGATGACGTTTGACCGTCTCGACGAAAGCCGCGTTCGGAACCGGCGGTCCACTACAGTCACAAACGGGTCATTCGTCACAAAACGCGTATCTATTCGTCCCCCGTTCGCGTAGGGAAGTCGCGCCTGGCGGGTTCGTAATCGTCGAACCATTTATGCGCGCACGCGTCGCGCGCGCTGATGCGTTCGTGCGGCGCGTATCGCAAAAGTCGTTTGAGCAGATCGACGCCGTCGGGATCGAGCGCAGGGGTGATGTCTTTCCACTCTTTCGCGCGCCACTTCGGGAACTGCGCTTTGTAATCCGGCAACGTCGTGACGGACGGCCACGTGTCGTCGTCCGGCGTTCCCAACACGCGGAAGATGCGAAACAGCTGGTCGATCTCCGAGTCGCCGGGAAATAACGGCGCTTGGTTGATCATCTCGGCGAAGATACATCCGATGCTCCACGCGTCGACGGGCGTGGAGTAGTGCCTCGCACCGAGTAAAATCTCGGGCGAGCGGTACCATAAAGTCACCACCTCGTGCGTGTACGCTCGGACGGGAATCCCGAACGCGCGCGCTAACCCAAAATCCGCCAACTTCAACGCGTTTGTTTTCTGATCCACCAAAAGGTTTTGCGGTTTCAAGTCTCGGTGCAAAACGCGGTGCGAGTGGCAATACGCAATCCCCGCGCACATCTGGTACACGAAACCCTTCACCGCGCGTCGGTCGTTGCCGATGTGCGGGTGCGTGTCTAAGTGCTTTTTCAAGTCCACGTCTAGAAACTCAAACACCAAATAAAGCTTCTTGTCCTGGTGAATCACGTCCATCAGGCTGTTGTGTGGCGGAGTTTAATAAAGTGTCAGCGCGTTTTCACTTCAGCGACGCGAAAAAAAAGATGATGATGATGGATGCGTGTGTCGACGACGACGGGCGGGTGGGAGGTTGCGATCGGTTCGCCTGTCGCGTGTCTGCCGAGTCGGAAATTCCGGGGGTTCGCGGCGTTCGGTCGCGTCGGCTCGGCGACCGAACCCGTACCTGACGATGTTCTCGTGCTTGAGCTCCTTCAGCAGCGATATCTCCCGAATCGCGGTGGACGGCACGCCCTCCTCCTCCTGCTCCAGCCGGATGCGCTTGAGCGCCACGATCTCGTCCGTGACGCGGTTGCGGGCCTTATACACCACCCCGTACGTCCCCTCGCCGATCTTCTCCACCTTCTCGAAGTTGTCCATCGACGCGGGGACGCGCCGGGGGGGTGCGGCGGGAGGCGCGGACATCGTGCCAGCACGCCGCGACGCGCGCAGGTGTGCCCAGTAAACGCGATCCGAGAGGTGGACGACGGTATTTTTTTCAAACCCGGGAGCCGTACGGGCGCGGCGACGAGCGCTCGCGCTGGCGCGCAGTCTGAAAATAATCACGAAACCTTTTTTGGTTTTGGCAAAGAAACGTCATACGCGCGTCGCGTGTGTTCTACCGAAGCTCTCAAGCTCCACCCCATAGTCGTTCGTCATCAGTCGTGGTCCATGGCAGCCTCACCTCTGGTGTGCGACCCCGGGTCCCTCGGATTCCCCCGCCAGGCTCTGTCTCTGTCGCGATGCCCCCCCGCGGAGAAACGTCGCGATACCCCCCCGCGCGGGATCGAACCCTCGACCGAACCCTCGCCCAACGCCGTTCCGAACGACCCGCGCCCGCCTCGCCTCTGCTCGCGCGCAGACATGCTCATACCCCCGGACCCGGAGCCGTACGCGGAATACGAAGACATGCCTCTGGTGTGTGTCCCGCCCACCACCAAGTCGTGCTCTAACAGAGACGCACGCACTAAAGCGCGTCGAGCGCCGTCGACGTAATCTTTCCCCGCGCGTTTTGTTTGTAAAAGCGCGTCGCGGCGGCCGTCGGCTTTGGTCGACGCTTTTAGCGTCGGATTTTTATTCACCGCGTTTGAAATACCGCCGTCGATGCGAGCCTTGATTTCGCCCGTCAAGATAAGAGCCACCAGCTCACTCTTCAAGTCCGTCAAATCGGTGCGAAACGCAGACGCCATGACGGTCAAGTCGAGCGCCGCGTACGGCGCGCAGAATCGCGCGAGGGCCTTTTCGCGAATTTTTACGCCGAGCGTCGAGAAATGCGTCGCGAGGTGCGCGTCGTAGAAAAGCCGCGGCGCGAGTTTCTTCTCCAACACTTCCAGCGCTTCCGCGAACCTGTGCGCGAAGAAGTGCTGCACGAACGCGCGCGTCTCCAGCGAGTGGTCCAGCGCGGCGCGGAAGTGCGGGTCCTCCGCGAACCGCTCGCGGCTCTCGGCGGGATCAAGGCTCGCGACGCCACACAGAGCGCCGCACGTCGCGACGTCGCGCGCGCACAAAATCTCCGCCAAAGGCTCGTCCGCGAGGTCGGAGGTTGAGGTTGTCGCTCCAGAGGGAGCACCGGAGGGAGCCCCGGAAACGGAATCACCCCCGGGTCCCGAAGGCGCGGAAGACACAGAAGGCGCGTCGGCGGCGCCCGCCAGGCGGCACGCCTCTGAGAATTTTCGCGCGGCGAGCGCGTATTTGCGCGCGTGCAACGCGGCGACGCCGGCGGCGCGCGCCAGCTCAGCTAAAGCGCAAGGGTCAGCTCCAGAGGCGCCGCTGGTAGTAGACGCAGCAGAAGCGGGTAGTGTTGTGGGCGTTGGTGTCGTAGTCGTCGTCGTCGTCGTCGTCGTCGTCGTCGTCGCTCCCGTTTGACCCGCGGCGCTCGCGGCTTTGGCGCAGTACGTCTGCACGTGCGCGAAGTTTCCAGACTCGACGCCCACGCGCACGACGTTCAAGCACGTGCTGACGACGTGTCTGTTTGTGGTGCAGTAGTCCCTGGTCCTGGCGTAGCTCTTGAACGCGTTCGCGGCGTCGCCTCGAGCGCGGTGGAAGTCGCCCAAATCGACGTGTCCCATGCGAATCGACTCCTTGATGGCGTTGGTCTTGTACCCGGCGAGCTCGGACTCGAGCATCTCCAGCCTCTTCGCCGCGCGCGCATCCACGGCGTCCACCCAGTCTTTGTCCGGCGAGTAAGCGTCGCCCAGGCGACCGCCGATGCGCTCGCACACCGCGACGTACAGAGACGTGTTTTCGGACGCGCGCAGCAGGTCGTGCGCGTGCCGCAGCGCGTCGAGCTCCAGCGCGGCGTCGGGGGCGGGATCGGGGGGGGGGAGATGTTCATCCGGCGCGTCGCGCGCCTTGGCTCGGTCCGCGACGAACAGCAGGCGCGCGATCGCCGCGTTGGGCGCGTACGACGCGACGATCGCGTCGAGGTCCACCGGGGGGACGTCGTCGGAGTCCATCGCCCGCGACGAGGGACGAAGGCGAGGCGAGCGCCACCAGATCTGAAGTGTCATTTTGGTTCGGCAACGCCAACAATAAATGCGCCGGCCTGACGCTCAGACGAGTCACGCCTGCGTCGAGGGCTCGAGGCTGGTGGCGAGACACTTTCGCGAAAAAAGTTAACAACGACAACACCCTGAGGATATACGCCTCCGCCGCGACTCCGCCATCCGCCATCCGTCACCCCCATCGCCCCATCGCGCTTCCTTTCCTCTTCGCTCTCGGGTCCTCGAACGGGTACGGCAGCATCGCCGGGAACGGGTACGGCGTTTCTTCGTCAAACGAAGCGTCGAAGGATGAGAGCACGTCGCACGTGCCCTCTTTCTTCGCCTCGCGGCGACTCCACAACACCCACGCGCCGTCGGGCGTGACGCGGGTCTCTTCTTTCGTGCGCAGCGGACGCAGGAACCGCGTGACGGGGTCTAAGTGCGCGACGTGCGCCACCTCCACTCGCCCGCACGCTAACCCGTTCGCCTCCGCGATGGCCTCGCGCAGCGTATCCGGCGTACACTTCAGCTCCTTGAGCGAGATGGTCGCCGGTAAACCGTCGGGGTTTTGAGGTTTGTGTTTCGGATCGTCCCACCTCACCGCGTACACCGTCTTGGTCGCCGCTTTGACCTCGAGTGTGTTCCGAATGGCTCCCGCGACGAGTATGCTCCCGCCACCGCTTCGCCATATGCTGCCGAAAACGGAAACGACGAACACGCCCGTCGCCGCGGAAGCCGCCGTGGTCGTGTCCGCGAACCACTTTGCGTTGCGAAGTTTGCGCTGCGCCGACCGCTCCGCCCTGCGAGCCTCCGTCTCCGTCACCGTCGCCTTCGCAACCTCCTTCTCCGCCTCTCTTTTCTTCGCCGCCGCGGCAGCCAACAGCGCCTCCGCGCTGCGCGTCTCGCGAGCCGCCTGCCGGGCCGCCTGAGAGCTGCGCCGGAGAGAGGGGGAGGACAATCCCGGCGCCGCGCGCGTCTGCTCGGCAAACGGCGAGGAGGATGCGTTCGCGCTCGCGCTCGGCGCGCCGGGACCGGAGAGCGTCGGCTCCGCGGGCGACGCGCGCGCCTCGGTGGAGGCGGGCGCGGCGAGCGGGAGGTCGCCCAGCGCGGTCGCGGCGAACGCGAGAGCCGCGAGCGCGGGGACCAGCGCCGGAGGGCGGTCGTCCGGCGCGGAAGGGCGTCTCGCCGCCGTCGCCACGTGTGATGGCGTTCGCGTCGCTTTTCGCCGCACCGCCGACACGTGTTTCGCGGGGCATGCGCGCCGCGTCACGACGGAGGGACGCCGCGGGACGCGCGCCGCCGCCCGGGAATCGAGACAAACGCGGGAGAGCATCATCGCGGGTGTCGCGAACTAGCGTCCTCGGCGTCTGACGCGCGCGCGTCGTCTCGACGGGGAGCTCGCGCGAATGCCCAGGGAAACCCGCGCGCTTTTTCTAGTCTAACGACTCGACGGATCGGTCCGCACTCGATCGCGTCACGACAGAAAATTCTGGGAGCGCCCGAAACGTCGCCTCGAAAGCTACGACACCTCGCGCGACCGCGCAGAGGCGGGGTGCGCGCGGAGGTCGGAGAGGCGCTCGACCGCGAGCGATGGGGAAGCGGAAACGATGCTCGCACGGCAAGGTGAAGAGCGACTGCGCGGACTGCAACCCCTGCCCGCACGGGAAGCTGAAGCGCTTCTGCGCGGACTGCAGCGGTTGCCCGCACGGGAAGGTGAAAAGCGACTGCGTGGACTGCAAGGGCTGCCCGCACGGGAAGCTGAAACGCTTCTGCGCGGACTGCAACCCGTGCCCGCATGGCAAGCGGAAAGGCAGCTGCGTGGACTGCAGGGGCTGCCCGCACGGCAAGCTGAAGGTGAACTGCGCGGACTGCAACCCCTGTCCGCATGGCAAGCGGAAACACAGCTGCGTGGACTGCAAGGGCTGCCCGCACAACAAGCTGAAGAAGCACTGCGCAGACTGCAACCCATGCCCGCATGGAAAGCGGGAATACGACTGCGCGGCCTGCAACCCCTGCCCACACGGCAAGCGGAAACACGACTGCGTGGACTGCAAGGGCTGCCCGCACGGCAAGCTGAAACGCGGCTGCACGGTGTGCAGTGGGTGTGAACACGGCAAGCGGAAATACAGGTGCGCGGCGTGCAAGGCGGCGCGCGCCGCGAAACCGCCCCCGCCCGAGATCAAGCCTGACCCCGAGATCAAGCTCGAGCAGCCCGAGATCAAACTCGAGCCCGAGATCAAGCAGGAGCCCTTCACCATCCGCGGCTACTTCGGCATCGGCGAGTGAAGACATGAAGAAACGCGGGAACATCACGAAAGACGCATAAACGTCGATCACACGCCCTCTACTCTTGAGACCCCCCTCCCCCTCGCCGCGCGCGCGCGCCGCCTG
>Ga0209666_1003639_pt1 | contig 11163 bp, 7 predicted proteins | sample SaaInlV_125m_DNA_FD_184679 | JGI IMG/M metagenome (GOLD analysis project Ga0209666, IMG submission 184679) | Marine microbial communities from expanding oxygen minimum zones in the Saanich Inlet - Saanich Inlet SI037_S3LV_10m_DNA (SPAdes)... | ecosystem: Environmental > Aquatic > Marine >...
TCTCATGGCGGTTTTTGCAGGTTTGAGTATACATCGAAATCACTTTCAGATCACCTATTATGCCGGTTTGTTTATGGCTATAATTTGGTTGGTTTACCTTATTCAGTATGCAAAGGAAAAGGCGCTACACACTTTTGCGAAATACACAGGATTAATAGCATTGGCGGGTGTATTGGCTATCGGTCCAAACATTGCGAATATCTGGTCCACTAAGGTGTACACCTCCGAGAGTATGCGCGGTGGGAAAAGCGAACTCACTCAAAAGAATCAAAACCAAGGTGAAGGCGGATTATCCTACGATTACGCTATGAGCTGGTCTACAGGTCTCTACGAAACGGTGGCTATGGTTATTCCGAATGCAGCCGGTGGAGGCATGATGGTCGATTACAGTGAAAAAGGAACCGAAACTTTTGATCAGTTGGTCAAAGCCTTCCGCAGCCAAGGAATGAATGCAAAGAATGCCGAACAGCAGGCGAATCAATACATGGGGGCAGCCTTCATGCGTTGGACCGGCGAGAGCATGGGCAACGGTGCCTATTATGTTGGTGCCGCGATCTTTTTTCTTTTCTGCCTCGCCTTTTTCGTGATCGGTGGCGCAACAAGACAATGGGTCATTGCCTCTGGAGTTTTCTTTGTGTTAATGAGTTGGGGGTCGAATTTAAATTGGTTCAACTCGCTACTTTTCAACTACCTACCGCTTTACAATAAGTTCCGTGTCCCTTCTATGGCATTGACTATACTCTTTTTTACCGTACCGTTTTATGGCATTCTAGGGCTGAACCAATGGTATACACTCGACAAAAAGATGCGTTTTGACGCACTGAAAAAAGGATCACTCTTGTTTGTTGGATTTATTCTTTTATTCGGCCTAGTAGCGCCATTCGTCATGGATCTTGAGACGGCTAGAGACAGCCAGTTCGCCCAGCAAGGTTTTAGTATTGATCAATTAGTGGGGGATCGCCGTAGCTTAGCCACCTCTTCTGCCCTAGCCTCGTTAGGCTTCGGTCTACTCACCGCTACTGCACTCTACTTCTTCCACAATGGGAAACTAAAACTTGTAACGAGCGCAGCTATTATTGGAGGTGTTGCTTTGTTAGACCTGGGACTTTTCACCACGGACCAGATTGAGCGCGAAGATTTCTTGAGTCAACGCCAATGGGAAGCGCAGTATGCACCTACCGCAGCGAATCAAGCCATTAGCCAGGACAATGACCCACATTTCCGAGTTTGGAACGCCACCGTTGGATTGACCAATGACAGCTATACCAGTTATCATCACAAAAGTGTTGGGGGTTACCACGGTGCGAAATTGCAGCGTTATCAAGATTTGATTGACAACCAATTGAATCAACAAAATATAGCGTGCTTCAGTATGCTGAATGCTAAATACATCATAACGCAGGGGCAAAATGGACAACCGCAAGCCCAACGTAATCCAGATGTCTGTGGCAACGGCTGGTCCGTTCAATCTATTCAAATGGTACCCAATGCAGATGCAGAGATGGCTGCTTTAACGGATTTCAATCCTAAAAGTACCGCTATCGTGGATGCGCGCTATTCAGAATACTTGGGAGGCAAATCTAATTTCGCACCTGCAAAAGTGCGCTTAACCAGCTATGATCCAAAGCATATAACCTACGCTATCGAAGGTGGTGATGCTTTCGTCGTATTCTCAGAATTGTTCTATGAAGGATCCGGAAACGATTGGCAAGCCTACTTAGATGGAGAACCCGTAGAACACATACGTGTAAACTACCTACTGCGCGGTCTTACTGTACCTGCAGGTAAACATGAAGTGGTTTTTGAATATGCACCGAAATCACATTATACGGGTCAGAAAATCAATTATGCGGGATCCGGAATTATTTTGCTTTTACTCTTTTGGATGGGCTACAAGCAAATCACTGAAGGAAAGAACGACTAACGCGATTAAGAAAATACAGTGCCTAAAAAAGCCGCCCGTTGGGCGGCTTTTTTGATGCCTTAGTTTCTCAATATTTCTTGCAGTAGGCGTTTGGCTTGAACATCCCGCGCATAGGATCGGACGGCGGATGGATCGGTGCGTGGCGCATCTTCCTCTTTCATTCGACGCACGTAGGAGGCAATGGCTTGTACTTCTTTGTAATCGAACACGGCGCCTGCGGCAGTACCTTGTATGATTTGAGCTGCATCTCCTTCAATAGGGCCAAGGCCTAAAATCGGGTTTCCTGCACCCAAATAATCAAACAATTTCCCGGGGACGTGTCCCGTTGCGCTCGATACATTTGGCAATAAAAATAGCATCAGATGACAATCGAGCAGGCGCTGGTTTAATTGGGCCTTAGGAACATATTCCTCGAAAGTAACCTCGACGTGGCTCTCCAATGCTTCCAGCGTCTCGCGACTTTGCCCGTCCCAAGAACCTACAACACGCAGGTTCATTTCAAAATCTAGAGAGTTCAAAGCAGCAACCAATTCACCACAAGGGTATTGTGCCGCCAATGTACCGGCATAAAGCAATGTGAATTTTGCAGGTCGTTGAGGAACTAATGCACTAAAGTCTTCTGGATCAAAACCATTGGTTAAGGTATGTACGCTACCCGTTTTTAATTGGCCCTTCTTTTCATATAAACCGCTCCAGCTAGGACTGACGCTGATCAACGCATCGCAAGTCGCAAATACCTTGCGCTCTAAACCCCGCTCATACCACCGGGTTAATGCCGTTGGATAAAACTTACGGTAATAATAAATATCCGTCCATGGATCCCGGAAATCTGCGGTCCAGTGCACACCAAACCGTTCTTTTAGCTTTAAGCCTACTAATTGCGTACTGTGTGGTGGCGATGTTGTAATCCAATGCCTTACCTCGTGCGTCTTTATGATTTCGGCTGCAGCCTTGAAGGCATGTGAATTCCAACCTTTACGCGCATCGGGGACAAAGAAATTGCCTCTGATGAATCGGGCCAATTTCTGAATGAAACTTACTTTCGCATCCTCACCAGAGAACCCACTAAAAGGCACAGACTTCTTACCTGTAACTTTTTTATATGCCCCAAATTTCTCCGACGTACCGGTTCTAAAAACTTGAATACCTGAAGCAACGTCTTGCAGTAAACCTTCATCGCGCAAAGGATACGTCGCTTTTTCTGCATCGACGGTCACCACATACAACTGGACACCTTCACGCGCTAGATACTTACTTAGCTTCAACCAGCGCTGAACCCCAGGGCCACCAGCGGGGGGCCAATAGTAGGTGATGATACCGAGCTTCATCTACTTCTTTTTCTTGTTGTCCTTGACCTCGACATAGTCGACATATTCGCCTACATCTTTTGGAATCTTACTTGATGAAGCTTTCTTTCCTTTCGGCTCTTTCTGCTTCTGAGCATTCTTAGGGTTCGAACCGCTTCTACCTCCAAAAAAACGGTCCAGCCATCTAAAGATGAGCCAAGCAAGAATGGTAAGTGATAAAAAACGAAACATGGTGAAAATTTTTGTCAAGATAAAAAGAATCCCGGCGCCTTTCGGCGCCGGGATTTTAAAGCATGTCTTTACAATAACATTAGCGACTCAGGTACAAGCTGCGTTCGCTGTGTAGCTTTTTGAATACCGGATCCTTCAAATCTTTAATGAAATGAATTTTCTCACCGGTTGATTTCATTTCAGGCCCCAATTTCTTATTGACGTTAGGGAATTTACTGAACGAGAAGACAGGAATTTTAATCGCGTATCCTTCGAGGTGCGGGTTGAAATTAAAGTCTTTTACTTTCTTCGTTCCAAGCATAACCTTCGTTGCATAATTCACGTATGGCTCTCCGTAAGCTTTACAGATAAACGGAACGGTTCTGGATGCACGTGGATTTGCCTCGATGATGTAAACCACATCGTCTTTGACTGCAAACTGGATGTTGATGAGCCCTTTCGTTTCAAGTGCTTTTGCAATATTTACGGTATGCTCTTTAATTTGCTGCATTACTAGCGGACCTAAATTGAATGGAGGCAGCACCGCCGAAGAATCTCCAGAGTGAATACCACAAGGTTCAATGTGCTCCATAATCCCAATAATGTATGCATCTTCACCGTCACAGATGGCATCAGCTTCCGCTTCAATTGCCCCGTCTAAATAGTGATCTAGTAGCACTCTATTGCCCTCAAACTCTTTGAAGAGGTTAACCACATGGCGCTCCAACTCTTGCTTGTTGATGACGATTTTCATTCCTTGACCACCCAATACATACGACGGACGGACTAGAATCGGGAAACCTAATTCGTCAGAAATATCCAATGCTTCATCTGCTGTTGTCGCAACGTCAAACTCTGGATAAGGAATATTGATTTCTTTTAATAGGTTCGAGAAACGACCACGGTCTTCAGCCAAATCCAGTGCTTGATAAGAAGTGCCTATGATTTCTATTCCGTAACGACTGAGTTTCTCTGCCAATTTCAATGCAGTCTGTCCACCCAACTGAACAATGACTCCGCGTGGCTTCTCGTGCAAAATAATATCGTAAATGTGCTCCCAGAAAACAGGCTCAAAGTATAGCTTATCCGCGGTATCGAAATCTGTACTTACGGTTTCTGGGTTACAGTTGATCATGATGGTTTCATACCCCTCTTCACGAGCAGCAAGCACGCCATGAACACAAGAATAATCGAATTCGATTCCTTGTCCAATTCTGTTTGGCCCAGAACCTAAGACAACAATTTTCTCTCTTTCTGTAACAACACTTTCGTTTTCGATCATTTCCACCCCATCCACTGTGGTGTGTGGCATCTCGAAAGTCGAATAATAGTACGGCGTCTGCGCAGGGAATTCCGCCGCACAAGTATCTACTAATTTCCAAACACGATTGATGCCTAAATCTGTTCGCTTCGTATGAACCTCGCTCTCAAGCGCATTGACCATATGAGCAATCTGACGATCCGCGAAACCTTTCATTTTAGCCTCTTGAATGAGCTCTTTAGGCAAGGAGTTTAGATTGTGCTTTTCAATCTCAGACTGGACGCGTGCCAAATCTTCAATCTCCTTCAAGAACCACATATCGATTTTCGTGATGTCGTAAATGGTTCTCAATGGAATGCCCATTTGAATCGCGTCGTAAATAACAAACAAACGGTCTGAAGATGCATATTCCAATTTGTGCAAAATGGTGTCGTGATCGGTCAATCCTCTTCCATCCGCACCTAATCCGTTGCGCTTAATCTCTAAGGACTGCGCCGCTTTGTGCAATGCTTCTTGGAAGCTGCGGCCGATCCCCATGACCTCTCCTACAGCCTTCATTTGAATACCAAGGCGTGTATCAGCACCTTCAAATTTTTCAAAATTCCAACGTGGAATCTTTACGATAACGTAGTCTAAGGTGGGCTCGAAGTACGCTGTGGTTGTTTTAGTGATTTGATTGTTCAATTCATCCAAAGAATAACCGATCGCTAATTTTGCCGCTACTTTGGCAATAGGGTATCCCGTTGCCTTGGATGCTAATGCAGACGATCGACTTACACGTGGATTGATCTCGATAGCGACAATGTCCTCTTTTTCATCTGGACTCACTGCAAACTGAACATTACATCCACCTGCGAAATTTCCAATACTCCGCATCATTTTAATGGCCATATCGCGCATTTTCTGATAGGTAGTATCGCTCAATGTCATTGCCGGCGCAACCGTAATAGAGTCCCCCGTATGGATACCCATAGGGTCCATGTTCTCAATGGAACATATGATAATGATGTTGTCGTTTTTATCGCGGAGTAGCTCAAGTTCGTACTCTTTCCAGCCGAGCAACGCCTTATCTATCATTACCTCATGAATAGGGGAAATCTCTAAACCGCGGCTAAGTGCTGTATCAAATTCTTCTTCAGTGTGCACGAATGTCGCACCTGCTCCACCCAGCGTAAATGAAGCGCGTACACAAAGTGGAAAACCAAACTGTTGAGCGGTCTCCTTGCCGCGCAAGAACGACTTTGCTATTCTCGAGGGAGCCATAGGAATATCGATGGTCTCCATAAGTGCGCGGAATTCCTCGCGGTCTTCAGTGATATTAATAGCATCGATATCTACACCAATAATATCTACTTTATGCTCACTCCAAACCCCTTGTTTATCAGCATCGATACATAAATTCAATGCCGTTTGACCACCCATCGTAGGCAATACGGCATCAATATCGGGATGCTTTAGAAGAATCTCCTCAATACTCTCCACCGACAGCGGCTTTAAATAAATGTTATCCGCAATGACCTCATCGGTCATGATAGTCGCTGGATTTGAGTTGATTAGGGTAACAATGATTCCCTCTTCTCGAAGGCTTCTTGATGCTTGTGATCCAGAATAATCAAATTCACAAGCCTGGCCAATAACTATAGGACCAGATCCAATAATGAGTACGTGATTGATGGAAGTGTCTTTCGGCATGTGCTTTCTAAGATTTGTACAAAGTTAGGTGTGGTTTGGGCCAAAAAAAAGGTGTTGCTTTCGGCAACACCTATATCTTATTAAAAGGTTTTTAACATGTATTAACCTTTGTAATTTCCTTTATCACTAACAGTCAAACGCTTGCGACCTTTAGCACGGCGAGAAGCCAATACTTTGCGTCCGTCGAACGACTCCATTCTTGAACGGAATCCGTGCTTGTTTCTGCGTTTTCTATTACTTGGCTGAAATGTGCGTTTCATAACAATACTTTTTACCCTACTTGTTCGGGGCTGCAAATATAGAATAGAGTTTTGAAATCACAACTCCTGAAAATGAATTTTTAAAAAAATCAATACGGACTCGGACGTAAAGAATCCATAGATGGCAAAAATAAGCCTTTCTTCATAGGATTTTGCAAGGAGTACTACCTTTAATGCTTCAAATTAAACCACATGATAGACTTCTGGAACGCACGATATGCCGCAGCAGAATACGCCTATGGCACGGAGCCCAATGCATTTTTCAAGGCCCAATTAGACCAACTGACTCCAGGAAGGCTACTATTACCCGCAGAGGGTGAAGGACGAAATGCCGTCTATGCAGCCAAGAAAGGCTGGGAAGTAGTGGCGTTTGACCAAAGTGAGGCAGGTCAAAAGAAAGCTTTGAAATTGGCAAAAGAAACAGGAGTATCACTTACCTATCTCATCAAAGACGCCATGGATTTTGATAGTAGAACAACTTTCGACGTCGTATTCTATGGCTTTTTCCATCTACCGCCAGACGCTTTAACACCCCTATACCATCATTTGAACACATTTTTAAAACCCGGCGGCACGCTCCTACTGGAGGGCTTCTCTAAAAAGAATTTGGGTAGCGGTGGACCACAAAACGCAGCCATGCTGTTTACAACGGAAAGCATCTTTTACCTCTTCGATGACTTCACCACCCTTGAGGTTTGGGAAGAAGAGACAGTGCTTAACGAAGGTCCTTTTCACCAAGGATCTGCAAGTGTTATTCGTGGCGTTTGCACCAAATAACTTCTAACCAATTAATTAGTTGTACATTTGCCGCACGAAAAGAGCGTCCATCTTTCCACGTAGGGTTAAATTTTAGTTTGGGAAGCGCTGACGTTCAAAGGGCGCACCCAGCGGTACTGGGCAACTAAAATTTGGCAGAGCCAACTCCATTTATGGAAACTTTTAAAGACAGTGGTCTACACCCTTCAATTGTGAAAGGCGTAGAGGCACTAGGGTTTGAAACACCTACACCTATTCAAAAGCTCAGTATTGAGCATTTACTGGAAAACGAAACTGATCTCATTGCCTTCGCGCAAACGGGAACAGGAAAAACAGCAGCGTTTTCATTACCAATCTTACATAACCTCGATGCTGACGTACAGCATGTGCAGGCTATTATTCTGGCTCCGACACGCGAGCTGTGTTTGCAGATTGGTAATGATATAGCTTCTTACACGAAATTCATGAACGTAAAAGTGACCGCTGTTTACGGCGGGGCACCTATAACGAAACAGATTAAAGAACTACAGGGTCGCCCACAAATAGTTGTGGGTACTCCAGGACGTACTTTAGATCTTATCCAGCGCAAGAAATTACGCATTGAAGATGTTCAGTTTCTAGTTTTGGATGAGGCTGATGAAATGTTAAGCATGGGATTCCAAGACGAATTGGACGCCATCCTAGCGAATACGCCAGAGCACAAACAAACCTTATGTTTTAGTGCAACTATGCCAGATGGCATGAAGCACCTCACCAAGAAATACCTTAATGATCCTAAGGAAATTTCAGCGGGAAAACGCAATATAAGTGCATCGAATGTAGCGCATGAGCTCTACGTCGTGGGCTCGAAAAACACCTACGAGGCCATGCGTCGTATCGTGGATTTCAATCCGAACATGTACGGTATCGTATTTTGTAGAACGCGCCGTGAAACGCAGAGTATTGCTGAACAATTAGTTGGCGACGGCTATCGTGCTGAAGCCATTCACGGAGATCTCAGTCAGGCACAGCGTGATGACGTGATGAGTCGTTTCCGTCGTAAAAAACTAAACCTCATGGTAGCGACTGATGTTGCAGCCCGTGGTATTGATGTAAACGACCTTACCCACGTGATCAACGTGAACATACCTGATGATCCAGAGGTATATGTCCACCGTTCTGGACGCACGGGGCGCGCCGGCGCTAGTGGAATTTCATTAGTGATCACTCACGGTCGCAACATGAGAAAAGTTAAAAGTCTTGAACGCCTCATTGGCAAACAGTTCGAAGAAAAAACAGTGCCTAGCGGAGATGATATTTGTGGTATTAAAATGAAAGAGGCGATCGACGAAATCGTTAGCTACGAGCATACCACAACTATAGATCCGCAGCTTTTGGATGTAGCCATGGATAAATTGGCGCATTTAAGTAAAGCAGAATTAATCGAGCGCTTTGTAGGGCACGAAACATCTGTCATGCTCAGCCGATACCGTGGAGCGCGCGATATTAACGAGAAAGCTTCTAGTCCAAAAGAGCACGGAAAACGCGATCGTTCTACAGGAAGAGAAGAAGGATTTAAAACCGTTGTTATTGATTTAGGTTACCGTCAGAATGTTAACCCAAGCCGTATCATGGGTCTGATCAACGATGCCATGGAAGGAACGAAAGTGCGTATCGGTAAAATCGATATGGACAAAACTTTCACAAAAATAGATATCGAAGACCGTCATGCTGTAGAAGTTGCTGCACGTTTAAATGGTGCGAAAACAGGATCTTATGTAGTCAATTCGTACTTTGAGGAAGGCAGTAGTTCAACCAGAGCAGAGCGTCCATCTTATGGAGGCAGAGACCGTAGAGATAGTGGAGGTTATAAAGGAAAACGAAACTTCGAAGGAGGCTCAGATCGTAGAGACAGTCGTTCTAACGACCGTCCAGTGAGACGTGAACGCATTAGCGGCGAACGCACTGAGAGACGCGAGCGCTTTAGCAACGATAGAACAAGTTCTGATAGAAGAAGCAGTGGCGGTTTCAGCAGAGACGATAACAGAAGTGGAAGTCGCACTGGTGGTGGCAGCAGTAGAACAGGTGCTCGCTCAACGGGCGGCGGCTACGGCAAGCCTAAATCGGGCGGAGGTTACCCTAAAGGCAACTCTAGCAGTGCCGGAAGAGGACGTAGAAGTTTCTAGCAGAAAGCTTACTTTAGATTCAAAGGATTGAAATGAAGGTAGCGCAAACAGTATGGATCACAGGAGCATCAAGCGGCATAGGTGAGGCACTTGCTTTGACGTATAACGCAAAAGGCTACCATACTATTTTAAGTGCGCGCCGTTCGGAGCGATTGGCATCGATTCAAAAACGATTAGCTTATCCAGAACATAGCTACCTCCTTCCTTTAGATTTAGAACAAAATGAAAACGCCGAAGTTTGGACCAACCAAGCTTTGGCGTTTACAGGTTCTATTGACCTCTTGATCAACAATGCCGGAATGGGACATCTAGGAACAGTACTAGAAATGACACTACCGGTCGAGCGAAAGGTTCTAGAAGTGAATTTTTGGGGGTGCGTGGCTTTAACTAAAGCAGTACTTCCGCACATGCAAAAGCGGAATAGCGGACAGATTTGGACCATTGCAAGCATTTTAGGTCATTTCGGATCTCCCAAATTAGCAGCATATGCCGCGAGTAAATATGCACTTGTTGGATATTTCGAAAGCTTGCAATACGAACTACGCTCAAGTGCTGTCCATGTTGGACTAGTTAGTCCTGGTTTTATAAACACGTCCGTCACCCTAAACAGTTTGGGCCCGGATGGAATACCTATCCAAAAAAACAGTGCAGCGCAAGAAAAAGGTATGCTTCCAATGGAGTTCGCCCGAAAATTTTACAACCGTACCGCAAAACGCAGGCCCAGTAGACATCTGTTTATAGGTAGGTACGAAATTCTAGCGGTACCTTTCAAGCGTTTCTTTCCGAATTTATTTTTCAGTATCTACGGAAAACTGACCGATGTCACGAGACAAAAGAAAAACTAGCAATTATATTTGAGTTCACAATTTATACCCCATGGCACAAGGAATAATCAACCCAAAATATCTAGACGCCAACTTTGTCGGCGCATTTAAGGAGGCATACGAAAGTGCGAAGCCTTGTAAATATTTGGTCATGGAAAATTTCTTCACTGAGGAAATTGCGAATGATTTATTCGCTCACTTCCCGTCCATTGATGATTTGAACGTAAAACGTAAAAGCTTAAATGAGGATAAAAGCGAAGATTATCATTTTGACCGCTGGCATCCTTCATTTTCAAAAGCACGCGAAGCCGTAGCGTCTAAAGACTGGAGTGACCAATTAAGTCGCATTACGAGCATTGAGGGGCTACATACTACTACAGATGCATTAGGTTCAGGAGTACATCAAGGAAAAAACGGTTCGTACGTCGACATTCATATTGATGTAAATATGAATTCAAAACTTGGCCTTTGGCGTAGGATCAACCTACTGGTTTACCTCAACAAGAATTGGAAACCGGAATACGGTGGCGCACTTGAATTATGGAATAAGGAGATGACGGAATGTGTAACTCAGGTACCTCCAACCTTCAATACTGCAGTAATCTTTTATACCGACGACAATAGCCCACACGGCTACAAAAAAATAAATATCCCGGAAGGTGAATCTCGAAAGAGTTTCTATACTTATTTCTATACGAAACCTGAGAAAGGTGTGAGCTACCGTGATTCAAAATTTGTTTCTAGACCCGATGATAAGGCCACAA
>Ga0209666_1003641_pt1 | contig 11149 bp, 9 predicted proteins | sample SaaInlV_125m_DNA_FD_184679 | JGI IMG/M metagenome (GOLD analysis project Ga0209666, IMG submission 184679) | Marine microbial communities from expanding oxygen minimum zones in the Saanich Inlet - Saanich Inlet SI037_S3LV_10m_DNA (SPAdes)... | ecosystem: Environmental > Aquatic > Marine >...
GACCCACCGCACTCCTTGCACTTAGAGCGCTCACGACCGTGCTCGCAGATTCCTGACCCACCGCACTCCTTGCACCGATAGCGATGACGACCGTGCTCGCAGATTGATGCACCACCGCATTCCTTGCATTTAGAGCGCAGACGACCGTGCTCGCAGATTGATGCACCACCGCACTCCTTGCATCTATCGCGCCGCCGACCGTGCTCGCATATTTGTGACCCACCGCACTCCTTGCACTCAGAGCGCAGACGACCGTGCTCGCAGATTGATGCACCACCGCACTCCTTGCATACAGAGCGCCGCCGACCGTGCTCACATATTGATGCCCCACCGCACTCCTTGCACTGTTTGCGATGACGACCGTGCTCGCAGATTTGTGACCCACCGCACTCCTTGCATGTATAGCGCACACGACCGTGCTCACAGATTGATCCCCCACCGCACTCCTTGCACAGAGAGCGCCGACGGCCGTGCTCGCAGAATTGTGACCCACCGCACTCCTTGCATGAAGAGCGCACACGACCGTGCTCGCAGATAGATCCCCCACCGCACTCCTTGCAGTCACTGCGCCGACGACCGTGCGGACAAGCTCTGCACACCTTGCACCTCGAGCGGTACTTCACCCCGTGCTCGCACGGCCCCTTTGTGTAAGGGGCTTTCTTCCGCTTCTTCGTGCCCTTCGTCGTCAACTCTTCTTTCCGCTTCTCGTCAACACTGGTACCGTCGACGTTCGGAACCGCTATCCTGACCTTCGGTCGCCAAACCGTCGTCATCATCCCTCCGCGCCCCACGAGAAGTGACCCGCCCGAAAATGAATCTCAGATCTTTGTGACTCAGCCGATGGGGAAATTAAATCGGCACGCAGGCATTGGCTCGACGCACCCGACCGCGCACACACGATGAGGGTCGCATCGCCCCTCCTCGCGCTCGCGACGTGCATCGCGGCGGTATCGTCGCTCGCCTCACTCGTCGACGCGCGAGGCGGCGACCCCAACGGCGACGCGTGGACCTGCCTCCGCCCCCACGTGCCGGAACCTTTAATCTCGGCTGCGCAGGCGGAGGCGACGCTGGCGGTGAACGCGCCGCCCGGTGGGGAGCCGCGGTCACTGTGGGAGGCTGAGGTGTGGCAGGCTGAGCAGGCGTACGCCGCGGAGTCCAAATCCTCCGGCGGCGGCGCCGGCGCATGGCAACAAGGCCCGGCCTACCCGCGGCTCTCCTACGCCCGGGAGCTCGGAATGCCGCCACCGACGCAATTGATCGTCGTGGGTGCCGATACGTGGGACCCCGCCGGGACGTACATTCCGGGACGTAACGCCCCGAACCAGCCGTTTCCCATGCTACCCCTCCAGGGCGAGGATCCAAAGGCGTTCGCAAAGGCGTACGCGCACTACCACGGCCACGCGCACGACGCCAAGACGGTCCAGACGTACGAGACTTCAATCAAGAATCAGCAAGAATTGGTCCGCTCGCTCACCGCGATACAGAAAGCGCAGCTGTACATACGCGTCGCGCGCATCGTAGAGAAGGTGGACACGCGCGATGACATATACAAATACGGCAGCGGCATCGCAGTTTTACGCGAGGAAGCCAGGGCGGATCCCAAGTGCGTGCGGTACTCCCTGGCGCTGCTACATCGAGCGGTTGCGACCATCGCGCACTTAACAGGGCACGAAGCCGCCGGGGTCCGACGAGGCGTCTGGACCGACTTCCACCACGGCCTCGCCGCCATGCGCGCGTACGACGACGAGCAGCTCATCATGCGCCGGCTGTTCATGGAGTCACCGGCGGGTACGCCGGTGCAGATGCTGCCGCCGACGATGCCGCACACGCTGGCCAGTTCGCAAGAAGCCGGGATGAGGTGAGTGTTTCTTTGTATTGGAGTTTCTCTTTATTTACGTACAGGCAATTTAACTGACGACGTGTTTTGTTTCCTATTAACACTTGCAGAATCGCAGCCGCCACCGTGTTTTACGTGGGCGCGGGAACCGGGGAGTCGTTACTTAAGAACATGCTCGGCAACGACACCGTCGCCAACGCGCTCGCATCACCGGCGGTCCCGCTCATACTGGACCCCGCCGAGGTGAGCAGTGGAACCGCGAATTACGGTTTCAACTTCCCGCGAACCACTCGCGCTCGACTGCGCCACGACCGCGAACAGCTTTCGTATTTGACGTCGGACAGGTGTCCGGAGAGTATCCGGTTACCCTCGGAAGTAGGTCAACCCGCGATTGACGCGTACGACGCCGTCATCACTGAGCTCGGCGGCCTGGACGTCGACGAGAACTTACGAGAGGAGGAGAAACGGCGGCAGGAGCGAAGGCGGGCGAAGGAGCTGGCGAGTTCCGATTGGTGAGTTTATTTTTATGTTCATACGGGCAATTAGACTGAGACGTCGTGTTTTGTTTACAGGCTTCGAGACGCCGATCGATACATGAGCGAGGTTGTGTCGTTGAGCGTGACGCAGCAGATTAAACTCGCGCCGTTCTACAACAGGCACCTATCGCGCCGCGACGAGCCGCGCGTCCGCGGCGGCGCCCTGGACTGGGCCAACATGAAGGTCGAGACGCTCTCGTCCAATCCGTTGGTGTTGGTGGTGGACGACGTGTTTCGACCGGAAGCTTTGGAAGGTCTTCTTCGGTTCACCCGAGGCACGAGCATGTGGACGCACGTGAAGCACAACGGGTACCTGTGCGCGTACCCGAGCGGCGGGTTCGCCACGCCGTTGCTCGGTCAGCTCGCCGAGGAGCTCCCGCTCATCGCGCCGGATCTCTCCTGCGGCTACCAGCTCGTGACTAGCTGGGGGTACCTCTACGACGACGTGAGGTCGTTGGGCATAGGCATTCACGCGGATATCGCCAGGGTCAACATCAACTGCTGGATCACCCCCGACGAGTCCAACCTGGACCCACAAGGTGGGGGCATGGTCATCGTACCCGCACGGCCCCCCGCGGACTGGCACGAGTCGTTCCTGGAGTACAACTCCCCAAACACAAACGACCCGAACTTCTGGGTGAGTTTCTTTTTTTCATCTTTGTCTTTGTACGGGCAATTAGACTGACGGCGTGTTTTGTTCACAGGCTGATCTCAACCAGCAATCCGGCGGTCGGAACATAACGGTGCCGCACCGACAGAACCGCTGCGTCATCTTCGACAGCGAGCTGTACCACTGGACGGACCGTGTGAACTTCCGGCGGGGGTACGAGCACAGGCGCATCAACCTGACGTTTTTGTACGGGCATCCGGGTGATAAGACGTGCGCGATGCGCGGCGGCGGTAGCGCCGGTCGGAGAAACTTGCGTGAGCAGCGGGTGAAGGACGGGGAGACGAGGCCGGGTCGGACTAAATACCCGTACGACAGCAGGATACCTGGGAGCGGCAGTGGTGACGCGCTGATCGTGCCGGGGAACGACGGCGTGACGGAGCCGACGGTGCCCGGGGAGTTCAAGTCGGGCGGCGCGCCCAGGCAGGAGCTATGAGGAGTGAGGAGTGCTGCAATATTATTTGGCAATCAAATCATGTATTTCGCCCATGACTCGCCCTGCAGCCATGACTCAAGCCTTGAGCTCGACGATGGCCTCGCACTCCACCGGCACGCCCAGGGGCAGCCCGCTACTTCCCACCGCGCTCCTGCTGCTCTTCCCCGCGGGCCCGAAGACTTCGATGAACAAGTTCGCCAGTCCGTTGACCACCGCCGGTTGTTTTGTGTATTCGAGAGTGCAATTGACGAACCCGTTCACTTTCACGATCCGTTCGATGTGGTCGAGTGAGCCGAACTGTTGCCGCATGGTTGCGAGCATGGTGAGCCCGACCACCTTGGCCGCCTCCACCGCGTCCTCGTCGCTCATGTCGTCGCCGCACTTGCCGACGATGAGTGAGCCGTCGGTGTTTCGCGGTACCTGCCCGGAGACGTACGCGAGATCGCCGACGAGCACCACGGGGTAGAAGACGCCCGCCGGGTTTGTGGCGCACCTGCCTTCGAGGTCGTAGCCGAGCTGCTTGACGCGCGTCTCGGGTGAGCCCTCGGGGTGCCAGCCGGGTTTCACGCGCAACGCTTCGATCTCCGGCGATGCGGACGCGCGAGTCCTTCCGTGACGGTGATGACGATGGGTGCGCTTTTTCCCGAGGGGGGTGATGCCGTTGAGTCGCGCGGCGGACGGGTTACGGTGGGACCGGATGTGCGTGAGCGCGGCGCCGGAGGCGGCGGTGAACGACGCGGACGCGAGCGCGACGAGGACGGCGTTGGGCATCGTTTATTCTCGGTATCGGTCGATGCAATGCGCGCGGTGGAGTGACGACGCGAGGACAGCCATCGGAAACCCCGAGACATCTGATCGATCGCTCGACGATCCCAATTTGGCCGACCGTTGCCTGCTGGTCAAAGGCCACCGCGCTTCGCGCCAGAGTCCCATCGCGCGCGCCGGGGTGAGGGGGCGCGCACGGGTTTAGGGTTCGGGCTCGAGGAGGACCGCGACCGGGGTGCGATTGTTAGCGGGGAAAGATGGGCGGAGGCGCGGAGCCGCTCCCGCGGCGGCCCACCGCGTTCACGTCCGCGACGCTCGCGGCGGACGGGAGCGACACCGAGGATGATGAAGCCAACAGATCGCGCTATCTCCCCACCATGGAGGTGGACATGGTGACCATCCCGGACGCCCCGCTGAGGCCGATGGGCCCCGGCGACCTCATCGCGCGAGCCACCGAGATGCTCGCGTCGTTCGACGCCGACAAGGTCTCCCCAGACGCCCACGCGCAGCGATGCCTATCCGAGTGGCGCGTCCGGGAAACATCGGACGCCACGTTCATCACGCAGTGCTTCCACGGGTGCGTCCGGTACGCCAAGATGCTGCGCGTCTTCTCCAAGACGATGTACCACACGCGCGCGTCGGACATCCTACGCAGCGACAAAGACTTATACACAGTCTACGCGTACCTCATGCTGCTACGCCTGGACGAGCTCGGGTGGGATCAGTTCCTCCGGCTGTTGGCGTCCAATCCCGAACAAAAGATGCTGCCGCTGCTCAAGTTCGCGTTCGACGAGAAGGTTCTGGACGATCTTCTACGGGACCAATGGCTGAAGATATACGACCCGCCGTGGGTGGACAACGTGCTGGCGTCGCTGTTGTCGTGGCGACACGAGGCGGACGAGTTAATCGCGCGGTACGAAGACGAAGTGCATTTCGCCAAGATGGGGGACGTAAAACACAAAGCGTGGATGACGACGGATGCGCTCGAACAGACGTTGGAGGGAAACGGAGGACAAAAAGGACCGCGCGTCAACAACGTGACCGTCCCGGAGCCGTTCAAGCTGCACCCGCCTAAACCCAAGCCGCTGCCGGCGGAATACAAACCGCCGCCAAAGCCCCGACCCAAGCCGGTGCCCCCGAGCAACAAACCGCTGTGGGAAAAAGGCGAGATGACCGCGGAGCAGAGGGAAGTTAAACGCGCGGAGGAGCTCAACGCCCGGCGCGCGTCCGAAAAGCTGGAGGAGGCGAATCGCATGGCGTTCAAGCTCACCGCGGTGGAGCGGCCGACGAACCTCGAGGCGGTCAGGGCGGAGGTTGAGGCGGAGCGCGCGGCGCACTACTTAGCCGCCAAGGGTGAATCGTTCAGGGCCAGGCCCATGCCGAGTTTCTACGAAGAGTGGGAAAATGAAGGAAACGACGAGAATGGAAGCGACGGCTCACCTTCGGGGGAACCTTCACCGTCCAAGCGACCGGAGATAAAGTTAAACGCGGCGGCCATCTTACGCGAAGACGCGCTGTACAAGAAGAAACAGGCGGAAGAGGCGAAGATGCTCGAGACGTTTGAGCTCGACAAACGCGACACGCGCGAGTTCACCGAGTGGCAACGAACCATGCGGCTCAAGGATGAAGAGGCGAGACGCCGGAAGGTTGACGCGCTCAAGAAGGAGATGGAGGCGGCGTTCGAGAAGGCTGTCGCCGCACGGGAACAAGCCGTGGTCCAGAACGCGGCGAAGCGCGAGACGGTCCGAGCGGAGAGCCACGCCCTTCGACTCCGCCGGGAGGAAGCGACGCTCGTGGAGACACAAAAGGCGAAGGAGCGCAAGGCGTACGTGCTCGCGATCGAGGCTGAGGCCCGACGGAAACGCGAGGAGCGGCTCGTGAAGAACAAGGCGAGCGGCGAGGTTCGTTTACGTGAAAAGGCTGAAACCGCCGCCCGGCTATCCGAGCGCAGACGCGAGGACCGCGAGCGCAAGGCGGATCTGTGCCGTAAGATTCGGGCGCTCGAGCTCAAACCCAAGACGCACGTCAAGGACCACGCGGGTCAGAAGAGCGTTTTGTCCAAGACGTACGCGGTACCGATGCTCGAGGACATGTCCGTGGCTGAGCTGAAGGAACGTTTAGTGCGTTCAAAGCGGGCGGCGGAGAAGGAGGAACAAGAGAACCGCGTGCGCATCGCCGCCGAACGCGCGGATCGAGCCGCGTTGGTCAACGAAAAGCGAGCCAACATCGAACGCATCCGGTCCATCGCGGGGGAACAAGGCACCAAACGACGCACGCTCACGCAGACGGAACGCGCCGCCAAGGCGGACGCGCTGGCGCGGAAGAACGCGATCGAGGCTGAGCAGCTTCAACGCAAGCTCGACGCGAAGCGAGCGGAGCGGGCTCGGTTAACCGCGGAAAAGTCAGCGCGCGACGCCGCCGCCGAGTTCAAGGGCCGGCGGATCATGGGCGCGAGCGAGGAGACCAGGGCCGCTCGCAAGGACCACGAGCTCGTCCGCGCCAAGGAGCGCAAGGCGTACGAGATTGATCGACGGATCCAGACGGAACAACGGTTCGCGGAGGCTACTCGCAGACGGGAACGACGCGCGCGTGGCGACGCCAAGGCTCGCGAGGATGAGATGGACGCCCGGTACGTCGCGCGTTACGACGCTAAAGTAGCGACGCTGACCACTCGCAAGGTTGAGGAGACGGAGGAGACGCTGCGGCGCAAGCGAGACGCGGTGGCGCGGGGGCGGTTACGCGAGGAGCAGCTTCGAACGAGGCTCGGGCCGGTGAAAGCCGGGATCGGCCCGGGTTTTTTACAAAAAACCGGCCAGGTGAGCCCGCACAGGCACGGCATCGGCGGCGGGTTCGACGGGACGTACGGGGGCAGCGGGAAGGACGCGGGAGCCTACGCGACGGGGGAACGACCGGCTCGGGATTTTCTAATCTCCGGGCCGTTGAAGGCGCCGGGCGAGGGTACACGCGTGCACCGGACGCTAGGGCCGGATGGGAGCGCATCGGTCGGTGACGCACATCTACGCCACGAGTGATATTGCCCGCACCGGTGATCCGCCAGTTTTTATCCCTGAGTATTCATAGCTAGAGTCTACGCACGTAAGAGTTAAGACCCATCATACCGGTAACTTCGCTCCGCCTTCCAACACCAAACGAAGGTCGTCGGGTATGGGTCCCGCCAGCATCTTGGCGAGCTGAATGTCCGAGCCCTCCCGCAGGCTCTTCCTGCCCATGACGTAGTTGCCGAGAGCGAGGTTTGGTGCGAACGCCTGGTGATACCATCCCTGCTGGTGTAGATGAGGCAGCGGGAGGAGCGCCATGAAATTGATGGCGAAGAACACATTCATGGACACGAATAGCGCGACGCCCATGCCGCAAACGATCCACCCGACGAGCGCCCCGTTCGCCTTGGCCAGTGCGCTCAACACGAACGCGACGAAACTCAATATTGTCCCGTTGTTGAAGAAGAAGAGAGCCCACCCGTCCATTTTACACCCGGCAAACACGGAGGTCAAGTCCGGCGTCGTGACCGTCATCACCCCCACTGTTGACATAATAATCGCGGCGACCAACATCAGCACAGAGAGAGATGCGAAGCTCGTGGCTGCGATGCCGAGGGTGTCGGTGACTTCGTCATCCACCAATGTCGAGGAGAAGAAGAGCATGAGTCCGCTACTGACGACCATGATCTCGCCGGCGAGCCACAACTTATTGGACCTTCGTTCGGGAGGCAGCAGAAAAACATCGAAGAAGAACGCCGCGAACCCGATCGGCGCCTTCCCTCGCAAGTCCGTGGAGAAGTACTGTCTGATGGCGTCGCGGGCCATGACATCCATGGGATTGGATGTGGACAGCGCCAAACCCGGCGAGACCCGATTGTCCATCGACTCGCCCCCCCTGACAGCGGAGAACATGCGCCTTGTCAAAATGGCCGAGTCGGACGTGATGCGATCGCTGTGGATCTAAAAAGCCCATAGACGACGTGGTAAATTAGGGGTTAGTTTCGTGACTGTTTTGCATAGAGACGTGGGACGAAACCTGTGATGTCGCGAAAAAAAACGCCAATCTCCGGTCGTTGTTTCCCCTTTTTTTTCCACCTCGACGCGGGCCAGACCGAGACGCGCGACGGCGAAGCTTACGCGAGTCTACGCCACGTATCGGACGTATCGGAAGCGACGTATCCATCCGTCTCCAGCGAACGGAGGGACGAGGAGCGAGTGTCGCACACGCGCGAGCAGTGGCATCCAACCAGTCACACGGGCACCGGAGATCCACCGACCGCAGCAGAGATGAGCCTGCTGCCCGAGGGATTCAAGACGCGCATCCCGCGCCCGGCGGTGGCCGCCTCTCCCGCGCCCGTCGCGGAGGAGGCCCCGCCCGCCGCACGCGCGACCGCCGCGGCCGTCAAGTCCGCGGTCGCAGCCGCGGTGCGTCCCATCTCCCCTACCGTATCCATACGTCGATGTCACCCAACCCCGATATCCAAAAAGCCAAAACAAACGCCCCCCGATGCCCGCGCGAGATCCCACCCGCTCACGCCCACTCGACCCGTATATCCCCTAAATCCAACCAGTCGCGCGGCAAGGGCAAGGAGAATGCTCCCGCTAACAACGCCGCGGCGGGCACCAAGCGCAAGCCCATGGCGCCCACCGTCACCACCAACGCGCCACCCGCGGCCAAAAAGCCAAACGGCGGTGACACATCCTCCCCCATGGATTTCGACCCCGAGTACGAGGAACTCATCGCCATGAAACTCGCCACGAAGGACACCAAGTACGACTACAAGGCACAGATCGCGGTCGCCAAAGACTTCTCACAGCGCGCCAAGGCGCTGATGCGAACCATGCGCGGCACCATCGGGGACGTCGACGCGGCTGTGGCGAGCGCCAAAGCCGAATCCCAAGCTGACCTCGAAAACGCGCTCGGCGAGGCTGAGGACGCGAGCCGCGAGCGCGATTCCATCGCGCAGTCGCTCGACGCCGCCCGCGCGGAGGCACAGGCGTCCGCGGCGCAGCTCGCGGCTGCGGCGAAGCGCGAATCAGCCGCGGCGAAAGCCGCCGACGACAACCGCAGGCAACTCGAATCGGCCCGTAAATCAGAAGCGCACCTCGCGGAAAAGTCCAACGCGCTGCAGACGGAACTCGCGCCCCTTCGCGAAGAGCTCGCGAGTGTCACCACCGCGCACAGGCTTCTACAGGAACAGGCGTCGGGATCCATCCGAGCCGCCGCGGACGCCAACGAACAAGTCGCCAAGCTCCTGGCGGACAAAGCAACCGCCGCCGAGGAACACGGACGACTCCGCGGCGAGCTCACTTCCACCGTCGCGCAGCTCGAATCCGCGCGGTACCAAGCCGCGGAGCACGAGAAGGAAAAGGCGCGCGTCGGCGACGAGGCGAACCGGCTGCACGCGGACCTGGCGCGAACCAAGGCTGAGAAGGATGCGTCCAACGAGCAGTTGAGGGTGACGCGCGAGGACGTCGCGGCGGCGAGAACCGCCGCGGCCGATACCAAGGCGGAACTGGCAGAGACCAAGGCACGCGCCGCCAGGCTCGAGGACCAGGCGAGCCACCTCGCCGCCGACCTCGCCCGCGCCAAGACTGACGTGGAGAGCGCGAAATCCGCCGTCACCGAGGCCAACTTGGAGATTGAGCGGCTGAGACCCGCGCTTGCTTTGGCCGAGGAGAAGATCCGTAACGCCGAGCGCGAGTTCAACGCGGCTCGGGACCAGTTCGAGAAGGAGATCACCGGCCTGCGCTCGGAGCTCGCGTCCTCCAAGGCGGTGCGCGACGCCCTCGAACCCCGGGTCGAGCAGCTCGGCGCCGAGCTGGCGGAGGCTAACGCCGAGGCGAAGGTTGCGAGGGCCGAATGCGAACACCTGCGCAAGGCGGGCGACGACGCCAGGGAGCGCGGCGTCGGCGCCGAGAAGGAGCGCGATGTCATCAACCAGGAAGCGGAGGGCCTGCGCCACGAGGTTTCCAGGCTGGAGGGCGAGAAGCAAAAGACGGAGACGAAATGCGCTAGCCTCGAGGCTGAGCTCGCCGCGGCGAAGGCGGACGCGGCGAGTCACAAAAAGACGTCGGAGGAGGAAAAGGCGAGACGCGTCGAGGCGCAGGCTGCCGCTTCGGATGCCGAGGCGTTACAGAAACGGCTGGAGGTGCTCAGGCAGAAGCACGACGAGCAGAGCGACGCGCTCGCGGCGGCGAGGGCTAAGCTCAGCGACGCCGTCGCGGAGACGTCCACCGCCGCGACCCGCCTCAACGAACGGGAGCAAACCGCGAAGAACAACGAAGCTCGACTGCACGAACTCGAACGGCTCCTGGCGCAGCGCGAGGCTGAGCTTCGCCAGGCTGCCGTCGTCCGCAGGGCGCTGCACAACGCGGTGCAGGAGCTCAAGGGGAACATCCGCGTCTTCTGCCGCGTCCGGCCTCCCGCGAACGACGAACACGCGACCGCCGACGCCGTGGGAGGCGGCAAAAACATGGACCAACCCTTGTTGAAGATCGACCGCCTCGGCGAGATGGCGGGCCGGCGGATGGAGATCGCACCCCCCGGCGGTACCAAGAACTTCGACTTCAACTTCGACCGCGTGTTTGGCGCGGACTGCGGCCAAGGCGAGGTGTTTGAGGAGATTTCACACCTGGTGCAGTCGGCGCTGGACGGGTACAAGGTTTGCATCTTCACCTACGGTAAGTTTATTTTTATCTTTGTATGGGCAATTTGACTGACGTCGTGTTTTGTTCACAGGGCAAACGGGTTCTGGCAAGACGTACACCATGCTCGGCGGCGACGCGTGCGGCGCGGAGGGTGAACCCGAGGACCAGGACGGGGACCTCAACCTTAACGACACGCGCGGGCTCATACCGCGGTCGATCGAGCAGATTTTCCACGCGCGTGACGCCGCGTTGAAAGCG
>Ga0209666_1003643_pt1 | contig 11146 bp, 7 predicted proteins | sample SaaInlV_125m_DNA_FD_184679 | JGI IMG/M metagenome (GOLD analysis project Ga0209666, IMG submission 184679) | Marine microbial communities from expanding oxygen minimum zones in the Saanich Inlet - Saanich Inlet SI037_S3LV_10m_DNA (SPAdes)... | ecosystem: Environmental > Aquatic > Marine >...
CGCGGCGTGTCGTAATCGCCGCGCTTCCACGGAGGCACCGCGGCCGGGACCGGAGGCTTCCGTGATGCACCATCGCGTCGCGTTCCTTAGGGTCGCTGTTTTTGCTGGGGTTTTTCGCGCGGTGCGCGCGGGTCGTTCGCGGAACCGGCGCGCGCCGACCGTCGCCGAGCGATCGATTCCGTCCTGGCGCTCCCTTCTAGACCGCGTCTTTGCCCTGTCGCCGCTTTCGGACGCGCCGACTGACCGCGCGCCATCACCGTTCCTTTCGTCGCCCCTCTTTCCCCGCGAACGACTCGCAGGATTACATCGGTGTGAAGGCTAAGCACGCCGTGTACGTGCCCCACACCGCCGGCCGCTACGCGGCGAAGCGCTTTCGCAAGGCGCAGTGCCCCATCGTGGAGCGCCTCGTGAACGCGCTCATGATGCACGGCCGCAACAACGGCAAGAAGCTCATGGCGGTGCGCATCGTGAAGCACACCATGGACATCATCCACCTGCTCTCCGACCAGAACCCCCTGCAGGTGATCGTCGACGCCATCATCAACTCCGGCCCCCGCGAGGATGCCACGCGCGTCGGGTCCGCGGGCGTGATCCGCCGCCAGGCGGTGGACATGTCCCCCCTGCGCCGCGTGAACCAGGCGATCTGGCTCATCACCACCGGCTCGCGCGAAGCGGCTTTCAGGAACGTGAAGACCATCGCGGAGTGCCTGGCGGATGAGCTCATCAACGCCGCCAAGGGCTCGTCGAACTCGTACGCCATCAAGAAGAAGGACGAGCTCGAGCGCGTGGCCAAGGCGAACCGCTAAGCGCGGATCGGGAGTGTGGGTGGCGTTGGGATCGCGCGAGCGAGTACCGCGCGTTGTAACGCGGATGTGGCGTTCTCTTCGACGACCGTTCTCGACTTCATTCCTAACAAAAACGCAGTGTCCGTCCGAGAGGCTGCGTTCGCGACTCGCGCATGGATCCAAAAACCCGCAGAGCCGTTCGCCAAAAAATCCGTCGCGTTTCCAGACCAAATGCCCATATAAAGAACATCGTAAGATTTCTGACGTTGAAACGCGTTCAACAACACCGGTGCCTGACCGCGAGGTTTTGATCGACACGTTTTTCTTGACCGACACGCGATGGCATTGACGGCCGAGATTTCCTTGCGGAGTTGCGGTGAGCGACTGCCACGGCGCCGCGTCGCGAGCGAGACCCGGCGCCGCGGCGTTCGTCGCGCCACACCCCCGTGCGCGTCGAACAGCGGTCCGGACGGTCGGGCAGGGCTCGGCGGGGGGCAGCGCGCGCCCGCGAGCGGTCGGGCGAACCCCGGGGGGTCGAGGCGCGCGCGGCGAGTCGGGGCGGAACGCGCGCATTGCGTGACAGAGTGTACCCGGCGGGGCTGCTGGCGCCATGACGAGCGCGTCCGAGGCGCTCGCGGCGCTTCCCCCCTTCCAGGTCATGTCCCGCGTGGACCTCAAGGTGGCCGCGGGCGGATTCAAGGACTCGTGGAAGCTCGGGCAAGGGCTGAGGTGCGTGCGCGTCCGAGCACCCCCTGTGCGACACGGCCGTCGAAGCGACGCCATGTTCTTTCGTTGCCCGTTCCTCGCCGATCGCGGGTGTTTCCCGGGGACTCGAGCGCGAGCGCGTCCTCCCCGCGCGTCCGTCGAGAGCCCGCGAGACCGCGCTCGTACGCGCGGCGAGACGATCACGCCGCGCGGCCGTCGAAGAACCGCCGCTCTGCCACCCTCCTCGCGCGCGATCCGCGTCCGACGCGTCGCTGACGACGCACGGTTCAATTCCTCTCGAAAACGTGTGCGAACGATCCTTTTTCGCACATTTCCCCACCCGCGTCTCGCGTCTCGCTGCCTTCTCGTCGTTCTCGTCTCCAGGGGGAGCACGTACAAGGGCTCCATCTCGGCCGTCCCCGTGGCGGTGAAGTGCGCGAAGGGCGCGTCCGTGGAGGACGTGCGCGGCTTCCTGAAGGCGCGCATCACGCGTCCCCTCCCAAAACACGAAAACGTGTGGCCGCTGCTCGGCGCGTCCCTGGACGGGGACGTCTGCCTCGTGACGCCGTTTTGCCAACGCGGGTGCCTCGCCGACCGCATCGACTCGCTGTCTTGGTTCCACAGGCTTTTAGCCGCGCGCGGGTTCTTCCGCGGGCTGAAAGAACTGCACAAAGCGGGCGTCACGCACGGCGCGGTGAAGCCCGGAAACGTCTTTGTTTTCAAAAACGACAAAGAAAACGGCGAGCTGGACGCCGCCGTCGGCGACGTCGACTTTCTCGGTGTTTCGCTACACGCGGCGCTGGCGAAACTCAAGCCCGACGACGCGACGCGGAACTACTACGCACCCGAGGTTCTGGGCGGCGATGCGTGTACGTTCGAGTCGGACGTGTACGGCGCGGGCGTGGTGCTGCTGGAGCTGCTCACCTCCAACGAGGGTAGAGTGCCCGTGCCCGGAGAGGTTGCGAACGGCGCGACGAAAAGCCCGAGCGGCGCCGAGAACTCCGGCGGCGGCGACGCCGAGTCCGCCGGTGGCGCGGCGGCGCTGCTGAGCGCCGCGGTCGCCGCGGGTTGGCCCGCGGAGACCGCGAAGGAGGTGATCGCGCTGGCGGCGGCGTGCGTCCGCCCCAACCCCGAGCGCAGGAAGACTTCCCTGCTCGTGGCGAAGGCGCTGGAGACGGTGATCTCCGACTGCGTGGCGCGCGCGGGCGGCTTGGAGAAGCTGCGCGGCAACGTGAGCGCCGCCGAGGCGCGCGCGCGCGGCATCGTCGAGAAACTCGAGAACTTCGCGGCCGCGAAGCCCCGGCGGCGGCGCGAGGCTGAGGCGGCGGCGATCAAGATGCAGGCGGCGTACCGCGGCCGCATCGCGCGGCGGCGCGTGCGTTCGCTCAAGGAGGACGGAGACGCGAACGCGACCCGGCTCGGTCTGCTCGACGCCGAGCAAGAGGCTGTTTTGGCTGAGCGTTTCGCGAGCGCGGGCGACGCCGAGTACGCGGCGGCGGTGATGATCCAGAAGTCCTATCGAGGCAAGCTCGCGCGCCGCAAGATCATGGCGCGTCTGGACGCGGACGCGGCGGCGGCGGCGGAGAAGGAACAAAACGTGCTCGGCCGATTCGGCGCGGCGGTTTCGACGAGCGGCCGACCCAGCGCGTTGTCGCCCAAGCAGGCGTCCGCGCGGGACGCTGCGTTCGCGCAGGTCTTCGCGCGCATCGCTTCGATGCTCGCGGACCACGACGGCGCCGTGCAGGCGGCTGCCGCGGCGGCGCTCAGCGTGTACGTGGACCCAGAGGAGGGCCCAGAGAGCCGCGCGGCGGCGGAGTGTGCGGTGCGCGCGGGCGTGCTCGGCCCTCTGGTGGGCGTCTTCTGCTCGAAGAACGCGCGGGCGCTGGAGGACGCGGCGGCGTGCCTGGAGACGATCACGATCGAATTCCCGAGCGAGCAGAACAGGGCGCTGCGCGCGGGCGCGCTGGAGGGTGCGCTCAGGCTGATGGTCACCGGGAACCCCAAGGACCCCAAGTCTTTGGCGTCGCGCGCCGCCGGCGCGCGCGCGCTGAAGGGTTTGCTTCTTCAGAACCCGCCGGCGTGCCGCCGCGCGATGGAGAAGGGCGGACTGGACGTTTTGATCTCTGTGATGGACACAGAGGACGCCGCGTGCTGCGCGGCTGCGTCCTCCGCGCTGAGCGCTTTGGCGGACGCGGACTCGGACATTTTGCAGAAACTGGGCGTCGAGCGGCTTGTGTCGATGGCGGTGCGCGCGGAGACGCCTCCGATGCGCGCGGCGACCATCACGTTTGTCTCGAAGCTGGCGCGCGACAGCGACACGCACGAGCAGATCATCGAGGCGGGCGGCCTGGAGCTCCTGTTAGGGATGATCTTAAGGCTGAACGAAGAGGCGGTGTGGGGCTTGGCGTCGATGGCGTCCGTGGAGGACAACTGGGATGCCATCGAGGAGGTTTTCGACGACGAGGGAGTGGAGAGCGTCAGGGACTTGCTCGAGATCGCGGGTGACTACGGCAAAGAGGGCGCGGCGTGGGCGGTGTGCTACATGTCCGGCCACCCCTCGCTGCAGGTGAAGCTCGTGCGCGGGAACCTGCTGCCGCCGCTCATCGAGATGGTCAAACACGGCACGAGGCGGTGTAAGAAAGCCGCCGAGCGCGCGTTGAAAGCCATGGCCATGTGACATGTCACACGGCGCGCGGAGCGGAAAAAAGAGGGCGCTTTACGAAGACGTTGTGATACCGTAAAGAAACGATTACACGCCTCAACCGCCTTTGTCGGCGCCGCCGAACGCGACGATGCGGAACAGAGCCTGCGTTTTGTTTTCCTTCACCGCCTTGCGACACGCCTTGACGACTCGCGCGGCACCCGCGCCGTACCTCAACCTGGACGCGCGCTGAATCACCTGGTTCACGTGCTTCAAAGACTTGAGCAGCTCCGCGTGGTTCTCCGCGCGCTTCGAGTGCTCCACCATCAGCTCGCGGTTCGCGTCGAAGAGATCTCCGTACGCCGCGGTCGCCGCGGGAAAGTCTCGGAGGATGCGCGAGTCCTCCGCGTGCACGATGAGCGCCTTCACGGCGTTGCTCGTGTCCGCAGTCTCTGCCGCGAGCTTCGATCTTAGGGCGTTGCGCTCGTCCACCACACGCAGCGTCTCGCGGAGCAAATCCATCTCCGCCGGGAAGTCGGCTTCGGAGTCCAAGTTTTCAATCCCCAACCCGACGCACATCGCGTCCACGAACGTCCCCGCGCGCTCCATCGTGTCCGCGCGCACGCACGCCGTCCCGCTCGTAGAGAGCTGCTCGAACACGACACGCGAGCCGTCTTTGAGACACAGAAAAGCGCACCGCACGTCGCTTTTATCGTCACTCACGGCTTTCGCCGCGTCGCACCGGAAGGTGTCGTCCAGCCAACGCGCGACGTCGACGCTCCCCGCCGCCGCCGCGAACGAAACCGACCCCGCCGGTATGTCGTCGCGGGTCACCTGGTCGACGCGCAGAGGCACCCAGCCCCAGAACTTCGGTATGCGGAACTCCAGGTCGAAGACGTGGTACGTCGGGCTCGCGCCGCTCGCGGCGACGAGCACGTGCACGGCGACGTCGCACGCGTCGTCCCCGGGCGGAAGAATCGGGACGCGCGCGTCGCGTCGCGCGTTTTTCTCGTCGAAGCGGAAGTATCGCGACTCCTCCGGCCCCTCGAACGCGCCGGCGCCGCGCAAAACCACGCCCTTGACCACGGTGTCGTTGTTCGTGCTGAGAACGAGCTGCCCGTGCCCGAGCGAGGCGTCCATCTCCAAAGAGCTGGTAACAGCGGTGTCGGGGGGAATGAGGCCGGCGAGCGCCGTTCCGCCCCCCTCGCCGTTCTCGGCGCGGCGGAGCGCCGCGGAGGACTTTTCGTAGCTCGCGAGCTCCACACGCAACGCCTGCTTGCGCTTGTTGAGCGCCTCGAGCGTCTCGCGAGACACCGCCGCGGACGCGCGCAGGGGCGAGTTCGGAACGCCCGACGCCGAGCCAAACGCCTCGGCGCGCTCCGCGTCCTCCTCCGAGACGGAGAGCTTCTTCAAACCGAGCAGAGAGCCGAGCTTCGAGGATTTCTTCTTCTTCTCCGGCGCCTTCGCCGACGGCGCCGCCGGCGCCTCGTCGGCGTCGGCGCCGTCGAACCCGTACGCGCGCCCGGAGGCGGTGACGCTCGGCTCGACGACGACTTTTTCTTTCCCTTTGGACGCGTCGGCCCCGAACCCGAGCGCGGGCACGACCGCGCCCTCGCCGCTTCCCTTGGCGCGGTACCCGCGCACCTCGCCGTCCGCCGCGCACGCCAGCAGATCCCCCGCGGCATTTGATTTCGACTCGAGTCTTTGCTTTTTTGTCTCGGCGACGACGATGGCGGCGAGCGGCGCGTCGAACGCGTCCTCGAACAGCACCTCCCCGGTTCGAAACTCCCGCACCTCCATGGTTCCGTCCGCGAACCCCACGCAGATCTCGGGCGACCCGTCGCCGGTCAGGTCGAACGCCGCCGCGCACGTCGCGCGCTTCGCCGCGCCGCGCTTCTCGCGCCACAGAAGCGTAGCGCCGTCGCGCGCGCCGACCGATCCGTCTCTCGACGCGAACGCGAAGAGACGACCGTCCTCTGGTCCGTTCTTTTCTTTCCAACTCTCGCCACGATGCGCGTCGTGAGGCACGATGTGCGTCACGGCGTCCGCTTCCCTGACCTCGAACGCGACGCGCTCGGACCCGTCGGCGGCGACGACGCACGCGCGTACCGCGCCGTCCTCGGTGCCGACGGCGATCGTTCCGTCGGCGAAGACCCCCAAGGACGTGACGACGTCGGACGCGACGGTCCAGAACGCCTCCTCGCCCGTGGCGTCCAAACCTTGCAGCGAGCAGTTCCCGCCGACGAGGAGCAAAGGCGGGACGTTTTCGGCCGCGTTCGCGGTCGCGCGCCGCAACGACGACGCGCCCTCGGGCGCGTCTCGGAAAAACACGTCCGTGTTGGTGTCCACGTCGTACGCCAAGACATCCGTCCCCGTGCCGACGAACAGGATGTCCCGCCCGTCGTGCGCGGCGCCGAGCGCGCCGGCGGCGACCGCGGTGATCTTCTTGTTGATGTTCAGGTACCGGACCCGGCTAGCGCCCCCGGCGTCGGACCCGTGCTCGTCCGCGCGCGCGTACGGATCGAACATGAAGATCTTGCCTCCGGTGGTGGCCGCGGTGAGCGTGGGGCGTTCGCCATCGTACAAACCGACGCACGCGGTGTTCTCCAGGATCTGGTCCTTCAGCCGAAACGAGAACGCGGCCGTCAGAGGCATCGCAGACGGCGCGTCGGCGCACTCCCCGCCGCTCGCCCGCGCGAGCGCGACACCCTCGCGCCTCGTTGTCACTTCTCGCGTCAACGTTAAAACGTCTTCTCGCGCGAGGGAAAAAAGCAAACTCGCTCGGCCGATTTCTTCATCTGGTAGCTGGTACCGGCGCGAACGCGGTCGCGTACTCGCGTTCCAAACCCTTTTTTCTTGCGGCGGAATCGTATTTACCGCGCGTTCCGGCGGCACTCCATCCCTCTTCTCGTTGCGACGACGGATATATCCTGAGCAGCGTACCGGCACATCCACTTGCAACCATGCAAATCTTCGTCAAGACCCGTGCGTGCCCCCCCGGAACGCGTCGCGCGCGCCCGCCGAGCCATCTTCCGGACCGACGCGTCTCCGCCGCTTGGCTTTTTTTAGGGTGTGGGATCTCCCCGAGCCTCGGACGAGACCGTCTCCTCGTCCCCGGCTCGCGGGGAAGGCCGGAGCCACTTCCTCGTGGTCTTCGCGCCCCACGCCCGCCGCGGCACTCGATCGCGGCGGCTCCGCGCGCGACCGGCGCCCCGTCCCCCGTGCACCGTCCCAGCCGCTGACCCGCCCCCCATTTCCTACCGATCGACGCAGTCACGGGTAAGACCATCACCCTGGAGGTGGAGTCCTCGGACACCATCGACAACGTCAAGGCCAAGATCCAGGACAAGGAGGGCATCCCCCCGGACCAGCAGCGTTTGATCTTCGCGGGCAAGCAGCTCGAGGATGGCCGCACCCTCGCGGACTACAACATCCAGAAGGAGTCCACGCTCCACCTCGTGCTCCGCCTTCGCGGTGGCGGTAAGAAGCGCAAGAAGAAGGTGTACACCAAGCCCAAGCGCGTGCCCCACGTGCACAAGAAGGTGAAGCTCGCTTTCCTCAAGATGTACAAGGTGGACGACGCCGGCAAGATCACGCGTCTCCGTAAGGAGTGCCCCGCGCCCGAGTGCGGCGGCGGCGTGTTCATGGCGAACCACTTCGACCGCCACTACTGCGGCCGCTGCGGCAAGACGTACTTCTTCGACGGCCACACCGTGGCGGCGAAGAAGGCGGGCAACTGAATTTAATCTCGTCTCGTCGACGCCGAATTGCGTATTTGTTAGGCTCTCGCTAAGTGTCCAAAGTCGGAAAGGACTTTCAGACGGCGAGCGCGACAGGGAGACGAACAAGACGCGGCGATCGCGACACAGAGAGCGCGCGTTTTCTCAATACCTAAACGCACGAGAGTTCTTACTACATACGTTTGCGTCCGTATCACCGACTACTAGCTAGAGACTCGTCGCGCCTTGAGCGCCCTTCGGTACCGCCGCGCGAGCTTCGTGATCCCGTCGATCCCCGTCGCCTTCTCCAACGCCGACGCCTCGCCCTCGCGCGGCGCGTCCGCGCTCTCGTCGAGCACGGCGCAAGGCACGAACACGAGCGCCGGCGGCGGGTCCGCCGGGTCCAAAGCGCGACCGACGCGACAGCACGAGAAGGATGACGAATGTTTTCGCGCCGAGACGTCGGGGGAGTCGGTTTCGTTTTCTCGCGACTCGCGATCCGCGCCGGAACCGGCTTTCTGGTTTCCGGCCGCGCTCGAACCCGCGCCCCCCCCGAGACGCACGCACGGCGCGTCCACCTGGACCCACCGCGCGACGTCCGTCAACAACGTAGGTGGCGTAGTCGCGTGAGGCCCCGCGAGGCCCTCCGGCGTTTCGTCGTCGCGGCGGCGCGCTCCGGCGCACTCCGCGCGTTCCACGACGCGCCGCGCGGCGAGCGCGTTTCTCGCCGCGGTCCTCTGCTCGTAGGCGCGCCACCCGAACCAGTACATGGGCAGGTTGGAGAGCGGCGTGAACATCATCGGGAACGTGAGCGGGACACCCACGAACGCGTTCACGCGAAACCGCGACTTGACGGCTTTCGCTCGGTCGCTTAGGAGCTCGGTGAGCGCGCGACGCGCGTCGTCGACGTCGGCGGATTCGGGATACACGAGCTCGACGCTGGAGCACGCGTTGGGTAACGCCAATAGGGTTTGGTCGTCCGGGTGTATGCGATCGAGTAAAAACGACCCGACGCTGTGCGCGTTTCTTCGCCACGACCCCACGGGGCTTGTACCCCACGCGCGGAACTGCGTGTTGAACGACGCCACCGCGCGTTTCGCCGCGTCGCGCGCGAAGGATGGCAGGAAACGCTCGGGGCCGGCGCTGTTTCTCTCCAGGTCCGCCGCGACCGCCGCCGCGCGCGCGGGACACGGCTCGGGAACCGCCGAGGCGTGGAAACCCCTGCGCGTGGCGCCGGTTCGGAGGACGGCGCGCGAGTAGGAGGGCGGGTAGGAGGGAGGGTCAGCGCGTGAAACGCGTCGAGTCTCGTCCGTCTCGGCGAGGGTGACGCGAGCGCCGCGCGAGATCGTCCGCGCGGTGGCCGCGCGCGGCGCGCGTGTCGGGCACGATGCGGCGTCGGGTTCGAGCCGGGTGATGAGAGGGCACGCGCGTGAGGAGACGCGCGAGACGCACCACTTGTCCCTCGCGAGCCGAAGCGCCACCACGCGCGCTCGGCTCGCCATGGGACGGAACGGCACCGCGCCGCGCCGCGCCCTGTCGACTGATGTTTTCCGGACCCGGGGCAGCGAATGCGCTCATGGAAGTTGAAACTTCTGGAAACTCGCGATCACAATGGCGATTGGTTGCGCGAACGGCGCGTGCCAGTCGAAAAGAGTCAAAAGACGCAAAGCGTCGTTACGCATTCCCATAATATGGGCGCGTGAACAGGGTCGACCACATCCCGCGCCGCACAGGGGGCGTCGCGCGCGTCCGGCTCCCACCCGCCGCTCGCGGGATGGGGAAACGAAAAGCCTCAGCGGTGGCTAAGGCGACGACGGCGCCTCTGTCGCATAGTGACGTGAGCTTTTGCCTGGTGCGTGCCGCGCCGTTTCCCGGGATAGGAGGGCATCGCGCGTCTCCCTTCGTCCCGATTACGCCACCACCCGCCCTCTCACGCGACCCGCCCTGACCTTCCGTGCGGTTCTTTCCCTCTCCTCCTCCCTCTCAGAGCTGCAAGCGCCACCGCCCGAAGACGTGCTTCGCGCCCGACCGCGCGTGCTGCGAGACATGCCTGAAGCGCCGGCGCGACCGACAGAGCGAGAAGCGCGGCATGGCGAAACGCCAGAGGCACGCTCTGGCGATGGGAGACGCCATCAACGCGCACGCGCGCGCCGCCGGGCTCTTACCGGAGACGCACGGGGCCGCGCAGAACCTACCCTGCATCTTAGGTCGGGTCTACCCCGACGACGCGGCGCTCGAGCGCGCGTTGAACACTTCCAAAGGCGGGACCGCGCTGGCGGAGCTCCGCACGCTCCTCGAGCAGAGGCAGCAGTCGCTGAAAGTCGCGCACCGCCTGTTTGTCGCGCACCAGAGCGCGACGGCGATGCGGGCGAGCGCAACGAAGTCTTCTTCCGCGCCGGCGGGTGACGGAGGGACGCGGGTGAGAGTGACGGAGGGGCAACAAGCCCGGGAAACAAACGCGCGTTCTCCCGGGCGTTCTCCGAGCGGCGTCCGCCAAGACTCGGAGGCGGATGGGAAAGGGACGGAGTTTCGGCGGGCGCGCGATGGGACGGAGCACGCGCCGCGCGTGTCCACGGCTTCCCTCGCGTGGCGCGAGTCCTCCGCTGTTGGCGAGAAGACGCGCTTATCGCGTGGAGGAGACCAGGAGAGCCCTTCCCCGGCCTCGTCACACGACTTCTTCGCGTCGACGCGGATCGCGAGCGTGCAGCAGAGCGCGCTCGAGCAGCTGCGGCAGCATCACCTGCGGCAACTGCACCACCTGCAGGCGCTGCAGGCGCTGCAGAGGATGCAGGCCATGCAGGCGATGCCCGGGATGGGGGGCCTGACGATGGGGCCCGGGATGGCGGAGGTCCTAGCCGCGCCGGGCGGCTTGCCAACAAGCCTGGCTCTCGGGGGTGGGATCTCGCCGGCGCGGGGGTTGGAGGCGCGCGGCGGCGGCGGACCCGAACAAACGCCGTTCGGCGTCGGGTGACACGACTTCGGACGCGCCCGTTTGTGACGCCTCCGACGCGTCGGGCGAGAGCGAGGACCGGAGTTTGTGAGACCGGGATCGGAGCGAGAGCGGAGGAGGCGACTGGAAGAAGGTGTGGTTTTCGCGGAACGGCGTTGGACGGTCGGCTCGTCGTTCGGAAGGCGGTTCGTGGCACCAACGTACAGTACAGTACGTCTTTTTTTTGAAGGTATTTTTATTTTTAGAAGCGCGCGCCTCGTCGTTCTGTCGTTTTCGCTCGCGGCGTCCCCTCGCGTTTCTCGCCGCCCCTTTTTTGATGTCATCCATCCGAACCACAAAAAACAAA
>Ga0209666_1003644_pt1 | contig 11142 bp, 8 predicted proteins | sample SaaInlV_125m_DNA_FD_184679 | JGI IMG/M metagenome (GOLD analysis project Ga0209666, IMG submission 184679) | Marine microbial communities from expanding oxygen minimum zones in the Saanich Inlet - Saanich Inlet SI037_S3LV_10m_DNA (SPAdes)... | ecosystem: Environmental > Aquatic > Marine >...
GCCGTCGCTGGGTGCGGCTCCGGCATGGTGCCACTTCCTGGAGAACATCACGGAGGAGATGGAGGAAGAGGCGGCGCCCAGTGTATACGACGACTACAGGTTCGTGACGAGGGAAGAGCTCACACGGCTCGGGATGGATAACCTGGTGGGGACTAACATGCTCCGCGCGTACATGCACGGCTTCTTCGTGGATAACCGGCTGTACGGCAAGGCCAAGGCGATCGCACAGCCGTTCTCGTACGAGCAGTACAAGCAACAGAAGGTTGAGGAGAAGCTCGCGGAGGAGCGGTCGACGCGAATCGTGGTCAAGAAGAAGGCGCCCAAGGTCAACGCGGCGCTGGCGGCTCGCCTGGAACAAGGTGAGACTTTGTCGGACAAAAAACGGAAGGCGAAGGGACGCGGGCGAGGTGCGGACGCGGACACGCACGAGGACACCGACGACGAGGATGGGGACACCAAGGGTGCCATTCTCACGGATGACCGCTTCGCCGGTTTGTTCGCAAACGCCGACTTTCAGGTTGACGAGGAGAGCGACGCGTACCGCGTGTTGCACCCCAACGCGCCGAAGCTCTCCAAGCGGGAGCGGGAGAGCATGCTGGAGGAACACTTCGACGTCGACGAGGACGACGAGGGCGATGTCGTGGAAGAGATTCCGGAAGATGTCGTGGAAGAGGAGGAGGACGACGAGGACGACGAGCCCGAGCCCGAGAAGCGAACGAAGGCTGATGGTGTTCGGATGTTCACTGTCAAGGATGAGCGTCACGCCGCCGCGTTCAGGGAGGGTAAACGCGCGCCCACTTCTCGCGACCTACCCCTCGCCGCTCGCGTGCAGCTCGAGGGCGGCGATGGGACGGGACGCAAGGTGCGGACGGGCGGCAACAAGGAGCTCGTGTTCGACCCGGGGAGCCGGTCGTCGCGGGCTCGGGGCCGGGACGGTGGTTCGAGGGACGGTTCGGGTCCCGGGACCGCGGAGGACGGTTCGGGTCCGACGGATAAGAAGCAGAAGAAGCGCGGCATGGGGGGGCTCTTACCCAAGCAGAAGGGCGGGCGCGGGGGACGCGGGGGGGGACGCGGGAGACGGTGACGCCGCTCTCGAGAGTCGACTAAGAGTTTTAACAGAGAACCACCGCGTCGAAAGTGATCGTGAAGTACGCTACTGGTCACGCGCGAGTCTCCCTACGCGCGACCCCCTTACGTTTCGACCGATCCCGCGACACCCTGAGATTCCAGCGCCGCTATCTTCCGCCGCAACTCCTCCATCTCGGTGATCGGATCGGACGCGAGTATACCATCGTCCACATCGACTGGACCCGAATCGTCAATTGACTCGTCATCCGCAAGCGCGCCCGGGGCTGGCGGGGGAGGTCGGGGCGGTTCACTCGCCTCGACGTCCACGCACTCCGGGCCGGGTATCGATGCGGGGGGTTCATCCGTGCCATCCGCGGGGGTTTCATCGCCGTCAGGGTTCACCGCCGCGGGTACCTCCGGCTCGCACTCGTCGGCGCTAATGTTACTAACGTGATCGTCGGCAGTGTAGTCGTGATGCAGCGCGTCGAAGACCAGGTCCGCGTACGACACGTGGGTGGGTGCCACGTGCGCGGGCCCCACGTGCGTCCGCGTGTACACTCGTTCTGCGTGTACACTCGTTCGGCCTGCGTTCGTCTCTCCATTCGAGGGAGTGACGTTGAGTGACGTTCCCTCGTCCATCGCGGCGCAGGCTCGTTCGGCTCGTTCCATGGCGAGCGCCATCTCGTTGGCCGCCGCCGTCGCGGCCGTCCGCGCGGCGATCTCCGCCTCCCACTCCCACTGGCTCTGCGCCCTCCGCTCCGTTCCGCTCCGAAGTTCGGGGTCGGTCTCCATCGCGGGTGGGGTGTTCACGGCATGATCCCCCGCGCGGGTCCCCCCGGCGTCGTGACTCGGCACGGGGGTGTTGGGATTGAACCACGACGTGAAGGTTGACCATCCGTTGGACGACGACGTACTGGACGCGGGCTGTGTGGGCGTGTGTACGGGGGCCGTGGTGACGGCCTTGTCGTACAGACCCCGGGCGCTCTTACCGCCCGCCTCGCACGCGTCGCTCACCGCGGCGCCCATGCTCGTCGCGGTCGCCGCCGCCCGGCCCTCCAGATCCTTGTACGTCGTGTACGCGGCGTACCCTTGCTTCATCTGCGCCAAGGACGGTATCGTGCTCATGGTTCACCTGAGATACGTCTCGGGTACGATGATGCGTGTTTGGAACGGGCCTAACCACGGACACCACCGGCCCTGGCGCCCCCCGGGTCGTGAAGGACTCTCTTCTCCGTGCGGTGCCGTCTGGCTTTTTCAGTTACACTTCGAGCAGTCGAGGCCGGCTCCCGGTCAACATCTCCATCGCCAAAATCGCCAAAAAAGCAGCTCTCCACCCAAACCCGAATTCCCCCTTTTCCCCATCGCTAAATACCCAGCGTGGCGAGATTGCGGATAGGACGGTGCCCAGACCGGATCGTACGAGTGGACAAATTGGAATTACGCAGCGAATTGTCTCGGCGCGACGAATGGGAGACCCGGGAAAAGGTCAGCTTTTTTCAGTCTGGCCAATCAGCGCCTCGACGTTTCGCACCGAATCGGATAGGTCGAGCTATGCGGGACCTATGCGACCCAGTCTGAATATTTGTATTTATAAACCAAATCCGATTTGCCATGTGGCGGTACAACGAGATATTTAAATACAAATCCCGAGTTGGCACTTCCCAGCTCATTTAGACTGGCGTTTTAAGGTTTGGCGAGTGGACGAGAAAAAAGCGCTCGTTTAACTCGCGGGAAAATTAGGAACCTCGACGCATATTCCAACGCGCGTACTCGACGCCAGTGCACCGCACGCGCGATTCGCAGTCGGTGAACGCCCATCGCGGTCGACACTCGACGTATCAGTCGTTAGTTTTCGCCAACAGGCTGAGGCGGAGCGTACTGTTCAACCGACCAAACTCGCATGGTTGTAACGCAGGTGGAGGCGACGGGGTACCACCCGAACCCTCCCTCAAAACGAGCGGGCACCGAAGAGCCGCGGGTGATGTCGGTGCGTCCCGCGCGCGATGTCGACGATACCTGACCGCCATCCCCATCCGCGACGTCTTCTTCGTCACGTGGACGACACATCCGTATTGACCAAACTCTCATTCCCATCCGTGTTCGCAGGCCGCGACGCATATGCCGGCGCTACCCTCGCACGGTACGTTTCTCAATTGGTTCCCTCGAAAATACCGACCCGCCAATGGAGCCTCCGCGGACGCGCCGCGTGGGCGACGTGCGACATCGTTTGACCTCGTTCGACCGCCGGGGACCGATACGAACGTCGTGTTGAACACGTCGTCGGGGTCAAACGCGCCGTTCACGCACTCGAGCGCGGCCACGCGCCACGTCTTTCCCCCGACTGTCCGCGCCCCCTCGGGCACCGCCTCACTTTCAAACGTTCGACCCTCCGTTGTCCCTTCGAATATCCGCTGACATTATTCCCACCCCGATTGGACAGGCGCTTCAACCCCGACGGATGTCATCGCTCTCGCGCAGGCTCAGCTCGCCGCCGCCAAGGTACGACCCTTACCGATGCAGACCCGCCCCCCGCGGCGTCTCGCGGCGCGCGACGACCCACGCGCGACGATACACCCGCACAACCGCGCGACCCCCGGATAGACCCACAGGAACATTCCTTCCTCGGGTCAGACCCGCCAATCAGGGGTCACCGGCGAATCCTTTTGCCCGCCAAAAATATATATTTGGAAGATGACAGTCGCTGACGATGTGTCCCTCCCCCCCTCCAACCGCAGAGCCTGCTCGAAGCTAAGACCACCCCGATCGGTGGACCCACCCCCGAGAACAGCGCGGGAGTCGGCGCCAGACTTCCGCGGGACTCGCACGGCAGCTCCGACGACGAGGGTGCCCGGGGCTTCACAAACGCCGCCACCTCCCCGGTTGGCAAAATCAAGCTGAGCTCCAACGGTTCACACCACCCCGATCAACTTGACGCGTCGCCCAGGCCGTGGCTTCAACAGCACGCCACCGGCAGGCGATCCAACCGCGCCAGGGTGGTGAACGACTCGTTCTGCCAACGCTTCGAAGCCGCGGAGGCTGGCCAACTCGCGAGTGCAACCAACACCCGGCGACTGGGTTTGGTGGAGAATTTGGTCACAAACGCCCGGCCGAGACACGAACACTCCCCGGGGCTGACCAAACCGCAGCCGTCCCGCGGTGGACTCGCGCCCATCAACCTGGACGACTCGCAGACCCCCACGCTGATCCACGCACCCAAACCACGGGTACCCCTGCCCCCGCACCTCACCGCGGCGGTTCTCGCGGAGAGCGGCCGACCCGTCACCGCCACGCCGCCGCCGCACCTCCTCGGAACCGTGCGCAACGCCGCCGAGCTCCTCATCGGGTCACCCGGCGCAGGGATGGCCGCCGCGGATACGCTGCTGCAGATGCTCATGATGGGACCCGCGGACTCGCCATCGATCGAGAAGGGTGCGAGCCCCGCGACGGTCGGCGCCGCCGCCGCCGCCGCCGTCGCCGCGGTGACCAAGACGGCGCAGCGATCCGCCGCTCGATCTGGTAACGTTTCTAGAAGCCGGACGACGTCGTCCCTCGCGCCCAAGAAGCGTTCCAGAAGCGTTCCAGAAGCCACCGAGGGCGCACGCGTCGGCGCCCAGAAGAAGGGCAGGCGCGGGACACACGCGACGCACACCAACCCGCCACCCCCCGACGACGAAGACGAAGAAGACGTCAACCGCATCGTCCCCGAGACGGCTATGTACCACGCCGCCTCCGCCGCCGCCGCTAAACGTCGGATGCTCCCGTCCAGGGGCGGTGGCAGGCAGAAGGTGCACCGCCCGTGGACCCTCCCGGAGGTTGAGGCGCTGGTGGAGGGTGTCGGGCACTACGGCCGGGGCCAGTGGGCGGATATCAAGTCGTTGGAGAGCGACGGCGTGGCGGAGGCGCTCGTGTCGCGGAGCGCCGTGGACCTGAAAGATAAGTGGCGCAACCTCCTCCGCATCGCCATGCTCCCCGTGCTGTACAAGCGACGGGAGGCGACGGAGATCCCGCCCGCGTTGCTCGCCAAGGTTCGGGAGCTCGCCGCGCAGAAAGGTTCGCCGGGTCGGAGCGGGACGGAGACCCGGGAATCCTCCCCGGAAACCTCCCCGGATGGAACCGCGAATGCCAACTCTGAGCCCAACGGACCGAAAGGTGTGCGCAGGTCCAAGCACCACTCGCCGTGGACCCTGACCGAGTCCAAGGCGTTGGTGGACGGCGTGGACGCCGCGGGGGGATGCAGGTGGACAGTCATCAAGAAGCTCGGGCTGGAGTCGCTCGAACGGCGAACCGCGATGGACCTCAAGGATAAGTGGCGTAACCTCCTGCAGCTCGCGTCGTTGCCGCAGCAGTCGCGACGCAAGGCGGAGACGCCGCCGGAGCTGCTGCAGCGCGTGCTCTATCTCGAGGCTAAGTACGGAACCGCGCGGAGGAAAGGAAGGAAGAGCGCGGCGGAGGAAACGACCGAGGTTTGAGGCTTGAAAGGTTTGATCCCTCCGGATCGTCGATTGGACGGCGGGACATGTTGTACCGACTAACTTTGTAACATCAAAACATACTTGTACGTGTATTCAAGCTACGCGCTCGTCGTATCGCATCTCTTTAGGAACTTCACGCCGCAGGCGTTGCACAGAGTCTTTGGTCCCTCGGGTCCCATGCGCCACTGCGGCGTGTTCTGCTGGCCGCAGTCGAGGCAACGGAGCCCGGATCCACCTTTCCGCAGGAAGTACTCGCGTAGCACCAAGGAGGACCCGTTATGTCGCACGGGTACGTCGCGCCTGCGGCTGGTGACGTACCAGTGGTTCTTGACCGCGTTCTCGGTGCGGCCTGGGATGTTCGCTGCGATGTCGGCCCACCTGTTACCGAACAACTCGTGCGCGGCGATGAGGAGTCGTTCCTCTGTCTCCGTCCAAGGTCCTCGCTTGATGTCGGGGCGGAGGTGGTTGTGCCAGCGCTCGCGGCACTGCTTGCCCGTGCGCGTGTAGAGGAGGAGCGAGGCGATCTTTGACCACTTCGTGCCGTTTCCTTGGTGCCCGTGTGTTTCAACCAACCTCACGAGTTGCGCGTCCTCCTCCTTAGTCCAGTCAGTCTTGCGGCCAAGGCTGGGGCTGGGGCTGGCTCTATGCTGAGCTTCTCGAGGCTGGTCCTGATCTCCAGCCTTCGCCTCTAACGGTGACCAATCTCCGCGCAATTGAAATGCGTTGCAACGCCACTGCACAGCCTGCCAACCCCGATCGAGGGTTTTAGCCATCATCTGCCAGAACTCCGTGGCACTCAGCTCACGTTCCCGCCGATGTAGCCACAACGCGTGCATCAATTTGAGGTCCTCATCGGGGGTCCATGGTTTCCAATGATTATTAGGGGTGGTGAAGTTGGTTTGGGGCGTGTTGACTCGCGCGGGGATCTTCTTGACGCGCTCGCGCTCCTCCCACTCCTTGACGATCAAGTCGTGGTCGGCCTCGGTCACCCACGCGTACCCCTTGGGTGCATTGAGCGCCGTGTTGGGCGTGAGCAACTCGCGCAGATTCTTGACCGTGCCCACCTTGAAGCCCTTCTCCACCTCCGCCGTGGTCCCCTCTTTTCCCTCCCGCTTCCTCGTCTCGCCGCGCCACAACCGCAGCGGCTTGGTCCGCTCGCGCGGGGACTTCCGGAGCAGCCCTCCACCGTCCTCCGTCTCCTCCGTGTCATCGTCCTCGTCGTCGCTGATGACGATGACATCCGTCGGGGGCGTATCCTCCTTCACCTTCCCGGGCTTCTGATCGACGTGGACGGGGACGAGGACGGGGTCTTTGTTGACGTAACCCGCCACCTCGGCCCGCATCTCCGCGTGCACGGAGGCCCAATCGACCTCGACCCCGGTCTTGACCTTCCCCGGCTGCCGTGCGTACAACGCGGCCACCTCATGCTCCAGTCCGAGACCCGACACGGCAGCCTCCAACCCGTCCCGCTGGGGCTCGGCGGGTGGATCCTTTGAAACGTAATTGATGGCTTTCATCAACTCGCGTCTTCTGACGGGCGGGGGCTCCCGGGGGGGCTCGGGATCCTTCGCATCCTTCGCGCCGGCATCGTCGATGACTTTGCGTTTGACCACCCGGGCGATATCCGGACGTCTGTTCGCGGGCGCGCATGTCCACAACGCGTTCCTGGCCTCGGCCTCGGTGCGGGGTAGCATCGGGAACAGCGTCCGGCTGCCGTCCTGGGGCTCGTGCTTCTGCGGCATGGGATCGCAGGCGCATGTATGGGGCCCCGCGTGGATCTTCTTCATCCTCGCCTTCTTCATCTTCTTCGGCCATATCGGCACCGCGCCGTCCTCGTATATCTCGTCGATACCCCGCGTCTTCACCATCTTCGGCTCGTGGACTCCCGTCGCGTCGTTCACATTCCCAGATCCGAGGAAAACCAGGTCGTCGGCCGCCGCGTCCTCGCCCTCATCGCCGGCGTCGGCGGCGCGCGGGACGTCCGGCGGGGTGACCGGTATCGGTATCCTCACGTTGGGACGCCATATCGTCGACATGCGCCCTGACGAGTGCCCGAACACGTGCGGGGCGCGGCTGGGTTTGTGCGGCCTCAGCCCATCCGAGGAAAGGAAGACGAATGGACGCACAAAATTGCTGTGGCTCCTGTCCGCATACTTGTAATATTTTTTTCACAGGCTTCAATTCTCAGGGGCGCCCCCCCAACTGAGCAGGGGGCAGCCGGGGTCGAGCGCGATGGCGACGGGGTTTGCGCCCCACCCATCGCGGGCCATACCCCGCGGCGCGCGCCATCCCCTCTCTACCGACCCGGGATACAACCCCATCCTCCCCATCGGCGGCGAGAAGGAGCGCGTGCTCATGCGATTCCTGGCGGACCAGCCGTACGCGTCGGGCGGGGAGTGCCCGCCCTCGCCGCCCCGGTCCTTGCTCGCGTCCAACGCCGCGTCCAACGACACGAGGGACTGGTGGGGCACGCCGGACGACGGGACCGGCCCGTGCATCGCCGGGGAGACGTGGTGCGGCGAGTGCCTCGTCGTCGTCAACGCGGGTCCACTCCGATGCTCGTACCAGTGGCAACGACAAGCCCCGGGCGAGTCTCCCCCAGAGTCCATACCGGGCGCGACTGGACCGAGGTACGTGGTCACCGAGGACGACCTGGGATGCAAACTGCGGTGCGTGGTATCACGTACACGGATGCGCCCAGACACCAAGGGTATTGGCCCATCCAACGCGACACCGAACAGTCATCAATCCCAATTGATCCAATCGAACGATCCATCCTTCGAGTCCTCCGACGCGTCCGGCGAAGAGATTCATCACACGATCGCATCTTCCGAGTCCGTCGCCACGCACGCGCCCTACCACTACGCCAACGGGGGACCCACGGGCTTGAACGACGTCGTGGCACTCGCGGACAGCGGCCTTAACTCCAGCAGGCACCCGGGATCCCAACCGGTGCCTCACGGCGCCGCGGGATCACTCGGGCACGCCCGCGCCGAGAATCCATCCGCTACATCCGCCGTCAACTCACCGAGGCGCGAGATCGTGCTGAAGCCACCGCACGGCGGGGGACACCACGTCGTCGAGGCCACGTTCGCGCTCGGGTGCCAACGCGAGGGCGAGGGTCACGAGCTGTCCGCTCGAGGCTTAAACAAAGAGGCGAATGAAAAGTACGAGGAAGCCGAGCGGTGTTACCGGAGAGCGGCCGAGTCAGACGGCGGGCACTGCCTGGCGCGGTGCCGGCTCGGGCGGATGATCGAGCAAGGGTGGGGATGCGACCCCGACCCAAACGCCGCCGCGGCGCTCTACCGCGACGCCGCGAAGGAGGGATGCGCGGAGGCTGAGAACAACCTCGGCGCGCTCCTGTACCTAGGGATGGCGACCGATGCATCGAGTGAAGGTCCACGAGGGGACCCCGACGAGGACGCCGCGAATGCTGCGGCGTTGTTCCACCGCGCGCGGTCCCGCGGCCTCGGCGCCGCGTGCAGCAACCTCGCGCTGTGCTACGAGGAAGGGAGGGGGGTGCGGGGCGGTCAGGATTTGGACCGCGCCCGGGCGTTGTACGATGAGGCGGCTCGGGGCGGCGTCGTGAGTGCCTTTGCGGGGTGCGGATCGGTGGCGCTGATGCGGGGCGACTTGCGTGATGCGGTGGCGTCGTTCCGTGTGGGCGCGGCGCAGGGAAGCGACGACGCGTCGGAGCGGCTCAGGGCGCTCACGCTGCGGCACAGGCGGGGAAAGGCGCTGGTTGGGGTCGCGGCGGCGGCGGCGGCGGGTGAGTCTTCTAAAAGTTTGCCGTCGAATCGGTTGGGCTCCGGGACCGACCTCGGGACCATACGCAGCGAGCCGGACACGTCGCGCGCGCCGTCCATGCAGGCCAGCGACGACGTCTTCGACGAGGATACCCTCGAGTTACGAACCACGACGGGCGACGGAGAGCTTGAGACTGAGTTGACGTATGAACGCGAGGTTGCGCGATACCACCGGCTTGCGCAGGTTCTGTTCGACCGGATGGTTGGAAGCGGGGACCCGGCGTTGGCGCGCGCGGCGGAGGAGGCGGTGCGGGAAGCCTTTCCCGAGATGAACGCCCACCACCGAGTCGATCCAAGTTGACTTCATGGGCGCGTCGTAGTTATTAGCTGACGTTATAGTGACGAGTGTTACAATCTATTTTTTCGACGACCTGCGCGACTTGAGCTTGACGGGCATGCCAGCCTTGGTGTGAATCGTCGCCCCGGTGATCATCTCCACCTGCGCCGGGTCGCACCCGAGCTCAAAATCGAACCGTTTCAATAAAACGCTCAGCGCCACCGTCGCCTCCATCATCGCGAACATGTCACCCGCGCACCGCCGTTGACCGCCCCCAAAGGGAACGTACGCGAAATCTGTCACAAACAAAACAAGCCGTCTCAGTACAATTGCCCGTACGGATTCCAATACAAAAAAGAAACTCACCAGTGGCGTTTTCGTTGGGATAGAGCCCCGTGAACAACTCGGGCTGTAAACCGCCCCAGCCCTCGATGGACTCGTTATTGAACGGGCGCTTGAATCTCATCGGGTCGAATTTGTCCGGTTCATCCCACAGGTCCGGTGATCTGTGCAGGTTCCACACCGCGATGAAGCAGTCGGTGCCCTTCTTCAGCGTGATCTCGCGGCCCATCCCGCCGGCGGGCAAGGTGACATCCTCCAGGGCTCTGCGGATCAAGATGGGCGGCGCCGGGTACATGCGCATACCCTCCGCGAGGCACAGCCGCGTTCGCTCCAGCTTACGGATCTCCTCCACCGTGGGAACGCCGTTCGGGTCGGCGACGAGGGCGTCCACCTGTGAGTGACCAAAACACGACGTCAGAGTCCAATTGCCTGTACGAAGATTAAGATGAACGCACCTCGGCTCTCGCTTTTTCCGCCTCTTCCGGATGCGTCGCGAGTAGGTACATGGTCCACGTCAGCACCGCCGCCGTCGTCTCGTGCCCCGCGATGAGCATCGTCATCAGATCGTCCCGCAGCTGTTCCCCCGTCGCCTCGTCCCCGCGGATGTCCACCAAGAAACGAAGCAGCGACGCGTCCTCAACCTGGCCATAGTCCCTGCTCTCCATCTCCGCCAGGTCCGTCTCGTCTCGAGTCTCCATCGCGGACTTGATGAGCACCGACAGCTCGTCGTTGATCATCGCGATGTCCTCCGCGAACCTCTTCTGCCGCGGTACCACCTCCATGGCGCCCGGGATGTTCCAGTACTGCAGTGGAAACGTGCTCCGGTGCTCCGATTCCCTGTTGATTGAATAAACACAGGACTCAGTCTGATTGCCCATACGCGAGTCAATAGAAACTGGGAAATAAAAGAAGAGACTCACCTGAGCACCCTGTACACAGCCTTGATGAGCGGCGTCTCCTGTTGCAGCGCGCCGAACTCGTAGTTGAACACCGCCTTGCCGATGACGTCCAGGGCCATGGCGTACAGTTCATCCTCCAGGTTCACGGCGTCGTCTTTGTCCGCCCACTCGGAATCGAGCTTGTCCGCGAGGTTGGTGGCGGATGCGCCGAAGAGGAGGACCATGTGCTTGAGCCATGCGCCGTGGAATCCGGCACCCACGGTGGGCCGGCGTTTGGC
>Ga0209666_1003646_pt1 | contig 11137 bp, 5 predicted proteins | sample SaaInlV_125m_DNA_FD_184679 | JGI IMG/M metagenome (GOLD analysis project Ga0209666, IMG submission 184679) | Marine microbial communities from expanding oxygen minimum zones in the Saanich Inlet - Saanich Inlet SI037_S3LV_10m_DNA (SPAdes)... | ecosystem: Environmental > Aquatic > Marine >...
AGCTCAAGCACTGCCGCCTCTCCATGTTCGCGTGGCTCGGCTGCATCATGCAGGGCCTCGCCACCCAGGAGGGCCCCATCGCCAACTGGCAGGCGCACGTCGCGGACCCCGTCCACGCCAACGTGCTGACCAACGCCGCCTCCGGCTTCGGCTTCTACTAAGCGGTGCGCCTTCTGGTGCGTCACTTCAGCAAAGACCTGAGAGACGAGGATCGTTAAGGATGGTTTTAGATCGCTGCGATTTGTAACGAGATGAAACTGGTGAAAGATACACCGTACTATTCGACGCGCGCTTCGCCGCTGAAGAATGTCCCTCGCGAAAAATCGTCCTCGCGCCGAGAAACGTCCGGCTTGGATCAGAAACAAAAACAAGGCTTCGTACGCGGAGCGTTCACTTTCGTTCAGAGGGTCCACGCGACGCGTGTGTGACAATTAGTGCGAAAATATATGCATACTTAAAAACAATCGAAGGGGTCGTTTTGGACGCGGGTTGCCTCGCCGGGTTGCGTCGCGGACCCTTCGTTCGCCAATCGCGGCGCGTCTCGCGGCGTTTTCAAAAGGTTTTTTTTTTCCGATCCGCGAAGAACCTTCGGCGGTCCGCCCGACGTTTCGGCGGCGGCTTTTCGACGCGTACGGTCCTTCGTTTCGCGACTCGACTCGACGCGCGATTTCCGTCGATTTCCGTTCTCAGTCCAGGAACCTCCTGTCCTCCCAGACCGCCCAGCCGTCGCCCGAGGCTTTGCACCTCCACTTGGTGCCCCCCACTTTGCTCTTGTTCGGGGACCAGTCCCCAGGGCCGAGCTTCATGCAGATGCTGGGCTTGGAGCCGTCCACGACGCCGCAGCATCCCCGCTCGACGTGCTCGCGCGGCTGCCCGATGCGCGCGGCGTAGCACCCGTCCTCCGCCTTCTCGATGTGCACGGCGGCGTCGCAGCCGATGTCGTTGCGCCGGCGCAAATCCATCAGCTCCTGGATGTCCTGCCGCAAGCCGCCGTCCTTCCAGTGGTCGTAGAAAACCGTCGGCGTGCCGGGGTGCGTCAGGATGTACGCGTACCCCTCCGCGAGGCGCTCGGTGGGGAACGGCCAGTGCTGCAGAGTGGATCCGGTGTCGTGGTTCTCAAGGAACGTCACCGCGTGCGTGGGCCACTTCCCGCAAAAACCGCTCGGGTGCCCGTCGCTTCCCTGTAAGCGCCAGTACTCGCGGTTACGCACCGCCTCTTGCAAAATCCCCTTGGTGGTGAAGTCGAAAGCCGCCGTGTTCCCGCCGGTGCTCGCGCACCAGTCGTACGTGCTCTGCCGGTGCGAGTCCTGGTTGTACTCCAGCGCGCCGCCGTTGTAGTTGCAGCTCACCCAGTGCTCGCCCACGGAGACGTACGGCGAAGTGTCCCCGACGTACTCGCCGGTGAACTGACCGCCGTACCCTTTGACGAAATCGAAGCGCCATCCCCCGAACCCGACGTCGTCGCGCATCCAGCGGAGCCAATCCTTCAAGTCGTTACGAACCCAGTCCTTGGTGTGGTCGATGTTCGGCGCCGGGCCGTAGTCCTCGCCCGTCCCGGAGTTGCCCCGCCCGCCGAACTCCGGGTTGTCCGTGGTGATCGCCTGCTGGTCCCAAGCCATGCGCCCGGTGAACAGGTTCCAGCGCCCGCTCTCATCCTGCGCCTCCGCGCAGCGGTGGTTGATCACGATGTCGGCGACGGGGCACACGCCGTGTTGCTTCATGGCGGAGATGCACCGTTTCAAGTCATCGACGTTGCCGTAGAAGCTGTTCAGGTTGTACAGGTCTCGGGGCAAATACCCTTGGTCGGAAACGGAGTCGGTGGGCGGCGGGAGCCACACCGCGGTGAAACCCGCGTCCGCGATCTCGCGCGCTTCATCCGCCACGACGTTGAACCACTTCTTGTGCGAGTTGCACGATTCCCAGTTGAACCCCTGGAGCATGATGCACTTGCCGTCGCCCATGGGGGTGTCCGGCGGGGGCATCTCGAAGTCCAGCGGGGGAGGCGCGGGGTCGAAGCCCTCGTCGCCCTCGTCGAACGACGGTAAGTCGAACGTCGACGACGCGGGGATGAACTCCGGCGCGGGAACCGGCTCGGGGGGCGTCCAGCTCTCGTACGGGCGAGGCGTGGGGGGTTCGTACGGGCGAGGCGTCGGGGGTTCGTACGGCCGCGCCTCCGGCCACTCCGGCGACGGAGGCGCCTCGACGCGCGCGGAGATGGGCGGGACGTACGCGCCGATCAGCGGGTACTCCTCCTCCTCCGGCAAACCCATCATCCGCGCGCGCATCGCGTCGCGCTGCTTGAGCATGCTCTGCATGTTGGTCATCGCGCGCGCCAGCGTCTCCTGCGCCTCCAGACGCGGCTGCTGCAGCGCCTCGATCGCCGACGCGTCGGTGGTCTCCGCGCGCGCGCGCTCGAGCTCCACGAACTCGGCCGCCGCGGTGGCCATCTCCGCGGCAGCCACGCGGAGCTGCGCGGAGAGCACAGCCGCGGGGTCCGCGGAGGCGTCCGACGCGTACGAAGCCTCCGCCGCCGGGGGCTCCCACGCCGGCGCCGTCGGCTCGCGCTCCGCGGCGCCGTACGATTCGTCCGAGGGGAGGGACCAGTCGTACGTGTGCTGCTGCTGCTGCGCCGAACCGGTTTCGCGCGACGGGGCGTTTTCGGACGGCGCGTTCCAGTCGAAGGACGAGCTCGATGCGTTCGCGGTCCCCGACGACACGAAGGAGTTATCCGCGAACCCCTGGCCGCCGTTCCAGTCGCTGTCGCCGCCGCTCGAGTAGCCAAGCGGCGCGTTCGGCGCGGGCGGCGGGTTCTCGAAGAAGGTGTTGTCGGGAATTTCCGGCCCGTGAGGCACGTTCAGAGTAGACTCGGCGTGAGTCTCCTCCTCGCGGCTGCTTTGGCCGTAGGACGCGTTCCCGTACGACGCGTACGCGTTCGGGTCGAACAGCGACGCGCCCGCGGTGTCCGACGAGAAGAACCCGCCGCGTTCGGAATCGTTCGAGCGGTGCGTCTGCTCCAGCGCCGCCCTGCGCTGCGCGTTCTCGTCGTACCCGCCGCCGTCCAGGAAGCCCGCGTCTCTGGCGGCGGAGACGTTGTCCACGTGGTCGCCGCTGGGGGGCATGCCCAGCGCGTGCTCCATGTGCGCGATGAGCGCGTTGTGCTGCTCGACGGGCACCGGTCCCCCCGCGCTCGTCTGCACGTAAAAGAGATCGTCGACGTCGGAGCTGTCCGCGTCGGTGCGGATGAACGTGCTGACGATCTGTAACCCGAACGACGAGATGGCGATCGTGAGACTCGCGAGCTGACCCGTGCGGTCGAAGCCCTGGCACCGCACGAGCGTCGTGTCCTGGTCGAACCGGTTCTCGGCGGTGATCTTGGCGTACTGCGCTTCGCCGCTCGCGCCGTACGTCTCCACGCGCGGGCCGTCGTAGATGGCGCGAGGCAAAGGCGCGGGCGTCGCAGGCGCGCCCTCCAGGGGGCGGCGTCGCGAGCCCAGACGCTTAGCGCTGCCGCGCGCGCCGGGCGCGAGCGGCTTCGCCGCCGCGCCTCGGCCCGTGCCGACGCCGCGCGAAGCACGCGCGTTCGTGCCATTCGAAGCCTTCGCGGCCGTGCGAGCGGGCGCGGCGGAGGTCTGCGGGTCGGGCGAAGCGCGCGCGCGGAGACGGAGAGAGGGAAGGGGAAGGCGTCAGCGCGTCCGATCGCGGGATTCGACGCGCGCGGAGGCGCGCGTCCGGCGCGCGTCGTCTCTCGGCGACACGCGCGAGCGCTCGCGCCTCCGTGTGGATAGAAAAAAGCGCCGGGCTCGTCCGGGGAGGGGGTTCGGCGCGAAGATCCGGAGCCGCACGGCTCGCGACGCACCGTTCCGCGCGCGGGCACGGCACCCAGCCCCGGCATGGCGCTCGTTTCCCGTGTTTCCCCGGTCCTACGCCTGGTTTCGCCGCCGGGAGAGAAGCCTCGTGCGCCTCTCTTCGCGCGCGCAGCGCGGGAAATGCGGACAAGAAGAGAGGCGCGAGACCTAATATTTATCTTCAAGCGTTCCGCGGACGACGCGGGATTCGCCGGCGGCGACTCCGCCGCGAGCGACGAGAGCCGCGAACCCAGCATCGACGGGAAAATTGGTGCCATTTGGCGGTTTCGGCGCTACGACCCCTTTTCACATTTCTGTGACTAGGGGAACAGTCGATCGGTCGATCGAGTCCAGCATTCTCGTATCAACATTTAGTCTGTAATAAATCGGGAATCGGTGGTGACTGAAAACGGTGCTCGAGTTCGCGTGCGAGACTCGACTCGGTGCTTCGTCGAGGTGTGCACGTGCTTTTTTCTGGCTTTCTGGCAGTTTGCGAAAGAACGAGGACCAGGTGGCGCGCGTCCTCGCGCCACTTCACCACCGAGCGACACACGTCCCTCGCGACCCCGACACTCTCGAGGACCGCACAAAAGGTGCGTCGCGCGCCGTCCTCGCGACGGTCTGCGCGACGCACGCGCCGCACCGCCTCGTTTCCGGGCCGCGCGCCTGATCAGTTTTTCGCCGTTCAAAGCGTGACGCGCCTTGGCATCGCGCGTCGCCACACCGAAGCGTCGCGCGCGCCGCGCCGCTCGCTGACGCGCCCCGCCTCCCCGAACCCCCGAGCAGACACACGCCATGGCTGACGAAGGCGAAGTTTCCGCCCTCGTGTGCGATAACGGCTCCGGCATGGTCAAGGTGCGTCCCAGATCACCCGCGCGCCCCGTGTGAACGCCACCGACGATCTTCCGGTGTGCCAAGCGCGGCCCGTTTTTAGCTCAACGGGTCACTCGGCGCGGAGACCACCGCGCGGTGTGATCGCCACCCCAAAGCGCGACTCCGACGACGGCGCCGTGCCGATCGCCCCCCGCCGGATCGACCGCCCGCCGATCGTCGCCGCGCGCGCCCGGTCGGTCGCCAGGGCGCGTCACTCGACGCGCCCGCGCGAGATCCCAACGCAACCATCCTCGCTCGTTCGGGTGCCTCCAAAAAAAGCGCGCGCCGAAAACCCGGACTGGTTGACCACTGCCGCGGGACGTTTTAGTTTGTTTTTCGCGTTTCGTTTTTTTCGGGCGAGAAACTGACAGCGTAATAAACACCTCTTCACCATCATCCCAGGCTGGTTTCGCCGGCGACGACGCGCCTCGCGCGGTGTTCCCCTCCATCGTGGGCCGCCCCCGCCACCAGGGCGTGATGGTGGGCATGGGCCAGAAGGACGCGTACGTCGGTGACGAGGCGCAGTCCAAGCGCGGCATCTTGACCCTGAAGTACCCCATCGAGCACGGCATCGTGACCAACTGGGACGACATGGAGAAGATCTGGCACCACACCTTTTACAACGAGCTTCGCGTCGCGCCCGAGGAGCACCCCGTGTTACTCACGGAAGCCCCCATGAACCCCAAGGCGAACCGCGAGAAGATGTGCCAGATCATGTTCGAGACGTTCAACGTGCCCGCGATGTACGTCGCGATCCAGGCGGTGTTGTCGCTGTACGCGTCGGGGCGCACCACGGGCATCGTGCTTGATTGCGGCGACGGCGTGAGCCACACCGTGCCCATCTACGAAGGGTACGCGCTGCCGCACGCCATTTTAAGACTCGACCTCGCCGGGCGCGACCTGACGGACTACCTGTGCAAGATCCTCACCGAGCGCGGGTACTCGTTCACCACCTCCGCCGAGCGCGAGATCGTGCGCGACATCAAGGAGAAGCTCGCGTACGTCGCGTTGGATTTCGAAAACGAAATGCAAGTCGCGAACGGGTCGTCTTCGCTTGAAAAGTCGTACGAGCTTCCCGACGGGCAGGTTATCGCCATCGCGGACGAGCGCTTCCGCTGCCCTGAAGTGCTGTTCAACCCGTCCATCATCGGGATGGAGTCCGTGGGCATCCACGAGACGACGTACAACTCCATCATGAAGTGCGACGTGGACATCCGCAAGGATCTGTACAGCAACATCGTCCTCTCCGGCGGCACGACGATGTTCCCGGGCATCGCGGATCGCATGAGCAAGGAGATCACGGCTTTGGCGCCGTCGTCGATGAAGATCAAGGTGGTGGCGCCCCCCGAGCGCAAGTACTCCGTGTGGATCGGCGGGTCCATCCTCGCGTCGCTCTCCACGTTCCAGCAGATGTGGATCGCCAAGTCCGAGTACGACGAGAGCGGGCCCTCCATCGTGCACCGCAAGTGCTTCTGAAAAACGCGTTTTTTGTGAGTCTTCAACGCGAAGGCGCCGCGCCGCGCGTAGGGGAGGAGTACATAGGATCCTTAACGCGTTTTGATCGATCGAGTCTACTCGTCTCGTACACAACAACACGTCTCGCGTCACGCGTCTACGGCGCCGCGCGTCACTCGGCGCCCAGTCAGTCGGAACCCCTCTCCCGGGGGAAACGATGACAACACCTCACATCCCCTCCGACAGCTCGTGAACCTCCTCGATGGTGATGTTTCGCTCATCCCCCGCGAAATCGTTGTCCTCGGTGAGGAACAGCATGCAGTGGCACTCCTTGCGCTCGCGCATCGGTACGCACGGGCAGTTCCAGAACCCGCTCTGCACCTCCGCCTCCTTGTCGTCGTAGTGCCGGCACGGGCACAAAGGCGCGCCCAGCGTGTCCTTGTGCTCCGCCAAACCTTGGATCACCACCGCCGTCACGGACTTGTCCATGCAGAAGTACGTGTCGCTCCCTTTGGCGTACTGCTCGGAGAACTTGCGCATCACCTCCAGGTTCTTCGCGGAAGCTGCGGAGGGGGCGTGTTCGAGAATCGAGACGCGCGAGAGACGAGAACAACCGGGTCAGTCGACATAGCCGGGACGAGGGGAAGCGGCGTTTTATCGCGCGACGCGAAACCGTTCGCCATGAAGGACACTTTTTTCGGGTTGCGTCGATCGTTCATCTCCGTCTCGGAGCGCGTGACGTCACGTCGGGCGCTCGGGCGCGCCGCGGGGCTCGGTTTGGGACGACGACGCGACGCGACGACGCGGCGCGCTCGATCGGGCGGGGGTTCCGCGTACCTTCCGCGTTGACGCGCAGGGTCGCGCCCCTGGCGGGCGCGACGGACGCGCCGCGCGCGTTGGTGCGAATCGCTCTGCCTCGCAGCGCGGCGGACGAGCCGAGGCGGGCGGCGCCCGCGACGGCGAAGGTGGACGTTACGGCGGACATGTCGTGCGAACGGGTCGGTCGCGTTTGGCGATGCGCGTTCGGCGGCGGGACGACGAAGGTCGTTGCGCGCTGCGTTGTGACGCGCGACGTCCGCGTGAGACGCGCGCGCGTAATCAGGTTTCGTCATATTCGAGCCGTGACAGCGAGGCACGCCATCGGTTTTGCGCGGTCGGCAGCGGTGCTGAGTCACGGATTTGCTTCTTTTTCGGAAGTTCCGTATGGGTATCCAGTTACAACATGATCGAAGATGATGCTTTTCATCGATTATCCCTGTCCTCTGCAGGCCTGAGACGCAAATCCTCAGACCGGGGTTGAATCGGCCCGGCGCAGGCATCTCAAAAGTCGTCAACGGCTCGCGCGGCGTTTTGAACTCGAGCGCGACGCTCGACGCGCCACTCCTCCGCTCGCGTTCCACCCCGCACGCTCCACACCCTCCTCCGACATGTCCCCCGCCACGACCCGCACCAGCCCTCGCCTCAAGGCCGCGCCCGAGGACGCCCCCGCCAAGGTACGCGCGGAGGCCTCCGCCGCGCGCGAGCGCCTGCTCTCGCGAGCTCTCCCGTCGCGCGTTCCCTTCCCCCCGGCTTCGCGCCGGTCGCGCGCGCGCGACCGATCGCGCGCGGCGCCGAGACCGACGCGACGCGCGCGCATCACGCGCCGCGTCGTTCTTCGCTCGGATACGCCCTCCGCGTCGCGCCGCCTTCGCGCGGCCCGCCTCGAACGCGCGGCGACGCGCGCGGCTCGCCGCGTCGCGTATTTCAAAAAGAAAACACCCCCGAGTCGTGGCTCGCCTCCTCTCTGACCCCCCTCGCCCTCGTCCGCCCGCTGCCCTCCGATAGACCCCCGCCGAGGCCCCCGCGCCCGCCGCGGAGGCCGCCGAGACCCCCGTGGCGCCCGCCGGGACCCCCGCGGCGCCCGCCGAGCCCGCCGCGCCCGCGCCCGAGCCCGCCGCGCCCGCGGAGCAGGGGAAAGAAGCGCTCGAGAAGCCGGAGCCGACCGAGCCCACCGCCGAGAAGCCGGCCGAGGAGACCCCCGCCGCCGCGCCACCGCCGGCCGAGACCCCCGCCGCCGAGCCCGCCGCCGCGCCCGCGGCGGACAACGCGGCGGATCCCCGAGAGAAGGAGCCCCTCGAGGAGCCCCTCGCGGCCGCCGCCACGCAGCCGGCCGCGCCCGCGCCGGAGGCCGCCGCCGACGCCCAAATCGTCGTGAACTCGCCCGCGGCTGTCCCGGCGCCTCTCGCGCCCGCCGCCGAGGACGCCGGCAAGCGCACGGCCACCGAGGCCGGGCTCCCCGAGGCCGCCTCTGCGCCCGCGGCTCCCGCGGCGAAGCAGGCCAAGGAGAACGCCACCCCGGTGATTGAGGTGGTTCCGGCGTCGAAGCCCAAGGAGGTGATCGAGGTGGAGGCGCCGCGCGCGAACGCGGCGTAGACGGAGAGGCTCTCCGGGTTCTTCTCTCTTCGCGTCGAGGGACGTCGTTTCGAACGACGTCCCCTCCTCTTCGCTCCTCCGTCGCGTCGCGCTTTTGATTCGCGCGACGCGACGTGACCCTACGCTCGAGACGCGGTGTGAACGACTTCCGATGCGCGTGTTTTGATACCAAGACGTCTTTCGATCGACCGATCCTCGTCCGTCGTCCGGAGAGCCGGAGAGCGCTCTTGACGAAGAAAGACGATCATGGTCAGATGGTTGATGGATTTCAGAAATCGCGTCGTCGTTCATCAGACGACTCTCCCCAGAGGCACGCGTCCAAATGCGTCTCTTCACTTCGAGGCGCGGCGCGCCATGGCGGCGCCCGCGGCGCCTCTCGCGCTCATCTGCTCACACAAGCGCACGGTGGCGAACGGCCACGCGCGCGAGACGAGCGCGGCGTGCGTCGACGGCGACTTCGCGGTGACCTCGTCGTGGGACGGGGAGCTCCGCGTCTGGCGTGAGCACTCTGATGCGGTGGCGTCCGCGTTCGGCGAGGCCGCGCAGCGCGTCCGCGCGTACCCCGACGCGCCCTCGGCGGTCACCGCGATGGCGCGCGTCGCGGACGGGTACCTGGTCAGCGGCGGCGTCGACGGGACGTGCGCGGTGTGGACCAGGCACGAGAGCCGCGAGCCGCTCCACAAGAGCCACGTCGTCGCGCCAACCGGCGGTGTGTCTGATTCCGGCGATGACGATGGCGACGGCGCAATCTCCGCGCGCGGGGCGGAGGACGTCGCCTCCGGAAACGCCGTCTCCTTTCCCGACCCCGCGACGCCCGTCCCCGAGCCAGCGGAGGACCCCGAGGAGGAGGGCATAGATGCCGAGACAAAAGAACTGCGTCTCGCCGCTAAGGTCAAGTGGCGAAACGAAGAGGCGTTCCGCGGACCGTACAAACGCGTCGGGGGGTGGTTCAACGCGGCGGACCCCGACGGCGTGTTTTCGTGTCGTATATCGAGCGACGACTTTGACGACGGGAAAAAAAGCGACGCGTTTGAACAAAAGCGTCGTGGAAAACAAAAACGAACGTGTACCGTTCGCGCCATCGTCCCGCTGTACCCGCGTTCGGGATCGAACGGCGACGACGAAAAGGCCGCGCCTCCGATTGTCGACGCCTCTTCGGTTGAAAACAAAAAAGAAACGCCGCGGCTGTTAGCGTTGGCGGCTTCGTCTCACGGCGGCGGGTTATGCAAAGGGGTGTTTCTCGTGGACGTCGAGGACGGGTTCCGCCGAACGCAGCATCTTCCGCACCCGGAGGGCGTCACTTGCGTACTCGCGGACCAGACAAATTCGGACGGACACGACAGGCTCGTCACCGGATGTCTGGACGGCGCGATTCGCGTATGGCGCGCGCGAGCGTTTTTTGTACGGAGCGGAGACGAAACAGACCCAAAGCCCGTCGCGCCGTTTGACGACGCGACGGAGACGCGCGAGGCGTACGAGAAAAGGTGCGCTTTGATCGAACGAGCGCGTGAGGAACGTCGTACGGAACGAAACGCGACCCCCGCGTTTACGCTAGAGGCGACCCTGCGCGGGCACGAAGGCAGAGCCGTGACGTGTCTGGCGTGGCTCGGGACGCACCACGCGTTCCCAAGGCCGTGGCGCCCGCCGCCGCCGCCGCAAAGAGAGTTCGACAACGACGTCACCGAGGAGGAGGCGGCGGCGGCGGAGGCGGCCGCGGCGGCGGAGGCGGCGGAGGCGGAGCCGCCCGCGGACTGGCCGGGGAAGGACTCGTGCCTGTACTTCGTCAGCGGCGGCGCCGACGGGAGCGTCAAGATGTGGGAGCGGCGCGCGCGGCGAAAAAAAGTCGAGACGGAGGAGAACGACGGCTCCGTCGCGAACGGCTCTTTCGCTCTTCCGGAAGTCACCTCCGCGAAGGCGACGGATGAGGCGTACGAGTGGGCGGCCGAGTCTTCCGAGCACGAGGTGTCGGACGCGCCCGCGGCGCCGCGCATCGCGCGCGACGTGATGCGCGGACCGCTTCAGTCCTTGTTGGAAGGGGTCTCTGTGAAGTCGTTGGCGATCTTCGGGGGGAAGATCGTCGCCGGCCTGAGCGACGGGCGCGTGTGCGTCTGGGGACACAGAGTGCGCGACGCGAGCCTTATGCCCGGCTGGACCTTGGAGAAGATCCACCCGCCGGCGAACCGGAAGAAGAGCGCCGTCGTTTCTCTGCACGGGTTCGGACACAACATGCTCGTGTGCTGCGCGGACGGGAACGCGCACCTGTACGCGTGACAAAGTTTCTTTTCATCACCGGGAAACGTTTTTTTAGAATCATATCACGCGTCGTCGGGTAGACTACCGTACGACACGATCGCGTATCGCGCGCCTTCACGCCACGGATGCCTCGCCGGTGCCTTCTTTTTTTTCTAAACGCCGGCGGCCGGAAAAGACGGCGCCTCGGAAACCTTCGCGGCTTCGTCGTCGCGCGAAAGCACGCGCGTGGACGCGACCGCGCGCACCGCCAAACGCTCCGTCGCGGCGAAGGCGTCGATTTCCTTCTGCCGCGCGCGTTT
>Ga0209666_1003647_pt1 | contig 11136 bp, 5 predicted proteins | sample SaaInlV_125m_DNA_FD_184679 | JGI IMG/M metagenome (GOLD analysis project Ga0209666, IMG submission 184679) | Marine microbial communities from expanding oxygen minimum zones in the Saanich Inlet - Saanich Inlet SI037_S3LV_10m_DNA (SPAdes)... | ecosystem: Environmental > Aquatic > Marine >...
GCGGCACTTTCCGAGCGCGCGCGCGCGCGCGTCCGCCTTACCCTCCTGCGTCTCGCGGAGCTCGCGCGCGAGCGCGGCGCGCTCGCGCGCGTTCGTCGCGTCGCGCAGCATCGCGCGGAGCTCGCGCGCGTGGTCGGCGCCCTTCCCGCGGAGCGGGCGGCCGCCTCGGCCGAGCACGGGCTCGTTCTCGTCCGCGCCGCCCCGCGAACCAGACGCGGCGACGTGCAGCGAGCGCGACAGCACCGCCGGGTCCATCTTGCGCAAAGAGCCGACGCGCACGAAATCGTAAAAACCCACATCCAGCAGGGCTTTGCACAGACGGTCGACCGCGACGTTGGTGTGCGCGGTGATTAACACGCGGAAATCGGGACGGTTTTCATGACGCAACCGCGACGCCGCCTCTTTTACGAAGGACGCCAGCGTTTTGGTCTTGCCGCTGCCGAAGGGGCCGTGCACGAGCCGCACCGGACTCACCGTTCGTTCGAAAACAGGCACGCGACGCGCCGCCTCGACCGTCGCAATCAGCGCCGCGCTCACGGCGAACGCCTGGTCGCGGTTCAGCCCGTGCGTCTCGCGCACGACGCGAGCCGAAGGAGGCGCCGAGAGCGGCGCGTCGAGGTCGTCGTCGGTTTGTTTTTTCGGTCCGTCGTCCTCCGCGACGACGTCGACGTCCTCGCGGTCTTTCACGATCGGCGCGCCCGCGACGTGCGGCAGCAGCGGGAACGAGGCGGCGGTCATGGACGCGAACGCGTCGTGCTCGGCGAGCGCGCGCGAGGCGGAGCCTTGCGCGCGCATCGCGTACACCCTGTGCGCGCGGCGATCCCCGGAGAGAACACCGGGGCGCGCGCACAAAAGCGAAATCTCCATCTTGCCGTCCTTGTCCGGGCCGTGCCAAAGCGCGCGCGCCGCCGCCGCGAACGGAGCCTTCGTCTTGTCGCGCACTCCGGTTGACGAAGCCGACTCGAACAACGCGGTGTTCGCCAAGATCCACAGGTCACCTTTGCAGTACCGAGGCGCGCCGTTTCGGGAAGCGCCGCCGCGGCGCTCGTCCGGGTCGTTCAGGTACAAAAACGTCTTCGTCGTCGGCGCCGCGAGCTCCCGCGCGGCGGCGGCTTCCGCCCGACGCGCCTCGTCGTCGAGGGTATCGTCGCCGCCGCCGCCTCTCCTTCGTCCGCCCGCGAGCGACGGCCGTTGACGCCCGTTCGCGAACGTCTCGAAACGCACCGCGCAGTCCGCGTGGTACGCCGCGCCGAGGGAAGCGGCGCCCGCGCGGAACGCGCGCGAGATGCGCGCGGCTTCGTCGCGGTCGTCGCCGCGCCGCGCCGCGTTGACACGCTGCGCGGGCCGCGGCGCCTCGCCGGCGGCGGCGCTTCGCGCGACGCCGCTCGCGACCCGCTCCAGGTCGAGCCGCGCGCGTCTTAACGTCTCCTCCATCTCTAAACGGAGCGCGCCGCAGAAGTGCGCGCGGTACGCCTCTGCGTCCGCGAACGACGACGGCGGCGTAACGGCGTCGCGCGCGTCGGAATCTCCGACGCGCGCGGAGTTCTTATCGCTCGCGCTCGGGAACGCCAGGCGAAGCACCCTCGCGTCGTCCTCGGGACCGGACGGGTTTCCGTTTTCTTTCGTACCGCCGACGGCGCCGTTCGCGTTCGGGCGCAAAAAAGCGCGCCGGTGACTCTTCGTCGGCGGTCCGTGCGGTGGGATCCCGTTCGCATCGCCCGGAAGGGCTTTTTGTTTCACCGCTTCCGCGCTTCCGACGAGATCGATCGGAGCCACGTCCTCGGACGAAGTTCCGAAGGACGCCGCGAGCGACGCGAGCCCGGCGACACCCGCGGGTCCTTCCGCGCGCGCCAGCGCCGCGGCGAGCGCGCTCACGCCGCCGCTTTTTTCCTCAAGTCGCGGAGCGTTCCGAGCGTCGTCAGCTATCCGAGAGTCGTCGTTCCGGTCGTTCCGGTTCTTTGCGTTTCCGAAAAACGCGGATACGCCGTCTCGAAGAGCGCTCGGTCGTTTCGGCGCCGCGAAGCTCGCGTCGAACGCGGCGTACTTGCTCGTCCGATTCGCGAGCGGGACGCTTTGAGAAGGGTCGTTCCGCGGTAAAACTCTTTTCGGGAACGATCCGGATCGCGATCCGTCGACGCGCGCGGCGGCGTACAGGTCGGCGAACGATCCGGATCCGTCGCCGGCGAAGCGCGCCAGCGCGGCGCGCGGGTCCAAACTCGGGTCCGCGCTCGGGTCGCTCTCGGAGTCGGACCCGTCGCACACAGTCACAGGGTCGCGAACGCTTCCGGAACCGGTTCCGGAACCGGGAGCGCTTCGGTCTCCGGTCAGGTCTCGAGACCGGAGAGCGTTTTGTTCCGTGGAAATCGTCGTCGTCGTCGCCGCCGCGCTCGCCGGCTTCATGGCGGGCGCGCGGAAGGGGCGGAGCGCGGCGGCGGACGCGCCGGGCGCCGCGCCGCCGCGCGGCGCGCGCGGCGCGAAGGGAACGGATTTCTTCTCGGCGTCGTCCTTCGTGTCTCGCTGCTGTTTCGCTTCGCCTCCCGCGTCGTCGCGGAGAGTGATTTCGTCGTCCGGGTGCACGTCGAAGCCCTCCAGGCCGCGCACCGGGTCGCCCTCCAGGATGGCGTCGAACTCGGCATCGCCGAGCTTGCGTCGCGCCACGGGCGCGCCGACGGGCTTGTTGTCGTCGTCCGCGGCGTACAGCTTGGCGAACCGCTCGGTCGCGCCGAAGAAGCTCACCTCCAGGATCCCGTCCACCCAACGCGCGTTCTTGGGCTTCTTATGCGTGTCGCTGGTGTACGTGCACGTCCAGCTCCGCGGGGAAAGCATCGCTCGCTCTGGGCACCGAGAGGTGCCTAGATCTGAGCACCAGCCGAACGACGCTCTCGGAGCCGAGCCCGCGTGGCGCGACGCGTATCGGCGCGCTTCTCCGCGCCGTTCGCCCTACTCACCGCCGATCCGACGCGCGTCCCGCTCGACGCGCCGGTCGGTCCGGCGGCGCGTGCGCCCGCGCGCCCACTTGTGGAGACTCCGAGACAGCGAGATTCGAAAAACGTCAGTGACGGCGGCGAAAGGAACCTTGAGGCGCAGGCGAGAGGTTCAACGAGAATTTCGGCACGCGTCATTCCGCGGGGCCCTTGGAGTGTGGAGGGTTAGGCGGCGGCTGAGATGGCGGTGCAGCGCCTCCAGAAGGAGCTCCGCCTTTTGGCGAAGGACCCCCTCCCTTCGATCATCGCGCGGCCGGACACGAAGAACATCCTCGTGTGGCATTACGTGCTTGAGGGCGACGCGTCGTCGGAGTTCGCGGGCGGGACGTACCACGGGAAAATCACCTTCCCTAGTCAGTACCCGTTCCGCCCGCCCGCGATCGTGATGGTCACGCCGAGCGGGCGGTTCCAGAGCAACACGCGTTTGTGTCTGTCGATGTCCGACTACCACCCCGAAACATGGAACCCGAGCTGGTCCGTGGCGAGCATCTTGACCGGCCTCCAGAGTTTCTTCTACGAAAACACAGCCACCACCGGGAGCGTTAAATGTTCCGCGCGCGAGCGACAGAAACTCGCCGCGGCGTCCGCGGCGTTCAACGAAAAGAACCCCACGTTCCGAAAGGTGTTTCCGGACTTGATCGGTACCGGTGAGCGTTCCATCTCGGAATTGAGCGACCGCGATCGAACGACCAACCGGGACGTGACCGACGGAGCGCGGCGCCGAGAGACGACGACGACGACGGAGACAAAAAAAAACGTCTTCTTAGCGCGTTTCGTCGTCGTCGCGCTCGTCGCCGTCGCCGCGATCGTCTTCGCGGCTGTTACGAGAGCCACGCAGTGATAGGGTAGTAGAGCGTAGAGGTACAACAAAGGAAAGGGTAGAGTTACAACAAACGAAAGTAAACGAGTCAGAAATCTAAACGTTGGTCCCGCCGGAGCTGAGCATCTGCAGACAATCCGCCGCGTCGTCGATGTTCTTCTCGGCGCGCTTTTGCGCCTTCTTCTCGACGACGTTTTTCCCGTCGGCGCGCGTATCGGCGTTCGGGCGCTTCTTCGTAGCGACACCCTTCTTCGTAGCGACACCCTTGTTCGAAGCCACAGATGGTGTCTTCGTCATGCGCGTCTGAACGCGCTTCGGCAAAAAGGCCGCTGCGGCTCGGTCGCTCCGGTACCCCGGGCCCGAACTCACCTTCGTGCCGCCCGAGCCGCCCGAGCCCCCAGAGCCGTCCGAGCCGGCGCCGCCCGGCCCGTCGCTGCCGCTGGGGACGGCGCGCGCGTCGAAGGTGGCGGCGTTCGCGGGGTGCGTCAAGAAAGAAAAAGGCGCAGCCGCCGGCGGGAACGGAACCCCGGGCGCGAAATACGTTGGCGGGAAACCGAACGGCGCCGCGGGGTGCGGCGGGAACCCCGGCGGGACGGCCGGCGCGAACCCCGCTCCGTTCGGCGCGAATCCCATTGGGTTCGGCGGTATCGGCGCCTCGAACATCTGCCCGGGCATCGGCGCGTACGCCCAAGGCGGCGGGAGGTACGCGAACGGGTGGTACGCGAACGGCGTCGCGCTCCCGCGCGTCGAGGGTTGGAACCCCGGCGGCGGCGCGCCGGCGTTGGCGTCGAGCGACGCCGTCGGCGCGAGCCGGGGTCCGCTCGCGACCGCGCCGGGAAGCGGCGCCTCACTCATGGACCCGTCGGGGTACAGGATGAGCCTGGGCGGGCGCGTGAACGCCGCCAGAGGACGCGCGGGCTCGGCTTCGCCCGATCCCGATCCCGATCCCGAGCCGCCCGCGCCGCTCCCGCCCGAGTCGCCGCTCGTCGCGCCGGCTCTTCCCGCGCCGCCGGCGGGATTTATACCACGTTCCGTCTTCTCCTCCCCCCCGGGGTACTGGTTCCCGTCGTACCACCTTCTGCCGAGCTGCAGCGACTTGCGCGCCGGCACCCCGGCACCCCCCGCGGCCGCATCGGCGGCGGCAACCAGGAACGGGTCCCGCAGCGCCACCGGGTCGCTCAGCACGCTCGGAAAGCGCTTTTTTTTTTCGCCGCCGACGACATCATAAGCGGCGGCTTCTTTTTCCGTCTCGGCTTCGGGAGATGCGTCGTTTTCTTTTTCTTCCCTTAAGCCCTCCTCCAGCGCCGCGTCGCCCTCTATGTCCAGCTCCTCGCCGTCGTCCTCGCCCAGCCCCGCGGCGAGTTTGTGCAGGTTTTCCGGAGACACTCCCCGTTCGGCTTCGGGAGAGCTTTTGTCGGCGGGAGACAAAAGCGGCGCGACGGGAGGCATGGAAACGACGGCGGTGCACGTCGGCTCTTCCTCCTCTACGTCGTTCAAACGGCGCTCCTCGGCGTCTCTTTGGTTCAGGAACCGCAGCTCTCTTCGTTGCGCCTCCAAAAGCACGGCTTGTTCCATCTCCGCGAACGTCGCCAATCGTTTCCCTCCGTCGCCGCGAGTCAAACCGTGACTCTTGATTAGCTCGGTGGTCGCGGCGACGAATTGCTCGTTGCGCCATAACGGGAACGCGCCGTGAAACGGATTCACGCCCGCGCGCACGTCTCGTCGATACGCCTCGACGCGATCGCGCACTTCGCGGCTCCAGCGCTCGTCGCTGGAAACGCGCGCGAGAGCCTCGCGGTCCAGGCGCAGGCGCGGTTTCTTCTTCTGCGCGACGAAAGGAGGACGAGCGAACGACGACGCGAGGTTAGATTTTTTGGTCTTTTCGCGCGTCCGGCGTGGCGAAAAAAAAAGCGGGCCTCGAAAACCCCGGACGACATGACGGATCGGAAAGGAACGCGGTGAAACAGAAAAAATCGCGGTGAAAATATCTCCCCGCGATCGCGCTCGGACCAGTCACCGACCGGCTCGCGAGAATCGAGTGCGAAAAAGCTCGGGGCGCAGGCGTTCGGCGTCTTCGCTCGAACCGGCATCGAGCGGGCGGACGTCCGCGCGAAACGCCGGGAAGGCCCGCGGAGGTTTCTCCGGGTCCGCGCGAGCGCGGCCGTGGACCCGCGGCGCGCGGCATTCCCCGACGCGCGTCGCCGAGACGCTCCGCGCGCGCGCGCCCTCGACGAAACGCACCGCGCCGGGAAAAAAGCGGCATTGAAAGTCGCGAAAAGAAAGCAACAACCGCGCGCGGCTCGCTTCCGGGAACGGGTCGTGTCGCGACGCGCGAGCCGAGCCCCGTACCTGTCTTGCCTCGTCATCTTCGTCAGGCTTCGCGTCCGTCGCCTGGTCCGGCGTCGTCTCCGCGTCGCGCGCGCGCGTGTCCTCCTCGACGCTGCCCTCGCCGCTTCCCGGCGGGGACGGCTGATTGGTTCGGCAGTCGTCGCGCGCGTCTTCGGCGGGGACGTCCGGCTCGTCCCGCGACGCGGGCGCCATGTCCGCGCGACCGCCCGGGCGAGGCGCGGGACAGGCGCGAGGGGTCTCGAGGCTCGGCTCGAACGGCCGGTCGCACTCTCGCGGTCGTCGCGTGCGCGCGTGTGTGGCTTCGCGCGGAACGCGGCGCGCCCGTCTGCGTCGCTGGCGAAAAAGGTCGAGTGACGAGTGTTTCCCGCGAAACGTTTTTTCCACGTCGGCAAAAATCGAAAAACCAGCGACGCCCATTCGCGCAGAACTGCGACGCCCGCGGGCCGAACCAAAAGTCTGCAGTCTCGGTCTGCGAGCGTCGTCGAGGTCGTCTCCAACGGCTTTCGCGTTTCGTCACTCCCGACGACGCCGCGCGGTCATGGCCCGCTCGGCGCGTAAGGCGAAGCCGTCGGCGCCGTCGCTGATGGCCGCGCTCGCGGAGGACGACCCGCCGGTCGACCTCGCGGGCTCTCCGGCCGCGCAGGCGTCCGCGCGCGCGTCTCCGGTCGCGAACGGAGCGGACGCGCCCGCCGAGGAAACGGCGCTCGACGCCGTCCGCGCCATCGCGACCATGGCCCGGGACGCCTCCGAGGCGGAACGCCCGAACGTCGCCCGAGCCCTCGCACACGCCGCCGAGAGCCTGCACGAGATCCTCACGCACGAGCACGGCGTGGACGGCCGCGAGGTCCTCGACGTCATGGTCGCGTCCCTGCGCGTGCGTGCCCGAAGCCCCTCCGCGGCGCCCCTCGGCCGTTTCCTCTTTTCTCTCCCGAACGCGCTCGTACGCTACACGCGCTCTGACGTCTTTCCCGCGGACACGAACGTCGATCATGATCGACGTCACGCGTCGAACACATCAAACATCGACAGGGCGTGCACTTGGCGGTGGATGTCGCGTCGCCCGACGCGACGCCCGCGCGGAAGGACACCGACGCCGCGCTCCGCGACCACGAGGATGCGCTCTCGGGGTCGGCGATGCAGATGGAGGAAACCAAGAAGCTCCTCGAGGAAACCGCCGCCGGCGCGTCGCGTCTGCTCGAGATGAACCGCAGGCTCCGCGAGGAGCTCGACGTCGCGCGCGCCGAGCGCGACGCCGCTCGCGCCGAGGCGGATCAGACGCGCGCGCGCGCGCAAGCGACTTCCGAAGTCGGGTCCGCCTCGCCGCCGACTTCGGAAGTCGCCGCGCTCAAAACAAAACTCGCCGAGGCGGAGGTTAACCTGCGGACGGTGAGCGCCGGGTTCCGTCTGCTCCGGCGCGAGCGGGAGGAGGCTCTGAACGTGCTGAAGGGCTCGGAGGCGACACGCGCGGCGCTCGACGAGGAACGCGCCGCCGTGGCGAAAATGCGAGAGGCGTTGACGCCGCCGACGGCTTCGAAAACGAGCGCGAGCGCGAGCGCGAGCGCTCGCGATGACGACGACGACGACGAGAACGATCCCTCGACGGAATCCGCGGCGCGTCTCTCGCGTCGCGTCTCGCGCGCGTCTCGCGCGCGACGCGCGACGGAACCGGGAGCGCCTTTCGTTTTGCCTCCCATCGGGGAAGGGGACGCGGCGAACGAGCCGAGCGCGGGTCTCTCCGCGGCGACGGGCGCGCGCGTGAGCGACGACGAGGAGGTACACGCGGGATCGGCTTTCGGAGACGACGACGGTCCGGACGAACCCTTTTCGTTCGCGCCGCGAAGCGTCGCCGGCGCCGCGTCGCGTCGGACTCGCGTCGGCTCCGCCAGGGCTTCCGACCTGGCGCCGCCTCTTCTCGCCTCGACTGGGAGCCTCCTCGCCCGCAGGCCGGAGAGCGCGCCCCCCTCCGAGCGCATGCTCACCAACTCGGCGGCGCGGCGGGGCGAGCCCGTGGCGGAAGACGCCGCGGCGAGGAGGCTCCGCGCGCTCGGCGACGCCGAGGGCGCGGCTCGGCCGACGACGGCGCGCGGCGGCCGAGCCGGAAGTCTCGGCGAGATCACCCTTCGGGGTCTCGGCGCCACGCTACCTCCGAAGCACGCGGTGAGCGACGAGAGCGAGATCGAGACGAACGACGACGACGACGGAGTCGTCTCGGAGGTTTCGGTCTCGGACTCGGAGGGTTCGGTCGAGGACGACGCGCGCGCGACCCTCGGGTCACGCGCGCGCGTCGAGAGGAAGCGACGCGACCCGCGACTGGACCCCATACGGAGAAGTTCCCACGAAAAAAAGGCTGGAAGGGGAGAACGAGTCGTCCGTCCCGAACCGGGTTCGAGACGAATCGGAATCGGATCGTTTGTCGCGAGCCGCGGCTCCAGCCGCGCCGCGACCCCCGCCGCGTCGCCCGCGAAGCCCCACGCGAGAAACCCGCGGCGAGGACACGGCCGCGAAGAAAGAGAAAGAGAACGCGAACGCGAACGAGAAAGGGAGGATAAACCCGCGTTCCGTCCCGCGGGCATAGCGACGGCGACGCGCGCGGTTCCCGAGCTGATCACGGGCGCGACGCTGGCGTTTGCGGCGCAGAGACTGGCGGCGGCGGATGCGCGTTTTGTGAGGTGGGCGGAGGGCGCGCCGGGGCGGCTCGACGCGGGCGCGTCGGGTGTCTCCGCGCGGAGAAAACACAGCAGGGAGGGCGGGAAGAACGCGCGCCGACGCGCGCAGTGACACGAGGTACGTTACTGTTTATCTGAAGGTTGTGACGTACCGCGGCGCTTTTCTCGCGTTTCTCGCGGCGAGGCGACGAAAAAAAAAAGGGTGGTTTTCCAAGAAAACGCGCCGCGCGCCGTTCGGCGATACGATACGGCGAAAATTAACTCGAAAACGACCGTCTGTCGCTCCCAAAACTGCCGGCAACCGCAAAACGCCCGAATGTTTTGTCGTTCCAATGTCGTTCGGGTTTATTAGACGACAGTTTTTCTTCGTCATCGATGTCGTCTAATCCGTCGCCCCTGTGCGCGCGCCCGGGCATACGTCCCCGCGCGTAGGGAGAGCCGGTTCGAGTTCCGAGCTTGTCTTCCAATCGCGGCGATGGGGGTGTTCCAGAAGAAGGCGCCCGAGCCGGCGTCCGACGCCGACGGCTTCTCGTCGTTGGACGATGCCCAGAATCACGGTAACAACGACCGCGCGAACGACGATCTGTCCGACGCCGAGGACGACGAGTCCATGGTGCCCGCGCTGCAGGCTGCTGCGTCCGAGCGCGCGCCGGGCGCGCTCGGCATGTTCCTGTTTTCGCTCTTCTCCAAGAAGAGACACACCGAGGGCGTGAGCGCACACGAGACCGCGCGCGCGTACTTCGCGTACGTGCGCGTGCTCATGCGTCGTCAGCCCGTGAGCGCGTTTTTCATGGCGCTCACGCTGTGCGCGCTCGCCGCGGCGTACGCGACGCTCCCGGTGTTCGTCAACCTGGCGTTCCGGATCGTCTACCTCTCGCCCGGCGTCCGAGGCGTGAGCCTGGACCAGTTCTCCAAGTGGGTCGGTCTGTACTCGCTGTGCATCTTTATATGCGCGTCTCTGTTTGAGCGCACGTTTGTGTACGCGCGCGCGGGCTTGACCAACGACATCTCGATGCTCGCGCTGGAGTTTTCCGAGCTGGACGACGACGTGACGGACGAGATGATGCGAGGGTTCTTAACCAGGGACGCGGACGCGTTCCGGCTGTTTTCCCTCCACGCGCACACTCTGGTGTTACACTCCGCCGCGGCGGGCGCGTGTTTCCTCGCGTCGTTAGTAGAGGTGCCTCAGCTCGCGTCCACTCTTCTGCTCTTCGCGCTGGCGTACCTCGTCGTCGACGTCGCGTGCGGCGTGGTGTCCGCGGCGCGAAGAACGGGCACCGCCGCGACACCGAGAAGAAGAGCGGAGTCCATCGTCATGCGGCACATCGCGTCGAGCGGGGACGGCACGCGACGAGTCGAGCTCGCTAAGTCGCTCTCGCTCAAGCCCGTTCGCGACGAGGAGAACTCGACCGCGAAAGAGAAGAAGACTTTTCTGCAAAACACCCAACTGGGCGCCTTGAGCGACGAGATCGAACGCCAGAACGCCGTCACCGCGCACCTCGCGATCATCGCGATCGCGCCCGCGATCGTGCTGTACGTGGGTTCACAAACCGTCCACGCGGGTGCGATCACCGCGGATGACATCGGGTACGGTTTGCTGTTCTACGCCGTCGCGGCGTATTGCATGAGCGCCGCGCAACGCGCGGCGCTGCAGCTTCTTTTACTCGCGCCGGCGACGAACCGGTTCGTCAACTTCGCAAACGCGGCGACGAAAGCCAAACGGCGGCTCGGGGAGAGCGAAGAGTCGTTCGTGAAACGCGTGAACAGCACGAAGCTCAAGTTCGAGACGGTGAGTTCCAAACGCAAAAAGCGCGTGTTCGATAATTGGCCGTTGCGAATCATCACCGCGTGTTTGCTCGTCGCGTTCGTCGCGGGCGCGGCGAGCGTGTACGGCTCGAAAACGTCCATCGTGTGCGAAGACGTCGCCGCGACGTGCTCGTGCGCGCTGTCCGGCGAACACGCGAACTTGTCCCCGAGCGCGTTCGAGACGTCGCTCAAGCTGATCTTCAGCACCAAGGCGGGGTGCCGTTTCGAACATACCGACGCGCAGCTGTTAACGCGGTGCGCGACGCAGATGCAGAAGCGGCTGCGGAGCTCCGTGTCCGCGGGTACGCTCGCGACGGTTAAGCTGACGTTCAAAGGATGGTCCGACACGGAGCGGAGTTTGGAGGCTGAGTTTCTGATGACCGGTCCGGATTCGGCGTTGCCTCCGGGCAAGGTGGGCTCCGTCACGGTCACGGGCGCGCCCGTGATGACCACCAGCGCGCGCGTCACGGAGACGGCGCGCAATCCGAAACGCTCCGCCTCGTCCGACGAG
>Ga0209666_1003651_pt1 | contig 11132 bp, 5 predicted proteins | sample SaaInlV_125m_DNA_FD_184679 | JGI IMG/M metagenome (GOLD analysis project Ga0209666, IMG submission 184679) | Marine microbial communities from expanding oxygen minimum zones in the Saanich Inlet - Saanich Inlet SI037_S3LV_10m_DNA (SPAdes)... | ecosystem: Environmental > Aquatic > Marine >...
TGTATAAGTTTTCATACCTTTTTTAAAACTTTTAATGTTACTTCTACTTGTTTTACATGCTAAATATTGCATACCATAACATATTGCTAATATTGGTATTTTATATTTGAATACAATTTTTGGCACCCGAGGAGACCCTTTCCTTAATATAAAATAATCTGACCCACTTATAATTATACCACTTATATTGCGTTTTTTTAGTACCTTTTTTATCCCCACATTATCATGATACCTTTTAATTATTAATTTAGCATTATTCCCAATCGCTTTCCTATATAATTTATGTTGCTTTCGCCAATCCCATTTATCACTATACATTGATATTAATAATATATTCATTTTTAATATAATACATTATAATTATCTAACGATTCATTTTTAATATTTGTTCTTATATAAGATACCGCCTGTAAACACGCATCACTTAAATCATCCTTCTTTTTATTATTTACAAAAATATCTCTTAGTCTCTCATTATCTTTAATGTAATTTTGACATATATCTATACTTAATTTCTTATTATAAATGTATTTACTTCTTCTAAAATTTTTAGCATTCTTTTTTCCTTCACTTTCTTCATATGTAATCTCGGGAACATATTCATGTGTTTTTGATTTTAAAGATGCATTAACTAATACTACATTATCCACATCCTTATCCCAGTGTTTTATTAAATTGAAATAATTATATATAATGTGCTGTATCGTTTTCATAATACCATTTAAGTTTGATGGCTGATTCTCTATTAATACATAGTCTATCATATTGATGTTAGCCTCTTTTAAAAATCCCACTATAATATCCATTTCATTATAAACCCTTTCTGATATATCATCAATCCCTTTTAATTCTTTTTTACTTTCGGCAATTGCTATTATTCTCCAATCCAATACTTCTATTTTATCTGTTTTTTTAAGAATACACAAAGCTAAATTTTTTATACCAATATCAAAACTTATATATATCATTTTATAAATAGTTATATTAATTCTTTATACTTTTTTGTATTGATCCAATAATTGTTTTATTATACTCCTTTATATTATGATGTCTTATCAATAATGTAAGGTCTCTCCAAAATGTGTCATTCGCATAACTACAATTATAGCTATTAATACTTTTATGTTTTTTATATAACCACTTATATAATCGTTCTTGCTTTTCTTGGTTAGATATTTGCTTCATATTATGCATTCTTTTTTGTATTATCATTTTTGATAAAAAGCCTTTTAATTCTCTACATTTTACATATTCTTTACCCAATATACCATCCCATAAATTACTAAACTGGATATAATTATAAGTTGGACATAATAAAAAATTATCCTTATAATCAACAAATGTGGGGTTATTATCAATAATTAATAATTTCTTACTTATATCATATGTTTTTCCCACCTTCATGGTTTTTAATAATTGAGGCATAATTTTTTTTATTGACTTTTTTATCATGCCATTTTTATCAACAATACAATTATCGCGCGTAAAAATAGGTCTATTGAACTTTATATTATTTTGTTTTTCTATTATTCCTATTTCCTTGTTAGCCCACGTTTTTTCCGATGCAGTATACACAAATATATATGAGTTTGGATAATATTTTTTTATTGTATGCATATAATTTGTAAAATGCGGACGTACCAATAATGAGTCTTTATTGTAACTTTCATTTAATTTTTTTTCACATTCCATTTTAGATTTATTAAATGAAACAGATGTTGATTTATTGAAACTTTTAATATTTTTCTTGAAAATATCTTGCAAATTATATAAATCACATTGATAACTACAATCTCCTATTATAGTTCCATCTAAATCTAGTATAAATACATATGGTTCCATATTACAAATCTATTATTATATATATATATTTATTATATAATAGTATAGAATATGAATAAATGTTCCAATATTAACCAGGATAATAAAAGTAAAAAATATATTCAAAAAGGTAATGCGTATAGTAAAAATACATTATCGGATTCAAGAATATCAAATAAAATTTCTATGAGTAAAATTAATAAAATATCCAGCAATGATATTATATCTGACTCTAAATCGCGAGGCGATAACAAGGTTAAAAACTTCTTGAAAATGTATGTTTCTAATAAATATAATATTGATAATAGAGCAAAATATTATAAATATATATATAGTAAAATCGCTAAGATAAATCAAATATCTTGCTTGAAAAACAAAAAGTTTATTAAAAAAAAGAAAAAAATTTACGAAGGATATACAATTGACGATATTGTTAATTTGCAAAAACAAATAGGTTCTACGAGCAGATATGGTGCAATATATATAACTTCAATCAATGACGCAGTCGGTAAATACCCTATCGCTTCTAAACTTATGGAAATAAATAGAAACAATAGTGTTGAAAAATGTTTAAATGATCATATTACAACTAAAATAATGAAAAAAAAATTGTCCAGACATTTTATATTTACATACAGAACCTTTACGTGCAGTCATATATCGTCTAGTGTCCCGCCAATTATTAAAAACCTAAATTATTTTGTTACTCTCAACGAATTAGCACATGGCGATTTAAAGCAGCTATGTAAAATGAAAACATATGTCAGTGATGATAGTTTAGTTTATAATGTTTTTATACAAGTTATGTTATCAATTATGTCTTTTCAAAGTATTGGTTATACACATGGCGATTGTCATTATGGTAATTTCTTATATCAAAGAAATATCGAAGAAGGCTATTATTATTACAAAATAAATGACATTAACTATTATTTAAAAAGCTGCAAATATACTATGTTGATTTTTGATTTTGGATTTGCAAAATCAATTAATAGCAATAAAAGTAATGTATTGTCTTATAAAGTTATAGATGATTATATGAGAATCATTCACGCATTTGCCAATGAAAAAATATTAAGTAAATCATGGTCACACTATCCCAACTATCCTTCTGATAATGTTTCACGTTTTACAACCCATTTATTAAATAAACTAAATATCATCAGTAAAGCATTACTTAATAATAGAAATAAATCATATAAAACCTTTAATAACTTAATCAACGATATGATAATACCACATCTAATAACATGTCCTAATAATATTTTTACAAAAATAAAACCGCGTGGTAAAATTATTAATAGTAAGCCTTTCGTAATTGATAAAACATTACATATTTAGTTCATATCTATTATTCTCCTTTTCTAATAATTTGTTTTTTCTTTCTATTATATAATTTGACATACTTTCAAATCCCGCATATAACATATTGTTATACTGATCTATTGGTAATTTTATTCTTAAATTTTTTTTTTCCAATTCTATATTCATCATAGGTATATCTGGTATATTTTTTGGTATATAATAATAATCTATCTTATCATTATCTATAAGTTCTCCTAATACAGCCCGTGTTCTTATCTTTTCATATAATTGAATAAATTGTCTTAATAAAAACATAAAACTTAGTTTGGGTCTCGCTATCTCGTTATCTGGTATTTCCTTCTCGTAAAATGCTTTATATAATATCATTCCTAAGATATTATCCATTGGTACATTTTCAAACATTTTAATTGGAAAATTATTCGTAAATCCTCCATCATAATAATAATCATCATCTATCTTTACTGGTTTAAACAATATTGGTAAAGCCATTGAAGCAGAACATGCTTTAAATACACACACGTCCGGTGTCGTATCTACGCTAAAAATTTTGTTTTTACATGTATATATATTTGTAACTGATACATAAAAGTTTACTCCAAATCTTTTTGATAAATATGAAAACGTTATTTTATCTGTAATATCAGGATATTTAGTATAAATAAATTCTTTTAAATAATTAGAAAAAATATTGACATCAGATAAACCACAATCGGTTATTAGTTTAATACAGTTTTTATAAGGAATATTGCATAACTTATAATCTTGATTCCCTTTTAATATTATTTCTTCCATCTCTTGTATTGTTAGTTTCAATGCAACCGCTAAACCTATGATAGAGCCGATTGATGTCCCTGCAATATGTGTTAATTCTTTGTGCAAATTCTCAAAATATAAATATCTTATAGCACCTATAAACATTACACCCCGCATACCTCCCCCAGAAAGTACTAAATGTGTTATTTTCATATAACTATTTGAAAATATATAAACATTATTACTTATATATTTGAATTATATTCATTGACATTTATATTATAATATTTTAAAGCTTCAAGAGCAGCATTATTTTCAGCCTCTTTTTTGCTTTTTCCTGTGGATGTTGATACTATTGTTCCATTTCTATCTTTAACACAATAATTGAAAATTTTATAGTTATCCCTCACGGATACACTTAATTCCTTGAATTGTGGAATATCTTGCAAATAATTTTGCATATGTGATGTTAGCATATCCTTATAATTATTTTTTACCCTTATTAATTCGCTGAAATCTATATAATTTTCAATAATATATATTAGCCACGATTCTACCACATAATAACCTACTCCTGTCATCGGAGATAATTTTATATTTTTTGGCAATATTACTTCGTCATCTTCTGATTGATAGTCTAAATATAAAGCCCCTATAAATGCTTCAAAAATATCTTCCATTATTTTATAATTATTTCTCCCATTAGACTCCTCTACTTGTTTAGATATTATTGCAAATTTTGGAAATCCTATCTTATCCGATAAATATCCTAACATTTTTCCATTTACTAGCTTAGTTCTTATTTTTGAAAGAAATCCTTCATTTTGATCAGGAAATCTACTATATAAATAATTTGCTACTATCATTCCCAGTAAAGAATCCCCCAAGAATTCCAATCTTTCGTATGAAACATCTTGTAAAGGTAGGCAATCGCTCGGACAATTTATATTACTTTTATTGAAATCAATGTTTTTCATTGTACAATACGATTTGTGAACAAAAGCAACGCGATATAGATTAATGTTTTTATATTTTAAACCATTCAACCCATTGGAATCAAATAATTCTCGCAAGTTTTCATCATTTAAAAGTACATTCTTATTATTATAAGGCAAATTTACAATATCTATTTCTTTTGTTTTATTGTGAATATTATCTATTCTCTTCATTGTATTCCCTTGGATATAAATTATATATATATATCATTTTTTCTTTATACATAAAGATATATATATAAATATTAATAGTATATTTCTTTTAAATAGAATAACATAATAAATGAGTTTTATTGGCAATGAAGGTATAGCACCTACAATACAACTCGATTCTGTTGGAATTGGATTCCAAGTTGACGCTGATGGAAATGCCATCAACGTCGAGGGTTTAGATTTAAATAGAAACGAGTATCTTGTTGTTGGTGAAAAAACATATTATCCGGATGAAGATAATCAACGGAATACCAAATGGAGCTTATTAGTTAACAGTGATGGCGTTGCCGTTAACACATCTAGAAATTCTAGTTCTAATTTTTTAAATTCTGATACTTCATTTTTTGTTGACAAAAACTTTCATTGCGCTGGCATTGTTAAAGCCGCTGGTTTAGAACTCAATGATATTATATTAGATGGTGACCCCTTAACTAGTAGTTTAATCAGGGATTTTATTATTAATGCAAATAATATTTCCGCCAATCAACCCTTTCAAGCCGGTCTTAATACAAGCTATGAAGACGTCTATAATTATAATTACTTTGTTAAAAATGTGTTTACACCTAATTTTGTAACTCTCGGTGGTCATGTAGATACATATGACAATACACATCCATTAAATATTGTATCAACCGCTAATAATAAATTTAATAGCATGCATATCGCAATTAGAAATGATACTAATAATGAAGAAGAACCTACAAAACTCGGTTTTGGTATCATTGGTGGTTCTAACATATCCCCTGCTATAATATCAACCACAAAAGGCATGCCGTTAGAATTTCATATTAGTAAATCTTCATCAAATATCGATGACTTATATGGCACAAGTGCAATACCCGTATATACTAATAGTAACCAATATCCCGCATTAGCAATTGATGAAAATAACAATATAGCTATCGGCATTAACAAAACAAGTCCCAAAGATTATACTAGAAAAGTGCTAAATAACGGTGAAATAACCAGTGAAGATATTATTGATGAAAATATTAAACTCCAAGTTAATGGCGTATCTTGTTTTAATGAAATTATAATGTATGATTACTACACTAATACTCATAAGGCTCTTGATGATATTTATATTAGATCATCTGGTATTAGCACAATTAATAGTACTCAAATATCGGAAGGTGACTTTTTAGGTACTTTATATAATTTTAATAATATTACCATTAATGATTTACTCAAAACTAGCAATTTAACTATTGATAATGACATCAATGTTAATAATAATATTCAAACAAAATCATTAATTGTTGATAATGTAGCTAATTTTACTGGTATAGTACAGTTTGATAATGAAGTTAATTTTAACAATGCGCAAAGTGTTAGCATTAATAAACTAAAAATTAATGATGATATTTATATCGGAGATCGTAAAATAATACCCATCGATATTGATGACCCCGCAACTGGTTACGGGACATATTCTAGAAGTGAAGACGGTAGCAACTATTTTTTCGTTTATGTTCATAGTAATATTGCAACTCTTGATGCTAATTGTAATATTAGTTTTCCTAAAAAAATGGCAATTGGGCTAACTGAAAGCGATGGTTTTGATGGGGTTTTAAATATAATCAAAGACGATGTTACAACTAGTAATAATTTTGATATTACAATGAAAAATACTGTTGAAAGCAAAGAATATTTTGCTAATATTGGTCGCTTATCTAGACTTGATTACGGTGACAACAGTTTAATATTAAATACTAACAAAGTTATTGGCAAGAAGAATAATATATATTTTTACCCTTCAACTGATATGTCAGAGATTACTAGCAATTATTATTTGCCTAATATCAGAACAGTCCCACCAACTTTGTCCTTAAATAAAGAACGAGTCGGCATTAACAAACTAGCTGCCCGCGTAGGATACGAATTAGATGTCGAAGGTAAAGTTGCGGCACGAGATTACTATTTAACAATTGGCAATGAAATGCAGAGAACAAAAGGGTTTATTTATCAACCTAAAAACTTTTTCAATATTTATGATTCACAAACAGATAAGTTTTGCATCAATTATAATAATTTGACATCATATGCTTCCGGTATGAAAGGTCTTAATGTTAAACGTGGTATCAATTCTGATTATTATTATCAAAATGACAAAATTATTGAAACTTTACAGATTGCTAATAATACTAATAGTTTTCATACAAATAAAAAAATATCCCTCGGCTGGATGGGAGAAGAAGTTTCTACGCCTCTACAAATAAGAAGTTTAACAACAGAAGATAATAATTATTCGGTTTTAAGAATATATCGTGGTATTAGAGGTGGTGGTGCTAATAATAACGCTGATTATAGTGGTATTGATATATGTGAATATGATAGAAATTTAGATAATGATAGAAATTCTGAAAGATGGTTTATATATAAAAATCATACTTTTAATGACATAGATTCGAGAAATATTCAACGCATTGGACCATTACAAATAGGTTATATTGACCGTGATATAAAACCAAAAACATATGGTATGTCATTTTATTATAATACTGAAAATTCTAATTATCACATTGACGTTAATAAAAATACAGTATCATACGAAGATAATAATTCAGCAATGTCAATATATGGCGATTTAGATGTACATGGTAATATTAATATTATTGATAAATATGGAAGTAATTATAATTTTAGATTAGATAATCTGCAAACATTAACACAAATTACACAATATATTACTACTGTTGAAACAATTGATAATCAAGAATCCCCACTTAGTGAAGATTCTGGACAACCATCGGTTAATAATGATATTAGATATACAGGGTTTAATATACTATATACACCAAATAGAAGTGTTATTGTAGACCCAATAGAAAAAAAAGCTATCCCTATAATTGTTAAGCAAGACAATTCTAACTTGGCTGCTGCTAAATTTATAACATATTCGGATAATGCTTCAAACTGCTCTTCGTTCTTAGAACTTGCTATCTATAATTGTAATCTTTTGATTGCTGACGATAATTATGAAAAAGAAGATAATATTAAAAATATGATTAAATTTAACTTATCAAGCGATGATGATAAACATACTAATTTTGATATGAGTTTCTATCATAGCGATTATTATAAAAAATTTTATAATTTTAAAAACAATATTGACGATAGTGGGAATTTCTTGGGTTCTTCTACGCACATTGGTATTGGCAATAATATTGAAAATAATAGTAATGTCGCATTCCATATTGATGATATTAATAAATACGGACTTCAAATAACTAATGGTCACTATGCCCCCGCTATTAACTTTTTATATACAGGTGCTACATGCAATATTTATCATACATTATCTGGTTCTAGTTTTGAAAATAATTATAGATTTAGTATTGATGTCGCCAATAAAAGTACATTCAATGAACCCGAATCTTCTAATGTATTTATAATTGATGCTTTTGATGGAAATAAATTGAGGAAAGGTGCACGTTTCGGATTTAATGATGATATTTTAGCGGAATCTTTTGTTATTAAAACAGATTATGATACACCCGCGATGGCAATTACTAGTAGATACACATCTGAATACGTCTTTGATAGTGTTGTTGATATTATACCTGAAAATTTAACATTATCTACACTATCTTCAAACTGGAATAATGTTAGCAAAGAATATTCTGTTACTTATAATTATGGCGTATCCTATTTCCCCGATATTGATAATAATTTAAATCCTATATCTTATATTAATAAATTAGACCCTAACTTCTTATTCAAATCAAGCACATCACAAAAAAGCAATATCTTTTATAACACTTTTCATTCTAATTTGGACATTGATTATAATGTTTCCAATCTAAATATTGATTTTAATAATTATAAAACAAGTACATTGAATGTAACAAATTACGACACTGTACATAATATTACTACATGCAAATTAGATTTTACTACTGAATTATTTACCTGCAACATTTTATTAGTACCACAATTATCATTTGATACCAATACTATTACTATTGATGATTCTAAATCATCTATTATAATAATCGAAGATTCATTTTCATGTAACCTTTCTCTTATAGACAATGTCGCATCTAACTATAATTTTACATATAATTATAGTAATGTTGTGTTTTTACCCGAGTATCTTAATTGCAATATTACATATATATCATATTTTAATTCAAATATTGTTGATGATAGCAATATGATATATATTAATAATGAAATATATACAGATATATTACCATTTGATAGCGATGAGATATTTTATGAATATATGAATACTGAGGTAGAAACAAGATCATTAGTCGATAATGGTATTTATACAAATATATTTTTAGAAACAACAACTTCTAATATTATAAGAATTAACTCAAATATTGAGTTAACAGGTAAATTTACAGCAGAACGCCAAAATACTATATCATTTACGACTTCAAATATATTACCAAATGCTCTTATAAATCTAGAACAAGATGACAATAATTTTGAATATACCTATAATATACAAGTTGAAGATAATAGCTCCAATGTTTATATTATATCCTCTAATTTTGTCGTTAATAATAATGTAAATAGCATCCCTCGCGACATGGAGCTTACGAATGTTAATAGTAATTATTTAATTGAAGATGTTTTTGAAATCTATAATAATACTTTTACAAACAAGATATATCTTAATGAATTCTTTAATAAATTATCTCCAATACAAGACCAAGACTATATTATTCGAATTAAGAATTATAATTATAAAAATTTTAAACCTCATGTTACTCTTTCTAATGATGTTGAATCTTTGGATAAAATTGCAGGTCACGAAGTTTATAGCTACGATGGTGTTCTTGAAATTAAATATGTTGATAGTTCCGAAAATGATAGTTGGGTTCCTCTTAAAATTGATGCGGAAGGTAACGCTTTTATAAGAGGTGGTTTAGATATGGGTGGTAATATCCGATTTGATGGTAAAATATACGACGCTAATGGCAACGATTTGATTGAAATATTGAATAAAAATTATTATAAAGAGTATGAAATTAATTCAAGTAATATACATTTTAACTCATTAGGTTCTAATGGTGTGGAAATACACGCATATTCAAGTTCCAATCACGACGATTTTAAGTTTTTCTATGCACAAGATTTCTTAGATGATGGCATTATTAACGACGTTATGATATTACATAAGAGACTTGACGAGGCAACACAATATAAAATAGATTTGTATGGTGATATTGACACTTCCAATGGTATATTGAGAGTTGAAGGACGAGATGTTATTCTTGATTCATGTAATTATATATTGCATTCCAGTAATGTTATTTCTAATAGAATATCAGATCTAGAAACTGATTTTATATCAGAAGAAGCTCATTCTAGTAATAGATTTATAGTAGACCATAATTATGATTATAATATGTCTATAAATGGAGATTTAGTTGTTTATAGTAACTTAACAGTATTGGGAGAATTCACAACATTGAATACCGAAGTTTATACAACAGAACAAGTTGATATTACTAACCATGGCAATGATATTGCTTTAAAAATTAAGCAAACAGAAGATTTCAAAATTGTAGGTATATTTGATGATTCTAGTGAAGTTTTTACAATAGCATATTCTGGTAACGTTGGTATACATAGTGACAATCCTATCGTATCTCTTGATATAAATAATACTGACGCGATACATTTACCTCGCGGAAACGTATCAGAGAGACCAACACAAGATAAAACAGGAGATGATTTAACTTCTCTACAAGGCATTATTCGTTTTAATAATGAATATGGACAATTCGAAGGATTTGGTTCAAATAATCAATGGGGTGTATTGGGTGGTATTAGAGATGCTGACAGAGATACGTACATAATAGCTGAGCAAGAAGCCGGAACAGACGATGATTATTTATTATTTGTTACCGCTGGTTCTGAAAAAATGGTAATAAAGGACGATGGTAAAATTGGCATTGGTATGTCCGCCCCTACTTATTATCTTGATGTAGTTGGTGATATTAGAGCAGCCAGCAATCTATATATTGGTAGCAACTTTGGTATCAATAACGAAACCCCTTTTGT
>Ga0209666_1003657_pt1 | contig 11123 bp, 8 predicted proteins | sample SaaInlV_125m_DNA_FD_184679 | JGI IMG/M metagenome (GOLD analysis project Ga0209666, IMG submission 184679) | Marine microbial communities from expanding oxygen minimum zones in the Saanich Inlet - Saanich Inlet SI037_S3LV_10m_DNA (SPAdes)... | ecosystem: Environmental > Aquatic > Marine >...
GGGGGGGATGGGCGTGGGTCCCGCCGGAAGCATGGGACCCACCGGGAGCATGGGGCCCGGCATGCCGGGCGGCGGTATGGGCGCGGAACCCGGGATTGGCGGCGTCGGGCGGCCGGCCATGCCCGGCGCTCCGGTTTCGGGCGCGCCGCGCGCCGCGCCGCCGGGCACGCACGGCATGCCTCCCCCCCCTTTCGGCGTCGGCGGAGCCGGCGCGCCTCCCGTGCGCGGCCCCGGCGGCGTGATGTACTTCCCCGGCCCTCCGCTCCCGATGCTGCACCTGGCGAACGGCGCGTCGGACGCGCCTCCCTCGCGTCTCGAGCGCCTGCGCCGGTGGAAGGAGAAGCGCAAGAATCGCAACTTCAACAAGACGATTCGGTACCAGAGCCGCAAGGTTTGCGCGGATAACCGCCCGCGCATCAAGGGGAAGTTCGTGAAGGTGGGCAGCACGCCGGACCTCGGCGCGATGGATGACCTCGGCGCGGACTTTGAGCGCGCGCGCACCGCGGGCGCGCCCGGTTCGTCGCTCGGGGACGTTCCGGAAAATGAGGAGAGCGCGGAGGATAGCATGGGGAGCGGCGGGCCGCCTTTGGATGGACGCTTGGCGCGCGGCGGTCTGGGTTTGCGGAGGGGCGGCGGTTTGACAAACTCGATGTCCGTCCCGGCGGGGCTGGCGATGATGGGCGCGAAGGAGGATTCTCACTCGTGAGACGAACAAAGTGCGTTGTGATCGAATCCAATCATCATCATCATCACACCTTGCTCTCGTCGTGGAGCCCGTTTTCGTTTAGAAATTTGTGGATGCGTTCGAGCGTCGGTCGTAGCTTTCTAGCCACCTCCGTCATGTTCTCGTAGTCCCCGTTTAAACTGTTCACGAACGCCTCGCGCGACGGCGGGAACTGTAACACCACCGCGAACGCCGAGCTCGCGAGCCAGCCGTGGTACGGTTTCAGAGTCGTCGCGTACGCGCCGTGCGCCACTTCTTTCAGAGGTGCCGTCCTGGGTTCCGCGGCGAGGCCCTCCAGCAGGTTCGCGGCGAACTCCAGGAACCGCTTGAGCCACAGCAGACCTTTGCAGCAGCCCGCGTCGCTCGCCTGCGTCCCGGCGGCCATCTCCGCGCGGCAGATGTCGAACAGAGCCGCGTGGTCGGGCGCGCGCTTCGCGAGCCGCTCGATGTTCCCGCTGACGTCCGACTTGGCCGCGGCGAAGGCCACGCCCAGCTTGTCGAACACGGGAAGGACGAGGCGGCAGGCGGCGAGGAACGGCTCCGTCTGGATCGCACCGTCCGCGGACTCGACCGCGCCGAGCGCAGCGACGATGGGGGCGAGGACCGCGGACATCGCGCCGGGCGCGCCGGGCGCGAATGCGAGGATCCGCGTTTTCGGCCCGAGCAACGCGTCGGACTGGAAAAATCGCGAGCATCTGCGCAGCTGCGTTGCCACGTTCTTTTTTTATCCGGATCGGCCGGCGCGAGCGTCACTTCACGATGCTCGCGAGCACGATGCGCTGCGCGTCCGCCTTCGCGCCGGCGGCGGCCGTCCCGGCCCCGCGAGGCCGCCGCGCGCCTTCCCGCGCCGCGCGCGCGCCCGCGCGCGTCTCCGCGTCTTCGGACTCGGATGACTCCCCCACCGAGCGGTTCACCGCGAGCATGTTGCAGAACGTCCGCCAGAAAGTCACCGGGTTCGAGACGGAGATGGCCATCTCCAAGCTCCCCACGGAAGAGGAGAAGGCGGCGGGACGCAAGCCCAAGAAGGGCGATCTCGTGTCCATCTTGTTCTCCGCGCAGACCGAGGAGGGCGAGGTTCTGCAGGGCATGGAGGACATGGAGGAGGCTTTGACGTTCGAGGTGGGCGGCGCCGCGGCGATGGGGAATCCTCTGTTCCTGGCGTTCGACGCCGCGGTGCAGGGCATGGTGGAGGGCGACCAGGCGCTCGTGAACGCGTCCGGGGGCGAGTACAACCCCGACTTACTGTTCAAAGTCCCGATGGAACACCCCGAAATTCTGAGGCTGCAGGAGGAGCTCGACCAACCCGGCAAAGGCGGTTTGCACCCGGGCGCGACGGTGGCGCTGAGCAACGGCAACCCGGCGGTGATTCGCGAGATGAGCGACGAGCTGGGTTTCGTGATGATCGACGCCAACCACCCGTTCGCGGGGTCGGACCTGCAGTTCGCGGTGAAGCTGGTCGGCATCGAGGACAACCCGGATCTGGAAGAGGAGGCGTAGATATTGGTTGTGACGGTAAAGCGAATCGTTTCGACGCGCGTCGAAGCGCCCGACCCGTTTTTATTTCGCCAACTGGCGAAGATCTTCATCTGTTCGTCATCCGTTCATCGCTCAGGCTGGCTTCCATCGGCACCAGAGTCGCCAGTTCGCATGGCGTCGTCGCTGGCGGCCGCGCTGCGCGCCACCGCGCGCGCGGGGAGCGCCGCGCGCGGGCTCGAGCGACGAGCGTCGTGCCGCGCGGCGTCCAGCAGCGGTCGCTCGGCGCGTAGCGCCAGCACGGAACCCCCGACCGTCCCCGCGCCCGCCCCGCCCCTGCGACTGTACTACTCCGACTGGGCCAAGGTGAACCTCCCCGACAAGCACAGGTTCCCCATGGACAAGTACCGCGCGACACGCCTTTTGTTGGAGGCGGATTTGAGTTTACGCGGGCGCGTGGAGATGGTGCGCTCGCCCGAGGCGAGCCTGGAGGACGTGCTCCGCGTGCACGACCGCGAGTACGTGTCGCGCGTGATGCGGTGCGCCCTGACGGAGAAGGAGGCGCGCGCCATCGGTTTCCCGATGCAGAACCCCGAGCAGGTGACGCGCAGTTTCGCGAGCACAGGGGGGACCATCGCCGCGACGCGCGACGTGTTGCGAAGCCTCGCCGGCGACGAGCCTCACGCAAACAAGGTGGCGGCGCAGATCGCGGGCGGGACGCACCACGCGTTCGCCGACTCGGGCGAGGGATTCTGCGTGTTCAACGACATTGCGTGCGCGGCGAACGTGGCGTTGGCCGAGCGCGGCGACGTGTTATTCGCGCGGTCCGCGACGCCCATCCTCGTGATCGACCTGGACGTTCACCAGGGCAACGGCACGGCGAAGATCTTCGAGACCAACGACGCGGTGGTGACGTTCAGCATGCACGGCGCCGGGAACTACCCGTGGAAGACGAAAATGCGAAGCAACCACGACGTGGACTTGCCGGACGACACCGACGACGACGCGTACTTGTCGACGCTCCAGACGTGGTTGCCGTTTCTGTTCGACACGTACCGTCCCGCGCTCGTGTTTTACCAAGCCGGCGTGGACGCTTTGAGAGAAGACTCGTTCGGAAGACTGGCGATGAGCCGAAACGGTCTGTTGAAGCGAAACAATCTCGTGTACGATTTTTGCGCGCGAAACGACGCGGCGCTCGTCGTCACGATGGGAGGCGGGTACTCGCGGCCGTTCGACGCCTCCGTCGCCGCGCACGCCGACGTGTTCCGTAGCGCGGCGTACAGGTTCGGAGGGGGGAATGTCGGGTCGCTCAAGGGCGTGCGTGTGAAGGAACGATGACGATTCTATTGATTGATTCGCCTTAAAACAATGCAACGCCGCGTCGAGACGTACGCCGGTTAATATACGTCTCTCTTCTACCTCGCGGCGGCGGCGGCCGCACCCGCGCCCGCGCCCGCCTCGTTCGCCAGCAGGCTCCCCTCCAGCCTCTCGACGAGTCCGTCCCAGAGCGCCTCCGCGACGCGCGTCGCCGAGGCGCGCAGCACCGCAGACTCCTCCGGGGACAGGTCGCGCACCGCCGCGATGACGTCGTCGACGCTCTCGGATTCGGCGTCGCTCGAAGACTCGGCGGGCGCCAGCTGCGCGCGCACGGCGTCCGCCAAGGCCGCCACCTGCGCGTCCTGCGCGGTGGGCGCGCTTCCCGTGGCGAAGACGCTGAGTAGCAGCGACGCCGCCGCCGCGGGCTCGAGCAGCGCGTCGCCGGAAAGGAGCACGGCGGCGTCCGAGCCGAGCGTGCCCTGCGCGAGGTCGGCGAGCGAGATCGCGAAGAGCTCTTCTTCCCGCGACAAACGCGGCGCGGCGGCTTCGAGCACCTGCGCCGGTGTGGCGAACACGGGTCGGGGCGCCCCCGCTCTTCCCAGATCTTTCGAGGGCACTAGGAACGGCCCCGGGATGTTCTCGGGGTCCAGCGGCTGACCGATGCCGAAAGGCAGATCGAAAGGCAGCTTGGGCGCGCGCGGGAGCTGCGCGAACAGGCGCCCTCCGGATTTGCGCGCCGCTTGGCGAAGCAGCACGTCCGCCGCGCCGACGGCTTCCTTCTCGAGCAAGCCCCTTAGGGAGTCCCCCGAGGGACTCAGCAAGTACCTCAGACCGTCCTGCAGCGACACCGAGTCCTCGGGAATCGTGTCGAGGTCCACGAAGACGCCCTCGCCGGCGTCGCGCGCGACGACGCCCATCGCGGAGTTGAGCATGACCGCTAAGCGTTTGCCCTGCAAAATCGAGCCTCCGCCGGCTGTGCCGGCGTACAGCACCTCCTGCAGAGCCCTCTGCGCCGCGGGGCGGTCCTCGCGAAGCAGCTTGCGCGCGACGAACGGGTAAGCTTCCATCACGAGCCGGTAATCGGGGTCGCCGATCAAAGCGATGCCCTCCAGCGTGACGACCGCGCGCCCGAGGAGCGCAAAGTACGGAGGAATGGAAAACGGAATGTCGTTGAGGACGGTGAGTAAATCCTGGGTCATCGCCTGGAAACCCCCCGCCGTGCTGCTCAGCGTTCCGTCTTCCATGTTGTACAGCTTCTTGAGCTCTGCTTCGTACTTCTTCGCGCCGCCGCCCTTGACGTACGGGCTCAAAGCTTTGTCCATCAGCGGGATAACCTTCGCACGGTCGCAGTCCGTGGGCAGAATCTTCAAGTCGATGAAGTCGTCCACCAGCGCCGGGTAATCCTTGTTGGCGAGGTGGATGATCGAGCTCACCATGGTGTCCATGTCCTCCTGCTGGATAGACGCCATCAGCCCGAAGTCCAGGATCACGAGCAGGTTCTTCGAGGGATCGTTCGGGTCGGTCATCTTCATCAAGTTGCCGGGGTGCGGGTCGGAGTGGAAGAAACCGACTTGCAGGAGCTGCACGAGGAAGCTCTCCTGTCCGACGCCGATGAGCTCGCGAATCTCTTCTTTGGGGCAATCCGAGAGTTTCACGCCGTCGATCCACTCGGTGACCAGCACGCGTCTCGTACACAGCTCGTGGTACACCTCCGGGACGTACACGCCCTTCACCTTCTCTTGGTTCATGATCAAGTCGCGACTCCGACGCTGGTTCTCCGCCTCGTTTAAGAAATCGAGCTCGGTGTAGAAACCAACCGCCCACTCGTTGAGGAGCGCGACGTAATCCGTGCGCTGCTGCGGAGCGAAACGCTCGATGAGGCCCTGGTACACCTCCGCGGCTCGCCTTAAAACGTACAGGTCCTTCGACACAGTACTCAGAATCTGCGGCCTCTGAACCTTCACCGCAACGTACGTGTCCGTCCCAGTGAGCCGCGCGCGGTACACCTGCGCGAGGCTCGCCGCCGCGACGGGTTGCTCGGAGATTTCATCGAAAAACTCACCGAGCGGTCCGCCGAGTTCGCTTTCGATCGTCGCGATCGCGACGGAGGTCTCGAAGGGCTTCACCGCGTCTTGCAGGATGGCGAGCTCGTCCAGCGCCGCCTGCGGCAGGACGTCCGGGCGCACGGACATCATCTGTCCAGCCTTGATGTACGTCGGGCCCAGTTTTTCGATGATGATGCGCGCGTCGCGCGCCAGCGACGCGTCGTTCCGGCTGAGCTCCTCGGCGCCCCCGGTGATGGAGAGCGTCGCGACGCGCGTCAGGAACGGCACGGATAAGCCGATGAACTCGCCCCAGCGCTTCTGCAGCGCGCCACCTTGCTTCGCCCAGAACGCCTGGATCGCGGCTTTGTCGTACACCAAGGGCAGACCCTCCTCGTCCACCGCCACGGGTCCGCCGTTAGAATCCGCCGCGGCGGTTCCTTTGGCGACGTACGACTTGGCCATGTCGTCCGGCGCCTCCACGCCGCGCATGCGCACAGCCTTGGAAACCTCCACGGCGGCGGCGGCGGCGTTGCCGGCAACCTCGCCAACCTTGGCGACATCAAGCACGCCGCCGATGCGCGCGCGCGTGGTCACCGCGCGGCGGTCGCGACGCGACGACGGGCGCCGCGCGCGACGCGCCGCGACGTCGACGAGGCGCGCGGGCGAGGACGCGCCGAGGGGGGAGGCGCGCGCGCGCACGGCCGCGCGGGGACCCGCTACCGCGCCAGGAGTCATCGCCGCGGATGTCGACATCCTGGCTTGCGTGTGCTTCTGTCGCGAGCCGACTAGTGGCGGGGCGGGGCGACGGCGAGGCGATGACGTCCGACATCCTCCGATTGCGCGAAAAAAGCCGAAATACGTGGCTCTCGGTGGTCCAAGCTGGCGTCCAAAGCGCCGCTCGAGCGCGGAATCGGCGGTCTGTTCTTGAGTCGACGAGCTCGACTCCGGCCGGGCCTTTTTCGGTCAAAGCCGCGCCCAAAAGCAGCACCCTCTTTTTTTCGTTCCCGCGGGCGGGAGGAGCCTCACTGACACACTCCACCGCGCCCCCCGCTTCCGCCATGGGGCAGCAGGTGGTGCACGTGGACCCCCCGGCCACGCGGCCCCGGTTCCACAACGTCGAGCCGCGGTCGCGGGAGGAAAGACTCGCGATCCGGGACAAGGACATGCTGGAGAAGCTCCGCCTCGAGCACCGGCTCAAGTCGAACGTCAAGGAGGACCTCAACTCCAACCTGCTTGAGCCCCCCCCCAACTCCGCGGGGTTCATCTCCGAGGCGGACCGCTTCTGCACGGACGCCGCGGGGGAGGAGTACGCGGAGCGGCACAGGAAAAAGCTCGAGAGAGAGGTGCGAGGTTTGAGCGCGATGACGGAGAAGCGCGAGAGCGGGAGCGCACATGGATTTTTTGTCGTTCTTCCCCCTCACGCGTGGGGCGCGACAGCGGTCGCCGTCGGAAGCTTTTTTTTCGCGCACACATCTGACCGCTTTCACGCACACCCACACACGTAACGAAACATCAATGACCGCAGGAACTCATCGAGCGTCGCCGCGTGCGTAACTACGAGCGCGAAGCCGCTCGTTGGGATCGCGTCGCCATGGAACAAAAGTTTGAGGACATCAAATTGCAGGAGCTGAAAGAGAGCGAGATCCCGGCGCTGAACCGGTCGTCGGTGAAGTATAACATGATCAACCTGCAGTACGAGGACAGCTACGACGGCGCGGAGCTGAAGTACAGGGACGACGTGATGAAGCGGAACATGGCGATGGCGGCGAACCGGGGGCTGAGGCACATGAAGAGCAGCGTGGATTACGACCCCATCACCGGGCTGCCCACGCGAAGCAAGGTGCCGGTGCCGCCCGCGCCCGTGGCGCCCGGCCCGAGGCCGGAGAAGGTTGATCCGCGGGAGGGCATGGAGCACTTCCGCGTGGACTCGCTGTACGTCAACGAGAAGGAGAGCCACGACGGGGTAGGCAGGCAGCGGGCGTACTGATCGCGGAGCGCGTCTCGTTAACGGGAGGACACATTGTAGACTACGATATGCCGGTTCTAAAAGGTCCGAACTCGGACACGGTTTCTCGACCCGCGCATCGGCACGCGTTCGTCTCGTCCCGCGTCCTCGACGCACTCCCCGGCGCGCGTCACCGCGGTCGCGAGTCACGGCCGGGTCGCGTCGTCGCGTCGTCGGGCGAGCATGGCGGCCTCCTCCGCGCGCTGGACCGCGCTGATGGTCGCCGCGTTGGCCGCGCGCGTGCTCCTGGTGCACTTCGGGTGGCACGCCCCCCTCGCGTCGCGCATCGAGCTCTCCTCGCCGGTGGACAGCCTCGCGCGGCTCCGGGAAGGCGCCGCACTGGTCGAGATGCGCCTATCCCCTTACGAAGGGTCCATGTTACACGTTCCGCCGATGGTGCTCCTTCTGTTCACGCCCTTCCTGCACGTCGCGGACGCGCTGGGCGCGTCCAAGGCGCCGTACGCCTCGATCGTGCGGTCGGCGCCGTTCGTCGCGCTCGACGCGCTCGTCGCCGCCGCGCTCTTCGCCCTCGCCGCGATTTACGTGGAAGCGGCGAAAGACGACCGACGGGCGAAGAAGGTGAACGACAACAAACATGCATTGAAAACGTTTTCAGAAACCGACGACCGTTTGCCGCACTTCACGGCGTGCGCGTACCTGCTCAACCCGATGAGCGTTTTGTCGTGCGCCGCCGGGTCCACCAGCGCGCTCGGCGCGTTTTGCGTCGCGGCGGCGACGGTCGCCGCGTGCAAAAAAAAACCCGAACCCATTCTCGCCGGGGCGTGTTTGGCAACGCAACTGTTCGTCACGGCCGACGTGCGCGTCCCGCTTTTGTTGGTATACCCCGTGGCGACGCTCGCGCGCGACGGCGTGTGTGCGAAGAGCGTATTGGAAGAAGAGCGTACGGGAAAGGAGTCAAGAAGGACCCAAAAAAAGAAAGCGACGGCGCGGTTCCGCGCGACGCTCGTCGGTTTCCTCGCGACGTGCGTCGTTTTGGGTTTTATCTCGACGCGCGCGTACGCGGATACGGAAACGACGTTTCGGGAGTGGACAAACGCCACCTACGTGTTCGCGTTCGGTTTAGGCGACCTGACGCCTAACCTCGGGATACACTGGTACCTCTTCGCGCAGATCTTCGCGCACTTTCGATTGTTTTTCCTCGTCGTCTTCCACGCGTTCCCGGCGTTTTTAAGTGTCTTATTATTGGTACGCTACGGCCACAGCAGGCCTCTTCTCGCGATCGGCATCGTCTCAGCGCTTCACACTGTGTTGGGCCCGTACCCGACCTGGGGAAACGTCGCGGGGTACCTCGCGTTCGCGCCCGTCTTTACGCGCGACTTTAAGTCGCAAACCTCCGCGGAGTCGACGACGGGGAAAGAAAAGAAAAAGAAAAGGAAAAGCGTGGAAACTCGGTACGGTTTCGCCGTCTCGGCGGCGCTCGTCGTGACGGCGACGTTGACGCCCATTTTTTGGCACCTCTGGATCGAGGCTCGCGTCGCGAACGCCAACTTTTTATTTGCAGTGACCCTGGCGCACTTCGCCGCGCAGAGTCTTTTGATCGTCTCGTGGATCGGCGCCGCCGTCGAGCGCGACGCGGCGTATTCGTCATCTTTTCGGAGACTTGGTGACGACGACGACGATTCGGCTGAAGATGTTTTTTCGAACGACGCGTCCGACGTAAACACCGAGGACGGAGGTCGGTCGGTCGAGCGCGACGCGCCGGCGAGCGGGCTCGCGAGACGGAAGCGGTGACGACGGGATGCGCGCGCGTGGTTTTCGATACCTCTATTGCGGAGGTATCGCGCGAAAGTATTTGAGTACGTAGACTACCTTGTATCGTCGAAAAGAAGCGTCGCGCGTCGAGAAGCGCTCATTTAGGTCACTCGAAAGCCTCGAATGTCTCGTCCCTGTCCTGCATCTCGGCGAGTTTTTTCGTGTCGGTCTTGAGGTACACGACGTACCCGGCGCACACGCCGCACTCCATGAGCGTTTTGCGGTCTTCCAGCGCGCGGCCGCTCATGACCAAAAAAAGCGCCTCCTCTTTTGTGCGAAGACGCCGCGCGAGGTCTTTTTTAGCCTCCGCAACCGTCGTCAACGCGTGTCGGTACACGTATTTCACGTCTCTCGAGACGTCCCCGGGTGTGACGTCGTACGGGCGCACGGTCAAAGGCACGGGCTCGTCCGGCGCGATCGCGGGGTCCGCGCGCGCGCGTCTCAGCGCGTTGCGACACCCCTCCAGCTCTTCTCGTTTTGTCGCCGACTGGGTCTCGTCGTCGGCGAAAAACAAACGCATCAACCGGTGGACTTCCCTCGTTGTCCGTACCGAGTCGTCGCTCGACTCGGGTCGCTGCTCGTCGGTGTCGTCCTCCGAGGGGTCGAAGGACGCATCCTCGACGTCCGTCTCGTCTTCGTCGTCGGAGACGTCGTCCAAGCTGATTTTTCGGCGCACGCGCGCGGGCTTCCTCGAAGTGGGCGCGGGGTTCGAGGTGACCCCTCCCATCGCGGATGTCGCCTCGACGGCGAGGTCCAAGTCACGCTCGTTCTTCTCGAGCCACTTCATCGCGCGCGCGCGCTTCGCCTCGTACTCCGCGTCCTTCCCGGCCGGCAGGTCCACGCCGTGTTGCGCGGTGAGTAGCATGTGCGTGGCGGTCATCGTGCCGGCCTCCGCCGCTTCGCAGCGCGTCGCGCGATGACGCGTCCGCTGCGGTCGTTCGGAACGTCGGGCGTTTCCGATAAACGCCTCCGGCTCGTCGTCTCCCGCGTTTCCGGGTTTTCGTGACGATGGCACAGAGCGATGCGCGCCGCGCACGTCACGATGGCCGCCCGCGCGATGCGCCGCGCGACGCTCGCGGAGCCGATCGGTCTCGCGCGCGGTCGGCCGCAGGCGCGGCGCGCGGTCTCCGCGCCTTCATCCCAGGTCACGAGGCACGCGGACCTTCGATGCGTCCGGACTCGAAGACCGCACCGCCGCTTCGCCGCCGCCGCGACGGACGGGGGAGGCACGGAGGATGACCCCTGGAACAAGGGCCCCATCGACTTGGACGCCCGTCTGTACGGCTACCTCTTGCGTCACACGCGCGAGCCCGAAGTGCTGCGCGAGCTGCGTGTCGAGACGGCGACCCTGCGCGGCAGCCAGATGCAGGTTCCGCCGGAGCAGGGCGCGTTCATGCGTCTGCTCGTTGAATTGACAAACGCGCGCCGCGTCGTCGAGGTGGGCACGTACACCGGGTACTCCTCTATCGCCATGGCGTTGGCGCTTCCTTCCGCGGCGGACGGGGGCAAACTCGTCGCCTGCGACAGCTCCGAGCCTTCATTCGAAGTGGCGAGAAAGTACTGGGAGAAAGCCGGCGTTGCCGACATCGTCGACGAGCGTTTGGGCGACGGTAAAGCTTCTTTAGCGGCTCTCGTGGAAGAGCAGGGCGCCGCGGGGCGCAGTTACGACATCGGGTTCATCGACGCGGACAAACGCGGGTACTGGCACTACTACGACGTCATGGTCACGAGCTTGATAAAAAAAGGGGGGCTTATTGCCATCGACAACGTGCTGTGGTACGGCAAA
>Ga0209666_1003659_pt1 | contig 11120 bp, 7 predicted proteins | sample SaaInlV_125m_DNA_FD_184679 | JGI IMG/M metagenome (GOLD analysis project Ga0209666, IMG submission 184679) | Marine microbial communities from expanding oxygen minimum zones in the Saanich Inlet - Saanich Inlet SI037_S3LV_10m_DNA (SPAdes)... | ecosystem: Environmental > Aquatic > Marine >...
CCAGTCACGGCCGCCATAGACGTTAACCATAAATACGATATGTGACTGTTTGTATGTATGTTAATGTTTCTTCACACCACTTTACGTCACTTCACACCACTTCAATATATGTACCTTCGAAGGTAATCGTCTAATTACTTTACATCCGGTATGGGCAGACAGTTGTGAACCGCGTTGGAAATAGAGGCGTGAGTTCCGAAAATATCAAGTTCCCCTTTGTTGACTTCCGGCGAAGGACAGTTGAGAGGGCACCAGTGCCGAGACGTCGTCGAGGACGGGTCGCGCGGCGCCATGGTGCTCAACAAAGACGATACGAAGAAGGTGCGCCGAGACGATATCCCAACCACCCGACCGGGACGCCGGTCCGAGACGTACCCCCGAACGAACAACGCTTTTCGCGATGCGGATTCGTAACTGACGCATCCCACAAACCTCTCCATCACAGGGCGGCGTGGCCAAGGCCACCAAGGTTGCGGCGGGCATCTACGGCTCCACTAAGATCAAACTGGGCAACCCGCGCGCCACGGTGTCGAAGAAACCGTTGAAGCCGCTGCCCGCGTGGAACGACGGGTTCAACCGCTCCTCCGCATCCTCAGTTCCCGTCTCCAAGCCCAAGCCCGGACTCGCCGCCCATCGTGCGAACGTGCGCACCGGGTCGAACAAACCGGCCGAGCGCGCGAACATCGTACGCCACGAGGAGATCCCAACGGAGCCACCCAAGAAAAAGAAGTACGGGGAGGTGGAGATGAGGGACGACGACGAGGACGACGACGAGGACGAGGCGGATGAAACCATGCAAACCGCCACGATGACGCTCTCCGACTCCGAGGTTGGCGACGAGGTGGGTGACGTGGACGTCGCCGACTCCTCCGCAGAGACCATGCCAGGCGACCACATCAGACGTGAGATGTACGAGAAAGAACTAAAGAAGCTGAAGGCGCGCGAGGAGAAGCTGAGGGAGAAGATGTTCGGAGCTCGGCCCGACGTCGACTACGAGACCATGGCGGAGGTTCAGCAGGGCTGGCTCACGTCTGACTCACGGCCTGACCCGAGAGCTTCGGAACGTACGGGCCCGAGGGTGATGTACAGTGCGAACCCCAAGTACCGCATCAGGACGGCGGACGGCAAGTACGTCATACCCGAGACGGTTGACTCCACGGTTGGTCCGCGGCCAGAGGTTATCCTGGACGACTTTGACAACGACGAGGGGGAGGCGAAGCCAAGTGCGAAGATGACCAAGAAGGAGCGACTCGCCGCTGAGGCTGAAGCGATTCGTATCGCGGAGATCAAGGAGAAGGAAGCGGCGGAGCGAGCCAAGAAGGAGGCTGCCGCGGCCAAGGCGAGCATCATGGAAACGGAGCTCAAGTTTTACCGCGACACCGTCGGGAGGTTGGCCAAGGAGTTCAACGAGCTGAAACGAAACGCGGACGCGAAGGAGAGGTCACTGGAGAAACTGACGATCGATCTTCACGCGCAGGGAGAGACGAACGATCTGCTCGCTAACGACGCGGCTAACTTCCGCGGCGGCGGCGGCAGCATCCAGGGCGTTGAACTGCCCCAGGCGGCGTCCCTCGACGGCGCGGCGGAAGGACCCAGCGCTGAGCTCACGGCGGAGGCGCTGTTGGCGCGTGTTGAGGTTGCCGAGCGCGAAGCTGAGAATGAGACCTTCCGCACCGCGCAGTACGGTCACATGATCCTTCGCATGCGCGAGACGAACCCGACAGATCCGGACCGAATGGAGGATCCGTTTGGGTCTGTTCGCGCCAGCAACAAAAACACCGCCATGGCCGCCGCGGGACGGAAGAAGGGCGACGGACGGAACGATCGCGACAAGTTCGAGAGCAAGGCGCACGTCCCGTGGCTCGACGGTAAGATCAAGTCCATGAACAAGTATCAGGATGCGCTCGACCTGGAGATTGCCGCCAAGACCACCGTGCTGTACAAGGCTGAACAGGAGAAGGACCACGCGGACGCCATGATGGAGCAGGCGAGGTTCAACCTCAAGAACCGAAGGGACCAGTGGGCGGACCAACTCAACCAGAAGAAGTCGTATCTCGTCGCCAGCAGGGCCGAGGATGCGTCCGAGGCGAAGAGGAAGGCTAACTTCAGGCAGCAGCTCGCCAAGGTCCGCGCCGACGCCATAGAGATGGAGTACAAGCAAAAGGGTGGCGTCAAGGGTTTCAAGGGCGTGAAAGGTAACCTCGCCAAGGGTCTCTTGGGCGAGATGGACGGCAAGAAGGTGGCTGAAGAGGAAAACAAGCTCGACGCGGCGCTCAAGAAACTGTCGGGTGTGATTGAAGACACCAGCCCCGACGGTCTCGTCGCGTCGTTCAACGAGCGAATGATGAAGCTGTCCGCGTTCAGGGATAACTCATCCGTGGTCCAAACCAAGCACGATGACCTGGCCGAGAAGGCAAAGGAAATCGCCGAAGAGCTCAAGGAGATCAAAGACAAGCTTTACCAGGCAGCGGAGGGACGGAAGAGCTCCGTGGAGGGTCGCCCCGAGGACGTGATGGAGATGGCGGAGTATCGCATGAGGAATAAGATGCGGGTGCAAAAGCTGATCCTGGACGAGGCCGAGTCACTGGTGAACAACGTCGGCGCATCCGTCCACAACATGATGGGTACGGTGACCGCGTTCGAGAAGACAATCGAGAAGGTGATCGACGACGGCAAGCCCAAACCCGCCGAGAGAAGGGCGTCCACGACCAGCAGGAATAACAGCAGGAGTAACCTCGCCGGGATGGAGCGGAGGAAAAGTGAATCCGGAAGGTCCACGCCGGTAAATGGGTCCCGAATGAACTCGCGCAAGAACCTACTCGCGGGTGTGGACGAGAAGAAGGACACCGCCGCGCTCGACATGATGAACAGGGAGGCGAGAGAGGGTATGAAGCACCTGACCACCTTCTTCGAGAAAATTGACCAGGCCAACGTCATCACCGCGGCGGACGTTCACAAGGCCAAGATGGAGCGACTCGCGAAACTCAAGGGAACCAACATCGCGGGTGCTGTCAGAAACTCGTTCAAGCACGGCCTCAAGCTCGAAGATGACGAGGCAGAGATGAGCCAGGCGGAGAGACACGCCTCGAAGTTTGGCCTGGTCGCGCCGGCTAACCCGCAGTTCAATCAGAGGGTCCTGACGGCCGAGGAGCAGGACGCGGCGATGGCGGAGGTGATGGAAGACGAAGACATGGGTCCGAAGGAGGAAACCGCCGAGGCTGAGGAGGCCAGGGGTAAGCTCAAGGTTGGCTCGCTCAAGCTTTTCCGCAAGAGCAACACCAAGAAGAAGGACGAGGGCGAGAAGGACTGGGCGGATTTGCTAGAGGCGAGGCTCAGCAAGGCAAAACTGCCCGAAGCCGTCAAGGCTGCCGCTTAGACTATCGTATGTAGACTTTTAAGTACACGTCGCTCGTTATAAGCCCTGTTTCGCTATGTTCTACGCAATCGTTGTTACATGACGTCGCCGTACTCCTCGTCCTTTGTCTGTCACTTTGTCACGCAGCTGAAGGACTGGCCTCCCACGTACCCCCCCTGCATGCTCCTCTTCACGTTCAGCTCAAACTGGCGCTGGTTCTCCGTCAGGTCCCTCGCCGCGTCCTTGTTGAGCGGGTCGTCCGGGTTCGGGTCCATGAACAGGTGAACCAGGCCGTAGATGCACGAGCTGATGGACAGCACCGGCTTCCAGTCCTCTCGGAGGATGTTGAGGCACACGTTGCCGTCGTAGTCGAGGTTGGGGTGGTACACCTTCTGCGTGCACTTCACCTTGGGCGGTTCGTGCGGGTACACGCCTGGGACGTTGAACGAAAACACGAACTTGCCGCCCTTGTAGTATCCCTCGTCGGGCTTGACCGTGACGACGAAGTGCAGCAGGTTGTCCTTCCCGTCGGGGAACTGGATCTGCACGGTGGGTCCAAGGGTGAGCTCCGAGATGTCCTTCGCGAGGCGCATCTCACCGGGGCTCTGCTTCGGCCCCGTCGCCCCGGAGGCGGCCTTCGCCTTGGCCTCCTTCTCTTGCTTGTCCTGCGACGAGGGGGCGAGGGAGGCGAGGGGGGTTTTTCGTCATGGGGTGCCCGATGTTTCGTTTCAAACGAGGAAGGACGACCGCGGGTTCGATGGGGTTGGGGCGATAGAGGACGGGGTTCGACGGTGCACGCACCTTGGCGGAGAATAGCTTGATCATCTTCACACCTGCGTGTCTCGGTCGCGCTTCGCGAGCTACGTGTGCCCTTCCGCGCGGGCCTAAGTGTGAGCTCGGCGGTCCCGTCACCACCGATCTCCGAGAAAAAATAAGATCTCTCAACCGGGAACTCGAGCTTTCGGACCCATTTCACACCCATTTGCCTGTGCGAAGCCGAATTCACGGTGGCACTGATCCAAGAGGAGATCTTTTCTCGCCGGTTGTGGGGTTTCTCGCCGGACGAGCTTCGCGCTCGACCACTCCCACCAAAACCAAGATGTCGGCCTCCGTCGCTGCCTCGGTTTCCATCTCCTCCGCGGCCGCCCTCAGGGCCGGTCGCGCGCAGAAGCGCGCCACCGTCGCCAAGGCTGCTCGCGCGGACGCCAACAACGAGGTGCGTCACCGGAAATCGATTAGACCCCTCTTTATCCACTTTGCCAGCCCGAGAGGTTCCGAGCCGATCGTCTGACAAGTCCGCCCATCCCCCACCGTCCGCAGTCCCGCTATGGCGCGTGCTGGCCCGGCCGCGTCCCCGTGCCCAACGACGTGCCCCTCCTCGGCAACGGGAACATCAAGAAGATCTCCCTCCTCGGTTCCACCGGCTCCATCGGCACGCAGACTCTGGACATCGCGGAGGAGCACCCCGACAAGTTCGAGATCGTGGCGCTCTCCGCCGGCCGCAACCTCGACGTGATGGCCGAGCAGATCAAGAAGTTCAAGCCCAAGATGGTGTCCATCTCGGACGGTGCCGACGTGGATACGCTCAAGAAGATGATCAAGGACATGGACGGGGACCAGCCGGAGATCCTCTTCGGACCCGACGGCATGGTCGAGGTGGCCAGGCATCCCGACGTCGACTCCACCGTGACCGGCATCGTGGGCTGTGCCGGCCTTCCTCCCACCGTCGCCGCCATCGAGGCCGGTAAGAACATCTGCCTCGCCAACAAGGAGACCCTCATCGCGGGAGGTCCCGCCATCGTGCCCCTCGCGGTGAAGCACGGCGTCAAGATCCTCCCCGCCGACTCGGAGCACAGCGCCATCTTCCAGTGCATCCAGGGTCTCCCCGAGGGCGCGCTTCGGAGGATCATCCTGACCGCGTCCGGCGGTGCCTTCCGCGACGTGGAGCTCTCCGAGATGCGTGAGTACGCCAAGTCCGACCCCGGGTTCCTCCAGAAGAAGGCCACCACCCACCCCAACTGGGACATGGGCGCCAAGATCACCTGCGACTCCGCCACGCTCATGAACAAGGCTCTCGAGGTCATCGAGGCCCACTATTTGTACGGTACCTCCTACGATGACATCGACGTCGTCATCCACCCTCAGTCCATCATCCACTCCATGGTCGAGACTGCGGATTCCTCCGTCCTCGCGCAGCTCGGCTGGCCCGACATGAGGCTTCCCATCCTCTACACCATGTCCTGGCCCCAGCGCGTGAACTGCAGCGAGCAGACCTGGCCCAGGCTCGACTTCCTCAAGATGGGCGACCTCACCTTCAAGGCGCCCGACGTCGAGAAGTACCCTTCCCTCACCATGGGATACGCCGCGGGTCGCACGGGCGGGACCATGACTGGCGTGTTCTCCGCCGCCAACGAGCAGGCTGTGGCGATGTTCCTCGACAAGAAGATTGGCTACTTTGACATCTACAACGTCATCGAGAAGGCTATGGAGGCGCACAAGAACGATCTCATCCTGGACCCGACCCTGGATGACATCGTCAACTCGGACCTGTGGGCGCGTGAGCACGTCAAGAAGGTTGTCGAGTCCGGCGTGTGCAAGGAGCTCGTCGCCGTGTAAGGAGAGGATGGCGAGACTTAGGACTTATTTAGCGCTTGCATGTTGATCATGTTGATATCTTATTACGATAACTCACGACCGCCGACTACTCCAGCCCCTCGGGGATGACGAACGGGAGCTTGAAGAAGGTGATGATCTTGCTCTTGATCTGCGGCAGCGCGTTCTCTATCCCGTGTCCCATCCCCGCCACCTCCAGCAGCCTCCGTTCGCCCACCTCGATGCCCTCCTTCCCCGTCGCGCCCATTCGCATGTTCACGCTGGCGTCCCTCACCCACGTCAGCGAGTTATCCAGGGGCGCCGCCTCGTCGTCGTACCCGTGCACCACATACGCGGAGCACTGCACGAACGGATACTCGTCGTGGTTTACAAGATCCTCCCTGAACGCGTCGGTGAACTCCACGCCGAGCTCGGCAGAGAGGGAGTCCAGCACCGATTCGGGCTTGAACACGGGCGCGAGGAGCATCATACGATCGATCCGTCCCGCGTTCACATCCCTGCTCGCGTACACCGCAGCCACGTACGCCCCCATGCTCGACGCGATCAGACGGATTTGTTTGTCCGGGTTGGCCACCTCCGCCTCCTTCACGGCTGCGTCCAGTGCGTTGAGGGCGCTGGTCACCGTGAACTCGTCACCGTCGGGCGCGAGGTTCGGGGTGAGGAGTGGCACGTCGTAGGTGCCGAAGACGTCCCTGAGGTACATGCACGCGAAGGAATCCTCGGGCGGGGACATCATGTTGTGCGCGAAGACGTACACGTAGTCGTTCGGGTCGCCGCCGTACTTGTTGGACCTGTCCTCGGCGTCGGCGTCGGCGTCCTCTTCGCTCTGGTACGTGGTCGATCCGTCGGTTTCGCCGTCGTCGCCGGACTGGCCGACGACCTCCTCGAACGTGCCGGTTCCCGCGTCGCTCTTGTCCCCAAACTTCCAGCCCTTGGCCCGTGGGAAGTTACCCTGCTTCCAGTTGGCGATCCAGTCGTCCGCGGAGTCGAACTCGGCCTGGTTCTTCTCAAACTTCTTCCCATCCGGCTTCTCATCGCCGTCGCCATCCTTCGACGCCGAGACGCGGTGGGATCGACGAAGAGGACGCGAGGGGAGGCGGGCGAATCGCGCCGATCCCGCGGTGCGAGCGCGAGCGCGGATGCCCGCGACACCCGTCGTGAGCGACACCGTGACGGACATCGTGTCTCCGCGCCTGTTCGTTGTGCGATCTCGGATAACTCTTTGGCGCCTTCCTCAGAGACGTGTCAGCGAGGTCCGAGAGTGGAAAACCATTTGGAGCCGGGCGCCACAGTGAGACGCGGCGGGGACCACATCCACGTGACGGCATCTTCGACGCGAACACGTTCGCGCCGTTCTTTGCCGTTTCATCGAGCCTCCCATCGCTCGTCACCCCCTCACAACTCCGGGACCCGCGCGCGGGCGCCGCCAAGTCCGTCGGTGCGACCCGGTGCCGGTTTTGGCAACGGAGGAGGAGTAATTTAGGTCGTCGTCGTCGTGTGTGTCGCGTGTGTGTCGCCGCTGATATGGGTCCCGCCACTAATGAGGACGTGGAGCACACCATGGTGCTCGAGCACGTCAATCCCACCACCCGTCTGCTGGAGAAGCGTCGGTTGATGCGCGAGACCGAGGAGACGCTCGACGCGCGCAAGTCCGAGTACAAGCTGAAGGAGCAAGGATTCAAGCGAAGGGAAGAGGCGCTGAAGCGAAAGGACCTGGAGCTGCAGGAGTCCCTCGTCCGGTTCAGCAAGTTCCTCCAGGAGAACGACGCGAAGAGGACCGCGGCGGAACGAAAGGCGGCGGAGGAGATCAAGGCGAGGCTCCAGAAGGAGATGGAGATACGCGAACTGACCCGGATGCAGGAAGGACTTCGAGCCGACTTGGAAGATGCCAAGGATGAGGTCGAACGGAACCTGCGGTACGAGCGGTACCTGAGCACGGTGCTCGAAGCCCCCGACAGCTCGTACGGGGAGATACAGGACCTGCTGAACAGGCACAAGACCCTGAGGGTGACCAACGAGGACCTTCGAACTCGCGACGCCGCGCTCAACGACGACGCCGACGCCACCCGCGCCAGGCTCCACTCGTACACGAAACGTATGACGGACGAACGGCTCAACCTGAACAACGACATAGCCAAGTTGAAGAAACGTCTGGAGACCGCGAGTCTGGAGGTTGAGCGGGCGCAGAAGGCGTCGGCGGCGGACCAGGCCAGTTCGAGGAACCGGACGCTGGAGCACGGCCGGGTGGTGGCCGCGGCGGAGAACCTGTTTCAGCGGTGTCGGCAGCGGAGTAACGTGCAGTACGCGCGGACCAAGGACCCGATCGAGCAGCTGCACGTCATTGGTGACTACGTGGGCGACATGGGGCAGGTGGTGAAACACAAGGGCAAGGTCTGAGGCTAGATAGAATTGAAACGAGTTTATTGGAACTCATCGGAATCCTCTGCGTCGATTCTCAGCCTTCGCCTCCTTCTTCTCGCGCTTGCGCCTCTCCTCCTTGGTCTCCTTCATCCGCGCGTTCTTCTCCATCTCGTCCTGGGTCGGGGTGAAGATCCACGGCAGGATGATGTCCGCCCACAGCTTGTACGTGGCGAACCCCGGGATGATGAGCGCGACGAGCCAGAACCAATCGCTGAACGCGGCGGTGGTGATCAGCACAAAGGCTGAGACGTAGATGATGTCGTGGTAATAGGACGTCATGCCGCCCAGACCGAGGTCCGACCCTCCGTCGATGAGGTTACCCGCCGGGTCGTACGTGGGAGCGCCATGGTGGTTCAGGCTCGAGTAGCAGAACCAGGAGCTCGTCGCGGCGGTGGCGAACAGGGGGTAATGGATCCACGCGGACGCGGTCGAGCCCTTCCACACGAGCCTGAGCAGGACGTGGAAAAGGACGGAACCCGCGACGGTACGGAACAGAAGCTTGAGCCGCGCGGTGTTCTTTTCGGCGCGCTTCTTCGACTTGTCTCCGGCCATGGTGCGCCGCTACCTGGACGCGCCCTCGGAAATGCAGTAATTTCGATCGCTCGAGGTGCCGAAGTGCGAAGCCAAAGTCTATCCACTCTCGCCACAGCACAGTGCGCACACCTCCCGGATCGCTGAGGTATAAACGCGATGCCGTCGATCACAATGTCGTCCGCGCTCGTGACGCGTGCCCCCGTGGCGGTATCGAGGACGAAGCGCCCATCCTCGCGCGTCACCGCCCGTCGCCACGGACCTTCCTCGATCCGCCCCATCGACGTGTCGCGGTGGAGCCGAAGCGCGGCCCTCTCCCGCCGCGGTCGACTCGTCTCCACCCCGGGCGCGATCGCCGATCCCGAACCGCCCTCGTCTTCAACCTCCACGACCGCCGTCGTCGCCGATGCGCCGGACGTGGGCGCGCACGGGTCGGGCGTCGCACCTTCCCCGCCCCAGCCCAGCAGGACCGTCGTCGTGGGCGGCGGTCCAACCGGCCTGGCCGCGGCGATAATGCTCGCCCGACGGGGCTGGACCAACATCGAGGTGTGGGAGCGGCTGCAAGCCCCGCCCTCTCCGGACGCCACCGAGATCTGGGGCGATCCCAACAGGAGCTACTGCATCGGCGTGAGCGGCCGGGGCCAGATCGCGCTGAAACGCCTCGGCGCGCTCGACCGCGTGTTGTCCTACTGCAAAACCGTGAAGGGCCGCATGGACTGGTCGCCGCAGAACCCGGCGGGCAAGGAGACCATATCGAACAAGCAGTACGACACGCAGGTCATTCAACGGGACAGGCTCGTGGCGGCGCTTCTGTTGGAGATTGAAGACAAGTACTCAGACGCGGTGACGGTGACGCACGGGGTTCAGTGTACAGACTGTGTTTGGACCGGGGGCGGGTCGGCGGTGTTAACACGCGAGCCCACGGAGTGCCGGTCGGACGAGCACAAGTCCGGGGACGAGGATGACGAGGAGGTGTGTGAACCGGGTTTGGTGAACGACGAGGCGGGGGTGAAGGTGACGGTTCATGTCCCGTTTGTAGTCGGCGCGGAGGGCGCTTCCCGTCGCAACGCGGTGATGCGCGCTATGGACGACGACAGCCGCTGCGGCGTGAAGATGGTTCGGTTCCCAGATACCAACCCACGGGTGTACAAGACGATACCGATCAACCTACCGGAGTCGTACAGAAACGACCTCAACTACAGCGCGAGGACCGACGGCGGCGTCGCGCTCGAGGCTTTGCCCACGAAGGAAGGTTTGCTGGTGGGCATCTTGCTCGTCAAGCCCGGTGATACGGAGACGTGCGCCAAGCTCGAGTCCAAGGAGAGTTTACGAAAATACTTCGACGAGGATTTCCCCATGTTCACCGAGTTCGTCACCGACGAGGACCTGGACTTGATGGCCAAGCGGTCTCTCTCCACGTTGCCCACCTTTGCGTATTGCGGCGGCGGCGCCCTGCACAGGGTGGTCGGCGAGGCTGGCGAGTCAGACGAGGAGGCTGGCGGCGCGTGCCTCCTCGGGGACAGCATCCACACCGTCAAGCCGTACTTCGGTCTCGGCGTGAACAGCGCCTTCGAGGACGTGACCGTGCTCGACGACTGCCTCACGTCCGCGGCTGCTTCCGGGAAGTGGCCGGAGGCTTTGGGCGCTTACTCCGCTTCACGCGCGGAGGACGCCAAGGCTTTGGTGGACATCTCGCGTTCGTTCGACGGCGGGTTCATGACGTTCGTGCTTCCCCTCATCCTGGACGGGATCTTCTCCAAGCTCGCGCCCGGCGTGTTCATGCCGAACACGATCCAGATGACGCAGAAATACGACTGGAGGTTCTCCGAGGTGGCCAGGCGGAAGAGGCGCGACAGGACTCTTCAGCTGGGGATCCTGGCGACCGCGCTGGGTGCGATGGGAACCGTCGCGTTCATGGTCGTGAGGGCGCTGGTGGGAGTGGTGATGCGCGCGATGGCGGGTGGTTTGGCGGCGTGAGAAGGGAGTGTGACATTCAGTTAGCCAACACGTGTGAGGTAGTCGAGCTGAGAAAACCTTCGAGCTCATCTGGGGACGCACCTTCACGAGTGTGTCATTTTTTTGGGGGCTTGCAGAACCCTATTTTTCCCGCGGGTGATGACAAACCCCCGTTCTTGGTTCAAGCATCAGGGTGTCCTTTGGGAATCCCAGTCATCACTGATGGCCAGTGAGAAAAAAACGG
>Ga0209666_1003666_pt1 | contig 11106 bp, 12 predicted proteins | sample SaaInlV_125m_DNA_FD_184679 | JGI IMG/M metagenome (GOLD analysis project Ga0209666, IMG submission 184679) | Marine microbial communities from expanding oxygen minimum zones in the Saanich Inlet - Saanich Inlet SI037_S3LV_10m_DNA (SPAdes)... | ecosystem: Environmental > Aquatic > Marine >...
GACTCTCATCGACGCGTCCAGTCGTCGCCCCCGTGTAACTAACAAACCTAGGACATCATCAGCTATCTGTATCGTCATCCGTGGGTACCGGGTCGTTTATCCCCGGGTAATCGTCCCACGACCCCGCGTTGAACGCCACCGGCGGCCACCGCGGCGGATCGTACCCCTTACCTCCCACGGGCGTGCACCGCGCGAGTCGCCAGACCGTCAGTACCAATCCCTTACCGGCGCCGAAGTGACTGAACGACTCCATGGCGTACGCGCTGCACGTGGGCATGAACCTGCACGCGGGCGGTGTGAGCGGGGAGATTTGTGTGCGGTAAAATTTGATCAACGCGAGCGCCACCGCCACCGCCGGGCCTCTGTCCTCTGTCCTCGCCGGGTCCTCATCGTTTCCAACTGGATCTCGCGTCCCTGTGACGTCGTCGTCGTCGTCGTCGTTCGGCTCGGTTCCGTCGCTTTCGCCGCCGTCCGTCGCCCTCGGGGATATCCTGATGACGTCATCGCATCGTCGCCCCGGCGCGATGCGGGATCGCCGTCCCTGCGCGTCCCGAACGCAGCGAAGGCACGCGTGGGTCGGCGTCACGCGTGGGTGCCCAACTCCAACTCGCCCTCCGCCCCGCGATGCGCGCCTCGGCGCCGCGTTCCACCGCGCGCGCCTGCCGGAGGTTGACGCACCGTCGAGCTGCCGGGTCACTCGCGGCGCCGTCGCGAGGCTCGCGACCGCGCACGTGATCGCCTTCATGTCCGCTCGCCCCGGTGCGGCCGGAAGTGGATAGACCATGAGCGTGCTTTTCACGAGAAGGGAAGCCGGGGAGACGTTGCCGTTGGGGTCCACACGCACATCACACGGCGCCTTTGGGGGGGGATGAGTCCGTTGGGAATGGGCCCGCCGGCCATCATAAGCAGCCCGGCGCTGGTATCAGCGCTGTTGGCGTTCACGTGCGCGCAGGTGGCCAAGGTGTTCACGCACTGGTGCGCGGCCCGGCCCCCCATCACACCCCGCGACCGCGGCGTCAATTACCTAAGATCCCCCCAAACTCTTTCCTCCCGACTCGCGCTGACATCCCGCGCCCCGACCACGCACGATCCGTTCCGCAGGCACACGACGGGTAAGCTGGATTACGGCCGGCTGGTGGGTAGCGGCGGCATGCCCTCGTCGCACACCGCGCTCGTCGTCGGCCTGACCACCAGCGTCGGGCTGAAGGAGTCGCTCGACTCGTCGATATTCGCGATGTGTCTCGTGTTTTCGCTCGTCGTCATGTACGACGCGACGGGCGTGCGGCTGCACGCGGGGCGGCAGGCGGAGGTGCTGAACCAGATGATCATGGAGCTTCCCGCGACGCACCCGGCGAGCGAATCGCGACCGCTGAGGAACTCGCTCGGGCACACGCCGCCGGAGGTGGGCGTCGGCGCCATCGTCGGCTTGGTCGTGGGGTACATCCACTACTCCCTGTGGATCACCCAGTGGGGGCCGTGACGAGCACGCGGTGGAGGACGCCTCCACTCTAGGTCACACCGTGGGTCACCATTCGTTTACTATTATTCCTTAGCCGTGTAATCCGTACAAGCACACTAGCGTACAAAAAGCACACGACCACCTAGGTAACCTCAACCCTACGATGGATCGAACTCAGCTGGACTTGTTCCCACGCGGCGGCAACGTCGGCCTCTTCTTTGCAGCTGTACGGTCCGCGACCAACACCGCACCCGCCACGATCGTCCCGCCCCCGACCCACCCCAGCGCCGTCATCCGCTCCCCCATCATCGCAAACGCCCACGCCGCGCCCCACAGCGGCGTCGTGCTCATCAAAACCTGCGCCTCCGCCGCATCCACCTGCGCCTGCGCCAGCGTTTGCAACCACGAACACGCGAAACCGGGTCCGATGGCTAAAAAAACAACCCGGCTCCACGTCACGGGATTGAGCCGCCACGGGAAGGGTTCACGCGCGATGGGCACGTTCCCATGGCCGTGCGAGAACCGCCCGCGGCTGAACCCCATGTGCTCGGACCCGCCCCGGAAGAAACGCTCGTCGAACGCCCACCACGTGGCGTACGCTAAACACATCAAAACGTTTCGCCAGATGACCAGCGGAGCAACCTGTGATGAACAAAACACGGCGTCAGTCTACTTGTAATTGCACACAAGTACGATGATTAAAATTAACTCACCGGCAGAGTCCTCGCGTGCGTACTGATACGCAGTAAAAACACGCCCCACGTCACCGCGCCCAGCAAGATCAGCCCATCCCCGAGCCGCGTATCGTCGGCGGCATCCGTGTCGTTGATGCTATCCGTGTCCGAATTCGAATAGTCGTGTGAAGTGTTATTAGTCGCCGGTTCCTTTGACAGCACGATGAGCGCCGTGCCTAAGACGCATAGGAACGCGCACGCCCACGTCTTTCTGGACACCGCGGTGCCGGCGGCGGTGGCGAGCAGCGGGACGATGACGGTTGATGTCGTCGCGAGGAACGACGCGCGCGTGGCGCTGGAGTGGTCGACGCCGCATGACTGTAATCCGACGGTGAGCGCGTGCAGACCGGCGAGCTCGGCGGATGCGGCTAACAGCTTTTTAGTGTGGTGCGGGTCGGGTGCCTGACGTCGACTGCCGGATGTTCTGTGCGTTCGCTTGTGCGGGGATGCGCCCTCCGTGTCGCTGCCGCGGTCGGCGTCGCGATCCCCGTTTGTCGTCGTCGCGACCAGACGCCGGCCGCGTCGCCCTTCGCCCTTCAGCGGCGTGCGCGGGCTCGGGTCGTCCTCCTCATCAAATGTCCTGTGTGGGTCCGCCGTCGTCGGACTGTCACCGCGCCGGTGGTCCAGCCATCGCATGACGAGGAGCTGCGCGATGCACATCGCGGCGGTGATGGCCGAGCGGCTGACGTTGAGCTCCGCGGGCGTCGGCGTCTCCCACCCGTCCTCGCTCGTCAACATCAGCCGCATCGTTGGGTGATACGAGCCCCATATCGCGGCGGTCGCCAACAGCAGCGCCTCGGGTGGAATATTCATGCAGGATGTGTACCACTCTCTGGGCGCGCGTGGGGACCCGCCGAGGTCCAGCCTCCGCGCGACCGAGGTCCCGACCGACGCCGGGCCCGGCCCCGCGCCGATGTGGGTGCGGCCGGACTCCACGTCCTCCTCCGTCCGCATGGCGCCGCTCTGCCGGTGGCGCCCCAGATGTGAGCAGTGCGGGACCCGAACTCGCGTTATCGCATCTCAGTGCTCAGCATTCTAACCAAAACCCATTTTGCCCGTACGACACCGGACCCCATATTTGCGAATATGGGTCTTTGGTTCAAAACGGAACTTGAACACCAGCTCCGATGCAACGGTCCTCAGTATCGGCCCCAATGGCCAAGGTCGCGGCCCTCTCCGAGGAGCTCCGCGCCTTGGACGCGGAGTTGCGCTCCTTGGGCGGCGGGGGCGATGCCGCCATCGCACCCGCGGCGGTGTACTGCAGCGTCTGCCCCGCGCCCGTGCGCTCCGCGACGGTAGGTACGAGCACCTCGAGTCGGCACAGCTCCTCCCGGGGCGATGGAAGGCCGCCGACGCCCGCGGTCGCGTTGCTTCCCGGCGGCGACGGCGTGGCCGTCGCGGACCCAGCGAGCGACGACGCGCCGCAAACGCCCCGGCGGTACAGGATGACCGCCGCGTCCGACTCGGGCGACGCACCGGACACCCTCGCGGTGGACGTCGTCGACTGGCTCATGCGAGGCTTCGACGCGCTGGTCCTGACGCACGGCCAATCGGGCACCGGCAAGTCGCACGTCACCTTCGGCGGCGGCGGCATGGGCGCCGTTCCCTCCCCGATCGGCGGATTCGACAAACCGGGCGTGCTCACCAAGCTCTTCCGCGGGGTGTTCACGCGCGCGGCGAGGGAAGAGGCGGCGTGGAGGCTCGCGGAAGACGCCAGGGTGCACAGGGGCGAGCCGGAAAACGTCGCGGACGAGGTAAGGCACAGGTTCGCGGTCTCGTGCTGGGAGATGGCCCCGGACGGACGTATCGTGGACCTCTTAGACCCGACGGGTGACGCACGCGGGCTATCGCTCGGGGAACTGGGAGACAGGTACGGAGACTACGGAGCGGTAGGCGCGGGCGCCGAGTCGATCAATCATCATCAATCGACGGCTGATTCTTTTCGAGCGTGCGCGGTTGAAGTGTCCACCGCCGAGGAAGCCGAGGCGGTCCTCGCGCACAGCCGCCGCGCGAGCGCGAACTGGACCTTACCACGCACGAGGCCGGGCACCGAGACGTACGCGCCGGGGCCGTGGGTGGGCGCGGCGGCGAGGGTACGCGCGAACAGGTGAGTTCATTTCTATTTCTTCACATGGGCGATTAGAGACTGACTGACGTCGTGTTTTGTGTACAGGGCGCACGCGTTTGTCCGACTCGTCGTCGTCAAAGAACCGAGCGGCATCGTGTCCGAGCTGCACGTGTGCGACTTGGTGGGTGCCAGGCCGCTGGGCCTGGCGGAGGTCAACGACGGACTCGGCGAGAGTATGGGCAAATCAAACGTCGAGGGCGATCGCGACCGAAGGGGCGCCGCCAGGCAGTTACTCGCGTTGTCCAGGGTGGTCGACGAGCTCTCGAGAAGGTCGCCCGCTTCCGACGGATCCGATGAAGTGCAGGACGGCGTCGCGGATTCCAGCGTCCGTGATGTCATCACCGCCAAGGCTGTGCGAGGCGCGAGGGACTCGAGGCTCACGATGACCTTAGCGCCGTTGATGGCGTCGGGCGCGAAGACGTTCATGCTGTGCACGGTATCGCCGCTCCCGGATGACCACCTGGACACGTTGAACACGCTGCGGGTCGCGATGCGGTGCGCGCGAATCGACGCCGCGTGCGTGAAACGTCGTTTGGCGCCCGAGCACCGAACGGAGCTGCGAAGGCGGTTCGTATCCCTGCGCGAGGCGGTTGTACGCGCCGACGCCGCTTCGGACGCGGCGCTCGTGTCCGGGGTGAACGCGGGGGTGGTGCCGGAGCCGGAGCCGCGCGCGTCGGCGGCGGAGCGCGCGGAATGGGGCGAGAGGGATGATGACGTGAACGTCGTCGCGAAGGGCGCGAAGGGCGCCGCCGACGATGTCGCCGCCGAGCCGCTTCTGAGCCCCATAAAGGCTGCGAGGATACCCGCGGGGTTGCTGCCCGGTCGCACGCCGCCGAGGGTTAAACCACAAAGGTCGAACCTGATGCGGGAGTTCATGGAGGACGTGCCGGAGTCGTTTCGAGGGCAAGTCGGGGAGCCGGAGGAGACGAGTGACGGCACACGCGGCGGCACGGTGTCGAGGACGAACGCGACCGGCGAGTCTTCGGACGAAGGGGAGTCTTCGGCGGAGTTGGGACGGAGGCTCGCGTCACTCAAGGACCAGTTCGTCGCCCTGTACGACACCGTCACCGTCGACCAAGGAGCTTCAACGAAAGATACGGATAACGACGTGAGTACCTCGGTAGACGCGCAGAGGGACGCGCATCGGCTCAGACGGACCCCGCCGACGAGCCCGAGGGCTAAGTACGCGGGCAACCGCCGCGTTAAATGGCCCGACGATTCCGACCGTTACTCGGACGCCCACGACCGTTACTTCGACGAGAAGGAGAACGTGACCGTTACGGACCAAAAGGACGGACCCGGGAAGCGTCGACCGCCGGCGCCCAGCCGCGGTCCCATCCCCACCCACCCGGAGGCGTTGACGCTCGAGGTTGAGGAGCAGCGGCGGCGATACGACGCTTTGCTCGGGATGCTACACGCGGAGGAAGGTGCCCGGTTGCGTGCGGAGGAACGCGCGGCATCGACGGCGCACGACGCCGCGGAGCGCGTCGCCACCGCGGAGGCGTCGGCGCAGGACGCCAAGCGCGTCGCCGTGGAGGCCAAGGCGCGGGTGAGGGCGCTGGAGGACGGGACGGATTTCGCCGAAGTCTTCGCGAGGTACGAGATGGACGTCGACGCGTTGGACCGCGAGTGCGCGCGGCTGCGTGAGGAGGCGTTCCTGGCGCACATGGCGGTACAAGGTGACGTGGATACACCGGGACCACACACCGAGAGCAGCGAGTCCGAGTCGTCACGGGTGATCAATAACAACGCGGATGTCCAGCGGCGGATGGGAGCGCTGAAGCGAGCGCTGCGAAAGAGCGAAGAAAAAGTGGACGAGCTGGAACAAACCGTGGGTGAGTTTCGTCGACGCGAGCGGCTCATGGACCTGCACTCAAGGCAACACGACGACCAGCTCCGTCGCCTTCAGGCGCACGAGCGGCAGATCGTGGCGCTTCGCGCGGAGCTTCAGCGTTCACAGCTGTCCGCGGCGCGGAGCGAGGCTCGGCGCGAGGAGGCTCAACGCGACGCCGCCCTGGCCCGCGCCCGCGAGAGCGGCTTGCGCGAGGACAGCACCCAGCTCGCCGCCGAAGTTGAACGTCGCGGGCGTAAGATGCGCGCGTACGAGAACCGCGTGGATGAGCTCGAGGCCGGCCGCGTCGGTCGGCCGGGGGGAACGAAGGCTACCGTAAACTCGTCGGACTTCGCGACGCGGGGCGATTACGACGCGATCCAATCCGAGCTCGAACTTCGTGACATCGCGTCGCAGCTTCGCAGGGCGGTGCCGCCCGGGGCTTCTTCACGCGCGGACAGGCTGTTCGACGCGCTGTACGGCGAGTTGGACACGTTGTTAACACGCGTGGACGCCGGGGGGGACGATGGGGGCGGCGGCTACGCGGGGATGCACGGAAGCGAAAGAGAGCAGCCGTGGAGGGACTACGTGGACCCGCGCCGCGCCGCGTACGGCGACCACTCCATGCGCTCCAAAGCGCCGCGGAAGCCGTCGAGCCCGAGCCCCGAGCGATTGGACCGCGCGATGGCGGCGCACGTGCAGCGCATGGAGCAGTCGCGATCGCCCGGGACGTCCCCGCGGAAAGGGAGACCGGCTTCTTTAGGGACGGATTCGTCATCCGGACTTGGTTCGACGCCGCGGGCCCGGTCGTTGACTCCCCCGCGCGTCGTTCCCAAGCGCCTCACCCTCACGCGCCCGCGCTCACCCGCCCCGAGCGCACGCGGGGGAGTCAACGCGAACTCCGATAACCCGCTCGCCCTCGCCGCGGAGGAGGCGGCGCACCGAACCGACGCCGGCTGGCGCGGCGGGGCTCGGCTCGTTCGCTCGCCCTCGCGCACGCCCCCCGGGTCCCCGCGCGCGTCCAATCTCCCGGACTACGCATCCGCGGGCGGGTACGTACCCGGGCAGCACAGCGCGGCGCGGGCGGCGGCGAGGGCGTCGGGCGCGAGGACACCGACGGGAGAAAGGTCGCAGCCGCCGTCGCCGCGCTCGCGACCGCCGGCGGCGGCGACGCCGCGGGGGCATTCAGTGAGCGACTCCGCGGCACGCGCGCTCGAGGCTGTGACGTTGGCGAGGTCGCCCGACGGTTCCCCGCGCGGCGCGCGATCGCCACGGCACGGAAACCACGCACTCGCGCCGCCCCCCACGGATGACAGACGCTTTGAAAATGAACGGCGGTACTCGTCGCCGCCGCCGCGGGGGTACGACTACGGTGACGTGCTGGGTTCGTACGCGGAGACGCTGGGGGATGTGGGTACGTACGCGGTCGGTGCGCCGCCGTCGTCGTTGGCGCGGTCGCCGCCGGGGTCGCCGAGGCCGTTCTATCCGAGCGGGCCGACTGAGCATCAGCAGGACGCGTTTAGGTAGACTGGGCATCTGCGTTTTTTTCGCTTTTGAACTGTGAGACTGTGAAAAATCAATCACAAAAAATGGGTCCAAAATTTACAAAGTTTGGTGACTGATAACCGTACAATATCCGTTCGATACGATGTCGATGACGTGGCCGATCGTGCGCTTGGCAGAATTCGCTCTGTATGGATAGCTTGAAGGGAAAAGGTCGCGCGGCGGTGGCCATTACCCGACGCCGCACGCCGCAGCGAAGGACCCGTTTCATAAACCAAGAACGAATATGTCTTGCGTCTCTGCCTCCGCCGCGACCTGCCGCGTGGCGCCCTCCGTCCGCGGCCAGCGCTTCCACAAGCGCGCCGCGACCGTCGCCCCCAAGGCCACCAGCAGGCGCGCCCTCGCCATCCAGGCCGCCGTCGACCTCAACGGTGCGTGCATCCCGTGCGTCTACGGTCCTATCAAGTCCCGATCGGACGCGGTATCGATCGAGACGATCGAACTCCGCGTTCGGAACCCGTTCGCGCATCGCGGCGCACCCTCCGCGCGCGCGATCCCGCGCGCCTCGTCGACGCCGAGGAACTTTCCATCGGGACCTTTTTCCATCGCCCTTTTTCCTCGAGCGCGATCTGGCCGGTTCAGCCGCGCGTTTGTACGTGTGTACCCTCCCGCGACACCCGACATGCATCCTCCGAACATCGACTGACGACGTCTTTCACTTTCCTCCATCTTCCGCTACTCAAACAGAGGTTACCGTGGCTGACACCAAGCGCAAGTTCGTGGAGTCCTACCCTTTCCCCATCCCGTCCATCTGGTCGGTGGCGGTGCAAGAGCTCCTCGTGAACCAGCACTTCGTCCGCTACTCCACCAAGTACAGCTACTCCAAGCTCTCCTCCCTCGGGTTCGTGTCCGTGTACGACCAGCTCTTCGAGGGGTTCCCTTCCGACGACGAGAAGGCTAAGATCTTCGACTGCTTCGTCGAGGCGCTCGGCGAAGACCCGAACGTCTGCAGGAAGGACGCCGCGGAGCTCGCGGCGGCGGCCAAGGATGCCGGCGGCGTGGACGCCCTCCTCGCGATGCCCATCCTCGCGGACATCAAGGGCAAGTGCGAGGCTAACAAGTTTGCGTACTCGCGCTACGACGCCATCGGGCTCTTCCGCATGCTCGAGCTCGGCGGCGCCACCGAGCCCGCCGCGCTCGAGAAGATCGCCGACGCCGCGGGCCTCACGCTCAAGAAGGTGAACGGGGATCTCGGTATGTACAAGGGCCTCCTCTCCAAGCTGGCGGCGGCCAAGGAGTTGCAGAAGGAGATCTTCGCGAGGGAGAAGAGAAAAACCGCGGAGCGCCTCGCGGAGAAGGAGAAGAAGGCGGCTGCCAAGGCGGCCGCGGACGAATCCTCCGCTTAATCGACAAAACTGTCGATTCTCCACGTCGCTCGAGAGAGGGGCGGCGTGAGAGGGGGGTTGGTTGGTTTGTTGAGGGATTGGCTGGGTTTTTATGGGGCGGCGCTCGTGTCTGTCGCCCGTGTATACTTCCCGGCTTTAAGTGGGAGACTCCTTAGTTGTTCGTTAGGCACGCTATTCAGAAAATCTAATATTACCGTGAACGCGATCGAAGCGTACCTATCGACGCGTACCTAAGTTGTGCCTATCGCAAACCCGACGCCGACCGCAGGGCATCGTCCAGCCCTTTGAGCTGGTTCACCCGGTCGGCGATTTCGCTTTTGATCTCGAGTTCGTATTTGTCACCCCGGCCCAGCGTCGTCATCTCCGCCAAGAACGTCTCTCGTTCCTCGATCTCACCCACGATCGCCCCGAACATCTCTTCCATCTCCTCGAACCGCGTTTGGGGTCGTGGCTCCGGAATCGGCGCGTCCATCTCCGACAGTTTCCGCGGCGGCGGCAACGTCTCTTTACCGTCAAGCTCCATCCTGTAAACCAAAAACACGACGTCATCAGTCTAATTGCCCGTATGGAAATAGTTGAAAGGAACTCACCGCCTCTGCAATCGTTGTTTCTCCGCGTCGTTGTCCCGTCCCCGCGGGATACCCCGGCCGGTCCACGGCTCCGGCGCCCGGGGATTTAACGCCTGGATCGTTTCCTTGGTGCGTATACCCGCGAACCGATCGGGAAGCGCGGGCGCGACGTCCGTATGGGTTCGTCTGCCAACCGCCGGCGCCACCACTCGGCCCGGGTTACGCGGATGGTTCGTCCCGCTTCGTCGTTCGGTCGGCGCGGCTGCGACGTTGCCGGTGGTGAGGATGCCGTCCACGGCTCGCCTGGACGCGCCGCTCGCCTCCAGCGTCTCTGCGTGAATGAATCACGGGTGTGGTTTCATGGTCAGGGAAAGGACGTGGGTGATCGGGGAACATGCATTCCACGGCACAAAACGGTCGTTGACTGGGACGGAGATCGTGGGAACGGTCACGATGGCGGCGCGGCGGGCGTCGCACCCTTGAGGAAAGCCTCCGTCTCCTTGGAGAACCCGCTTCGCTTGCCGCCGGGCCCGGCGCGGGGTCCGAACTGGCTCATCTCCCGTGCGTGCCGGGCGCAGTGGCGCGGAGACACGCCGGGAACGGGAAAAAGCTAGCCGCGCTGAGTGCGCTGAGGCGAGGCCACGCTGCTGAGCTGTCAGCGGGGTCAAGTGAAAATTGGAGCACGACGGCGCCACTTGGGCACGCGTGCACGGCGAGGACACCGCGCCTGCGACGATGAGTTTCATCGAGGGCCTCAAGGCCATTCCAGCGGTACGCGTTCACCCCGTGTCGTCGATTTCGCCAGATCCACCGCGCGCGCGTTCCCCGCGCAATCCCGACCCCTCCCCACGAGAAACTCACACGGCGGGAACCCACGCCATGACCGCCAAACTCTCCGCGAACACCCAACGACCGACGCCGTCCCACCTCCGATCCCACGCAGGACATCGCGATGGTTCCCACGCGCGAGGGGAAGATGCGGCGCGCCGGGCAACTCGCCAAGATCGTCTTCGACGAGTTCACCGGCGTGCTCAAGATGGTACCCTACGGCATACGCGCCATGCGCACGCACAAGTCGCTGCCCGACGCGGCGAATCGCGCGGCGAAGAAGGACGGCGTCAGCATCGCACGGGACGTCCGGTACGCGGACGCGCCGCGTGCGGTCATGGACATATACCTGCCCCGCGGCGTATCCATCGACGACGCCGCGCGCGCCGTCTCCGAGACCGTCTCCGAGTCATCGATGCCCCTCGGTCAAGAATCGAACGATGAATTGACAAGCCTTGACAAGCTCCCGGTGGCTCTCTTCGTCCACGGCGGCGTGTGGGCGGTGGGCGAGAAGTGGCAGTTCGCACCGATGGCGTCCAGGCTCGCGGAAGAGGGCGTGGTGACGTGCGTCGCGACGTACACCCTCTTCCCGAAAGCCAAAGCGGATACCATGTGGCGCGAAGTCTCGGACGCCATCACCTGGACGCT
>Ga0209666_1003668_pt1 | contig 11103 bp, 13 predicted proteins | sample SaaInlV_125m_DNA_FD_184679 | JGI IMG/M metagenome (GOLD analysis project Ga0209666, IMG submission 184679) | Marine microbial communities from expanding oxygen minimum zones in the Saanich Inlet - Saanich Inlet SI037_S3LV_10m_DNA (SPAdes)... | ecosystem: Environmental > Aquatic > Marine >...
GGCTATAGAATGAAGGACTCGTGTGACAAATGTGGGTTTAAAAGTAAACATAAAGAAATATTCAATGTATTTCATATAGATGCTAATATGAACAACTGCCGTCCTAGTAATTTAAAGACTATATGTGCTAACTGTCAACGGACACTTCAGAAAGAAGGTAGTCGTTGGAAACAGGGAGATCTAACCCCTGATTTTTAAAAATAGTGCGCATTAAAATGTCAACATTCTTTTTCAAACGATCTAAATCACCGTTATTGTCAATAGTGTAATCACACATCCATTGTTCAATAGACATACTACTACCTGGTTCTAAATGACAATGATCTGTGCGGTCCACCCAAATAGCATAATTAAAGATTTCTTCATTTTTCATAGCAAAGAATTCACGCTTGTTACGTAGACCACAATAGATATCGTGTTTAGCAAACAAATTACGCCCTAACCGTGCTAGATCATCTTTACAATAATTGTGTATCATATTATACCATTCAGTACGATGTTGATGTCGATCAGCGTAACACTCATTTTCGTCATTATACTTGTACTTGTCTTTAAGATCGTTAAAGATAAAAAGTTCACTACAAAACTTTGAACTTGATTGGAATGTATAACCATATGCTTCTAGCATTTCACATACAGTATCTTTGCCGTGTCGGCCATGACCAACAACTAATAATTTGGGTAGTTTACTCATTTATTGTTACCTTTGATTGTCCAACTCCAACGGAGTTATTTGCGAATGAATTGAAACCAACGCTATATCTATCACCTATTTCGTTGATGGGAACCTCATGCTCTAAATGGCTTGGAAACATAATAACGTCTCCAGTCTTAGGCTGTATAAAATACCTTTCTAAGTTTAACATATTAATATTATTTGCTATAGGTTTTACTGTTTGATGGAACAAATTAGTATACGACGATGATTTATTAAAAATAATTGGAGATGATTCAGCAGTAACTTCTGGATAGTATACACCGCTAATCATAGCGCACTCGTGTGTATGACTTTTAATCCAATCGCCAGGCTGTGTCTTATTAAGCCAGCTAGTTGTAATTTTTAAATCTAATGAAACATCTAATGTTTTTACAAACTCATCTATAGCAAGTTGTATTTTACTTTTTATACTTTTCATTTCCGGTTTGTTAAGAAAATACATTCCTTTTGACGTTTCAACAAGATCATCATCTAAGTGATTTCTTGCGGCTTGACCTGATGGAAATTCAAGGTTTTTCATCCACGCTAACTTTAACGGATCTAATTGTCCGATATTAGTGACCGCTAACGGAATTGGGAATAATTCTGTAACCTTAAGCATCTATATAGTATATGATAAAACAGCAACGCTGTCAACCATTAATACCAAGATTTGGCTTTTTTTGTACTTCTTGGATTGTTCAATCTATTTGCTAACACACTTGCTGTGTTAATAGATTTTGTACGCTGTTGTCGTCTTGATTGAGTTGGGCCTGTTCTAGCTCTAGTGCGTTTCATCTGTTGTGATTTTGCTACATTAGGATGATCAAAACATTTTGACGGATGGCTTACCTGTCTACTTTTTCTAGGACCTGAAGCACAACGAAACTTTTGTTTTACTGTACCGCCTCTGGCGGTTTTGCTGCCTACACCCCAAACCATTTTAGCGGCTTCCATGTAATAGGCTTCGTAATCTTCTGATGTAAATTCTGACGCTTTCATTGTCTATCCTATAATTAAACTATAACCTGAATTGTTACTTCCTGCTACAGAAGTTACCAACTCCATAGTTAGTCTTTCTAAATCTGCTTGTGCTTCCGCTTTTAAGTTAGCACCATTAAGAGCAGTACCGCCTTGTGGACCAGCAATACTAGCAAACTTTTCACGTGCTTGTGCTAACATCATTTTACAGTTAGCAAGTGTATAATCTTTAATCCATTGTCCTGCGTATACATCTTTAATTATACTTACATCAGGTCGTTTGTTAAAAACGTGAAGTGCTACTTCTTCTTCTGATCTTGGTCTTTGATGTATAAACAGTTTTTTAGTTTCTGAATTCCATGTAAACTGAATAAAACTACCAAATGTTTTTCCAACACGTTCTTGGTAACCAGCAAATAATTCGTATGTTGCTAGTCCGCCCATATTAGTTGAACTTAAAAGATATGTATTAGTGTATGCCAAGTTAAATGGTTCAAACACTGTGCCGCCTTGTCCGCCACCGCTACGTGAACCAATGCTTCTACGGTATACTTCACGTACCATTTGAATCTCATCAGGCAGTGTGTATTCGTTTTGATCTAATGATAATTTTAAAAAAGCAAAACTTTCTTCAACAGCATTGTCACTGCGTTGTCTAAACACACCCAATGCCCGTTCTAACCCAGTTTCGTAATGCTCGGGATCTAATTCAACATCAATCATACCTTCACCTAGCATGTTACGGCAATAATCGAATACTTTTTGTTTTTCTTGATCTAATTGGCTCATGTAACTATTTATCGTAACGATAAATATGTGTATGCCAAGATTAAGTTTATATCGCCCAGAAAAGGGCAACGACTACAAATTTATAGATAAAACCGCCTGGGAAATGTTCCAAGTAGGGGGTACAGACGTACTTGTACACAAATATATAGGCCCCGGGGATCAAGCAGACGGAGAATATTCGCCATCAGTACCGAATTACGAATCAAGCACATCAAGGCCTGAAACACGTATTCAAGATATGCTATTTTTAGAGAATAGAGATAGAAAATACGAGCCTGATGTATATCCACTACGCGGTGTTTACAACGTAAACAACATTGATTTTAATTTAAGTCAGTTTGGTTTGTTTTTACAGAACGACACACTGTTTGTTACTTTTCATATTACTGATACTGTTGAAAAACTTGGTAGAAAAATTATGGCAGGTGATGTAATTGAGTTACCTCACTTAAAAGACGACTATGCGTTGAACGATTTAGCATTTGCTTTAAAAAGATTTTATGTTATTGAAGAAGTAAATCGTGCCGCAGAAGGTTTTAGTGTAACATGGTATCCACATCTATATAGAGCAAAATGTACACCGTTAGTAGATAGTCAAGAATTTAAACAAATACTTGATAAGGTTGCTGACGATGAAAACTTTAAAGGCAAATACAATTCAGAAATACAATATGAAATTGGTGATGTTGTAGAATACGAAGGTGTAAACTATACTGTAACTGAAACCGTGAAAGGAATTGCTCCGCCAGACAGTACCTATTATAAATTTGCTGATAGACTTAGAGACATAATGAGTACGTATGAAAAAGAAATGCAGATTACTAATGCTGTTCAAGATCAAGCAGAGGCCGACGCTCCAAAATCAGGATACGATACAACACACCTATTTACAGTTCCAATTGATCCTGAAACAGGACATATTAAAACAGTTAACGCTAGTAACATAGATACAGATGCTAGTCAAACAGGTAATGCTCAAGACGCAAGTGTTATATTAGCAACTCCTGTTCAAGATGGTTATCAAAACTATCATGAAGACGCAGTACCGCCAAACGGTGCGCCATTTAGTAGTGGGATTTCCTTCCCAGGTGGTCCAGTTGAAGGACAGTTCTGTTTGCGTACAGATTATCATCCTAAACGATTGTTTAGATATGACGGGAGACGTTGGGTGAAATATGAAGATAATGTAAGAATGACAATGAGTCAAAATAATACAGCAACAGGCGAACCAAGATTAAATCAGAAAGGATCATTTATTAACAATGATACTGTAAGTACAATTAACGGCAAAGAAATTAAAGAGAAGCAAAGTCTTTCTAAAGTGCTTAAACCTAAAGCGGACAATTAATAATGGATTTCTTTTATGACGGACAAGTAAGACGCTATGTAACTCAGTTTATGAGGATGTTCATAGGTTTTAATTACAAGGACGGTGATGGCGACTTGAAGGCCATTCCTGTATCTTATGGCGATCTTACAAAACAAGTAGCACAAATAATTAGAGAAAACTCTGAAAATAAACTTCCGAGTGTTCCTAAAATTGCCTGTTATATTACAGGGTTGGAATTAGATCGTTCCCGTACAGCAGATCCAACATTTGTTAGTAAACTAAATGTGCGTGAAAGAAACTATGACGGGTTTGACAGTGCCGGTAATCCAGTATATCAAAATAATCAAGGACCTGGTTACACTGTAGAGCGTTTAATGCCAACACCATTCAGACTTACAATGAGAGCTGATTTATGGACATCAAATACTGACCAAAAATTACAAATTTTAGAACAAATACTTGTGTTGTTTAATCCAAGTTTAGAAGTACAAACTACAGACAACTATATTGATTGGACTAGTTTAAGTGTAATTGAGTTGAATGCTTTAACGTTTTCAAGTAGATCGTTGCCCCAGGGAACAGAAGTTGATATTGACATAGCAACTATGGATTTTGAAATGCCAATCTATATTAGTCCACCTGTTAAAGTTAAAAAACTTGGTGTTGTACAAAACATTGTAATGAATATGTTCAATGAAGATGGAGCGTTAAAGTCAGTAGAAGAATTGGCGTTTAATACTACCGGTATTGGTACTAAGAGTGTATTTGCTACACCTGGAGAGTTCGGGGTGTTGCTACTAAGCTCTAAGACGGTCACAGGGGTGGATACTAACAACTATTATGTAAGTGTACTTGACAGTAACGAAGCTGTTAAAGAGCTTAAATTAGATGTTCCTGTTAAACAAGGTGATCGTATTGATTGGAATGAAGTATTACCAGTATATGGCGGATATAAAGCAGGCATTAGTCAGATAAGATTTACAAAACCTAACGGAACAGAGATTGTTGGTACATTTGCTGTTAATGAATTAGATAGTGGATACTTAGTAGTAACATTTGATAGTGATACACTGCCGGCAAACGATACTGATATTCCGTTTGTAAGTGGAATTATTGATCCAACTACATTCAATCCAATAGAGTATTTTAACGGAACTATACCAACAGACACTTCTTACTTAATATTAGATGATATCGGTAATGCTAGTAACACTGCTGGCAAGGGCCCCGATGCTTGGAAAAACGCAAATAATACAGATTTTGTAGCAAGTACTAATGACATTGTTAAATGGAATGGTACTGAATGGAGTGTTATATTTGATGCTTCTGCTAACTCAGAAAATACTAGATACTTACAAAACCAAAACACTATGGTACAATACAAGTGGGACGGAGAACAATGGCTTAAATCCTTTGAAGGAGAATACACAGCCGGATATTGGGGTTTTGACTTAATTCCTTAATAATTAATAGTATGCAAAAACGTGCCGGTATATTATTTTTATCTACATCATCAAGCAGACTTTTTCTAATTTGGGACGGTAAGTGGACTGTGCCAACTGTATTCAGAGAGAAGGCTGTAATAGAAGACGCCCAACCTTTACTTAAAAATTATAATCTAACTGATGCTAAATTTGTTCCTATTGAATTATACACTAGTAGAGATAGTGGATTTGAATACAGTACGTATGTTGTTTTAGTAGACAATGATTTTAGTAGTCCGGATGGAACATATTGTTGGGCAACGCTAGACCAAGTACCTAAGAATACACATGTTGGACTAAAGAATACATTGTCGAATAAAATCACACAAGTAAAAATAGATACTATATTAGCAACAGGAAAAAGTTATGATATCGATTAGAAAAAGCTCAAGCTATCGTAGAGACTGTGAAATTTATGACAAGTATGTTAACTTCCTTTCTGGTAAAGAACAAGAAGAATTTAAAAGTCTATATAAAAAATTTAAAGATCTAGTTGTAGAATTTGATACACAAGCACTTGGTTTAGATAGTCATACAATGACATATAATACTCATACAGTATTGAAAGACAAACTAAATGCTCATAAAAAAATAATGGATGATAAAGTTAGGAGCGAGAAACATATTGCTCGACTTCTTCGAACTCGTTCAAATCCATAACACTACTAAGTTTCCTCATATCAGCTTTAGTAAATATTTGATACTGGCCTTCTAAGTTGCTAGGAAAAGCAATTTGATGTACTGATGCTTCGTACTTTAACGCAATTATATCAGCTACTTGTTTAAAACTTATAGGCTTGCTTGTACCTAAATTATAAATGCCATTGAATTTTTGTGTACTTGCTTTTATCACTGTTTTAACAATATCATTTACACAAACAAAGTCTCTTTTGTAGTGTTCGCTACCTTCAAATATATAAATTTTTTTCTTTTCTTTGGCTTGCTTGGTAAACTTATGTATAGGACTTGCTTGGTCGCCTTTAAACTGCTCGCCATCACCGTAAACATTAAAGTATCTCCAGCCTTGTATTTTGGCATCTGATTTGACTTTTAATATTTCTTCTACTTTATGATCAATAGATGCTTTGCTTTCAGCATACAACGACTTAGGATTTAATTCAGCGTCTTCTTTAAAGTATAAATCAGTACCATATACACCGGCTGAACTAGCATACGAAAACAAAATATCATTCTCTAAGCAATCATGTAATAACTTCATTGAGGGTTTAATATTAAATCCATCAATTTTTGTTTTATTAGTTTCAGTTGTACTGCTAATAGCGCCTTGGTGAAATACTCGTTTAACTTGTTTCCAGTTTTTAAAATCTTTATAAAAGTCTTTCATTTCTATAAGGGTTTTATAATCACATCCAGCAATGTTGTCAGTTTTGCCAGCCTGATCTACTAATAATAAATCTTTTCTGCCTTGTCTGTTTAGTTCCTTTACAATGTTAGAACCAATAAAACCAAGTGCTCCTGTTACTATAATCATTTAAAAAAATCTTCCGAATTAGTTGCTTTGTCGTCGATCCACAAATCGTAATGTGGCTTACCTGTGTTACACGATGTATATTTAACACCAATCTTAGTAAGGTATTTCTTTGTATAATCGCTCCAGTCTAGCCCTGATACAGTTCCTCTGGCAGTATAGTAATGTACTTCGTGGCCTTGATCAAAAAGAGTATTCATTTTGTCTATTCTATCACGCATAGGCATGCTATTTTCGTAATCGCCGTTCTTAGTATCTAATATAGTTCCGTCAATATCGACATAATAAATCATTCACTTGCCTTCTGACTATCACCCGGAATAATTCGATAATTATCTTCAACACTATCAGGTGTACTTACTTCTGTAATACTACTCATAGGATCTAGAGCTTCAAGCTGGTGCGGCTGTAGTGGTGGGTTGTGCCACGTGTCGCCTTCCTTTAATTCTTTTTCAAACAACTGTGCTACGTTAGTATCAATCCACCTAACTTTAAAACGACCGCTGTTTACAAACCATGTTTCGTCTTTTTCTTTGTGAAAGTGCATACTAAATTTAGCACCTGTCTTTTCAAATACCATAATTTTGCCACAGTACTTGTCGTTGGTTGCCCATATTAATTCGTATCCCCAACCTTTATCTACTTTACCACTTAGTTGTGTCATTTAGTTTCCTCTAATATTTTAGAAGTACTATAATCTTTTACTCTAGGAAAAATTATAACTTCTGCTAGGTCATGTCCTACTGTTGTTTCAACAGTATAATCTCCGCCTTTTACTATTACATCAGGTTTTACTGACTTGATTAAATCATATGGAGTATCTTCATCAAAGACAATCACTTCATCTACAATAGCAAGACTTTCTAACATTGCTTTTCTGTCTTCTTGACTAAACTTCGGACGCAACTCTCCTTTTAATTTTTTAACACTAGTATCACTATTAATTGCTACAATTAGTTTGTCTCCTTGCTTCTTAGCAAACTTTAAAAGTTTTAAGTGTCCCAAGTGAAGGACATCAAAACAACCATTTGTAAACACAACTTTTTCTTTAATTTCTTTTTCTTGTACACTGTAAGTTCCGCTATGACTTACTGCTACACTTGCTATACGAGATGCTATTTCAATACTTTCGTCTATAGTATTATCGTTTACCAATCCGTAAACTAAGCCTGCTAGAGTGCTATCTCCAGCACCTGTAATATCATATACTTCAGTTTCAAAGCTATTCTGTCTTTTAATGTATCCATCCTTGCTTACTAATATCATACCATCTGATCCTAGTGTAACTAACATATATTCAAAATTGTATTTTTTACAAGCTAGTATTGCTTTACGGATGAGATCATCATAATCTTTAAAGTTGTTAACAAGTTCTTTAAATTCTTTTATATTAGGTTTTACTAACCAAGCATTTTTATAATTATAAAGATTTTGTTTAGGATCAACTAAAACTTTAACACCTCGTTGTCTTAATTTAGCAAATTGATCTGTACAGTTTCCTATTGTTCCTTTGTTATAATCACTTACAATAAGATATTGTGTATCCTCATGACAGTATTTTTCAACATCAATAGGATTAGTGAATCTTTGTTCATTATCAATTCTAGCAATCTGTTGATTGTTACAAATTAATCTAGTTTTAGTAATCGTAGGACAAGTATGATCTTTAACATAACTTACGTACATTGATGTTAAAAATTCAGATAATTTACTTGCTTCGTTGTCGAGGCCAACTATGCCAATAGCATTAACTTTACATCCTAGTGTGTGTAAATTTCTAGCAACGTTGCCCGCACCGCCTGCGGCATATTCTGTATAGGAATGTTTGATAACTGGAACTGGTGCTTCTGGGGATATCCTATCCGAAACACCGTAATTAAAAATATCTAAAATAAAGTCGCCAATAACTGTAATCATACAAATAGTTATCTGCGTAGTTTATAACTGGTGTTAAATCAGGCTTCTTGTTCTATATAACAATTATGATTTGGACTTTTTGCCCAATAAAGTTCAGATATAATTCGATTGTACCACTGCTTATCATACGGATCGCTAGCCTTGTCCATATCTTCTTTAAGCTGTTCTATTCGTACGTCAATGTATTGTGATACGTTTTTAACTTTGCCTCTACGCATTTGAGTATCTCCTTACGCCTGCGCTTCGCCCCATTTAAGAATAATGTTTGCAGTTGTGTTTGCGCCGCTTGTCTTATAAACGTTAATTGCCAACACATCTGGTCCATTCGGGAATGTACCTCTACCACCTAATGTAGTATTAGTTAATTCTTTCAATTGTCCTAAGTCTAGTTTAGCAAGTTCTCCCGGTGTAGCAATGAATGAAAATACTGTTTCGCCTGGTTGAGCAAATGCCGGTTCAAAGAACGACACTTCAATTGTACCAGTGCTTTCGTCCATAGTTCCTGAATATGTATTACTAAACGTAATAACATAATATTCAGTAGAACCAAATGTTTCTAAGAGAATGGTGTTAATACTTGTGTTAGCAGGGAAACTTCCTGCGTTTGTTGCTGATACTGGTGTACCTAGTGTTGCTCCACTTGAATCAAAACTTGCTTTGGTTGCTAACATTAAGTTTTTACCAATAAGATCTTGGCCTCTAGTAAATGTAATTGTACTATTTGTTTGTACAGTACCACTAATTGTATTTGACAAGTTAATCTGAACTTCTTGTTGACCAGCATAAAGATAAGGGCCGTTAATAGAAGTAATAATAGTGTTTGCTGGTACAGTTCCACCATTTGATGATGCTGTTACAGTGTCGCCTGCTCGAAGACCAATGCCACTTGTTCCGTCGTTTATACCAGAAGAGTATCTCATATAAATGTAGTTTCTATTTCTAGTTCTATCATTTGTTTGTGCTTGAGCAGTCATTGTAGCCTGAGAATTAATCGTTGCTGTAGTTGAGGTAGATGACGTTGTCCAAGTAATACCACCGCCGGCAGCCACTTGAGCAAAACTTGGCTGTCCACCTTGTGCTAGTGAGCTTAACCCTGACCAACGAACAGCACCAGGATTTAATGGATAGTTTTGTGGGTTTAGAATACCTTCAACAACAATACCGCCTGTAATCGGTGCATTTGCGTTATTAGGGTCAACACCATCAGATGTAATTTCCATTTCCTGAAGTAACAACTGTGCTCTGTTTAGAAGTTCTCTTTCTCCTAAGTCGCCAGGCACAGCATTTGACACACTTGGTGCCAGTCTAAGTAAAAATGCTGATTGTTTTGTAGTGGTAACAGTTAGTCCAGTTTCAGCATAGTTAAAGATATAACCTCTATCATCATCAAAATTACCGTCTGTAATAAACGCACTACCCCAGTGACTAATCAACGGAGTTGTTGTATTTGTTAGTAACACTGCCCCTGTTCTTTCTAGGTGTGTTGATGTGCCTCCGGAACTGTATACTCTGTCAGCGCCTTGAGCAAATAATCCGTATGTTGTTCCTCTGGTAATACCAGTTAATTGTTTTTGTGCTGAATCAACTCCAGTATATTTGATGATTTCATTATCAATGTAAATAGTACCTGTTGTTGGGAAGTTTTCAATACTGTCTAGTGTAATAGTAGTTTGTGTATTATCAACATCTTCTGCTAATCTTCCAACTACACCTTCATTTGTAACTTCATAACGCACAGGCAAGTTACCTGAACGCATATAAGCTTCAGTGTTTATGTTTGAATTTCTTATTCTGTGACAGAAAATAAAGTTACCATCTGCCCCACGAACCATATAATCAATAAAACCAGCACCATACCAACTGTACTGAATACCAATCATCTGCATTTTTGTAATATCTAAATTATATCCACTTGGTCCTGTGCCGTCCATTCTATCCAAGTTAAAGTCTTGTTGCCTTGTTCTTTTATCTTGAACTAAACTTGCTTTTGCTCCAGATACCGCAACAACTCCTCTAAAGTCAGGAGCAACATACAATAAAACTTGTGATGGAATGTTCGATACAACATGCGTCATACCTTTAATAACAATTCTATCGCCTGCTTTTAGCTGATCTCTAAATCTTGTGTTTGTTCCGTATAGAGCATTACTATCAGGATCAATTGCTATAGTTCCTGCTATCTGTTTAGTAGATGTTCTTTGTACTACTGCTGTTTCTTGACCGTTATACTCCCAGAAAATTCCGTTTTGATCGTCAAAGATTCCTGATCGTACAACAGCACCGCTCCACCTCAATGTCGAAACTTGACATTCAGGACTCAGTACGCCTCGTTTTGATCCTAATCTTCTTTTAGATATTATCTCAAAAGATCTTTCGTTTACAATATCGTCAACAACATACTCGCCGTCATATCCTG
>Ga0209666_1003672_pt1 | contig 11094 bp, 7 predicted proteins | sample SaaInlV_125m_DNA_FD_184679 | JGI IMG/M metagenome (GOLD analysis project Ga0209666, IMG submission 184679) | Marine microbial communities from expanding oxygen minimum zones in the Saanich Inlet - Saanich Inlet SI037_S3LV_10m_DNA (SPAdes)... | ecosystem: Environmental > Aquatic > Marine >...
GCGGGGCGGGGGAGGCAGAGGCGGCGGGAGGGGAAGGGGACGAAGGTAGCGTGATGATGATACAAAATGTTCGTCGTGATATGATCATCGTTAGATACGGAGAGTCATCACAGTTTACTGAGGTGCCCGCCGTCGACGTGCAGGATCACGCCCGTGGTCCACGCGCCTGCGGCGGACGCGAAGAACAGCGCCGCACCCGCCATGTCTCCCGCACCGCCCTTCCTGCGCAGAGGCAGGCCCTCGGCGATGGCCTTGGCCTCCTCGTAGCCCTCGAGCTGCGCGCTCATGCGGCTGGGGACGTAGCCCGGCGCGACGGCGTTGACGGTGATGGACTCGCCGCCGCTCGCTCGGCGGTCGGCGAGCTCGTCGGCGAGTTTCTTCGTCAAGTGGTGCACCGCGGCTTTGCTCACGTCGTAGGAGAACGTGGGGAACACCTGCGGCCGCAAGCCCGCGATGGAGCCGATGTTGATGACACGCGCGGGGTCGGTTTTGGTCGAGCCCTTGTCCAGCAACGGTAACACCTCGCGGGTCAAGAAAAACACGCCCTTCACGTTGAGCGCGTACGTCTTATCCCAGCCCTTCTCGGAGTGCGTCTCCATCGGCGCGCCCCAGCTCGTGCCCGAGTTGTTCACCAGGACGTGCAGCTTGGTCTCGCGCTCGGCGAGCGCCTTGGCGAGCGCCACGCAGCCAGCCTCCGAGCCCAGGTCCGCGGGGAGCGCGAAGCACTCGCCGGGACCCACCGCCGTGAGCTTCTGCGCGGTGGTCTCGCACGCACGCGCGTCTCGCGACGCGATGTACACACGCGCGCCGTTCGCCACGAACCCCGCGGCGATCATCAGCCCGATGCCTCGCGCGCCGCCGGTGACCAGCACCGTCTTGCCGCGAACGCCGAACAACCGATCGACCGCCAGGGCACCCACCATCGCCTTCTCGGACATCGCGGCGGTACCGCGGAGCGCGTCGTTTGTGACGCCAGTTGTCGGCACCACGTGGCTTTTCCAGTCGTCCCGAGATTTCCGCGAGCCAGATCTCGCCGCGAGCCGGCCATGGCGTACGCGTCGAGTAGACACGCGGTGCGGCGGCTCGCGGCCGAGGCGGCGCGCGGCGCGCGCGCGCGCGCCGCGGCCTCCCCGACCGAGCGTTTCATCGCCCGCGCGTCGCAGGACGTCCCGCCCCCCCGTCCCCCCGCGTGGACGGTCCCGTCCCGAGGTTTCGCGGGGGCGTCCGCGGCGTCTCCCGCGGCCGCGACCGCGGGCCCGGGTTCGGCGGGCGGCGGCGCGCGCTCGTGGCTCGGCGCGGCGTTCCTGCTGAGCCCCAGCGCGGTGTGCGTCGCGCTGTGCAAGTGGCAGCTCGACCGCTGGGAGTGGAAGAAGGGGGAGCTGGAGGCTCGCGAAAAGGCTCTGGCGCGGGGCGAGCGGACGCTGGCGGATGTGCTCGCCGCAGCGCGCCGCGGCGAGCCCGTCGACGAGTACACCGCCGTTGTCGTCGAGGGCACGCTGCAGTGCGAGCGGTCCGTGCGCATCGCGCCGCGCGTGCGCAGCGTGCACGGCTCGCCGATGCCCGGCGCGATGCTCATCACCGCCGTCCGCCTGCGCGGCGCGTCGAAGAAACGCTCCGACGACGAGCGCGTCGTGCTCGTGAACCGCGGGTGGGTCCCCGAGGGCTGGCGCGAGCCCGAGGGCGGCGCGTGCCTGAAGGCGCACGGCGTGACGCGCTTAAGCGAGACCCCCGGGTCGTTCACGCCGCCGAACGACCCGGCGACGAAGCGGTTCCACTGGGTGGACGTCCCCGCCATCGCCGAAGCGCTCGGCTTGCGAAAAGACACGCCGCTCGTACAACTCGCGCGAGCCGGCGATCGGGATCGCGGGAACGCCGCGCCGACGTCGTTCCCGGCGCCCGCGGCGCTGGCGGACCTGCGCGCGTTCAAGGTGGCGCCCGAGGACCACGTGAACTACGCCGCGACCTGGGGGGGGCTCGCGATCGCCACGGGGGGGGGCGCGCTGTACGCGCTGGCGGGGCGCGGGAAGGGCGCCGCCGCCGCGGCGCGAAGCGCCGCGGCGCGCGTTCGGTGACGACGACGTTTGGTACTCGTAGCAGACTTCGAAAGCACGATATACTCTTATACTACTAAATCGCTCGCTAGCTAGCTAGACGACGAGCTTCTCTATGTTCCCGATGTCCCCCATCGCGCGCGTCTCGACGCGCGCGATGCCCGAGACGCGCGGCAGAGGGTACGTCGAGCGCGTCGGCCCGCCGCCGCATTTGTTACGGTCGGCGTCCACCACCTCGGCGGCGATGGCGCGGAGCAGCTCGGCGAATTCCTGCGCGACGTGTATCAAGTCCACGCCCTGCTGACTACTTCCCACGTGTTTCCGGTTCGTTTCCCGCCGCGAGTGCGTCCGCGCGTCCGATTCAAACGCGCACGCGGCGTCGAAGAACGGGTCCTCCATGCGGTAGCGCACGTTGAACAGCCCCATCATCGCCAGCGACGTCAGCACGCTCAGGAGGCACGCGTAGACGGTCGTGGCGACGGCGACGCCGGCGGACGCCTTTTCGTCGTCGCCCTCCATGCCGTCCACCAGGTACGCGTAGTAGGGTCCCCAGAAAATCGGGTGCACGAAGATGTACACGCGCGCAAAGGCGCGCGTCGCGATGGGCGTGCGGTACTTTTTGATGTTCTTGAGGTTCTCCCAGGCGCGCATGACATACGTGACGTACTGCCGCATGCGCGCGGCTTCGTTCCCGGGCTGGCCCGCGTACTTGAGCTCCTCCACGGCGAGAGACATGCGGTCGAAGTACCCCGCGATCCGGCCGTTCATGTCCCGGGACATCTCCACGATTTTGTCCTTCTGCTCCCGTCCCCATCTCGTGTGGAAGTGCACCTGGCGCGTCGTCGACGGCGCCGTCAGCACGTCGCGCATGTCCACCACGAGCGACGCCACCACCAGCCGCACGTTGGCGACGTGGTTCTCGGGAAGCCGCTCCCGGCCGTTCTCCCCCCAGTCCCAGTCTCTGTGCGCCTGGTAGTACGACAGCAGGTACGCCTTGACGTCCGCGAGGCACGCGAGCGCGTGCTCGCGCCGCTTGAACGTCTCGTTGAGCGAGTTGGTCAGCGGGAAGATGATGGCGAAGGAGATGAAGGCCCACGACACGTTCGCGGCGAGGCGCCGGCCGCGAGACTCGAACAAGATGAAGAAGAGCGTCGCGGCGACGGAAACGAGGCTCAGCGCCCACGCCTCCGCGGTGACCAGGTACCGAAAGTAGATGCGGACGGACGCGAGCAGGTTCATCGCGGCTTCCTTCAGGGGGTCCAGCCCTCGAAGGCGCTTCGAGGCTCTCCCCGAGCGCCACTCCACGAGGATGGGCGATTCGCGAGCCCACAGGCTGTCGATGTCGAAGAGGTGCGTTTCGATGGCGTCATCGTTCGCGGCGGCCGCGTCGGGGCTGGCGGAAGTGAACGCGTAGGAGGGTTTCTTCTGCAGCGCGCGTTTCTCACTCGGAGCGGGGACCGACGAAGCGAGGCCCCGCTCGACGTCGGGGACCACGTCCGCCGCCGAGGTCGACATCGTGCGCCGAAGAATCCCTCTGATGTGCCGCTGTGTGTCAGGCCCTTCTCGGATCGCAAGTTCGTTCCAGGCGCCGGCGCGAAGGCCGCGAACTGACATTTGCCGTCGACAAGCCACAGGCACGCAGTCTTGGAAAGTGGAAAAACAGTCGAGAACAAATATCGCCCGAACGCGCCAAGAATTAGGTAACAACGCGTCTTCGCACTGTCCTCGGCGCAGGCGGCGACGAGGGAGCCCGGCCGCCATGGGGTCCATGAAAGTCAAGTCGCACGTGAACACGGCCGGCGGGGGAATCAAGTACGCCACGAACGGTCTGCGCAAGAACTTCGAGGGGGGCACGCTGAGCGAGCAGGTCCTGTCCACGTCTCGGCGCGACCGCCCCGACGCGATTCGGTACGACAGGTGCAAGGTGGTGGTCACCATCGGCGGCCCCTTGACCGAGACGGTCCAGCAGCTCGAGGCGATGCTGCGCGCGGGTATGACTGTCGCGCGCTTCGACTTCACCGCGGGCTCGCGCTCGCTGGATCAGCACCTGAACACGCTCGCCAACCTGCGCCAAGCGCAGAAAAACACGCAGTGCCTGTGCGCCGTGCATTGCGCGCTGGGGGGAAACCTCTTCGCCACCGCGACCAAGGCGCGCGAGGACGTGCGGCTGGTGTTCGTGGAGGGCCAGACCGTGCGGTTCGTGCACCGCGCGAACGACGAATCATCTACGAACGGCGGGACGACCGCGTTCGAGAACACCGACGTCATCCCGGTGGGCGGCGGAAAGGATCTCGAGCGGCTGGACTTTCTCGCGTCGTTCCACGTCGGCGACGCCGTCAACGTGCGCCCTTTCCTGCGCGCGGGCGAGACCTCCGCGGCGCTCGAGGTCACCGCCGTGGCCGCCGGGGAGGTGACGTGCCGCTGCCTGCGCGGCGCGGAGATGGCGCACGCGGTGAAGCGGCTCGCGGTGGACCTCGTCGGGCTCAAGACGATGCGGGGGCGGCCCGAGAGAATGGACGGCGCGCGCGGCGCGAGCTCTTCCGACGCGCGTCATCGAAAAGACTCTCCGACAAGTCTTTCTTCGCGCCCTTTCGCGTTCAACGCGTCGGACGCGGCCGTGCTCGAGCGGTTCGCCAAGCCCGGCGGGTGTGACTTCGTCTCCGTGCGTGGCGTGCCGAGCGCGGCGGCGCTGACTTCGTTGCGCAAAGCGCTCCGCGAGACGCACGGTTTGCCTCTCGCGAACGTGGTGGCGCAGGTGGACAACGTGCACGCGCTTCGCGACCTGCCTCGCTTCATCGAGGCGGCGGACGTGGTGCTTCTGGCGCGGGGCGAGCTCGGCGCTGAGATCGCGCCGGAGAAGATGTTCGCCGTGCAGAAGCACGTGCTGCGGACGTGCGAGAAGATCGGCAAACCCTGCATCGTTACGAGGCTGATGGACTCGATGTGCTTCGCGCCTCGCCCGACGCGCGCCGAGGCGACGGACGTCGCTAACATCGTGCTGGACGGCGCCGACGGCTTGCTTCTCGGGCTGGAGACGCTGGAGGGTTCGTTCCCGCTGAAGTGCCTGGAGACGGCGCTCGCGATCGCGCGCGAGGCGGACGCGGTGTACGACTACGAGTCGCGGTACAAACGCCAGATGCAGTTCATCAACTCCAAGCTCGCGCTCCACGCGGCGACGTCGCGACGACTCTCGCTGGAGACGCGCAAAGAAGCGCTCTCGGCGGCGGCGGTACAGACGGCGTTCCAGATCGACGCGACCTTAATCGTGGTGTTCTCGCACACGGGCGAGACCACGCGTTTGGTGGCGAAGTACCACCCCGCGTGCCCGGTGCTGTCGCTGAGCATACCCACCGTGCGAGGAGGCACGGTGAAGTGGACCGTCGAGGGCGACGCCGAAGCCAGGCACCAGCTCGTGTACCGAGGCGTCGTGCCCGCGCTCTCGGCGCCCGTCGACTTGAACGCCGCGGAGGAGACGTGCTCCGTCGTGCACCAGCCCGGCGCGTCGCGCACGGACGTCGAGGCGCTCACCAAAGCCGCGAGCCTGGGCCTCATCGCGCCGGGCGAGCTCGCGGTCTTCTGCCAACTCATCGCGGGTCTGTCCACGGTCAAGGTGGTGCAGTTCGGCGGCGCGTCAACCTTGGGGCGGCTCACGTCGAGCCCGGCGCCCGAGCTCGCGGGCGACGCGATCGCCGACGAGCAAGTCCACCCGGCGGGCGGGTTCAAGAGGGCGCACGTCTCGAACCACCGCCTCGGGCACGTCGGGACGGAACCCAACCTCGTCGAGGCGGCGGCGCGCGTCGCCGAGGCCTCCAAGCTGGGCAGGCGCTCGCCGCCGCCGCCGTCCATCGCGGAGGGCGCCGCGTCGCGAGTCAAGCCGCCGCGAGTCGGAAAGAGCCGTCGCTCCGCGTCGAGCGCGTCGCTGAAAAGCGGCGATTGACCGATCGATATTTATTGAAGGTTGACCATCACGTGCGTAGACTATGTACAAGGGAACGGTACGGCGTACCGCTCCGCGAACGTTCGCCAACCTCTTCGTGTTCACTTACGCCCCGCGCCTCGTTTGCGCGTCCAGACGCCGCGTCTCGACTACCGAAAAACGAAAACGCTTCCGTCATCACTTCCTCGCCTCCGCGGCTTTCGCCTGGTCGTACATCGCCACCGTCTGGCGCATCAGGCACTCGCGGATCTTCGGCCCGAACCCCTCCGCCTCGAGGTGGTCCTCGAACGCGCGCCGGATTTTCCCGAGCGGCGGCGGGTCGTCCAGCGCGCGCGTCGGCGCGTTGAGGAGCTGGAAAAAGAAGGAACTCCACAGGTCGCGCCGCCAGTACCGCTTGAGCGGCTCCGCCGGCGCGTACCCGCCAAGACCTTTCGCGACGCGCATGTACTTGCCGTGCAGCAGCGCGTGCACGGTGGCGGCCACCTGGTGCGTGTCGCACTGGAACGTCCAGGGCCGCCCCTCCACCATCTCCGCGCACCGGAAACCCTCCGTCCCGACGTCGCCCACAAACGCGACGTTTGTCTCGTACTGCGCCAGATCGACGGCGCATCCGAAATCGATGAGCGCGACGCCCTTCTCGCGCCAGCACCCCGGCCGGCGCCCCGCCCAGTCGCGCCACGCGTCGCCGCCGTTGCGCAGCAGCACGTTGTCGGGCTTGATGTCGGCGTGCAGGAACCCAGCCGCGTGCAGATTTTCAACCACGCGCAGAAGCTCGATGGCGTAGTACATCACCAGAACCTCGTCCATGCGCTCGCCGACGCGCAGGTAGCTGTTGAGCGCGTCCTGGAGCGTGCCGTGCTCGCCGAAGGGCATAGCCGCCACGCCCACGCGCGCGCTCGCCGCCGCGGCGGCGGAGGAGCCCGCGCCGCCCACCAGGTGCAGCGTGGAGAGCCGCACGAAGCCGGGCGCGGCCCACGCGGGGACGCGCGACGCGAGGCGCTCGGAGACCACCCACTCCCACGTCGCGAGCGACGCGCGTTGCACCTTCAGGGCGAACGCGCCGCGCGAGTCATCGTCGTCGTCGTCGTCGGCGGCGGCGGCGACACGCTCGCCCTCGAAGACGACGGCGTCCGCGCCGGCGCCCGCGGCGCCGACCAGGTGGAACGCCTCGTCGCCGAGGACCAGCTGGACGGAGCCTCCGCCGCCGCCGCCCCCGCCGCGCGCCGGCCGCGCGCCCTTCGCCTTTGTGGCGCGCTCCACCGCCTCCAGCGCGGCCGAGCCGGCGTGCACGCGAACGGCGCGGTCGGAGAAGTCGAATGACGCGCGCGCCTGCGCGACGCGCGCCTCGAACGCGTCCTTATCGAACGGGTCCACGAGGTACCCGACCAGCTCCGAGCCGGTCGCGCCGCGCGCCGCGGGTTCGCGAGCGCCAAAGGCCGCATCCGGCACGGAACCTGCGGGCGTCGGAGCGAGGGGCGTCGGGGGAGGCGCGCGCGCGCCCGACGGCGCGGGCGAGGGCGCGGCGGAAAAAGGCGCATAGGCGAGACCGAAGAGCGGATTGAAGCTCGGCGTCCCGCCCGTGGCGCGCGGGGCGAGAAACGGCTCGCGGCTCGTCACGGCGGGCGGCTCGCGGTTGTCCCGCTGTTTCGCGCCGACGCGACGACGGGAACGGCGGGAACGACAACGGGCGTCGACGAAAGACGTAAAGACAGAGCGAGGAGGACGAGCGGCGTGTCAGGAGGCGCGTCCGTCGCGAGACGTTCGTCGTCATTTCGTTCGAAGTCGCCTTTTCTCGCGTCTCGGCGCCCCGGAAACGCCCAGCCCCGCCCCGACACCGAAACTCCCGAAACTCCCGAAACTCCCGAAACGCGCGTTTCCCCGGGCCCGGGATGGCTCAGCGTACCTTCGGCACCGCCGCCGTCTCGTCGTCCGCGTCCGCGTACACCTGGAAATCGTCATCGCCGCGAAGCTCGACCGGGGGACGCGCGTTCCGCATCGCCGCTTCTGCGTCTTCGCGCTCCGCGTCATCCATCTCCTCGTCCCCCGCCGCCTCGGACCGCAGGTCCAGGGGGAGGGGCTGAAGCGCCGCCGCCGCCGCCGCGGCGTCCGCGATGGACCGCGGCACGAAATCGCGCACGGCGGGTTGGTGACCCGAGGGCGGCGCGTTCTCCATCTCCGCGTGGCGCTCGTCCTCGTACACCTCGAACTCATCGGGACCATTCGCCGAGGGCTCGCCCGCGCTCGCCGCGCGCCACCCGTCAGGCAGCCTCCGCTCGCCGAGGGGCGCGCTGCCGTGCGAGCCGACGCCCGCCGCCGCCGCCACCGCCGCGGCGTCCAGCAGAGCCGTGTCCTGGTACACGTCCAGGGCGCCGTCCGAGGACTCCACGGGCGGCGCCGCGGAGTTCTGGCCCGCGGAAACCGCGGGCGCGGGGCGCGCGGGCGCGCGCGGCGCGAGGGGCGCGCGCGCCGCGGGATCGCGCGGCGGCGGCGGCGCCGCCGGAAGCACCACGGTGTCCTCTCGAATCTCGAGGCCCCCGAACTGCGTGTCCTCTCGAACGTCCAGCCCCCCGAACCCGAACTGCGTGTCCTCGCGGATCTCGAGCGTGCCGATATCCCGCGCCGCGCGCTCGGTCGCCTCGCGCAGGGCGGGGGGATCCGCCGCGGGGGCGGGCTCGGGCGGCCGGGCCGCTTTCGGCGCGCCGTCCGAAAACATGGACATGATATCGCCCCACGCCTCCTTGGTGCATAGGGTCATCGTCGGCTCGGCGCCGTACGTGCCGCCCTCCGTGGCGGTCCACCGCAGGCCCGCGGGCACCGCCGCCGCGGCGGGAGGCGCCGCGCCGGGATCGACGGGCGCCAGGCCGGACCCGCGCGCCTCGTCCGTGCGGGGCTCGCGGCCGAAACCCTCCACGCTGCTGCCCGCGTCCGAGGGAGGCGCGTCGCACGATCCGCCCGACGCAGGCGTCGCGTCGCGCCTCGCGAGGGGCGGCCTCGACCGAGGTGACTCGCTCGGCGCCCTCGGGGGCGCGACGAGCACCGGATCAGTCGTCGCTGTGGACGTCGCGAACGCGCGCGGGTCGGGGACGATCGGACCGGGCGCGGGCGCGAGCGCGGGCGCGGCGCTCGTCGCGCGCGCGCGCATCCACCCGCGGGCGCGCGTCTCCTCGTAGCTCACCTCCGCGCCGCGCTCGTCCGTGGTGTCGCTCGGGACGAACGGGCTGTACAGCCTCTCCTGCGCTCGCGGACGCTGAGGCGGCGGCGCGCCCTGCTTGTGGTACAGCATGGGGTCGGTCGCGAGCCCGGCGCTGGACTCGCCCGCGCCGCCCGCGTCCAGACGCCGGCGCAACGCGTTGGCGTTTTTCCTCGCCTCGCGCGCCGCCGCCGCGGCGTCCGCCGCCGCCATATCCTCGGCGAGCACCAGGTCCTCGTCATGGTACACCTCCAGCGTGGGGCCGGGCGGAGGGGCACCGGCCTGCCCCGGCCGCGAGCGCTTCTGCTTGAGCCTCTGACCCGCCCACGCCGTGGCCGCGCGCGAGTTTTCCTTGCGCGTCTCCTGGTACGCGGGCAGGTTGCGCCACTCGCCCGCCGGAGCCTCGGGCGCGCCGTTCTCGTCGTCGCAGTACACCTCCAGCCCGCCGTCTTCGGCGTTCGCCGAGCCGGAGGCCGCGGCGGCGGCCGCCGCGGCGGCGCCACGCATGCCGCGCCCGCGCTTCGAGCCGCCCGCGCCTACCGGAGGCGCGCCGACGGTCCCCGCGACGCCGCCCCCCACGACGCCGCGCGCCGCGCCCCCCGGGTTCTCAGCCTCCGCCGAGCGCCCCGCGCCCGCGCGCCTGTCCCCGAACCTGCGCGCGGCGGTCTCCGCGATCTCGCCGGTGTCGTCCTCGACGCCGTTCGCGCGGTTCTCCGCCTTGCGCTGCTCGCGGCGCATCATGCGGTGCTGGAACTGCGCGAGCTTGTCCTTGAGCCGGTCGCGGGGCTGCGCGCGCATCACGACGCCGCGGTCGTACGTCTCGGCGGCTTTTCCGTACGCGCCCTTGATCTCCAGGAACGCCGCGTACGCCTCGTAGAACAGCGTGTGTCTCTGCCCGATATCGTTCGCCTGCAGGAACTTGAAGATGTCGTGCGGCTCCTTGCACAGGTCAGCGTACTTGACCCAGACGCGCAGGTACCGAGCGTCGTCTCGGTACTGCTCGAACCGCGTCTCGCGCAGCTCGCGCGTGCACCGCTCCAGCAGAGGCAACACCTCCGTCTCGCGCCCGCCGGAGGTGAACGTCTGCTCCGCCCACTTGATGAAGCGCACCCAGACCTCCAACGGGTCGTCACCCGCGTACGTCGCGAGCGCCTCCCAGAAAGCGCTGTCGTGTCGGGAGAAACGGGGCGCGGCGGTCAGCGGCGGAGGGAAAAGAAATTTTTTGCGCCGAGGGGCGATTTCACCGGAAAGGCCAAAACGCGCCGGTCGTTGTTGGTTTCGCGAATCGGGAGATCTGAGCCGCGGCGGGCGCGTACCTCCGCTCCTCCTTGATCTTGGTCGCGCGTTCACCCTGCGGCATAGCAGACACCTCCGTGAGGATCTTCGCGTCGCGCCCCTTCCTCAGGGGCTGAAAGTTCTCCTTGGACGTGTCCCACGCCGCGTCGTCCGCCATCTTGGCGCGTGTTTCGTCGGTTTTGCCAAAAGCTCACGACCGCCGCTCCCCCGCGCGCGATTCCGTCGCGGCGCGGCGCGAAGTGGTCGCGCGCGCGCGCGCGTCGCACGCGAAGCGCTGAAACCCGAGCCCGAGGCGTGCCTCGCGCGCGTGCGCCTTCTCCGGTGCGCGCGGCGTGTCTCTGCGCGCGTCACGAAATGGCGCCGCGTCTCGTCGCGTGCACCGCACCTGGCGTTTCCGGGCTCGAAGTACCCCTCGATCCGCCCCTGCCTTCGGTAACAGCGCCTCCTTGTTCCGATACCAAACTGTGACACAAAGCTGCTCGAGATTGACTCCCCCCCCGTTTTTTCTTTCGCGGACTTTTTGGAGACTAATAAATGATAGGTTGGGGGCAGAAAAAACGATCGAATGACTCCCAGCCTGCAGACCATTCGCTCGTCCGAGACGCCATGCTGGCAGCGCT
>Ga0209666_1003673_pt1 | contig 11094 bp, 8 predicted proteins | sample SaaInlV_125m_DNA_FD_184679 | JGI IMG/M metagenome (GOLD analysis project Ga0209666, IMG submission 184679) | Marine microbial communities from expanding oxygen minimum zones in the Saanich Inlet - Saanich Inlet SI037_S3LV_10m_DNA (SPAdes)... | ecosystem: Environmental > Aquatic > Marine >...
CTTGTCCATCGACGAGACGGTGCGGAACCCGCGGAGCGAAGGCGCAGACGGGCAGCCCATCCACGCGCCTGGGCGAGGCGGGCGGGGCGGACGCGGCAGGGGGCGCGGGCGCGGGATGAGGCGTTGATCAGGAGGCGGTATTTGGATATTGTCGCCGGTAGTGCATTCTTTTCGTAATAACCACACGCAGCTGTTCGTTGAATGATGACGCCCATCCACGCCCGTCGCAGATGACGACGAATTTGAATAAGTGTTAACGTAAGCTTTCAGTTTCCGAGGATTTGAGTCACTTTCGGACGCACTCGCCCCCGACGCCGCCGACGCCGAATTCGCGGCGATGGCGGACCCGAGCACGATGACGGTCGCGCAGCTGAGGAAGGAGCTGAACGCGCGCGGGATGGACGATACGGGGCTCAAATCTGCGCTCCAGGCGAGGCTGAAGGCCGCGATCGAGGCACAAAACTCGGGGCTCAAGAGGAAGCGGGATTCCACATCGGCGGAAGTCGTCCCGGCGACGATCGTGTACCTGCGTCGCGGCTCGCTCGATATCCTCGACGCCATCGCCGCTGAGCTGCCGGAGGTGTTCACAGAGCACATCCTGCCGGAGCTCAGTCTGTGGGAAACCCTCGCCCTTGCGCAGGTGAACAAGGCGTACAGGGACACCGTGTGGAGCGTGGGCGGGGTTCAGTCGTTGGATGAAAAGATAATTCGTTGTCGTCGCAAAGGGGTAAAGGAATGCTGGCCGATGGCGTGTGCGGTGGCACACGGCAACTTGCCCGCTATTCGGGCCCTATTGGAGTCTGGGGTTGTTGTGAACGAAGAAACCACGTGGAAAAACGCGGGTTACCGACCTTTGGAAGTGGCCGCTCTGAAAGGTCAAGCGGCGGCTGCTAAGGCACTGATCGAGGCGGGGGCGAATGTCAACTATCAGGATGAACAAGACCACGAGACCGCTTTGATCCTCGCAGCTGCCAACGGACACGCGGCGGTTGTCGCCGTCCTCTTGAATGCGGGCGCAGACGTGAACCTGGTGTGCAATGCAGAGTTGGGCGCTTCTAAGCACCTTGTGCCGGCAACCGCCCTTTCTATAGCTGCTGCTAATGGACACGATGCATGCGTCGCCTTGCTTCTCCAAGCCGGTGCAGACATTCACAAGACCAACGCAAATGGCCTTACACCGATGGATTTGGCCAAGCGAGAGGTCAAAAGGTGTGAGGGATTTACCCCTGCAAAGAAGGAGTTGGCCAAATATAAGTACGAGACGATCGTGACGTTGCTTCGGCAAGCGGCTGCCATGCGTAGGTAGACTCATAGAATCGTGATGTTACATAAAGACTCATAGAATCGTGATGTTACATTACAACGACCGCGTCAGATGGTATCCTCGAGCCACTCGTCAATCTCCGCATCCGCACCCGCGCTCACGAACCGGCTCGCGTCCCCGGTCATCGTCCTCGGCGCCGTCGCGAAGTCGGGGCTGGCGAAAACCTTTCCATTTCCATTCCCGGCGGCGGCGGCCGCGCCACCCGGCCGATGCGACGTGGGCAACGACTCGCCCACCGTCGCCGGCGCGGACGCGAACGGGGCTTTGCGGGAGAAGTGCCGGGGCACGGGGCTCGGCGGCTCCGGAAGGTCTTCGTCCGCGTCGTGAAAGTCTTCCTCTTCGACGGTTATCTCCGATCCCGAAACCGGGCCGAACGGAGCGGGCGCCGTCGCCTGTTCCTCCGCCCACGCGCCCACCCGCCTCTCCTCCGACCCGCGGCTGCTACCGCCGTACGACGCCGTGATGACGCCGACGGGTGAATCGCTCAGCTCGCTCTCCGCGTATCTCGGCGGCCGACCCGCGCTAGACCGCGCCGAACCGGTCCCGTCGCTCATCCTCCTCCCGCCCCGACCCGCCCCCGCGCGTGCGTTGGCACGTTCCAGCTTACGCGCGTACGCCTCGCGCCCGGGGTGACAGTCGTCGATGTGCACTCCACGCGACGCGAGCAACGCGCCGTGTACCAGCAGCACCGCGATGGGCTCGAACAAACCCGCGGGTCCTTTCTGAACCGACGCGGGAGGTCTGATACCGAGTGAAGCGTCGGAGACGTCCTGTGTGGACATCGCGCCGCTCGCGTTGAACCCGAAGGACACGAGCGGCCCGAGCAAGCCCCCGCGCACGGTCCCGCCCTCGGACGCGAGCGACGCGAGCAGCGACGGCGCGACGCCTCCGTCCGTGTCGTTTGCGTCGTCCTTTGCGTCGAGCCCGGCCCAGTGTTTTTGTTTTTTGGCGTTTCTCCCGGTTGGGCCCGTCGGCGCTCTGCCGTCCAGTAGGCACCCGTAGACGTCCGCCGCCACCGACTCGGCCTCGTCCGCCTCCAACGGCACATCCCCGATGTTCCCGAACGACGCCCACGGAGACGCGGCGAACGCGGAGAGCACCGCGGCGTCCGCCATGCGTTTGTAATCCGACCCGCTCCGCTTCAACCGGGTCTCCAACACTCTTCGTTGCGGATGAGTGGCGAGGGCGTCGACCGCGAGCCTCTGCGCCGGCGTGAGCCTCGCGCGCTGCGCCCCCGCGACCGCACCGAGCGTCGCCTCCTCGTACCGCGCGACGACGAGCGCGCGCGGTGTCTTGAGGATCTTCAGCGCACCGACGCGGCCGCCGGCGACGGCGGGCAAGGCGCAAATTTCACGCGGGTCGGACGCCGGGCACGATCCCGTCTCGGCGCCTGCGGTGAGGACCGACGCGAGTGTTTCCAGCCAGTTGGCGCGTGCGGCGTCGGGGCGGACGGCACCCGCAGCCTCCGCGATGTCACGGCCGATGCGCCTGAGCACGGATCCGATGACGGATGCTCCGGCGTCCGCGTCCAGAGAAGCATCCGGAGAAGTATCGTCTTCGTTCGCCCTCCTGACCGTCGCTTTCAGACCCTTGAGCGCGTCCACGCCACCCGCCGCGCGCGCCAATATACCCTTCCCCGGCGTCGCGAGTACCCTCCATGCCTCCGCGTGCGGGTCCAGGTACCCACGCTCGCGGCACAGACGTATCCCGAGCCGCATCGCGATACGTACCCTCTCCCGCGGCGGCAGCGTGGCTAACAACGCGAAGGGCCGCCACGCTCCCCTCTCCTGCGCGCGTTGGGACCACCTGCTACGCCGCTGGAGGACGTCGCGGACGTGCGCGGCGGCGGCATCAGCCGCGGCGCGACGCGTCTGTACCATCTCCCACACCGCCGCAGCTTCATCGGCACCCGGGCTCGCCCTGACAACCTCGCAGCGCAGGCACGCGCCCGTAGACTTTCCAATGTTGGACCGTCCCAGTCGATCTCCCCTACCGGCACCCGCGGTTGGCATCCGTGGACGTTCGCGCGTGCGCATGACCCCGGGGCACAAATCGCACGGCGCGGTACCGCCCCCGCACACCAAACACTGGCACCGCGTCCGCGTCTTATCACGGACCAAGTGCGCGCATCGTTCGCCGCACCATGAGCACCAACCCTCGGTTCTGTGTAAACTGGCGTTGACTGCGGGTGGAGCTCGCCAGTCGTATACGATGCCGAGGCACCGCGCGCACCTCCGATCGCCACCCTTGGCTAAGCCGTAGTTCTCCTTGGCGCCCGGGGTGTTGTTCGCCACGTTGCTGACGCACGTCTCGCATCGAACGGTCCTTCGAGCGCACCCGCCGCACGCGAACGTTTCCTTACCACCGGCATCCACCTGAAAAACACAAAGTTCATATGGGCAAACAGTTAGAGAACTCATAAAAATAGACTTACCGACTCGAGCGAGTGCCTTTTAACGTCGAGGCACCATGAGCACCTCGCCTTTGGGTGTAGCCTGTCCACGAGCCACGCGTCGTATTTAGTGTCCGTGCCCGACGGCCACGCGGGTACGACGGCGCGGTGGACGATGCATAGGTCGTCGTCTTTCCCCGCGTCGCCTCGCGCGTGCGCGGCGCATCCCGAACGGCGGCACGGGAGTGTCCGTCTGGAACACCCGCCGCAGCGGTACGCGGCTCGGAAGAGGAGGAACCCTTCGGAGACCTGGGCGTGCGCGCACTCGGCGAGGCACCAGGAGCAGTGCGCGATGCGGACGCTCGCGACGTCCTGCTCGAGCGCGCGCGTGCTTCCTCCGTTGGAGACTCTCGGTCCGTCCGCCGCGGGTCCTCGTGAGTGATTCTCGCCTCCTTCGGACCTTCGTGAGCGCTCGCTGCCGGCGTCTGAGTACAGCACGTTCATCCGTGGGCTAGATGACTGGCCTATGGACACGCCAAGCGCACGGAGCGGCGCGATGAGCGCGGCGCCGCTGGAGCTCGCCTGGTGGGGAGTTCGGTGGGGTGGGGTGGGTGATGGTCAGCGACAGACGGAACAGGGAATCACTCTGCTCGAATTGGGGAAGACGCGGGTCGCACCTCCGACCGGGACGAGCCGCTCCGACCGCTCTTGAAGCTCGAGACGCTCATGCTACTCTCCGGTACCGGACTACCGCGGCGTCATGGTGGGGTCACTCCGCGCTCCGATACGACGGTCTCACGCGCGCCCGACTCTGCGAGGAAGGCTCGGCTGGAATTTATTTTGCCCGTTCGAGAGCGGAACGCCGGAACCGGCAAACCACGTGTGCTTTTCGAGATGACCATTACCCTTGGCACACACTGTCCGTATCGACCATGTCCGCCGCCGCGAGGGCGTGCCCGGGATGCGCGCGATCCGCGCGATCGTCTCACGCGTCGACGTCGTGCACAGCTGTGTCCAAGTCCGGCGTCATCGCCCCATGCAGACGAAGAGGACCAACAACAATCCGATCGAGCCGTCGAATCGCCGCCTCATCCCCGTCGTCGTCGTCGTCGCCCCCTGACGGCATCGACGAGGACGAGGACCTACCCCCGAAGAAGGTTCCGACCCCCGCGGACTTCTTCGCCGTCCGCGCCGCGTCCGACGCCGACCTCGCGGACGTCCTCGCGTTGGCGAAAGCCTCGGGGGTCGAATGGAACGACGCGCAGATCGAGGAGGAGATGGCCAAGGGCAACTTCGTGCTCGCCACCCGACGGGAGGGACCTAAAGACATCGTGGGCGTGTGCTGCGCGTGGGTCGTCGCGGGCGAGGTGCAGATCCTCGAGGTCGCCACGCACCCGTCCGCCCGGCGCGAGGGCGTCGGCGGGCTGGTCCTCCGAGCGGCGTGCGACCGGTGCCCAGAGGGCGACGCTTTTTTGGAAGTTCGCGCATCGAACGAACCGGCGCTCGGGCTCTACCACAAACTGGGGTTCAAAGAGACCGGCCGCCGACGCGAATACTACGCCAACGGAGAAGACGCGGTGTTGATGCGCATGTCACCCAAGGTGGTGTCCGCGCGGGAGCTCACGCGACTCATGGCGGGCCTCACACGCGAAGAAGCGAGGCGACCGGCGCCGAAAACGCCAGAGGAGAAACAAAGGGGCGAGTCCATGCACCCGCAGGACTACCCACGGGACAGGCCCGCGTTCAGGAGAGACGGTGATAACACGGGCGGTAACGCTAATAACACAGTCGGTGGCTCCACTAGCGGCGGCGGGTTCAAGATGAGGAATCGCATCAGGGGCCGCGGGCGATAGCGCTAGTCGGCGTAGGTTGTTTGGTTATTGCCAAATCCAAATGAATGATTCTCATCACAGCTCGTCGTGGCGGGCGCCCACGTCGACGACCTTGGGGCACACCCGCTCCAGCCTGACGCAGAGGAAGTCCCTTAAGCCCAGGTGCCCGTCCGCGAACACGTGGTCCGCGATGCTCTCCCCGTGCCTCCCCAGCAGTACCTCGCAGTGTTTCCTCTCGTCTACCACGTCGCCATCTGTATCTGTCACCACCACTTCGGATCCGCCGAAGTGTGACTCGCAGACGGTGCCTAGGGCGTGTTCGATGGCGGCCTCGCTGCGTCCGTGGAACCCGCGCCTGCGTCGGCTCGCGCGCCTCGCGTTCTCCGCCTCCGTTAACTCCGCATCGTCGTCGTCGAAGCCGTCTAGCACGGCCACCGCGCGGACGACCCCCCGCGCGACGCGCTCGCACGCGACGCACCGGGGCGTGGAGATCGGGACGTGGAGGTGGGCTCTTTCGGGCTCGACGTCGTCGACGGGTTCGGCGGCGGCGGCGGGGGGATCGTCGAGTCCGGTGCCACCGCCGCTGACGCCCGGGACGGCGATGAACCCGAGGGTCAGCGCCAGCAGCAGCGCGAGTCGCCGACGCGCCATGGTGGCCAGACGCACCGAGAAATGACAAAGTGTCTCGCTGGCTGCGCCGTTGAAGAAGTCAACAACGAACGATTCACTTCTGGGGCGCGCCGAGCTCGCGATGGGGATGACGACAGTTTGGCGGCCGCACGTCAGGAACAACCTCGTGGACGTCAGTGATGTCGATGTCAATGAGAAGTGGAGAGATGAGTTGACGAAGAGCGGCACGAAGCGGAAGAGAGCCCCGATGCACTTCGGGCCGTGCGAGCACGGGGTGAAGCAACGTTCGAAGTGCAAGGTGTGCAGCGCTTGTCCGCACGGCCGTCGGCGCTCTAAGTGCAAGGAGTGCGGTGGTGCATCAATCTGCGAGCACGGTCGTCAGCGCTATGTATGCAAGGAGTGCGGTGGTGCATCAATCTGCGAGCACGGTCGTCAGCGCCATCGATGCAAGGAGTGCGGCGGGTCACATATATGCGAGCACGGTCGTCGGCACTCTGAGTGCAAGGAGTGCGGTGGGGCGTCAATCTGTGAGCACGGTCGTCAGCGCCAGTATTGCAAGGAGTGTGGTGGGGCATCAATATGCGAGCACGGTCGTCAGCGCTCTAAGTGCAAGGAGTGCGGTGGGGCATCAGTGTGCGAGCACGGTCGTCATCGCTATCGATGCAAGGAGTGCGGTGGGGCATCAATCTGCGAGCACGGCCGTCGGCGCTATCGATGCAAGGAGTGCGTCGTCTCTAGAAGTTAGTTTCCTAAATGCCATCGCGCGACTACGCCTACGCCGCTCGACGATACTCACACCAAACAACACTCCGCGACGCGCCGGTAGAAACCGCCGAGCTCCACGTCAAACTCCCCGCGCCTCGACAAATGCACCGAGCTCAACCGAACCGTTCCGCAGTCCATCTCCTCGTGCGTCTCCATCACGCGCCTGGCATCGAACGGCGTACGTCCACCCGAAAGCTCTCCGTCCCCACGTCCACGTCGCAGCCGCGTGTTCATCACCGTCGCGTGCAGCTTCACCGGCCTATCGTCCTTCGGTAGCAAAAGCCCTGCGTCTCCAAATGCTCTCACCGCCGCGTCGCATATCATGTTCACGGCCTCCCCGCCGCCCACTTCGTGCACCTTGAGGAACAACACGTCCACCGCGGACATATCGTCGTTCATGGCGCCGAGGCCCTTGACCGTCAGGTCGATCCGGGCCGGCGGGTCCCCGAGCGTAGACCTGATGGCCGTACTCAACGATGCCATCGCCGCGACAGCCTTGGCTCGCGCTTCGTCGGAGTAGAGCTTGAGCATGCACAGCGTGAGGTGCGCGTGGCCGGGTTCGGTGACGATGGACGGGTCGATGGCGCACCCTGACGCGTACGTAGACGAGAGCACGTGCCGGGTGAACGCGCGTATGGCACCCACCAACGCCTCCCCGTCCAATCCGAGGATGAGGGGGATGTTCACGAAGTGCGTGTACTGCAACTTGGGCGAGCTCAGCGCGCGGTGCGTGAGCGACTCCAGGTCGCGTTTGGCGTCCACCGCGGCGTGCTTCGATGGCGCCGCGAGCATGATCGAGCCCGGTGCCGGCGGTTTGATCCCGCCGGCCATCGCGGCGTTGGAGGATGGGAGGATGACGGTGGCGCCGTGTTGTTTCTCGAGATCTCTCATCGCGTCCGCGTCGTGTGCTGTAACGTGGCGGACGAGGTCGGCGTCCGCGGAGACGAGACACGTCCACAGCCCCCCGGCGGTCTGGGCGAACCCGTCCTCGTCGCACGCCGCGAGCGTCTCATCGACCGCCCGGGAAGCTTCACTCACCGAGGCTTCCTTCCCGGCGTCGTCGTCATCATCCTCCCGGAAGAGCTCGTCGCCATCCTCCTCCGCCGCGACTCGCACCGCGCGCGTCCGCTCCGCCGCCCGCCGCCGTTGCGAGCGCTCGATCGTCTCGCCGATGGACCCGCTCTGCTTACGGAACTTCCGCCCGCCGACGTCGACGATGTCGGTGAAGATGACGTCCCCCATGACCGGACCGCCGCCGTTCGAGTGTGATGAGGGACCGAGCGGCGAGTTTGTTTCGGAAGCGAGTGAATGTAATTGTGACGATTCGAGGCCCATCTCGGTCACTCGCCTCCGCGCTGTGGCGGGTGAGGGAACATCCGACCCCGGGCGATCTGCTTGGACGTATCCGTCCATCGGAAGAGAGAGAGGGGAGCCATGATGCGACGCGCGGCGACGACGGCGGCTGGGGTCGCCCGGCGCGTCTCGTCACCGACGATGTCAGCATTCGTTGACGCGGTGCCGAGTAATTCTGCGAGCGCGTGGGCCCAACGGTGGACGCGCGTCGCGGCTCAACACGGAAAGGCCAGGGCGTGGAGCGCGACGCCGTCGTCGGGATTCGCCGCGTCCGCCGCGTCCAGGTCATCCACAACCGCGGCGTCCGTCTCATCACCCCCATCCCCCGAGACGCTGCGGAAGATCTTCGTGTTCAACGCCGTCCCGTTCGTCGCCTTTGGGTTCATAGACAACACCGTGCTCATCTACGCCGGGGACGCCATCGACAACAGCGTCGGCGTCGCGTTCGGCCTCTCCTCCCTCGCGGCCGCGGCGATGGGCCAGATATTCAGCGACACCAGCGGCGTGCTCTTCGGCGGAGCCATCGAGGCGTGGTTTCTCAAACTTGGCTTCACGCAACCGGTACTCACCGTGGAGCAGAACATGATGCGCGTGACACGCGTGACGTCCACGTGGGGTAAAGTCATCGGCGTCGTCACCGGGTGCACACTCGGCCTTCTCAACCTCCTCCTCATCGACCCGCACGCCGCGGAGAAGGCCAAGGAAGAGAAGGAATTCACGGCGATGTTTCGAGCAATCATGGACGAAGGTCACAACGTAGTGGACTGCGCGGCGGCGTCGCTGTGGATCGTGGACTACGATAAAAAAGAGTTCTGGACCCGAGCCAGCAGTGGGAACGTGATGGACGACGCGATCGTGCGCAGGCCTTTCGGCGTAGGTATCGTCGGGCACGTCGCCACCACCGGGAACGTGAGCAACGTGACGGATTGTACCAATCATTCGTCGTTTGATCGCACGGTTGATAGGGACGGCATCACGGGGTTCACCACGACGTCCGCGCTCACGGGACCGGTGAAGGACGATGCCGGGCGCGTCGTGGCGGTGGTGCAGTTGGTGAACAAGGGGCAGAACAGGGACAAGCGGGCGTCGGAGAGGGAACGGGGTGGGCGAGGGGTGGGCGGGGTCGATACTGTTAACAGGGGCGGACACCGGTGGTTCAAAGGTTTACGGAGGGGTTCATCGAGCGAGGCTTCAATACGACGGACGTTCGACGAGAACGACGAGCGGTTGCTGGAGATGATGTGTCACCACATCGCCGTCACGCTCGCGGCGATGGAGCACAAGATACCCACGGAGTAGTCAGTGACGAGCGCGAGGACAACTTGTCGGTTGTAACATTTATTCACGAAAACCAAATGATGTTATTTGGCTCTCTCGTCGTCATCACTTCGAGCCGCGCGCACCGATGGCGGCGCTACCGAAGGTCGCATCGGACAACCACGTCGGCGAGGGTGTCTCGGCGACGCCGTCGACGGTCGAGGACGACCCGGCGCTCGGCGCGCTGACCGGCAAGCTCCATCGTTTCGCCGTTCGCAATCACGAATGGTTCGCGGGATTCGCCGCTGCCAAGTACACCAAACACGGCCCCGGCGCGCTCTTCGTGTTCGGTAACTGCGGGATGGAGCACATGCTAGCGGAGGAGGGCGACGCGTTGTACGACGAGGCTGTGCGATGCGAGCGACAGGTCATCTTGGTGTGGGGAGGGACCACCGACAAGGCGGCGCAGGACTGTTCCTTGGAGGATTTCACGGTGCGTTGCTTGAGCGAGACTGCGACGCTTCGGCAGAGCGTGGGTACGGGATGCGACCGCGAACGGTTCCCGATGGTGCTGTGCGCGGGGTGGGAGTACGCCACGGACGACGTGCGCGAGGGTTTGCGACGACCGACGTGGAATCAGAAGCAGAAGGGCGGGAACAAGAAGGGAGCCAGCGGGCGGTATTCCGGCGTGGGAGGCGCCGCTGTCATGGGTCTGCAGTACGGGGACTTTCGGGCGGCGCTGGGATGCGGGCTGAAGCTCGGGCTGGAGGATGCGCTCGTGGTGGAGCTAGACAGGGAGAACGACTGATGTACGTCATTAATACTCAACACATCGCGTAGCACACGCGCGTCCCCGGTGGCCCATAGCCCATCGATCTTTCCGAGCGGCGGTTCGGGTTAACACAGCGAATTAGGGCGGGAAGTCGACATAACCCCAAGCGCGCGACAGGGCGCACGGTAGGGCGACGATGAGCGGTAACGAGGAGGCGGACGCCACCGCGGGTACCCCCGACGAGGGTAAGAAGCTCACGTTCGCCGAGCGGCGCGAACTCGAGCGCAAGAAGAAGGAGGAAGAGGCGCGCGATGCGGGTGAGCGCCCGAGCGGCGCTCTGGGGCGCGGCGGGGGTGGATTCGATCGCGTGAAGAAGGAGGAGGAGACGCGCGGCCGCGATGACGGCGGCAGGGGTGATCGGAGCAGGAGCAGGAGCGGAAGCCGCGAACGCAAGAAGCACAGGAAGCACCGTCGCCATCGCTCCACCTCCCACTCCTCCGACGACTCCGACTCCCGATCGCGATCCCGCGATCGCAAATCTCATCGCAAGGAACGGAGGAGCGACAAGAAGCGCAGACACGACCGGAGCAGGAGCAGGAGCCGCGAAGGACGCCGCCGCAGCGGCGACGGTGGTCAAGGCACCGCCGTCTCCGACGCACAGCTGGCGCAGAACCCCGCGCTCGCCGCCATGGCCGCCATGGTCGCCAGGGATCAGGTCAAGGCGGCGTGGGGCGACGGAGCGGCATCCAACGGACAGTCCGAGGCGCAT
>Ga0209666_1003679_pt1 | contig 11089 bp, 6 predicted proteins | sample SaaInlV_125m_DNA_FD_184679 | JGI IMG/M metagenome (GOLD analysis project Ga0209666, IMG submission 184679) | Marine microbial communities from expanding oxygen minimum zones in the Saanich Inlet - Saanich Inlet SI037_S3LV_10m_DNA (SPAdes)... | ecosystem: Environmental > Aquatic > Marine >...
ATCAATAATTTAGATCCTATTGATTTGCCGATTGTGTCAGAAGAAGAAATCGACATCAATACATATAGGATTTATGAGAATGAAGATAATGTTCGCGAGGTTTGTAAAATTCTTGGATATACATACAAAAAAATAAAAGCAAATGCACAAGGTTTAATAGAGACATCACTTAATAAAAAGAAAAGTGTAGCATCGCTTCGGGAAGCCGTTAGCAAAGTACCAACTGCATATGGTACTAATAATGGCGTTATTACATACAGAACTTACTATCCGTGCTATGTTGATATTACTGATAATACTTCACTGAGATTTGTTGTCATTATTCGCCCTGGTATTGATGAAAATAAGTTAAAAGAATGCGATGAGAAATATCCCAGCATACCATACGAATAAATTATATAATTTACTAATTCATATTTTTTAAACAGTTAAAAAATCTCTAACATATATGTTACATAATCGTGAATACCATAGGCCTCAATATTATCTGATGATATATGATAGTACCATTTGAAAGGTATTATAAGAGCCATATTATTCAATTTAATTGTTGATATTTCTGCCGATGCATCTGGCAATCCATGTACAGTATTTGTTTTAGGATTACATAATGTAACCTCGCATGGTTCTTTGGAATATACTAATAAATATTTAAATTTGTTACGTTGCCAAGACTCGGTAAATGTAATGTTATTTTTTATAATATTTTGTAAAAACCAATTATGTAATAATTTATTCATATCATTAATTTTATCATTTATAACTATTGGTTGTCTTTTATATAATAAATCAAAATCAAAATGAGTTACATTTGTTTGGTATATTGAGAATTCATTATCAAATATATAGTATAATGAAGAATATATTATTAATATTATAATTAAAACATATAAATAATCGTACATGTTTTAATATATGATAATAATAATTTTAGCTAAATATAAACATATAAATAATATATTTTATAATTAAGAATGAATGACGCATTGAAGAGTGTAAAACTACAAAATGCAAGACTAAATAAAGACCTACAAAAGCGAGCAGAACAACGCAAAATAAAGAAAATAGAAAAAGCTGCTGTGAAAGAAAGAAAAAAAATAGAAAAAGAAGAAAAAAAACTAAAAGATAGAGAAGAAGGCAAACTTACACGCACCCAATCTGTTAAAAAATATGTTACCGATAAAGCAAATAAAGCATATTATGGTAATTTTCAAGAAAAATATATAAGTATATATGGTAAAGGAAACTCTGATAAAAATGCTAAATACGGTACAGTATGGAAACAAATATATAGTGTTAGAAAAGATTATGTTGACAATGATGATGATAATATGGAACAAGATCAAATAAATAATAAACTTGAACAAGCGGGAGTGAATGTGGAAAGTGTAATTGACCCTGAATCTGCTGAACATATAAAAAATGGTGAAATAAGACAAAAAAATATTATAGGTAAAGATTATATTATAATACCTTACAAAAATTCTAATCTTATTTATGATTTATTAATAAAAGGAGAACTTGATGAAAATACTGTTCCTGAAGACTATAATGTAAGGGAATTTGAGGAAGGGGAATACATAATTCAAGAACAAATTGAAAAAGGCTTAATATATTACAATTTCTATATTCCTGTTGTTATCAAGGAACATGTAAGATTTGCTAAAATAATGAAATATCATCAAGATAAAGAAAATTCAAATGAAAAAGAAAGGAAAAAAGCAGAAAGAGATGCAAGAATTGAAGCAAATAATAAAGAAAGAAATGATATCATTGATAAATTGGATGAAATTATGAAGTCTATTAACTCAGTCAATGATATACTAGATGACAATGAATTATTATCATTTCCTCCTTGTAAAAAAATATCACAAGCATATTGTTATATACATCCAATTAATGTAATACTATATGATAAAACAATTGAGTACGGATTAATATGGCGAAAAAACAACAATGTATTATCCAATGCTGATATCGTTTATGTTAATATTAATGATTTTTTTGGAGAAAAAAATACTGATTCGCTGGATACATTTAATGTTTTTTTTAGAGAAGCAAAAGAAAAAAGTGAAGATAAAGATTTAATAGATTTGTCAAAATATGAAGAAATTGTTAAATTAACAAAAGAACATGATTTTTCACAAGGAAATATATATTATCAAAGTGACGACGGTTCTACTTATGTGTGTGAACCTACAAAATTCGATTACAAATATAAACAGGGGTCATTTGATAAAGAAGAGTATTTTAAAACACTTCACATTAGTGGTAATTTGAAAAATGATAAGGAAAACATAGAAGCATCGCAAAAAACATTAGATGAGAATATTCTTAAAGTGATAGACGAGGCAGGGAAAAATATAGCGTTTAATAAAGTGAAAACATATGATAGGCAAAAAGATTCTGATGCACTTACGCAACAAAACCAGAACAATGCAATTTATTGGTTATCCTATGTATTTATAGGTTATTTAAAATATATACAAGATGTTTTTTATGCGGGAATAAAGACGTTATTTAGTTCGAGGTGGAATAATGTAATGACAGGATTTGTAATATTAATATTTATTATCATATTAATTATAGTTGGAATTAGTGCCGGAGAAGAAGATAAAAACGAAGGTCCAAATAAAAAACCAAAAGAAGAAAATAAAGACTTTTTAGCAGTTATAACATCTATACCCACTGATATGAATAATATTTATAATAGTGCAATAAAATTATCATCAGATGTCGGCAATATGATGTCAAATAGTAGACGTACTGTAAATGATATAGCAGACGCAATTACCGGTGATGATAATTCCGACGATATAGATAGGCCTTATATCGATGATGGTAGAGGTGGCGATAATTTCATACATTTCAATAATGGTATAAAAGTGGATAGTATATATTCAATGAATGCAAAGCAAATTGATCCGAGAATTAATAATATTAATTATGATAAACAACCTCAATTGGAAACTATCAATAATACCATAACGCTTGACGCGAAGCACGTTTCGGTTAATGCCGGTGAGGCGCAAATGTTTGTGCCCGATTGTACATCTAATATTTATTATTTTGATAATAATTGTAAATTAATTGAGCATGATCCTGACAGTAAAGTAGTAATAGATAAAGATTCAGATTACGAACAAATTAAAATTAATGATAAAACTAAATAATCTAATATACTTTTAAGTAAGAGCTAATAAATGAGCGAAGTGGATAAATGTATAGATGTACCAATTACAGGACAAAGTGGGAAAGCCGCAATAGATAGCCAGGGAAATTTATTAGAATATAACAATATAACAAAATCTTGTACAATTGGTGGAAAACACTTGGGGGAAAATTTAAAAATTGTTAATAAGAAATTAGAATATAAAAATAAGTTTTACAAAAGTCTTCCAAAGAAAGCACATTGTAATATGTATGGTATTGAAAAATGGCAGGACTGGTTTACAATACCATATTACTTCATAAATAATAAATATCAGCAAGCGACAAATGAAGAAAATAGAAGAGGGTCTTATTCTGTTTCAACATGCTATAAATATTGTGATGGTAAATATGTAGTAAAAAAAAATATAGATAAATGTGAAAGTATTAATACATTTGAAAGAGGAAATTATAAAGAATTATTAATGTTTGACCCCTTTGCTATAATATGTATAATATGCACTAAAAATAAACCAGAACTCTCTTATAATGAAGACACTGTATTAGAAGGAAGCTATGTATACAATTTAAAACATTTTGTACTTCCCGATAATATTGCAAAGTATATTGAAAGGACCTTAGTAAATAATTTAAAATGGGAAAATGTTGGTCAAACAAAGCCAGCCACCGGCAAAGAATTGCAAAATGCTAATCTAAGTAGCGCTTTGAATAGCAAAACTGAATTCACGCAACAAGAGTGGAATAACTTTGGTATCATAAATCTTGACAATGACAACTATATCAATGTAGGCGGCAATTACTATAAACCAGTAGACCTCATCACTACTGAGCAGAAAAAAGCTGCACACGACGATATAAATACGAGCGTAACAGCAGCATATGAGTTAATATTAAAATATATTCGCGATATAGTGTCTAATAAAGAACGTAATGATATTTCAATAAAAAACAAAATAGTTAATGATATCAATCGTTTCTATGATTTATTTGATTCTCGCGACAAATATTATATAGAATATTTAAAAAAAATAAAAGCAACGGATAGTCCCGGTTTTGGCAATTACCAAGGTGCAAGATTTGCTTACAAATTAGCACAACACTTTAAAAAGAATAATGCTTCAGATGCTACTTATGGTATAGCTATCAAAAAAATAGACGGTCAAGAATTCAGTGAGGAGAACGATGAGCAGTTTGTGAAAAAATATATTAGATTCATGCTTATTTATTGTTGTAATTTGTGTTTTAGCGATAAGTATTTACTAAGAGAAAGATTGGAAAATTTTTCAATAATAACAGAACAAGAAAAGCTAAAAGAAAAAGACGAAACCGGGTTAATACAAACTGGTAAATACGAACCAATATCTGAGGAGGAGAGTCCCAGAGAGCCCAATGAATATTCTGCCACAAATACATTCAATATAAATAAAGAGGAAATAACAGTATTTGAAGAATATAGTTATGTATTTAAATATTTTAAAAATATATCAATTTTGGGACCATTTTTATTATTATTATTAATGATTATATTTTTAGGGTACTTCATATTAGATAGAACTTTATTGTTGGGAAGATTTCTAACAGGTGTTAATTATATATATTTATATGTTGTTAATTTGCTAATGAATCTAATGTTTTATACGGCAACGAGTATAATTTGGGTATTAGGGGCTGTAATAATTAACCCAATATTTACGTTTAGTCTTAAAATACCCTATATATTGTTTAATATATTTATTATGTTTATAATATTTATTGTTATTTCTATGATACCTGGTCTAGAATTTGTAAAGGATTTAGCATTTATGATATTAGAGTTTGTATATATTTTAATTGTTCAATTGGTAACGCTTTTTTTTCAATTAATATTTATTATGGCATCTTACATTATGGTTTCAGTACCAGTGACAATATTTATAGTATATACAATGTATAAATTAACATATCAGCAAATAGGTATTATAACAAGCCCTCATGTGGATTTTAACCCATTTATATCAAGTATTATTATGATATATTTTAGAAAAATGAGAAATGAATATTATATAAACATTATTGATAATCATATTAAACTGGTTGAACAATATGATAAAAATACAACTAACTAAGCTACTTGCAACACTCAGACTTGCAAGAATTCTCTGTTAAGATATAACTGTAATAACAATCAACGTAGTTATTATAGGCATCTGCTTTGCTCATTCCTTTAATACTATTCCACACATCCCATTTTGAGCATTCTTTCATATAAACTGACCATGGTCTGTTCTTATTACAATCACCTACTGTTGCTTGTTTATAGTATTTATAAAATTCCAATTTAACCGAATCGGGTAAATTGTAATCATCAAGATTTATTTTTTCGAGTTCTTTCAATACTTCGTTAAAAGATAACCTTTTTGTCATTTTAATAATATATATATATTGTTCTTATATAATGTTATTTAAGAATTATGTATATATATATTATGAAGTAGATAATGATAATAGACGACTATCTTGATTATTCAAAACAATACAAGGAAAAATATGGTGAAAATTGTGTTATTTTGATGCAAGTAGGTTCTTTTTTTGAAATATATACAATAACAGATAACATAATAGATAATGAAGTATTCATAATAGCAGATTTATGCGGAATTCAAACATCGCGAAAAAATAAGACTATACGAGAAGTATCGCGTTCAAATCCCATAATGGCGGGATTTCCTTTACATTCAATTTCAAAATTTACACAAATTTTATTAAATAACAATTATACAATTGTATTGGTAGAGCAAGTAACTGAACCACCGAATCCAAAACGTTCTGTAACAGAGATATTATCACCGGGAGCAAACATCAATATATCCAATAAACAAAGTAATTATATGATGGTCATATTTTATGAGATTATTAATGGCTTTGTAATTGCGGGTATATCAGGTATTGATTTGTCAACGGGTAAAACATTTGTTTATGAAGTTGGGTCAACAAAGCAAGATCCGGAATTTGCATATGATGAAATTTTTAGATTTATAAGCACATATAATCCGATAGAGTTAGTTATTTTGAGCTCACCATTAAAAGAAGATGAAAAGAAGACAATTTTGAAAAAGCTAAATATAAATAAGATTCTCGTCCATTATAAATGGGAAAATTGCGAATACATTAATTTTTTCAATAGTATAATAAATCAAAAGGAAATTTTGGGAAAAGCCTTTTTTATTAAGAAGGGTTTAATATCTATAATAGAAATGTTAAACTTGGAAAGATTTACTATTGCAAGATTAGCATTTTGTTGCCTATTACAATTTGCATATGAGCACAACTGTGATATTATTAAAGAATTACAAGAACCTGAAATATTTGAAAACAGCAAAAACATGACAATAGAATACAATTCTGCTGTTCAATTAAATATTCTTAGATTGTATCAACATGATAAGCCACTTATAGATATATTGAATAAATGTATAACCGCATTTGGGGCGAGAACATTTAAAGATAAATTATTGCTCCCCATGACAAACATTAAAAATATTAATAAAGCATATGATGATATTGATTTTCTACTAAAAAATAAGAGATATTATAATATTCGTAAATATTTATCAAATATTATTGATTTGGAACGTATTAAAAGAAAGATGGTATTAAATAAAATGGCACCGCAAGAATGGGTTATATTTAATGAATCATTGGAATCATCACTAAAAATTTATAAAGAACTGAAAATAAATGAAGCGAATATTACATTTGATGAAATGGAATCAATAATAAAATCTTATGATGATATTATTGATTTAGATAAAGCATCAAAATATAATTTAACAGATAAAAACACTATGGGTAATTTTTTTAAAACAGGTATTTATCCAGAAATTGATGATTATGTTAATAAATCCCATGAATCTTATAAAATAATTGAAAACATATCAAATGAAATTATTAGATTGGGAACGAATGATACGACACAATGTAAAATTGAAAATAACGATCGCGAAGGATATTACATTATGATAACAAAAAAGAGATATGATACTGCTAATAAAAAGAATAAGAAACTAATGAATAGTTTTAACATAAAATCAATGGCTGCATCTCAGAATTATAAAATAACAAATAACTCAATTATAAAAGCGTCAAATGATATTATAGCATATAATGATAAAATATCGCAATTAGTTTCATCGAATTATACTAAGTTTATTGATAATTTTATAAATAAGAATAATGAGTTATTAGATAGTACTATTAAATATTTGATAAGAATTGATATAGCGGCGTGCTGTGCTAAGAATGCTTGTGAAAATTGTTATGTGAGACCAGTAATAGATGTGGAGAAAACGCAAAAAGAATCGTCGTTTATATGTATAAAAAATATGAGACATCCTATCATAGAAAGAATTCAAGACGACGTAGAATATATTGGAAATGATATAGAACTTAATGAAGATGGCATATTATTATATGGTATAAATGCTTCTGGTAAATCTTCATACATGAAGGCAATAGGTCTAAATATAATTATGGCACAGGCAGGTATGTATGTAGCCGCTGATGAAATGCGATATTATCCATATAATAGTATTTTCACAAGAATATCTGGTATGGATAATATTTATAAAGGGATGTCCAGCTTTACTGTTGAAATGACTGAATTACGAAATATACTCCAACGATGTAACAAATACAGTTTGGTAATTGGAGATGAAATATGTTGCGGTACAGAATCTATATCTGGTATATCAATTGTAGCAAGTGGAATAGATACTTTAATTAAAAAGAAAGCTTGTTTTATATTTGCATCACATCTCCATGAATTAACTAAGATATCTTGTATATCCAAACATATCAAAGAAAAGGCGCTAAGTGTTAAACATATACGTATAACAATTGATGATAAAAATAGAATTATTTATGATAGAAAAATGCAAGACGGGCAAGGGTCTAAAATTTACGGGATAGAGGTTTGTAAATCACTTGATATGCCTTTTGAATTTATGAAAAATGCTGAAAGAATTAGAAAAGAAGTTGATGGTATCAATAATGATATTGTTAAAAACAGAAAATCTAGATATAATAGTAATGTAATTGTTGATAAATGTAAAATATGTGATAAAGACGCCGAAGAAACACATCATATTTCTTATCAAGAGAATGCAAATGACGATGGGTATATAACATCATTTCATAAAAATGCCAAACATAATCTTGTGCCTTTATGCAAAGAATGTCATAAGAAGGAACACTCGGGAGATTTAAAAATAAAAGGATATATTGCTACTTCTGCTGGTGTGATTTTAGATTATAGTATTAATTAAAACTTATTTTTTTATTAATTTATATAAGCAAAATATATATATATATATGTATAACAGATAAATAAATGCGCGTATTAAAGAGAAATAACGAATATGAAGATGTAAGTTTTGACAAGGTGTTGATGCGTTTAAAAAATTTATCGTCTGACTTGAATATCAATGTATCGGAAATTGCGCAAAAGGTGTGTGTGCGCATATATGATGGTGTAAAAACATGCGAATTAGATGAATTAGCAGCTTATCTTTGTAGTAGTATGTCAATTGATAATCCAGATTACAGTACATTAGCGTCGCGCATTATTATATCTAACCATCAAAAGAATACATCTCCTTCATTTAGTGAAACCGTGGGAATTCTTTATGATAACAAGGATATTAATGGTGAACACTCGCCTTTAATTTCAGAAGAATTGTATGAGATTGTAAATAAAAATAAAGAGAAGCTAAATAATTACATTGATTATCAAAGAGATTTTCTATTTGATTATTTTGGTTTTAAGACGTTAGAAAGAGCTTATTTGATTAAAATTGATAAAAAGATAATTGAAAGACCACAGCATTTGTGGATGCGTGTTTCATTAGGTATTCATGGCAATGATATTCGCGAGGTATTGCAAACATATGATTTGATGAGTAAAAAATATTTTACACATGCTACACCTACGCTATTTAATTCGGGAACAAAGCGACCTCAACTAAGCAGTTGTTTTTTATGTAGTGTAAATGATGATAGCATCAGTGGTATATATGATTCTTTGAAAGAAATGGCATTGATTTCTAAATATGCAGGTGGAATAGGTGTTCATATTCATCAAGTTCGTTCCAAGGGTAGTCATATCAGGGGTACAAATGGAACTTCAAATGGTATTATTCCAATGCTTCGCGTATTTAATAATACTGCTAGATATGTTGATCAAGCAGGAAAGAGACTTGGAAGTATAGCAGTATATTTAGAAACATGGCATAGCGATATTGAAGCATTTTTGGAGTTGAAAAAGAATCATGGTAGTGAAGAAGAAAGATGTAGAGATTTATTTTTGGCACTATGGGTATCCGATTTATTTATGGAGCGTATTAAAGCTAATAAAAAATGGTCTCTCATGTGCCCCGACCAATGCAAGGGATTAAGTGAAGCTTATGGGGATGATTTTAAAATACTTTATGAAAAGTATGAAAGCGAAGGTAAATATATAAAGCAGGTAAATGCACAAGATTTATGGTTCAAAATTTTAGAAGCTCAGATTGAACAAGGCGTTCCATATATTCTTTACAAAGATGCTGCAAATAAAAAAAGTAATCAACAAAACTTAGGAACTATCAAGTCTAGCAATCTATGTGCCGAAGTTTTAATTTACTCTTCGCCAGAAGAGACAGGTGTATGTAATCTCGCTTCTATATGTTTACCTACATATGTTAATAATGGAGTATTTGAATTTGATAAACTACACGAAGTAGTAAAAGTAGCTGCTAAAAATCTAAATAAAGTAATTGATATTAACTTTTATCCTGTTGAAAAAGCAAGAGTATCAAATTTGAAACATAGACCTATCGGTATAGGCGTACAAGGCTTAGCGGATGTATTTATGATGTTAAAATATCCATTTGAAAGCGAAGAAGCTGCTGAATTGAATAAACAAATTTTTGAAACTATTTATCATGCCGCAGTGGAATCTTCTATGGAATTATCAAAAAAGAGAAATAATATTATAACAAATATTTTGAATAATAATAGCGAAGAAGATATTTCAAAATATGTTAATGAATTTGAATTAGATATCATCAAAACTAAATATATTGGCGCATATAGTTCATTTGAGGGAAGTCCAATTTCACGTGGTTTATTCCAGTTCGATTTGTGGGGAGAAAAACCAAGTGAAAGGTATGATTGGGATAAATTGAGAGAAGATATTAAATCTTTTGGAATTAGAAATAGTCTGCTAATTTCACCAATGCCAACAGCATCTACATCACAAATAATGGGATTTAATGAAAGTTTTGAACCATTTACAAATAATATTTTTCAAAGAAAAACTCTAAGTGGAGAATTCATTGTGATTAATAAGTATTTGATCCGAGAATTAATGAATAAAGGAATGTGGAATAAGGAGCTTAAAGATACCATTATTTTACACGAAGGAAGTATCCAGAATATTAAGGAAATAAGTAAAGAAATGAAGGAATTATATAAAACATCGTGGGAAATAAAACAACGTGTAATTATTGACATGTCAGCAGATAGAGGTAGATATATTTGTCAGACTCAGAGTTTAAATATATTTATGGAAGAGCCTGATTTTCAAAAATTGTCATCTATGCATTTTTATGGACACTCGAAGGGGCTCAAAACAGGTTCATATTATTTGCGAACAAAACCACGAGCGAAAACGCAACAATTCACGATTGATCCAGAATTTGCTAAACGGAAACTAAAATGCGCAGAAGATAATGAAGATAGTTGTGTATTATGTTCTGCATAATAGTTATCTATTAATATATTAGAAGCTATTGATAATGTTAAAAGGGGGGAATATTGAATTTCAACCACAACAGATGCAACCACAACAGATGCAACCACAACAGATGCAACCACAACAGATGCAACCACAACAGATGCA
>Ga0209666_1003685_pt1 | contig 11077 bp, 4 predicted proteins | sample SaaInlV_125m_DNA_FD_184679 | JGI IMG/M metagenome (GOLD analysis project Ga0209666, IMG submission 184679) | Marine microbial communities from expanding oxygen minimum zones in the Saanich Inlet - Saanich Inlet SI037_S3LV_10m_DNA (SPAdes)... | ecosystem: Environmental > Aquatic > Marine >...
GAGCCTCTTGACTCTGTCTTCGGGGGCTTGCGCGCGGGAAGCGCGGGCGTGATGTCCGGCGCGAGGAGCAAATCGCGCTCGGGCTTGCCCATGTGCTCGCCCGCGCCGTTGGCGAAGGTCTCGGCGACGTCCAAGATCTGGTCCACGCCGGCGACGAAAGCCGAGCCGGGAACGAACCCGGGGTTCGTGTTGGATCCCGCGTCCGTGAACAAATGCACACCGTCGTCCTGTTTTTGGTGTCCTCGTCCTCGTGTGCTTTCGCGGTACAGCGCCGCGTTGTCCAGTCGTCTGGTCGGGATCGCGCTCGACGCGCCGGCTTTGTGTACGACGTCGCCGTCGGAATCGCCCGAGTCCGACTCGTTCTCGTCGTACGCCGTCGCGCCGAGCGCGCGCTTCCCCTTCTCCACCGCCTTGAACAGCGCGCCCTTGGCCCAGGTCTGCGACCCGCGGAACATCGCGAGCTCCCTCTGGATCTTGCCCGACAGCGGCGGGCGCGCGATGGCGTCCGAGATGGCCGCCGGGCGGAGACGCGGAGACGCGCGCACGATGTCCCCGTTGGGGCGCGCGAACATCGCGAACGGCTGTCGGCCGGCGAGCGTGAACGCGGGGAAAAAACGAGTCAGCGTCTGCGCCTCGCGCGGCCAACGCTCGCGCGCGCGGAGCCGAGCCTTGGCGGCTTCCGCCGCCGCCTCCTTCGAATCCGCCAGCTCTTCTAGAAGCTCTTCTTTCGTTTTGTGTTTCTTGTGCCCCGAGGAGGCGGAGATGTCGGCTTTCTTCTCCGGCGGCGGCGGCGGCGACGGGTCGGGCGTCGGCGACGAAGTCGCGTGGTTCACCGGCGCCAGCACCATGGTCTCGCCGATGGCGAGTTTCCCGGAAGACTTGCCCGTTGCTTTGCTGCGCGTCGGCACCAACGACCACATGCGCGACGAACCGCCCCGTTCAGCCGTGCACAGCTGGCTCGCGTCCGCGGACCACGAGACGCTCGTCAGCGCGCTGTACATCGCCGAAGGCACCGCGACGTCCTCCTCTTGCGTCTCGAGCTCGGGGTGGAACGAGCACTCCGCGCGCGCCACCACCACGGGAGGACGCGCGCGCTCCCTCTGGCGCGCCTTCCTCTCCGTCTTTTCCTTCATACGTATCTCCGCCTCTTCTTTTTCCTTCGCCTCTTTCGCGGCTAAAGCCGCCGCGGCTTTTTTGCTCAGCTTCTTCGGGCTCTTCACAGGGCTCGTCGCGTGTTTCGACGCCTTCGCCGCGTTCGCCTCCTCCTCCTCGTCCGAACTCGCGTCGGGCGCGGGAAACTTCCACACCACCAGCTCGCCCTTGGAGGTCCCGGCGGCGAGCATCTGCGCCCGTCCGGACTTCGCCGTCGCTATCGAGGTCACGGCGCCCTTCTTCACCTCGATCGTCGAACCCTTCCCGCCCTTCCCGCCGAACGCGTCCGCGACGCGAACCGCCTTCCAGTAGCGCCGCTCGGCGACGAGCGCGGCGCGGTGCGCTTGCGAGGGCGGCGGCGGCTCCGCCAGGACGCCGAAGTTCGCGACGCCGCTTCTCGGCGGAGGCTGCATCTTGGCCTTCGCCTCCGCCTCCGCGGCGCGGCGCTGCTTCTCCAGCGCCGCCGCGACGCGACGCTTCTCGGCGGCGGCTTCCGAGTCGGAGTCGGAATCGCTGGAACCGCTCGAACTGCTCTCGCTCTCGTCCTCCGACGAGCTCGCGTTCGACCCGCCGCCGGCGGAGATCCGCTCGCCCCGATCGCCCGCGTGCTTCGTCTCCTTGAAGTTGGCGGTCGCGTCCGCGCCGCGCGCGATCCCGGGTGGAGGCGACGCCGGGCGCAGAGGCTGCGTGTGGTGAAACACCAAGCCCGGCGGCCGCCGTCGCTGCATCTCGTTGAGCATGTGTTGGCACGCGTGTCTCCCGACGGCGGTGTCGTACGCGAAGTCGTCGTCCTCGTCGGAAGAGCTCGTCGACCAGTACTCCTCGGAGGAGCTCCCGTTCTCGAAGTTCAAACGCGCGTGGAAATCGATCGCCTCGTCTTCTTCGACGGCGATGCTCGGTTTCGGCTTAGACCCGCCGAAGAGCGACCACCGCGTGTTTCTTCGCGCCGCCTTTTTCGCGGCGGCGGCGGCGTCCCGCGCCGCCCGCGCCGCCTTCTTCGCCGCCAGCTTCTCCGCCTTGGCCTTCTCCTTCGCGGCGCGCTCCTTCGCCTTCTCCGCGGGCGTCTTCGAGCTCCACAGCCACCCGCGAGACTTCTTCTGGTTTTTCGAATTAGAAGAAGTCGAGGGGTCCGCCGGCGGCGGAGGCGCCCAGGGCTTGAGCAAAGCGGTGGCGTCTCCGTCCAGCCTGGACATCACCGCCCCCGCGACGGCTTTCGCGACGAAGCCCGCGGCGGCGGCGTGGTTCGCCTCCACCTCCAGCACGACGCCCATCGCCTCTTCCCTCGCCACCTCGCGCACGAGGTCGTCCAGCGTTTGGCGGCACATCGCCAAACGTCGAGGCCCCGCTCTTCGTAGCCACTCCTGCTTCTCGAACACCAGCTTCTCCTTCGTGGGCCGCTCGGCGATCACCTCGCTCACGGCGCCGCAAATCTCAAGCGCGAGCGTGCGGCACATCCGCTCCACGGTTTTGGTCGCCGCGTCGCGATCGTCGTCCAGACTCTTTCCGTATTCCGCCAAGTCACGAGCGACGTCCGCCGAACGCTTGTCGAGCTTCTCGCCCTCCCGCAGCACCTTCTCGTAGCTCGCCGCGCTCTCCAGGTACTTCAAACGCGCCGCCACCGAACTGTGCGCGAGCTTCATGCGCAAAAGCCGGTCTTTCGCGCGCGTAGGGACAAACGCGGCGACTTTTTGTTTCGGTTTCACGCCCAGTTCGTTCTGAAGCCTTCGGATCAGTGCGTCGCGGTCGCCGTGCGCTAACGTTTCTTTCGGCACCGGAGGCAACGAGAACGGCGAGGTCTCCGACGCGTCGCTCGCGAACGAAGACTCCGACGCGACGTCCCACGGGTTTGGCTCGACGCGGCGGGGCGCGATCACCTGCGTCGGACGCAACGCGTCCTGCTGCGCGTTGATCCGCTCCCTCTGGCTCATCTTCTTCCCATGGCTCTTGTCTCCCGGGCGACTCTTAAGGCCCGCTTGGCGCTGCAGCTTGCCGCCGGGGCTCGTCGAGCTTTTGTTCGCCTTCGCCTTCGCCTTCGCGTCCTTCCGCGCGGCCGCGGCGGCGGCGTCGGAGTACTCAGACGAGTCGTCGGACGAATCGGACGCCTCGGAAGACGACGCGTCCGACGCGTTCTGCGCGTTGCGCTCGCGCAAAACCCGTCGTGTCTCCTCTTCCTGCGCGGTAGTCTCCGCCTCGGCTTTCCGACGCTCTTCGAGTGTCAACTCGTGCACGCGCTCGTGCTCGGCGAGACGGTCGCGCTCGCGCAGCAGATCCCGTTGGCGCTTCTCCAGCTGCTTCCTGCGCGCGGCGAGCTCGCCCGCGATGCCGCCGTGCTCGGCGCGGCGCCCGCCGTGCAGCTCGCGGAGCACGTCCGCGACGTCGTGCGCGGTCACCTTGTCCACCTCCGCGGTGCCCTCGGGCGGGTCCGACAGCGGCGCGGCCATCAGGCCCGCCGCGAGCTTGCCGAGCGCGTCGTCGTCGTCCACGACGCCCCGGCGCTCGAGCTCCTGCGCCAGCGCGGGGGTGGAGGCGAGCGCATCGCGCACGACGCGCGCCCGCTGCGCGACCCGGCGCCTCGCCGCGGCTTCGAGCCGTGCGAACTCCAAGTACGTCGCCTCGCGCTCGACGTTGGTCCGGCGGATGTCCGCCGCCGTGTCCGAGGGAGGGAGCTCCATCGCGAGCGTTGACCGCAGCTCAGGCCGCGGCGTTTGAAAAACGCCGCGAGCCGCTCGGGCCTCGGCGCGTTCCGGACGAGCGCGGAGAGGCTCCGCTCGCGTCCCGCGTCCCCCGAGCGGAGACGCGCGCCGCCGCCGAGCCTACCCACGGCGCACCCGGCGTGCGCGGCGAGGAGGCGGGCGGGCTGGCGCCTGAGGCTGTGACGAGCATGGCCGAAGAAACGTCCTCCAAGAAAAAAGCAACGTCGTGGTGCGATGGATCGAAGGATCGAAGCATCCACCAAAAAGCCGGAAAACTTAAGCACTACAACTCGTCGCTCTTTGCTACGAACTGCGACATCCACGCTTTCCCCGAGAACCTCACCGTCGGCGACACCACGTGGTCCACCCACCCCACGGTATCCACCCACACGCCATCGTTCCCCGGAACCGACCGCCACCGGTCGCAGAACGAAAAGTCCTCGCTCAAGTACGACGACGCAGTTTTCGACGAAGCGTCGCCAAACGTCGCGTCGACGAAGAGCGGGTGAAACATCGCGTGATGGAGTTGGCCGGAATCCGGGTCTACGAACGTCAGCTCCGGGTAGTGTTCGATCGTGCGTTCCAGCGCGTCTCTGGAGATCATGGTGAACCCCGTCGGCACGCGCTTGACCCGCGCGAACCCGTTCGCGTCCACGAACAGAGGCCCGGTTTCGCGACCGCGCGGGAAATCGTTCGATTCAAACTCAAACTCAAACGGGTACTCGTGCGTTTCCGCCGCGCGCACAACATCCATCGCGTCGTACGACGCGAATTCGCCCTCCTCACGTTCCATCTCGATCCGATCGTCGTCTCGGATGGATGCGCTCTTCTTCTGGCTCTCGACATGACGCGCGATGTTTTCCCAGTTGACGTGCCTCTTCGGGTACATCCCCGCGACGACGTCTTTGCCCGAGCGCGCGAGGCGTTGAATGAGCTCGGGCTCGAACGCGATGTCCGCGTCGACGAAGAGCAAGTGCGTGAGCCTCGGGGTCTCGTTCAGGAACCGCGCCACCAGCGCGGCGCGCGCTTTCGGCAAGTCCGCGATCCCGGGGACGATCGCGCTCGACAAGAACACCTCCTGGCCGTGAGAGGAAACGTCGCGGTGGTAGTGCTCGTACGCGCGCAACACGGAGAGGTGGAACGCGTGCGTCACCTGGCCGTCGTAGCACGGCGTCGCGAGCATCACGCGGAAGGGGGGGGGCTCCGACCCGACACCCCGCGCCGCGTCCGCGCACCCCGCCGACCCGGCGAGTGCCACGAGGAGGGCAACCACCAGACGCGTCGCCGCGAGACGCGCGCGCGCCATCGCAGACGCGGAGACCACCGCGTGCGCGTGTTGTGGTACAATCGGTCAGTTTCCAGTGCTCAAACGCGCTCGACACCGAACGTGGGCGCTGAGACCTCCAGTGCTGAGAAAACCTTTCGCGGTGCGCCCCTCCGCGTTGAACAACCGCCCGCGCGCTCCACGCGGCTCACGGGGGCGGAGTGCGCGCGGCGTCGGGTGCGTGAGCCGTAAGGTGGCGTCGTCTCGGTGCTGTGACCGCGGACATGGAGGGCCACATCACGGCGTCGCCGTCGACGCTCCGCGAGCCGGATCTCGGGAACGCGGCGCGTCTGCGCCTGAACGTCGACGCGCGTCTGATGCCGGTCGACCGGCGCTCGCCGGAGGATCTCTGCGTGTGGTACCGACCTCCGGCTCGTTCGCGTTCGGCTCCGCGCGTTTCGCTCGCGGACGCCATCGTCGCGCACCTCGGCATGGCGTGCGACGCGACCGACGTGACGCTCAGGCTCGACGGGTACGCCGTCGCGTCCGCGGACGTCCTTCGGGACGGCGACGTCGTGCACGTCTGCGCGAGGGACGGGAAGGGGGGCGACGCCGAGCACGGCGGCGCTTGGCCGGTGTCCCCCGCGGCGGCGTCTTTGAGGTATCGCAGGCCTTCGGGAGGCATTCGTGACGCGCCCGCGACCGCCCCCCCCGGACACCGGCCGACGTCCGCGGAGGACGGCGAGAAACGCGGAGGAGTCGACGCCGACGCGAAGCGGCGGCGGTTTTCGGATTCGGGGATGCCCGAGACAAAGACACACTTCGCGGAGACACAAAGAGACGCGCCTCCGGAACGAAGCCGCAGCGCTCGACGCAAGGCGCTCAAGCGCGCGCGGAAAAGAGAGGCGAGCTTCGGGGCGACGGCAGAGCTCGAGCTCGAGCTCGCGGGGAGCGGCGACGCCGACCGCGACCATCCCGCCGCGGACGCGGGACGCTTTTTTGTCGAGTCGAAACCGCGCTTTCGTCGCGCGTCTGAGAAACACTTTTCCCTAAAAGCACTTTGCCTCCCCGCGAACGGCGCGCTGGACCCGAACGGCGACCTCGCGAGGCACGGGGGTTCGCTGGCGGGCTGGCCGGAGGAAAAGTGGGTGCCGCATCCGAGCGAGGACGCGTTGCGCGCGGCGGAGGCTAGTTTGTCGCGAGCGAAAGCTTCCGCCGCGCGGAAAGATAAAAACAAAGAAAAAAACGCCGACGCGACTTTCCCGGCGCCGCCGACGACGACGCCGGGTGCTCAAAACGCGCGGAAGATTGTCTTCTCTGACGACGACGACGACGACGACGACGACGCGTCGGACGCATCAGAGGTTGCGTCGGACGGAAGAGAGGACGAGGACGCGACCGCCTCTTACTCGGACGAAGATCACTCGATCGAAACCGAGAGAGCGCCGCCGTCGGCGCCGCTGGATCCGCCGCGGTCCGACGTCCGCTCCGACGAAAACGTCCGCCGCGTGACGCGCGCGCGCCTCGAGTCTCTGGTCGCCGCCGACCACACGCTGGCGAACCAGTCTTTGCCTATTCCGGGTGCTGTCGATCCCGACGACACAGGCGCGTCGCTTCTGCCCGGTGACGTCGTTCGGTACCGCTACCGCGTCCCGGATAGAGCGTTGAGTCATGCGTTCGCGTGTTCGTATTTCCAGGGCGAGGTTGTTTCAGTCGCGCCCGACTTCGGGGATGCCGGCGGCGTGCGCCTCGCGGTGACCATCGCGCCTTGGCCCGAGCGGAGGCGGACCGAGGCGTTGGTGTGCGCGGCGCGCTCTTTGGCGGAGGCGGAGACCGAAAAGCGACGCGACGGGGGCTTTCTTCGTTTGGACGGGGACCGAACCGGGGACCCGACGTCTTCGCTGCCGGCGCCGTTCGACGCGACGTGCGTGGCGACGCTGGGGACGCGAGACGTTCTAGAGGCGCGGCTCATCGGCGGGCCCAGGTATTTAGTCTGCAAAAAGCCCAGGCACGTCGCCGCAGGACGCGGTTTGGACGACGAGGAGACTGCGCAGGCGTACGCCGCGCGCGGAGGGGTCGGAGGCGCGCTCGCGGCGTTGCGAGCGGGGGGGTCGTTGGAGAAGGGGAGGTAGTCTACTGTAGCTGCTAGAAATATCCCAGTCGTTAATTCTGCGTCGAGTCTCAAAAAGTTCGAAGGGCACACGCCCTCACCATTGCGGGCGGGGCTCGGAGGCGGTCGGGTCGGCGCGATGGGGAGCGGGTCGCGCGCGCGGTCGCGCGGGTTCAAGCCGAAGGATAACTTCGCGGTCGAGGAGTCGCACCGCGTGTCCGGGTCGCCTCCCAAGGACGCGTCGTCGGTGCGACGGATGGATGCCGCCCCTTCGATGCCGGGTTCGTCGGGGAAGTGCCACGCGTGCAGCGCCGCGCTGAGCGACGCGAGGCCGGTGCACCTCTCCGCCGGGCACGCCAGCGACGCATCGGCGTTGGGGGTGGACAGACGCGTCTTCGCGGACGCCACGGCGTGTCGCGCGTGCGGCCGAGGGGGTGTGGCCTCCGCATCCACGACGCCGCCGTCGTCCTCGCCCCCGTCGCCGCTGGCGAAGTCCGCGGAGTACCTGCTGGAGCGGTACGCGGAGAGGCGCGCGCTGAGCCTCGGGGGGGAGGGCGGCGGCGCGGGGGTTGTCGCGCGCGCCGGAGTCTTGGGAAACGACGCGGGCGTCGGCGAGCGCGCGAAGCGCCCCGCGACCGCGACCGCGCAACCCGGGGGGGCATCGAGCGATCGACGGTTCGACGAAAAAACAACAGAAAGCGCGCCTTCTTCTTCGACGCGAGAAAAAAGCGAGACGTCACGCGCCGCGTGCGACGCGTGCGTCGCGTGCGGCGACACGTGCGGCGTCGCGGGGTGCTCGACCTGCGGGGGGACGCCGGCTTCCGTCGACGTCGACGTGGAGCTGGCGGAGCGCGACGACGACGGCGTCTCGGCGGCGGCGGCGGCGGCGGCGGAGGCGGCGGCGATCGCCGCCGCCAACCCACGCCGCGACGGCTGGGGACGCGACGGGCCTCCTCCGTCGGACGCCTCCTCGACGACGCTGTTCACGATGGACGACCTGCCTTCGCTGTCTTCTTTAGGGGTTTCGCGCGGCGCCGAGGGAGAGAAAGGAGAAACGGAAAAACGAAAACAAGCCTCTCGGACGAGAGCGACTCGGACGTTTTCGTGTTGCGAGGTGCTTCGGCGGCGCGCGGGCGGGCGCGCGCTCCTCGTGGCGCACGGGAACGTATACGACGCTACGTTGTTTCTCGCCGACCACCCGGTGGGCCCTCTGCCCATTCTGCGGGGTCTGGGCCGGGATAACACGGAGGACATGCAGATGCACAGCGCCGCCGCGCAGCGCGCCTGGGGAAAACTCAAAATTGGCGTGTTACGCCCGTGTCCCGCGCGCGCGTTCGGGCCGTTCGCGCCGCCAAAGGGGCGATACGAATCGTGCGTCGTCAGTTAGCGAAAAACGTAGTCTAACGTTTTGTGTGGTTTCGTAGTCTATGATCATCGCGTCAATTACGCGCGACGCAACAGCCTGTCTTTCTTTATGTTCTCGAAACCTAATCACGCGGCGGCGGCCAAGGCGGCCAGAACCCCGGAGGCCATTTCCCGGCGCCGACCACGTCCGCGTAGAGCTTTCCAAACTCCGCGCCGGCGTGCGCCGATCCCGCCGCGATGGCGCCGAGCAAGACGGTCATCGCGCCCGTTCGGATCCACCACCAGTTCTCGTCGCTCGCGAACCGCTTGCCGAACAGGTACGTCCCGATCGTCTCCAAAACCAGGTTGGTTCCCGGAACTATGACGCGGTAATTCGTCCAGACCCACTCGAGGGCGGGTAAAACGGGAAACGCGCGTTTTTTTATCGACCGCGCTTTGTTACCCGCGCGTCGCGGTTCGGAACCGGAAGATGAGATCTCATCTTCTTCGTACAGCGCGTCGCGCATCCTGAACAGCTTCGCGTTCGGGCCGAGAAGAGTTTCGAACGTCTCCGGGTTCCCCACGATCGGGCGCTCGGCGTCTTGTTCGCTTCGGAGCAACGAGACGAACTGCCGGTTCAAGTTTCCCAGCGACGCGACGTTGAGCACGGTTTCAAAGTTTCGGTAATCGACAAAGACGGGATGCAGCGTCCGGCCGTTGAGCATCGCGAACGTCTTCATGAGCTCCAACAATGTCATCGTCTCCGGCCCGACGGCGTCGTACGTGCGCCACGTGTACTGGCGACCCGGTTCGATCTTCGGGCGCGCCCAGTCGTGCCTCTGCTCGCACTTCTTCTCGTACCAACCGGGAACGGAAGCCGCCGAGGGAGTTTGAGGCGTCGAGTTTTCACGAGTATCCGCCGACGCCGCGACGGTGGCGAAGCTGGTCGCCTGCACGGGCCTCGCCGTGGGCTCGGTGAGCGCGAGGTACGCGATGCGTGCGGCGGCGTCGTCCACCTCCAGCGGCTGCAGCGGCGCGCGCCCGTTGCCCATGATGGGCGTGATCGGCAGCAACGCCAAATCGACCATGTTGAGCGTGTCGCCCTTCTGGCCCACGACGCCGCTGTTCTTGCAGTACAGCAACCCGAGCGTCATCACGGAAACGGGCAGTCTCTCCAACCTCGCGAGCGAGTAGTCCGCCATGGCTTTCCATCGGGAGTACGGGACTTGGCCCGCGCGTTCGGCTTTCACCGCCTGCGTCGAGGATTGGATCCAGTGCCCGAACCCCAAAGCCTCGCACGCGCGCGCCGCCGCGAGGGGAGCGCGGTAATTCACAGCCATCATGGCGTCCGGGCGATCGGCTCGCGGTCCCGCGAGCGCCGCGAGGTTCACGAACACGGCGTCGCTGCCTCCCATGCCTAAACTCCCGAGCTGGTCGCGCCAGCTGTCGAGGTCGTGCTGGAAGTAGTAATCCACGCGCGTCGCGCGCACGGAGGCCATGCGCGCGTGGCCGTGCTTGTTGATGAGCCGCGACATGAGATTGCCGGGCGAAGACGAGAGCAGAACGACTTCGCCCGGCTCGAGACCGACGGCGCGGCGGTGATCGTGCGCGTCCAGGATGGAACTCAACACGCGGCTCCCTAAAAAACCCGCGGGACCACTGAGCGCGATCTGTTTCGGGGTCGCCTCCTCGATGGAAGCCTTCGCGTGCCGCAGCAAGGGGTTAGCGAGCACGCGGCGCAAAGCCTCGCGCGAGGTCTGCGTCGAAAACGCCATCGCGTTTCGGATTTTCGTAAAAAAGTGAAGGCCGCGCGTCACGAACGCGTCTCAGCGCGTCGCGTTTCGTTTCTTCCGCGCGTCGCGGATTCGCGGTGTGCGGGGTCGGTCCGCACCCGCGTCGATGGACGCGCGACGAGCGTACGCCTCGCGATTCCGAGACGCGCTAGACCCGCGGGTTCTGCCACCCGCGAGCCCTCCTCTAGAAGTCGAGCCGCGCCCCCCGACCGCGAAAAAGCGACGAATGGGCACTCGTCGATTCCACGTCACCGCCCCGCGAAAAGCGCGTGCGGCTTTCTCAGAGCGGTCACCGGCAACCCGCACGCTGACGACGCGCGCGCTTCCGGAGGCGCGTGAGGCGTCGCGCGAACGCGCGGGTGAGACGGTGCGTCTCGCCCGCGCAGGCGCGCCGCGCCTTCGCGTGTGCGGAGGCTCAGCGGAGGCGAAGGAGAAATTACGACATGCGTGAGTCAACAACACTTTCTGCCGAGGAATTCCATGTCGGTAGACCCGAAACGAAATCTCGATCTCCCATCAAACGGAGCGCTCTGATTGGCGGAGAGCGGCGCACGTGCGCGAAAGTCGGCGACGCCGGCGTTTTCACATGAGCCGTTCAGCCGGCTCCGCGGGACCACAACGCGACGCACGCCATGTCTAGCTCGTGCGCGCTCGTCCCGCGCGCGGGCGCGGCGTGCGCCCCTCGCGCCGTGTGTGCGCGCGCGCCGCGTGCCGCCGCCGG
>Ga0209666_1003689_pt1 | contig 11069 bp, 7 predicted proteins | sample SaaInlV_125m_DNA_FD_184679 | JGI IMG/M metagenome (GOLD analysis project Ga0209666, IMG submission 184679) | Marine microbial communities from expanding oxygen minimum zones in the Saanich Inlet - Saanich Inlet SI037_S3LV_10m_DNA (SPAdes)... | ecosystem: Environmental > Aquatic > Marine >...
GACCGCGCGTGAGGAGGAGGGGTCCCGTACGTGTAGTTAGTCGGTAGTCGAGTCGCCGTTTGGTGTTAAGAGTCGCTATATCGGTATTTCACGCGCCGGCTTCGTACTGCCACCACCGCTCCATCGCCTGGGTCAGCCGGTCGTTCCGTTCCTCCTCCGTCAGACCGTCGTCCGCACCCGCGTCCACCTTCGGCGCCGCTTCCTTCTCCACCGCCTTCGCCTTAGGGAGCTGAACCGGGAGCTTAGCCGGGAGCTTAGCCGAGGGCGTAACCTCCACTTCCTCTTCACCGTTCCACTGCGCGTACGTTCTTGCGACCTGCGCCTTGGGCGCCGGGACCAGCATGACCGTCGCCCTGCCTTGGTACATCTTGAACGTGACGATCCCGCGATACCCCGCGCGAGGCACCCCATCCTTCCACTCGGCGAAAACCCCGAACCGCTTCGCCAGTACGTTGAACTCTCGCTCCGAGTTGTACACGACTTTGTACACGTTCGAGTCGGCGTCGTCCTTCGACGCGAGGTGAACCTTCGTCGGGGAGTCGACGATGGCGGCGCTCTCGAGCGACCGCCTGACGGAGTCCTCGTACGTCTTACCGTCCAGGTACGCCAGGTCCGCGGCGGACCACTCGATGTCCACTCGTTCCGCGCGCTTGATTGACGCCAGGTAGGTCCGGTAGAACTGGCCTTTGCTCGAACCCGTTTCGCCGAAATTAAACGTGCGGCACACCTCGGGCCGGATGCTCTCGCGTCCTTTGCGCGTGTCGCTCAGCCGCATCCAGTCGTCCCAGTACGAATCAGGCCACCGCGGCGATAGCTCGTGCCACAGCTGTTTGTTCAGCATCCACCCGAGCCCGGGGAAGAAATCGCTCCGGTACAGCCGGCTCTCGTCGCTCACGTGAATCTTTTGACCGTTGTCGTTCCAGGAGCTCACGGTGTACACGCTCGGGTCGGCGTCCATCAGACGCCCGGCCGCCTCGAAGTACCCGAAAAAGTCCGGCGACAGCTCCATGTCGTCCTCCAGCACGATCACGCGCTCGTACCCCATGTCCTCAAACAAAGTCTTCATCGCCCACTTGTAGTGCGCACTAATGCGGTAGTACGCGGCGCTGTCCCACCTAAACCGAGTCCGAGTCTGCGGCGGCGCGTCCTCTATGTGTTGCATCCAGTGGAAGTCCTTCACGCGTGACTCGGCGTACGTACGCACAGCCTTGTTACGGCCGTCCTGGCTGATGAACACCGGAAACTTGGAACGTAAATCACCTGACTGTTTGCCCATACCGAGCGCGGCTCGGACAGACTCCACGGTTCGCTCGAGGTAGTCGGCTCTGTTGCACGACATGATGACCACAGCCGCGTACGCGTGTGGGTTGTCACCCGCGCGTGCCTTGTCCAGCCGCGACGCGCCCATGCGCCCGAGCGCGGAGTCCTTTAAGATGCCCATGTCGCCGTCAGTCACGCGCTCGCCAGCCTTGGACGCGGACGGCGTGAGGAACGAACCCCCTGCACCGTACCTTCCGAGGTATGACGCAAACAGCGACTTTGGCTCGGTCGCGAAGGTGCCGTCGTCGTCTGCGTTTGGAGGCTCGGGTCCGGCGCGTCGCGGGTTGGTTCCGGTGACGCGTTTCGCGACGCGGTCCTCGTCGTCCCACGTCACCTTCGCGCCGGTCGCCATCGCGTCCTTGACCGAGTTGGACCAGACCAGCGCACTACCCGCGGTTTCCATCTGTTCGCGCCGTCCGTACGCGGCGCGTTCTTCGCGAATCTCCTGGAGCGCGGCGTCGTTCGCGTCGAAGAAGGCTTCGTCGGCGTCGGTCGGGGCGATGCCGGCGAGCCTGTTCGCGAGTGACGCGCGGTCCATGAGAATGCGCTGCTGCTCGCGCAAGGACTTGACGGAGGATCCGGCGTCGGGCTCGGTCTTGGTCGGCTCGGCGTGATTGGCGTGCCTTTTTGCCGCGGCACCCTTCTCCAGGGTGTCCACCACGGCCGTGTCCATCCGTACCACAACCTCCCTCAAACTGGCGACCTGCTCCCGTAGGTCCTCCTGCTTCACCAGCATGACGCGGATAGCCTCGGCCCTGCGCGCGATCTCGTCGTCCGCGGTCTGGATGCGCATCGAGCGCGCGTGCACTCGCCCGTAAAGCACCCCTTGGAGTAACACCACCGCGACCACGATGAGAGTGAGCCAGGTGGCGTGGGGGTGGTGCCAGGGCGAGGCGTGGGAGCCGCCCGCGCGGTGCTTGGAGCGCGCGCGGCGCTCCCAATCGCGCTGCGCCATCGTCGGCGCCATCGCAGCGAGCGCGGGTCGCAGATGGACGCGGGCGCCGCGCGACGCGATATGGGCCGCGGGCGGCAATTTCATCGGTTCCGGGAAAAGCCGAGAGTTGGTTACGGACGTTTTTTCACACAATGACGACGCGCGGCCGCTTCCTTTACATCGATGTACATCTGATAAGACAATCCAATCACCTCTTGAGCGCGCTCGCCGCCCTCGCCGCAGCCTCCTTCACGAACTCCACCGCCGTCTCACCGTGCTTCATCACGACGTCGTGCATGACCACCGCCTTCGCCGACGCGACGTGACCGAGCGCCATCGCGTCAATCGCCAGCCTCGCGCCCATCCCCCGAGCTCCGTCGGCGTAACACTTCGCCATCTTCTCCAGGTTCGCCGCGGTGCACGCGTCGGCGATGGACGACACGAACGACCGCATCGACTTGGACGTCATCACGTCCGGGAACATCCCGCGTTGGTCCAACGCGACGCAGAGGATGAACACGCTCGCCAACAACGCCGCCATCACCAAAACTTGATGCAACGCGAGAAGAGCGCCCCAAGCGGCGCCGACTCCCCGCGCCTCGGCGGACGTGCGCTGACTCACCCCCTCGCCCACGCCGCCGTTCGTGCCGCCGGAGCTGCTTGCGGCGCGTGCGTTGTTGCTGGTACCGGAGGATGACGGCTTGACCTTGAGCGCGGCGGCTCTTTCCTTTTGCTTCGCCTCGGCCTCATTTGCCACTCGCACGTCTTTTCCGGACATGCGCTTAGCCTTGACGAGCTCGGCTCCGGTCGCGGGATCTACGCGCGGTGAGAAGAGCTTGGGCTTGGGCTTGGGCTGCGCGGGCGGGGATTTGGCGCGTTTGTCCTCCTCGGCCCAGTCGGATTTGGTCGGTCGACGCGCCACGAGCTGCTCGCGCGCGCGGACGATGGTCTGTCGGGTTGAGAAGGGGCGGGGAACGCGAAGGGTCAGTCGGGCGTCGTTCCGAGTTAGGCGCATGATGCTGGCAAAATTTGTGAAAGGTCGCGGGGGTGAATGCGGACATCAGGAACGCACCAGCTCGTCCTCGCTGTCGCTGTCCATCATCGCTGCGAGTATATCGGGCGTGGTCAGGTTCTTGCCGCGGCCGTTCGTCGCGGCGGGAGTCCGCGGCGGGCTCCTCGGGGAGACGGCCATCTCTGTTTGACGCTGCGGAATTACTAGACGACGGATCTGCGTAATTCGCCTCGGAGCCTCGGAGCTCCCGGCGCTCGTCCACGCACGTGCGGGTCTCTCGCGGGTGTACCGGAGACGTGCCCGACCCAAGATGAGGCGAACGAGACGCGAGGTTCGGTCGACCGGTCAGTGCGCCGCCGAGTGATGTCGAACGGGTCCCCTCCCCAGCGGTTTATTTTGATATTTTCCCCTCTCGCAAACTTGTGGCAAACGATGCGACACTCGTGTGAGAAAAAATGGGTCCGCCGGCTACTCCGCCCGCCTCACCCGGCGCGTCCCAAGACCCTCAGCATGTCCCCGACCAGGTACAACGACCCGGTGACGAGCACGTGTACCCGTCGCCCGCTCCCCAGCGCCCGCTCCTCCCGCGCGCGACGCCTCACACTTTCCACCGCCTGGCGAAGGCACGGGACGACGGCGGAAGCCGCCAACGAGCTCAGCGACGACGACGAAGAAGTGGGCACCCCAGTGGGCACCCCGGTGGGCACCCCGGTGGGCACCTCCCCCACTACCTGTTGCTCACTTGCCCGCACGCACCCGGCGTGTCGCCTCGCCAACTCGTCCCAGGTCCTCGCCACCTTCCCCTGCCACGTCACGTCCTGAACCCCCGCGAACGGCACCAACCCTTTGCTCGAGCTCTCCGACGGGGTGAAGAGCGCGGGGGCGGTGATGGGCGCGTTCATCGCCTCCGCCGTCTGCGCCAAAGGCGTGAGCAGCATCCCCGGGTCCCTCTCCTCCATGCAGTTGAACAGAAGCAGCCTCACCGGCTCGGTTATTTGGCTTTGGCTTTGGTTTTGGCTTTGGCTTTGGCCCAATCCGTCGTGGCCGCAGAACCACTCCGCGACGTGTCGCATGCTCTCCTCGGTGTGCGCGCCGTCCAGGAACCACGACAGGTCCTCGACGTCGTCGGGAACCACCTGCGCCCTGCCGAACCACTCCGTCTCCGCGAGACCCACCACCCATTTCTCCGGCAACGTTCCGGTCGCCAAATCACTCAGAGCCGACGCACCCCACGGGCACGAAGCCGGCGATACACGACCGCACCACACGCGCATCAGCTCGATCGCGAGTGCCGCGTTGAGCTCCTGGTGCTTCCCCGCCAAACCCAGCACTAGCGGGACCCCGCCATTCGTGCGCCAATCCCTCAGCGGCCGAGCCACGGTCAGTTCGCAACCCGACACCTCCGAAGCCCGCAACTCCAAACTCTCCATCGCCTCCGGCACCTGCGGCGACGTTATCGCCGGGCAGTCGGGCTTGAATATCCCAGCCTTCTCCCTCGCGATCTTACCCACGGTATCACCCAGCACCTCCACGTGGTCCAGACCGAGCGAGGTGACGCCGCAAACCGCCGGCGCCTTGATCACGTTAGTCGCGTCTAATCGGCCGCCCAGACCAACCTCCAGGACCACCGCGTCCACGTTCATCGACGTGAAGATCCGGAACCCTAATAAAGTGAGGAACCTGAAGTACGCGGGCATCCCGAGGTCCGCCTCGCACGTCTCCTTGAGCTTGTGGTGCAGCCACCAGAAGTTGCGCGTGAAGGTCGTCTTGGAGACTGGCGCGCCGTCGACGCGGTAGCGCTCGCGGATGTCGACCAAGTGCGGGGAGGTGTATAGGCCGGTCCTTGTCCCGCTGCGGCGCAGCACGGTGTCGACGAAGGCGCAGGTGCTGCCCTTGCCTTTGGTCCCCGCGACGTGGATGTAGGACATCGCGTTGACGCTCTCGGTCATCCCGAGGCGGTCGAGGTAGACGTGCAATCTGTCGAACTGTTGTTCCCAGGTGAGATCGTGCGGGCCCTTGGGCGCCGCGCGGGTCTTACCGCTGATCGTGGACTGCAACGCTTCGAGCGCCGCGCGGTACTCGTCGTCGGTGACCTCCTCCTCCATCGTGTCGCCCATCTTGGAGGTCTCAGCCGCGGGCGGTGGCGCGCGGTGGACTGAGACGCGCGATGGTTCACCTTCAGGGTTTTATCCGTAAAGCGCGTCAAGTCCCCGTCAGATTGTTGTTAAGTCCAGCCCCGGCGCCCTCGTCGCCGTCACTCAAGTCGGCGGCGACCCGATCGAGCCGAGTCGCCCGTCCCCGTGTCCATCGCACACGTCGCGCCGCCACTCATGGTCGCCGTATCATCGCTGGCGTCGCCGGTGTCGGGTGTCGGTAATGCCTGTGTCGCCACCTCGGGCACCTCGGGCACGAGGCGTCGCGCACATCCCCTTCGTCGTCGTCGACGCGCGGCCGTCGTCGTCGATGCCGCCGCCGCGACCCACGCGCTCGGCGTGGACGTCGGTACGCAGGGCACCAAGGCGATCATCTACGACCTATCGTCGAAGACCGTCGCGGGCAAGGGCTCGTGCTCCTACGGCCTCCTGCCCCAACCCCACGGGCGCCCGCACTTCGCCGAGCAGGACCCCGACGACTGGCTCGAGGGCATCCGGGTCGCGGTGAAACAGGCGCTGGACGACGCGCGATGCGATCCAAGCGCCATCGCGTCCGTCGGAGTGAGCGCGCAGCAGCACGGCATGGTCGCCTTGGACGCCAACGGCGACCTCGTCCGCCCCGCGAAGCTCTGGTGCGACGTGGAATCTTCATCCGAGGCGAAGGAACTCGCCGGACGCTTCGGATGGGACATCCAAGCCGGGTTCACGTCGTCCAAGGTGCTCTGGATGATACGACACGAACCGAACAACTGGTCACGGACGCAACACGTGCTGCTGCCGCACGATTGGATCAACTATAAGCTCACCGGGGTGCTGGCCATGGAACGCGGCGACGCGTCTGGCATCGGCGTCATGGACGTGAACACTCGCGAGTTTAATGAAAACCTTTGCAACTTTGTCGATCCCCGGTTCAGGTCCACGTTACCGGACCTGGTGCCACCGGAGGGTACGATCGGGGTGGTCACGGCGGAGGCATCGCGTGGGTGGCTGGCGGGGCTCGTGCCCCCCGGCGCGGAGGTTAGCGTCGGCAGTGGGGATAACATGATGAGCGCCTTAGGCGCCGGGTGCGTGTCCGACGGTGAGCTGGTGGTGAGCCTGGGCACGAGCGGTACGGTGTTTGGGTACTCGTCCACGGCGGTGATGGATAAGACCGGCGCGGTGGCTCCGTTCTGCGACGCCACCGGTGGGTACCTACCGCTGCTGTGTACCATGAACTGCACCAAAGTCGTCGAGGAGCCTTTGCGATGGTATGGGATCGATCACGACGAGATGGTCAAGCTGGCGGAGTCCGTCCCGCCGGGGTGCGACGGCGTGAGGTTCCTGCCGTACCTCACGGGCGAGCGCTCGCCCAACTGGCCGGATGCCACCGGCGCGCTCGTGGGTCTGCGCCCGGGCATGCTCGCCAACCCGGCGGTCGCATACCGTGCCGCCGTCGAGGGCGTGACCTATACGCTGCTCGCCGGCGTGAAGCGGATGTCTGAGCTGGGATTACCGAGCCCCGATGCGGTCAAAGTCGTGGGCGGCGGGAGTAATTCGCCGCTGTGGAGGCAGACGATCGCGGACGCGTTCGGGGTGTCGGTGCGAAGGCCGGTGGAGGGTGAGAGCGCGGCGCTCGGGGCGGCGATGCAGGCGGCGGCGGCGTTGGAGAATGTCAACGCGGGTACGTACGTGAAGGCGCATCCGCCGGCGGTGCTGGATGAGGTGGAGACGCCGGATGGCGACGCGGTGGCGGCGCTGCGGGAGGGGTACGCGTTGTTCGTGGAGGAAGGACGCGCTCTGTTCGAGAAGTAGGCTTGTAAGAGTTACCTTTAATGAAGACCGCGCGAGTTCTGTTTGTTCACATCTGATTTATTGTCTTCTCGCGACTTCGATCTGGCGATTTCACAACGCCCCCGCTCACCATGGCGCCTTCGTTCAACAGCCCCAAGCAGGAGCTGGAGCAGGGCATATGCGGGCAGCACGGGTGGTCCACTCATTATTACCAGAACGGTACGATGAAGTGGTGCGTGGAGGTCAAGTGGGGCGCGGGGCCGCGTGAAGGTCGCGTCTTCGTCAGCGACGACGAATTCTACGATGTGTCAAAGGCTGGCGTGAAGAAAGGGCACGCGGCGGCGGCGACCGTCGCGATCGCGGGACTACGCGACATCGTCGACGCGGCGAATTCGAAACCGACGCAGACGATCGAAGAGGCGTACGGGGCGCACTTCGACAGCATGTGTGTCGTGATGTCCGGACCCGAGGGGTGGGCGAAACTCTGGGAGATGAACCCGACCTATGTTGCCATCGACGTCGAGGGAAACCAGGTCACGCCCCCGGTGCTCGTCCAAGTGTGCGTCTCCACTGTACAAGGTGAATTTTGCCTCCTCGAGATCCCGAACTCCCACGGGCTCAGCGACGACATGAGAAGGCTGCTGCATGACCAACGAATAACCAAAATATTCTGCGACGGCACCAGCGGCGCAGACCGTCGCTCGCTCGGAATCGAAGCCCATCACAACCACGCAGATCTGGAGGACATCACCGCGTATCTCATGGGCGCGACGGGGGTGCAGAGGGGGCTGGCTCGCATCTTAAACCTCGCGTGGCCACAAAAGGCGGTGCGCGTGACGAAGGACCAAAGAGATAAAAAATCCGTGTTCTTTTTCGCCGCCATCGAGCAAGGGAAGAAGCCGCGGCTCAAGGCGCTGGACGAGATTCCCGACCGCATTAGGCGGTACGCGGCGATGGATGCATGGTGCACGATGATGGCGTACCTCGGGTTGAGGCAAGTGGCGCAACATGAGGGAAAAATTGTTCCAGTCTTGATGATTTAGAGCTAAACTTTTAGTCAAACCTATAGATGACCGCTTCAGACTGCCGCTTACGCGTCCCGTGCGGATCCCACGGCTGCTCCAACAGCAGCGTCACGAGCGCCTCGTGGTACTCCCCCGGCGTGGCGATCCCTTCAAGGCGCTCCGGCAGCGCGCGGTCCAGCGTAGCCCTCGCGCGTACCAACGCCTCCCCCGCGGCCCACCCCCGCTCGTTCCCCTCGCCGTCGACGTCCTTCCCTTCCCTCCGTTTGATCTCATCGCGCGCCACCGCGAGCGGCACCAGCCCGTTCGCGTCCCGCACGCTCTCCAACCGCTCGAGCCGCGTCGCCCTCAGCCACGTCCTGTGCGCCGACACGGTCTCGTCAGTCACGGCTCGAGGGTAGACGCAATCGGAGTGGTCCTGTTCCTCTTTCCATCTCACGCAGACGGACCCCGGGACCTCCGCGTCGCACCGCGCGACGAGGCCGTCGGACGCGGCGCCGTACCGCCCGCGCGTGTACGCCGCGGGCAGGTACATCAAACTCGCGCGGCTCGTCGTCTCCGTGTGGAAACTGACGGTTGGAAACGCGCGGGCGTCCAACGGGCGCTCGGCGAGAAACTTCATGCGCGATTTATACGTGAGGTCGCGCATGGGTCGCACCAACGCGCGCCCACTGCCGCGCCCGGACCGCGTCACCCTCTCCAGCGCGGTGGCGGTGAGGCCCTCCAGTGCCTTCGTCCCGAGCAGGTCGGTCGCGACGGGTGACCCGCCGTACGGGCACTGCGTCACGACGATTCCCCGCACTACCCCCGCCAACTCTTTTTTATAAAGAGCGCAAGCAGCCGCCGCGTCGACGCCGCCCTTGCTGTGCCCCACGAGCACCACCGTCCGCGACGCACCCAGCGTCCCACGTCTCCACCGCGTTATCTCCTCGACGATGGCGCGCGCGTTGTCACTCACCGTGCCTTCACCGTCGATTTCGGCGCTGATCCGGCAGACGCCGCCGCGGTCCGTGAAGTGGTCCCTAACGTCCCATAGGTACCCGGGGTAATACGAGCCGTACAGGCCGGGCACCAGGAGATACGCCGGGCTACCAGGGCCGAACGCGGCGCTATTTGGCGTTAACGTTCCGTCGTGTACTCGTACGGTGTTCAGTATCGTCTCGAACCGTGCGGTGCCGTCCGTCACTTCCTTCATTGATTCGGAGCGGGTGAGCCAACCGATGTCGGCCCTGGACGCGGCGGTGTTCTCGATCGCGCGTGCCATCTCCCCGGCGATGTCTGTGCTGAGTAACGCGCGCGCGTCGGCCAGGGAGGATGCGAGCTCGGCGGCGGACGCGACGCGGAACGAAACGCCCGGTGCGTCGTCGGACACCACCGCGCGCGTGAGCCGTCTCGTCCACTCGGCGAAGGGATTATTTGTGGAAGATGACGACGACGACGTGGGCGACGGGGCATCGCGCTCCGACGCGCCCTCTTCCGCCGACGATGCCCGCTCGATCGAAGAAGGCATCTCGGCGTCTTCGTCGTCGAGGTCCACGGTGATCCCCGCCGCGGCGTAGTCCCCGCCGAGCCGCTTCGTCAGCTCAGGATCTCCCCTGCGTCCGGGAGCGTCAGGAGGTTCCGCCGCGCGCGTCCTGGTCGCCCACCCCCGATGCGCGCTGCGATGCGCGCCGGCGAGAACCTTACCCGGATCCCGGACCGCGATGCGAGGCGCGCACCATGCCGCCGCGCTCGTCGCGCTCGACGCCGCGAGCATCGTCCTCGACCCCTCTCGCGTGCTTGGTCGAGTGGCCCGAGTCGCATGTTTATCGGACTTTATCCACGAATACCCATACTTGATGGCGCGGTGCGGCACGTCGCTCATCCGCCGGGCAGCCGGGTCGTTCGCCGCCGCGACACTCCACGGATCACGCCCTCAACACGATCGTCCCCTCTTCGCCTTCACGACACGGGCGATGTCCTCGTTGAACTATCACGCGTTCACCAGCGCGGTCGCCGGCGCCACCGCCGCCGACGCCACACGTCACGATCAGACGCACTGGGCCGATCTCTTGGCCAGGGCGGAGACCAGGTGCGACGAGTGGCGTCATCCCATGGCGCCCATCTCCTTCTGGCTCCTCAAGCACAAGGACGCGCCGAAGGACGTCGCGTTCGACCCGTCGTCACCGCTCGCGGACGACCCGAACGGCGCCAACAAGGATGTCCTCGCCATGCTCATCCAGATGAAGGAGGCCCTCTACGGCCTCCGCACATGCACGCGCGGTGTTACCCCACACCACGCGGTTCCCCTCATCAAAGCCGCCGCCGCGAAGCACAACGAAGGGCGGTACGCGAACGAACCCGACGCGGGCGCGCTCGTCGCACTCCCGGGCCTCTGCGAGTGGGTCAGAGCCGGCGAGCGATGGGGAGACGCGGCCATTCAATGCGACGACGTCGCGAGGGAGGCGGCGATGGCCGTCGCGTTGGGCAAGCCCAGGCCCGGGCACAGCGTCCTCGGGATCGGGACGTTCACCGCCGCGGAGCCGTGCTGGGTGCAACTCGCGTCCAAGTACGAGGCTGGGAACGGGGACGTGTCGGCTGAGAAGGCGGCGTACGAAGAAGCTCTAGTCGCATCCGGAGACTCTGGAAGTAAGTGGCGGTGGAGGATCAAGCACATGGCGGACGGGGACCCGGAGTACATCGCGGACGCGGGGGGCGCGATGCTCGTCTTCAACGGCTCCGAGGAGGAGTGACGCGGCGGTCTATTTATGATAAGTAAGATGTATTTCATCGCCAAAAAGTCAGTCCGAGTTTCGGACCTCGGCGTCGAGGGAGACGCGTTTGCCCCCCTGTCGTTCGTCAGGGAGGGCCCAACTCGA
>Ga0209666_1003690_pt1 | contig 11067 bp, 7 predicted proteins | sample SaaInlV_125m_DNA_FD_184679 | JGI IMG/M metagenome (GOLD analysis project Ga0209666, IMG submission 184679) | Marine microbial communities from expanding oxygen minimum zones in the Saanich Inlet - Saanich Inlet SI037_S3LV_10m_DNA (SPAdes)... | ecosystem: Environmental > Aquatic > Marine >...
CGTCCCCGTCGCCGCGTCCGCGAGCGTCATGGTCGCCGCGCACGTCCCCTCGAGCACGAACACGTACGCGAAGATGACCGCGAACTTTTTGGGCACGAACCACCCTAAAGCGGCGTACCCCGCGCCCTGGCACACGGTTTTCCAGAAGAAGATGGCGTTGTGTTTACCCGTCACGTCCGCGACGTATCCCCACGCGGGCGTCGCGACGAAGCCCACCAGGGGGCGTAACGCGTTGACGTACCCGATCTCCGTCGAGGTCAAGCCCCAACGCTCGTAGAAAAGCGGCAGGTACGGGGTCAGGCACGCGTAGGCGGCGAAGGAGACGAAGTACCAAGCCTTGGCGTAGTGCAGGGGATGGACGAGGCCGCCGAACGCCCTGGCGGCGTCGACAAAGCCCATCGCTCTAAACGCCGCGACCCGCGACGACTGAGAGGATATGCCCCCGTCCCTTCCCTTCCCCGCAGCGTGCGTGCGCTCGGAGCGGTATCGACGCCTCGACCGGCCGCGCACGCCCCACCGCGGCGCCACGGCACTGCGCGACGCGCCGAACGCACCACGCGTTTTCTCGTGTCGACGTGAAGACGACGTGCTTTCCGAGACGAGCAGACGACGGACATGATTTCTGCGCGAGCCAGATGAACGCTCGGGGAGAAAAGTGGGAGAAGACACTCGAAACAAACAATACAAGGTACGCGTTCGTCGTACGCCTACGCGCTCCGGCGTTCGCGTCACGAGCGAAAGTCCCCCCCGTCGAAGCCCTGGAACCCCGCGAGCTTGAACACCGGGTAGTACGGCTTCTTCTCGATCTTCGAGCACCAGTTCCACGCCGAGGTGAGCCGCCCGTCGATGCACGACCCGGCGTCGAAGAAGTTGTCCGCGCCCGACCCGTCGAACGCGTGCCGGAAGAAATCCGCCAAGATGCATCGCCGGCACCGCTCGATCGACCCGAACGTCGACTCGACGTACGCGCGCAGATTCGGGTCGTCGCACAGAGACTCGACGGAATCGACGACGAGCACGACGGGCCCTAAAATCCTCGGCACCTGCGTGTACTTGTCGATGAACATCAGCGCGTTGGGGACGTTGTGGTCGCCGAGGTGCACGACGGACGATCCGACCCACGAGCCGAGTTTTTGTTGGCACCGGTGGAGCAACTGATGCATAGCTCGCCCGACCCTCGGCGCGTGTTGCACGCGGTTCAAGCCCTGGCCGGTGTTCGTGAGCTGGTACCGGTTACTTTCGTGCAGAAGGTCGGTCTCCGCGAGCGTCCAGAGCTTGAACATGTCGTTGGACACTTCGCGCCACAGCGTGAGACTCTGCGAGACGTACGCGAATTGGCGCTCGTGCGTGTGCGATAAACGCGACCCGTTATTCCCGACGTTAATGCCCAGCGAAAACGCACGATCGTCCCCGGGGTGTTTCGGGTCGAAGTTTGAGGTCAAGTAGTGTAACATCCGGTCCACCGGGTCCCGGTTGAACCGCAGATACGCGTTGTTGTCGCTGATGGAGTACAGCACGGAGAGGATCTCATCCTTCGTCAGGTCAGCGTTGGCGTATTTGCGCGCTAATAACTCGCGCGCCTTCTCCTTCGCTTTGATCTCGCGCTGCACCACAAAGCGAGCCTTGCCGACGTGGTCAATCTCGGCGGTCGCTTGGTGCATCAGGCCGTCGTCCAACATCGCGAGGCCGTTCTTCTCCAAAAGCAGAGTGTACGCCGTGCGCATGGGTCGCACCAGCTTGAACCCCAGCAGTTCCTGAACCTCGTCGCTCTGCGAATCCTGCAAAAGGTAAATCATCTTCCCATACTCCGCGCGCATCTTCTCCGGGTTCATCACCTTGTGCCTGCGACCAATCTCAAACGCTCTTTGGAAAAAAAGCGCGTTCGTCTCGAAATCCTTGTCCTTAATAAGCTCCTGCCCCGCGCGATAGTCCGTCGCCACCACCAAGCCGCACATAATAGCGCAGATCTCCTTGAGCTGTTTCGTGATCCTTTGCGTCTTCCCGCGGAACGTCACCACGTCGACGTGGTCGGTGTACTCCGACACGTGCAGCGCGGCTTCCAGTAAACGCAAAAGCTTTCTTTCCTCCATGTCCAGACGCAAAGGGATATACTTCGCGCGCTCGCCAAAGTTCAACGCGGCGTCACCCAACAACGCGTCCTTGCGTTCGATCTCGAGCTGATCCAAATCGCGTTCGTCTTCACGGGTTTTCGTCTTCACCGGAAGAAGCGGGTCCACTTCCATGTTGGTCTCCGCCGCGTTGTGAACGCGGTCCCCGCCAAACGCGTCGCCGTTCGTCGTTCCGTTCGCGGCGGTTCGCTCAGCCTCCGCCGTGGCGGCCACAGCGCGCGCCTCGGTCTCCGCCTGCGCGGCGAGGCGGTCCAGGCGCTCGAGCGCCTGCTGGAGCTCGGGCGCGCCGCCGGCGGCGAGCTCGCGGATGACGTCGCGCAAGGCTTTGGACTCGTCAGCCTTGGATGTGGCGTACTCCGCGAACTGCTGGCGCGCCACCTCCAATCGCCTCTTGCCCTCCGCGGCGTCGCTCTCCGCCTGCGCGCGCGCCATCTCCGCGCGCTCGAACCGCTCGGCATCCGAGGCGTCGCCGCCGCCATTGGCGGCGTCGTCGCCGTCCAGGAGCTTCGAGAGCTCGCCGGCGGCGGGCGACATCCTCTCGGCTCGGTCGAGGAGATCGGACCGAGCGAGCGGACGACCGAGCGGTCGGGGACCCGAGACGGGGTTCGGCGAGACCCGACCGGCGGTAGCTCCGTCGGCCTCCCCGCGCTCCGAAGCGCCTCGATGCGGTGCGGCGCCTGGACGGATCAGGGCCGCTCCGGCGATGCGATCGGGTGTCCTCGCGCCTTCGCGTGTGTCGAGGGAGCCCCAACCGTCGGATCGAGATCTTGCTGCAGGTTCTCTCGACCTTTGGCTGACGAGGAAGAGGCTCAGGCGCGGCGGCCGACAAGAAAAACTGCAGCTCTCTGACTGCGGCGAATGTTTTGACTGATTGCCCATACGAAATGTTCAGTCCCGAACGAAAAGACGAAAATAAAGTGTCTTTCCGGAACACGTCATCGCCACTCCCACCTGCGCTCGTTCTTTCGAACACCCACTCAAGACACCATGGCCAACCCCGTGTGCTTCTTCGACATGACCATCGGCGGCGAGCCCGCCGGCCGCATCGAGATGACTCTCCGCGCCGACGTCACCCCCAAGACCGCCGGTGCGTCTCCCGCGTCGTGATCGGTCCCGACTCGATCGCCGACAGATCTGTTCTCTTTCCCCCGAATTTCGAGAGCCAACTCGAGAACCCGACGCGCGTCTCGGTCGATCGGCGATCGAGAGGACGTCGCGTCGATCGAGACGCGGCTCGCGCGTGCGACGGCGACGCACCGGGCGCCGTGCCATCGCCCGCCGCTCTCGCCGCTCGCGGCGGCGCCGCGTTCGCTCAGATATTTTGACGCGACGTGAAAAGCTTCGTCCGCCGCGATCGCTTTTTGGCGGCAGCGGGACGCGCGAGCCGATCGCGACGAGAGCGCATCTCCTCGTACGACTCGAGACGCCTCACCGAGAGCACGTCTCGTGTCGTGCCGCGCCGCGCTTCGTGAGGCGCTTCGTCGCGAACACGTGGTCTGCCGCGACGGTATCCCCCTCTCCACGACGACGCGTCCCTGACGCCTCTCCTCCCACGCCTCGCCGTTTTCCTTACGCTCTTCGCGAAACCCGATCGTCGCGTTCCATCGTCCCGGTGTCTTTCACCTGAAAAAAAACAAAACCTCCGCAGAAAACTTCCGCGCGCTGTGCACGGGCGAGAAGGGCTTCGGCTTCAAGGGCTCCTCCTTCCACCGCGTGATCCCCCAGTTCATGTGCCAGGGCGGTGACTTCACCAACCACAACGGCACCGGCGGCAAGTCCATCTACGGCGCCAAGTTCGCGGACGAGAACTTCGTGCTCAAGCACACCGGTCCGGGCATCTTGTCCATGGCCAACGCCGGCCCCAACACCAACGGCTCGCAGTTTTTCCTGTGCACCGTGCAGACCGCGTGGCTCGACGGCAAGCACTGCGTCTTCGGCAGCGTGACCAAGGGCATGGACGTCGTGACCGCCATCGAGAAGGTGGGCTCCTCCTCCGGCAAGACCGCCAAGCAGGTGGTCATCGCCGACTGCGGCCAGCTCTCCTAAATGGTTCGCGCGATCGCGAGTCTGGCGGTGGACGTTTTTTTTTTCGCAAAGCGACGAAAAACGTCGACGCCGCCGCGAGAGACGACGACGCGTCACACGGACGACCGTCTGTGAAATACACGACACACGGAATCCGTCGAAAGGCGTCTTAGTGTGCCACGAGATACAATCAATATATCGATACACGAACCACACGCTTCGATGCGTCGCGTCACAGATGGTCCGCCAACACCACGACTCGGTCCCCTTTCTCGAATCGGAACGCCTCCGCCTTCCCCGGCGAGATGACGAACGTGCCGTCCTCGCGCATCACCCCGAGCGCGAGCTCGTCTCGCTCGCGCGCGCGCTCGCAGATGGTTCCCCAGGTTACGGTCTGAAACGCCTCACCGTTCCGGAACGAAGATCCCTTCACGCGCGTGTCCGCGCCACCGTACGCGTCGGCGTCGCGGAGGTACATCTCGTGCCCGTCCGTGGCGAGCAGCGCGTCGAAGAGCCCCGCGAGGCGCGGGTTCGCCGCCACCTGCAGCAGCGCGCCGCCCACGATCTCGTCGGACATGATCACGTCCGGCGCGTTATCCCCGTTCCCCACACGGCCCATCAGCTGCACGATCGAACGCGCCGTCTCCGTGTTCAGCGTCGCCACCACATGCGGCTCGCGCGCGCGACGCAACCCTTTCGCGTCGGCGAAATCCGCGCACACCGCGCGCGTCTGAAGGATCGTGGCGAGCACTGAGGCGTCCTCCTCGGCTTTGCCCTGCGAGTGGTCGGGCATGATCACGACGGCGTCCATGGAGTGCACCTTCGCGCGCTCCAGGTCGACGTACGCGGTCGGGACGCCGCGCACCACACGAAGCTTGCAGTTCTTCGTGGACTTGAGCGCGGCGGGAGGCGCGTCGTTTGACAAAACGGTGATCTCGCTCCCCGCGGGCGCCATGCTCTGCGCCAGCGTCAGCGCGACGGCGGTCTCGCCGTTCCAGCCCGCGAACAGAAGCTTCACCGGTCCTTGTCGAGTGTCGGGCATGAGTTTCATGTAATGCCTCTGCGAGCCCATCGCGGGTGTGCCCGCGACGTCCGCCGCCGCCGCCACAACAACCGTGCTCGTCTCCGAGAGCATCACCACCTCGTCCGTGTCGTTGATCACCGCGTCGTCGCGCGGCGCGAGCGTGACCGAGCCGTCGGCGTGGCTCAGTCCGCACAGCGTCGCCTCGGGGAGCATGCGCCACGCCTCGCCGAAGGTTTTGCCCACGAACTGCGGCGCGTGCGAGAGGTAAAACTCGGGCGTGTCCTCGGACTGCGTGAACAGCTCCTCGAAGATCCGGGACGTTCCCGGCTGAAACGCCGCGAAAGCGGAGATCTTCCCCGTGTTCTCCGAGCCGTGCACCTGCACGTACGGCGCGTTTGCCGCTACGCCGCGATTTGTGGAAACGCGAAACGACTCGCCGGTCAACGTCACGGAATCGTCTTCCCGTTGACCGTTAACGCCGTCGCTCGCGAGCTTCAGCGCGTGCGCCACCAGGTCCTGTTTCGGGGGCATCCGGTACGGCATCTGCACGATGACGTCCGGGAAAGACTCGCGGCCGTGGTCGGCGAGTAAGTTCAGAACGACGGTGGCTTTCAAAGCCTCCTCTCTTTGTTGCTTTTGGAACACGCGCTGGCGCTTCGCCTCGGAGTCAGTGTCCGAGTCGAAGTGACCTCCGGGGTTTTGAGAGGACTCGTCAACGGTGCCGCTCGACCCCCCGAGCAGACCGACGTCTGTTTCGTGCGGGTGTAAGATGACGACCCTCCGCGCGTCGAACGCGTTCACTTTTAGAAGGTCCTCGGCGTCAAAAGGGTTGCCTCGTCGGGTGACCACCTGTAAATTTCCCGGCGAATCCTCCAAAGCGCTCTCCACGAGCTCGTCCATCGTCTCTTTCTCAACGTCCGCGAGTAACACGACGGGTTTGTCGAAGGTTCCCAAACGCTCGCTCTTCGCCACCGCCATCTGCTTCAACAAAGGCACGAGCTGCGAGTTCCAGTTGAGGACGACGGTGTGGTCCTTCTCGATCACCTTGTTGTTCCCGGTCTTCACCTCCTCCACCTTCGTGGCGATCTCGTCGGAGATGATGCCGATGATCACCGCGAACACGAACATGCCCACGAACACGATCGCCTGCGTCACGACGCCGCTGCGCCAGGTCTCGTCCGTCGTCGCGTCCGCGCCGGGAATGTCGAAGAGATTAAAATACGCCGACTTGAGCTTCTCGCGAAACGACTCGTCGTCGCCGTCGCCGACGCCGTCCAGCGCGTCGACGAGTTTGTACCCCAAGCCGCCGACGAACACGATGGGGATGGTCAGGATGAACAGACACGCCACCTTTCCCAGCAACGGCAGCGCGAACACCTTCTGCGCCTTGTACGCGAAGATCTCGCCCGCGCTGTACTCCTTATACACCGCGAAGGAGGACTTGAACGCGCTCGTTCTGCTCTCGACCGACGCCGCGGAGCTCGAGCCCACCGACGCGGTCGCGGTCGGAGAGGCGGTCGCGGGCCGCGGCGCCGCGGGAGAGAAGCCCGCCGGGAGCAGGGACGCCGCCGCGAACAGCGCCGCGCCGCCCAACGCGGTCGCGGCGAGCGTCTTCGCGGGTCCGCGTCGCGAGCGCGCGCGAGACTCGTCGTCGGACGAGTCGCGATTCGGGCGCCGCTCGGTCTCGGTCGGTCCGTCGCCGTTCGTCAGGTGGGCGAGAATCGAGGCGGGCTTCCAGGGGAGCGCGTCGTCGCCGCCGTCGCGCGCGTCCGCGGACGCGCGGCACGACACGCGAACCGCGCGCCGGCCGGTCGGGCGGCACGACACGCGCGACGCGACGCGCGCGCGGCTGAACGCGTCGGTCGAGTTTTTACTAACAACCGAACGCGCGGAGACGAGCGCGCGTCTCGGTCGGATCGCGCGGGTGGGCGCGATCGGGAGCGCACCAGGCGCGGCGAGGACCGACATGGCAGCGCGTGCGGCCTTCGCGAGCGCGGAGGAAGGGTACGTCACGCGCGCGCGGAACACAGGTGTTGACGACCGCGACGCGATCGGGAGTTCGAAGCTTCGGATCGATCAAACAGAAAAATCTGCGGCTGAGCGGCTCGAACAATATTCACATAACGCCCGATGGGAGCCCCCCTCCGCCTTTACGGACGCGCGCGGCGTTCGGTCGGTCGCCTCGCGGACGCGCGTGCGGAGTCGTCCCGACCACCGGACTCGGACGCTATGGGCGTCTCGAGTGACTCGGCCCCCGCGCCCAAACCTCCCGGCGCGGCGCGCGTGATCCTGACCGTGTTCCTGTACCTGGGGCTGAACTCGTCGTTGAACCTGCTCAACCGGTACACGCTCGGCATGGCCGGGTTCAAGTTCCCCGTGTCGTTGACGTGCATGCACCTGACGTTCCAGATCTGCGCGCTGGCGCCGATCGTGCTTTTGCGCAGCCGCGAGGGCAAGGAGACGCACCGCGCGGTCGTGAAGCGTCTGTGGCGAGGCCTGTTCGCGATCGGGACGTTCATGGCGGTGAACATCAGCCTGAACAACGCGAGTCTTTTGCACTTATCGTTATCGTACAACCAGGTGATCCGCGCGAGCATACCCGTGGTGTGCGCGGCGTGCGCCGTGTTAGTGGAGAAGAAGGTACCCACGGTTTTGGAAGCCGTCGGTTTATCGCTCGTCGCGTTTGGCGTGATGGCCACCGTCGCCGGCTCATCTGTACAGCTCGAGCAAAGACCGAACGAATTCGCCGGACTCGTTTTCTGCGTCGTCGCGACCGTGTCCAACGCGCTGATGATGACCTTCTCCGGCAAGATCATGGGCGGCGAAAAGCTGGACGCGGTTTCGTTGACATTTTACACCAGCCCGGTGGTGTTAGGTCTGTTACTCCCCGTCTCTTTGAGCATGGAATGGGAGAAGATGCTTGCACGACTTTCGATGGCGGGCGTCGAGGACGACCCGTTCTCCGCCGCCGCTCAAGAGACGCCGGGGTTCGTCTCCGGTCACGGCCTCATGCGACTCGTGTTGATAGGATGCGTCAACGCCGTGGTGTACAACTGGGTGCACAACAAAGTCATCGCGATGACCAGCGCGACGACCACCACCGTGCTCGGAAACGTCAAAGTCGCGATGCTGTTTCTCTTCTCGCGCGTGCTGTTCGGCGAAACCAGAGACTGGACGTGGCAGATGGCGGGCGGCGCCGGCGTCGCGCTGGGGGGGTTCGCGGTGTTTTCCTTCGCCAAGCTGCGCATCGCGAGGAAAGCTTTGCAAAATAGCCAAGGGACGTAGATCGCCCGCGTCGAGGCGACGATTCATTCATAACACGCGCGCGGAGTCGGGCAGAAAAAAGCGCGAGAGACGTTATGAGTAGCGGTAGGTATTCTTCTCGCGTAACGCGGACTAACTACACGTACTGGACACTACGCGGCTCACGAAGACGCGCCCTACGCTTCCTCTGTGTCGTTCAGAAGATACTCGAGCAGCGGCGCGACGCACGCGACGCTGAGCGAGTTCCCGAGGAGCGCGAACCTCTGCGCCGTGGTGATGCGTTCCGGGAACGCGAACGTCGCCGGGAACGAGTGGATATTCGCCACCTCGCGCGGAGAGAAATACCGCACGCGAGGAGGATGCGTTTTTTCTTTTTCGTTTTCTTTCGCGACGTCCCCGCGAACCTCGGGTTCCAATTCGCCGTCCCACGCCTTGAAGTCGAACCTCTTTTCCGCGAGAAACGAACCCGTGCCCTTCGTGAACTTGCCGTACGACTTAGTGAAGCAGTTACACTTCCGGTCGTTTGGCAAAACGGCGTCCACGCTGAGTTTGGCTTTGAGAAGCTCGGCGATCGGAACCGCGTGCTCGGACCAAAGAGAAGAGGAATCGAACGCGTCGGATCCGGGCTCGAGGAACCCGCGAAGTGAAGCGACGCCGTACGTGGCGGTCACCGAGCCTGGCGAAACACCGAGGGGATCGCCACCCGAGCTCAGCTCGTGGCGCGCCTTCGCGACCGCCGCCGCCTGCGCCGCCGTCTGCCCGTCCTCGCGCCGCGGCCGAGGCACGGTCGCCTCGGTGGGGTCCGCCCGCTCGAGGTCGTCCTCGTGCCCGCGAGGCACCCAGTGCTTCGGGTGCGAGAGGCGCGAGCGCGGCGGCGAGCGACGCACGGGAGGCCGACCGGGGCTGACCGGAACCGCGTCAGCGTCCGCGTCCGCGTTTTTTTCTTCGTCTTTCCCGTCCGCCCACTGTAGCCCTTTGGTCTTCGCCACGCAGAAGTAGCGCGGGCGGCTGTACGGCACGCCGAACATCCGCGGGCTTAAGATGAACTCCCGGAACTCGAACCCGTTCGCACACAGCGTCTCTAACATCGTCTCGCGCGTCTCGGAGGTCTCGAACCCCACCACGTTCTCCACCAGTAAGTGCGAGGGTTTGTTCTTGAGCGACGGAAGAAGGTCGAGCAGCCGCAGAAACGACTCCGCGCGCGCGTCCGCCTTGTCCCGCTGCGAGCCCTGGCGCGTGAACGGCTGACACGGAGGGGACATGAGCCACAGATTGCTGTTGAATTTGTCCAGCCGCGCCGCCGGGACGGCGTACAGCGAGTTGGCGATCGGCCGCGTGCCGAAGTTGTGCTCGTACACGTCGCACGCGTTGGGATTGATGTCAAACGCGCCGACCACGCGCGCGTCGCCGTCCGGTCGCGCCCTCTGCAGCGAGTAGTGCAGACCGCCGACGCCGCAGTAGAACTCCAGGGCGCGAACGGCCGCGGGGAGGTTTGCCGTCGCGGCCGGCTCTTCCGTGCGTCCACGCTTCGCCGCGGGGGGGGCGTCCGCCGACATGACCGCCGAGCGACGACGAAGCCGAGGGGCAGGTGCCGCCTTTCGGGCGATGACTCGCCGAGGGCGACCGCCGCCGCTCACTTCTTCGGGCCCGCCCCCTGCTTCGCGAAGTGTTCCTTGAGGGGCTCGGCGAACAGGTAGTTGCCCGAGACCACGCCGACGCAGATCGCGACGTATGGCGCGAGGCCTGCCTTGCGTCCCAACCCGAGCCACCTCATAGAATGTGGGCGGGCCAAGAAACCGGCGCGCGTTTCGTTCCGGCGCCGACGCCACCCTTTTTTTTTCCTGCGCATGTGACACGTGTCCTATCCTCCTTTTATCCGGCGATGGGCATCCGCGCGCTCCCCCCTGCGCCACACCCGCACGCGCCTCCGATCGCAGTCGTCGATTCGCCATGGCCGCCCTCGCCCCCGTCGCCAACGTCACCGCCGCGCGCGGCTCCGCCTTCGCCGGCGCGCGCCTGAGCAAGCGCGCTGTGCCCGCCACCCGCGCGCGCCTCAGCACCGTGACGCGCGCCGGGCCCGGCGAGACCTTGATCCAGGTGGAGAAGCCCCTGGGCGTCGCGCTCAAGGCGTCCAAGAAGGGCATCTCCGGCGGCGTCGAGGTTGCCTCCGCGAAGGGCAACGCCGCGAAGGCGGGTCTCAAGGCGGGCGACTACATCGTCTACTGCTCCTCCTTCTTCGGGGACGAGCTCTGGCCCGCGGACCAGCTCGGGTTCGTGCGATCCGCCATCCAGGCGTGCCCCAACCAGGTGGATTTCATCGTCGTGCGCGACCCCAAGATCGCGGACACCATCGACGTCAAGCGCCTTCCCAAGCGCCCCTCGCCTCCCCGCTTCGGCAAGAAGCTCACCGCCGCGCAGAAGGAACGCGCCTCGCACATCTGCGTCGACTGCGGATACGTCTACACGCTCCCCACGCCCTTCACCGAACAGGGCCGCGAATACGTGTGCCCGCAGTGCAACGCGCCGCGCTCGCGATTCGCCAAGTACGACGTCGAGACGGGCAAGGCCATCGGCGGGAGCAAGGCGCCCCTCATCACCACGGTCTCCACCGTCATCGGGCTCGCG
>Ga0209666_1003691_pt1 | contig 11065 bp, 11 predicted proteins | sample SaaInlV_125m_DNA_FD_184679 | JGI IMG/M metagenome (GOLD analysis project Ga0209666, IMG submission 184679) | Marine microbial communities from expanding oxygen minimum zones in the Saanich Inlet - Saanich Inlet SI037_S3LV_10m_DNA (SPAdes)... | ecosystem: Environmental > Aquatic > Marine >...
TGGAAACCCTCTGGGTCGAATTCCACTCGACACGGGACGGCGCGGTGGGCACGCCGGCACGCGTGGACGAGGTCTTCAAGTGGATGCTGGAGACCCACAACGAGAGCGCGCGCGCATTGCAGCAGGCTTGGCTGCCGTACACGAGTGCGCGCTGTGCGACCACGCTGCTGCAGTGGTCCTGAGCCTGGCGCCACGCTCACTGGCTGGACGCGCTTGCGGTGGTTAGGGTCACGGCACGCGAGCTGAGTCAAGTGCGCGGAGAGCGCCTCGCAGACACCGAATGAATGCAAAAAAACCACAAGGGGGTTCCCCCGACACAAATTGCGCGATCACTCGACACTCGTCAGGTTACACAACACGCGCGCTTCCCAGCCGTGCTCCGCGAGGGGCGCGCGACGCGGCGCGGGCAGGGAGTGGACGGGTCGCCGAGGCCAAAGGGGAAAGTGTGCCCGTGCACGGAAGGGGTCAATCGGCAGGCTGAACGCCCACACCGCGAGCATCAGCTCGAGGAGCATTGGGCGCCGCCGCCCTTTTTCACCGTTGCCCGTTGCCCGTTGCCCGTTGCCCGTGCTCATTGGGGCGCCACGCGCGAATTATAGTTGTGTCCCTTCACACCACGGGGGTTCCACACACACACGCGCGCGCAAACACACACACACACACACGCGCACGCCCTCTAGCACTTGCGTGCTTTACGCTCCGCCTGGAGCTCCTTCTGGCGCTTGGGCGGAAGCCAGCGATCGTGCTCTATCTCAAGCTGAGCCGCGCGCTTGCGCATCTCGCTTGGCCGCGTGCGCCAGTACCAGCCGCTGTCGCCGTCGTCGCCCCCAAGGTGGAAGACTTGCTTGACGTTGGTGAAGATGCCCCTCTCATAGGCGGACACGCCCTCGTTCTCCCTCTCATTGGCGGACACGACCTCGTTCTCCCTCTCAAGGCGCGCAAACCTGCCCAACTTGAACCCGGGAGCGAGCTGATTGAGCAAGCGCGCCCGCTCCACCATTATGTCGTCCTTGAGGGATCCGGTCAGTCCCAGCCGCATGAGGTGGCGGTCCAACGTCAGAATCCGGCGCGCCCTTTGCGCGTCCACGACGCCGTGCGCCACCCCCGTGACCACGTCTCCTTTGTACGAATCATCGTCGTAAAAGTTAACAGGCCCCATAGCACAAATCACCTGCGCACCCAAAAAAGGCAAACATGTCAACTCGTGAGTGCGGGCGCCCGTTGCAAGACTGTGCGCGTCGAGTACTACAATGGGTCCGAACCTGGTCGTTTTCTCACCCTAATAGGGGCTCCGTGTCATTTTGGCGGGAAATGGCTAACTCGTGAGTGCGGGGAACCGTTGCAAGACTGTGCGCAACCAACACGCACTTTCTTAAAACACGCACACGCACACACGGGTCCCCGCTCAGGCCGTGGGCGCGTCCGCGGGTCCGGAGGGCACGACGGCGTTGTCGGGTCCGCGCACGTAGCGCTCATTCGACTTGACGTCGTTGTGCAGCACGCTCTTGATCATGAAGGGGCTCGAGCGCGCGGTCATGCCCTCGAGCCCGGCGAGAAAGGGGTTGATCGCCTTCACGACGAGGCGGAAGAGGCGGTTGCGGTAGTGCTTGTTGAGGTTGGACGTCGTGACGGCCTCCTGAAACTTGAACTCGATGCTCGCCTGGCCCCGCTCCATGCGGAACTCGTAGAAGCCGGGCTTGCCGTCGTTGAGGTAGCTGGGCGGGCACTCGGTGGGCTTGAAGACGCCGCTGCTGTCGGGCGTCTTGGAAAAGGCGTAGGCGCCAACGGGCGAGCCATTGTCGACACCGTCGGCAAACTCGAGGTAGCAGTAGAGGTACATCTTGGACTCGAGGAGGCCCCACAGGGAGCGCGTGGACAGGTGGTGCGCGCTGTTGATCTTCTCCAGGAGTTTGGACTCGGAGCAGTCCTTTGGCTGGCCGTTGACGAACGTCTTGAGCCGCACGGTGAGCTCGATGTTGTTGCAGGTGGCGCACATGAACTCGTCGGTGCGGTCCGTGACGCCATCGCCCGGCTTCTTGACGCTGACGATGGCGTGCGGAAACTTGCCGCCCAGCATCGACCCGCGCCACTGCGGCCTGCCGTTTGGATTCGGCCTGCGCGCAGGCACGTAGCCGTTGCCATGCTTGTCGGCCACCGCCTCGTCGATCTGCAAGAAGAAGTTGGTCGCGATCTCGGCCTGCAAGTCCCGGGGCAGCGACTTGATCCACCACTCGAGCGGCTCGGGGGACGGCACCTCGTTGGTCACGGCATTGATTCGCGCGATGGTGCGCGAGCGCGACACGCCCCCGCTCACGGTCATCAGGACGTCGCGCGCCTTGTTGATCGCGGTCACCAGCTCGCGCTTCCTGCGCGCCCCTTTGCGCTGCGCATCGAGCAGGCGCCAGAGGAGGTGGTGGTCGTTGTCCTGGTCCGGGCGCACCATGACAACGGGCTGGCGGTTCCGGCGATGGAAGGTGATCTTCTGGATGGCGCCGTTGCCATCGTCCTCGATGTCGTAGTCGGGCCGGTTGGCGTTCACAGACGGACCCGCCGCTCCCCCACCTTCTTCCTGTTCCTCGTCCAGTTCTTCGCCGGGTTGTATTTGCGCTTGGCCGTCGTCTTGGCCGTCGTCTTGGCCGTCGTCTTGGCCGTCGTCTTGGCCGTCGTCTTGGCCGTCGTCTTGGCCGTCGTCTTGGCCGCCTTCCTGGCCGCCTTCCTGGCCGCCTTCCGGGCCGCCGTTGCTTTGGCGTTCGTTTTCGTCGCTCGAGGAGTCGTCAATGTCCGAGGGGGTGCGGGCTTGCGCTTGGCCATCGGTTGGCATTTGCTACCCGACAAGTGCGCACCGGTTGTCAGGTGCCACGCACGAGCACTGGGAACGGGCCACGGGGGGGGGCGGCTGCTGCGCACCAACCGCGTGTCCTCGCTGGTTCCCAGTGGGGGCCCACAAGTGGCAAATTAATTAGTAATTAATTGGGAACCGACCTCCACCACCCAACCCTGGCAACTCTACACCCACTCGCCCCTTTCAGTTCTACGCGCATCGGGGGTGGCACCGTGGCCGGTGCCACTGGCCGGTCGGGCAGCTCACTCGCTGCCGCTTGCGACCTGCTTGAACGCCTCGATCTGCTGGGTGAGGCGGCCGCCGAGCGCGTTGTTTCGCAGCAGCTCGCCGTAGTGGCCCTGGTTGAGCCAGCCGATGGGCTTCCACGAGTCGGGGGCGACCCCGATCGTGGCTGCCGACTTCTCGGCTTCGTTGAGGCTCGCAAAGTCCGGCACCGCCGCCTCCGACGAGCGCACCGAGGCGATGTCAGATCGGAACTGCTGAACGGCGTCTTGGGTCTCGTACTCGTCGACGTGGCGGACCGACATCGTGTGGCGGCGGCAATCGGTTTGCTTACTAAACAGTGGGTCCCATTGGGGTTATTTGCCTAACACCTTAGCAAGTGCGTCGGGGTCCAACTCCCACACATTGACCGATTTTATCCGCCGCAACCGGGCAAGCGGCGACTTTTCCGCCTCGAGCTTCTTGAGCAGGTCCTTGACCGAGGGCTTGTTCTTGACCTCCACCAGGCCCAGCCGCAGGGGCTTTCCCTCCGCGGGCACCCAGTCGCGCACGCAAGGCAGGAGGCGCAGGATGTCGCCGATCGCATTCGAGGGCGCCGCGGCCGAGATGCCCATGGTCTGCCGCAGCTGGCCCAGGATCGGGAGCAGCAGATCGATCGCCAGCGGAAACCAGTCCTCGTACTGCGACGGCGGCTTGACGACCATCTTGTCCGCGGTGGAGCGGACGAGCGCGGTGTGCATGTCGCGCCGCCGCTCCAGCTGCACGGGGCTGCTCCTCGCGGCCCGGCCAAACCGCTCGGCGATCTCCTGCACCGAAAAGTCGCCGAGCAGGGCCCCCGCCTGCCGCACGTCGTCCTCAATGTGCGAGCCCTGCCAGTTGGCGATCTCGGTGCGCGCAACGCGCCACGGCTCGCCGACCATGTACGGCAGCAGCTGCTCCGTCAGCGCGTGGTAGGCGTGGTTTGAGAGGATCCGGTGGTTGGTGAGCATCGCGCCCATGTGCTCGAGGTCGCAGCGCACGACGCCCGGCCGAAAGAAGCGCGAGTCGGCGCTGATGCACATCAGCGCCGAGCTCATGAGCACGATGCGCAGCCCCGTCGGGTCCAACCCCGTCCGCCGGTGCGCGTGCGTCGCGCTGCTCACGAGCGTCCACGACGTGACGAGCGGGTTGTCCTCCCAGCCCATCGGCGGCAGAAAGGGGCCGGGGCGCGGCGTGTCGTGGAACTGCACGCACGGCAAAAAGTCGGCCGGCCGCCACTCGCGCGTCCGCTTGATGGCCAGCTCGAGCACCTCCACGAGGGCGCCGGCGTTGACCGTCTCGTGCCAGCAGTCCAGCCGCTGCGACGCCGCGGAGGCGTCGAGGTTGCACAAGTTCAGCGCGGTCGCGAGCTGCGCAAACTCGTACTGCTGCGCCACCTGCGGCAGGAACTTGAGCAGCTCCGGGCACGGGTTGCGCAGGAAGGCGATGAGCCGGTCGCGGCGCTCGGGCAATTCCCGCTCGTGCGCCAACCGCGCGAGCTCGCGCATGCTGCGGATGTCCGCGCTCGTGAGCGCTTCCGCGTGGTGCTCGCACCGCACGTTCTCGCACTTGATCACGTGCTGGAACGCGAGGGCGCACACGTACTTGGTCGGGTTCTCGCCGCGCTCCTCGAGCCGCACGACGCGATCGGCGATCAGGTTGGCGAACTTCTCGACGACCACGCCCACGGAGTTCATGCAGCCGCGCTCGCTGGCGAGCGGGATGCCGAAGCGCCGACGGATCATCGAGTCGAGATTGTACAGCCACGCGACCACCGAGTGCTTGACCAGCTGCTGCAGCTTGCCGCCCAAGCCGCCAACCGTGACGGCCACGTGCCGAGGCTGCGCGGCGCCCGCGCTGCCGGCGTACCGCGGGTTGCACGCCGTGTACGACGCGTCGTACGCTGCGCTGCCCTTGACGAGCTGCTCGCTGAAGCGCACGTTCATGTCGCCCGTGGCAGAATTGCCCCGCTGAAAGGCCTGCCACGCGTTGCAGGCCACGTGCTCGGCCATCTCGCACTCCTTTTCGGCGATGTGGCGCATCGCCGAGATGTGCGCCACGATCTGTTCCGTCCAGGCGTTGAGCGCAAACCGGGGGTGCGAGCTGCAGTACATCGTGTGGATGAGCGGCGAGCCCTGGAGCACCGACGGCCTCGCCCGGCACTTTGCGCAGAGCAGGCGGCCACGCTCGGCGTTGCGGAGCGTGGCGTGGCATGCGCGGCACAGGGCGCTCTGCGCATCGCGCGTCGGCGGGTCGTCGTTGACCAGCGAGCGCAAGCGCGGGTTGTACTCCACAAACAGCGTGGGCTTGAGGCACACCATCCGCGCCACAAACTCGCAGAACTGGTCGTCGAGCGTCTCGAGCCGCTTGCGCTCCATGCTCCCCGCCCGGTGCGCTGCTGCTGCCTCGTTTGACGCGCGAAACGAGCGGCCGCGCGGTTAGCGTTTTCTTGCAAGGTCAAAAGTTGCAAAAACCGCGAATAAATAATTGTCAACACACGGACACGGACACAGACACACACGCACGCACGCACGCACACACAGACACACGCCCGACCCGCCATGTTACGCACCGCCTATCGCTATACGCACTTTCTGCCCGTGCTCCGGATCGGCTTTGAGCGGCGCGAAGGAGCTCTTGGACGATACAGTGCTGAGGCCCGACCCTTTCGTGGACGGATATGAGCTGCGCGACGACAACGACGCCGCGCTGTTGGACTTGGCCACGTGGACGGCCTCCGCCTCTCGGCTGCGCTTCTTCCTCGTTGCCGTCTCGGGCGGGCTGCAGTCGTCCGGCAAGAGGATGAGCGCCATGAACCCCGTAAACGCACCTTCCTGGTTAGGAAACAAACTTGTCAGCACCTTAGCGGCAGCTTAGGCACGCGGTCCTCCCGCATGCCACCAGTTGCAAAGTTTGGATTGCCGCAATTGTCGGCCAAAAATGGAACTCGGTGGCCGGGCGCTGCGCCGAGCGGTCACGCGTCAAACACCTCGTCCCGCGCCCGCTCCTCCTCCCTTTGGGCCTCGGAGAGGTCGGGCGGGAGCTCGACGAGCTCGTCGAGACGGAGGATGAAGTCGTCGATCGTGGTGGACGCAATGTGCAGCGGCCGGAACAGGTGCCGGCGCAGGTCGCTCGTCGGGTCGACCTGGTTCATCTTGAGCGCCGTGGCCGCGACGATGGCGACGGCCACCACGTCGCGGGGGAGGCCCTCCAGGTTTGCGCACTGCAGCACCGCCGGCACCTGCAGCTGGTAGGCGACGGCGTCCTTGGTCTCGGTGTCCATGGGCGTCATCTTCACGACCGCCTTCAGCGAGGTGCGCAGCTTCTCGGTCGTGTCCCCGGGGTCGGACGACGCGCTCTTGCCAAACTCGCCCAAGCAGCTGCGCCGCGAGGCGGTGAGCCAGTTTGGGTGCGTCGTGCTAAAGTCGCTCGGCTCGCAGGCGAAGAGCTCGTCGCCCGGCTTCCACTTGGAGATGAAGTGCACCGTGCTCAGCAGCTCCATGCGCGGCATCTGGCCAACGTTCTGGTCCCCCTGCACCTGGTACAGCTGCGTGAGCGCGCGCTCGATGTCCTCGCGCGTGTTGTTGCCCTGCGTGATCTCGTCGACGAGGCGGCCGTCCCCCGCCTCGATGCCGGCGAGTTGCGAGAGGACCAGCTCGATGATGCCCAGCGTCAGGACGACCAGGTGGCGCGAGGACAGCGCATACGTGCACCGCTTTCCTTGGCACGGGCAGCACGTGCGCTCGTGGCGCACCGAGAGCTGGTAGATGCGGATCGCCTCGAGGCGGACGTGCGCCGCGACGCGCGGCATGTCGTCCCGCAGCGCGGGCATCTTGCCAAACGCGAGCTCCAAGCCGTCCAGGAGCTTCTGGCCGCGCCCCTGGTCGGGCGCGTCCGCGCGGCAGAGCTCCTCCGCGTCCTTCCGGGCCTGCCGCATGACGGCGCTCTGCGCCTGCTGCATGTCATTCTTGCGGGCGTACGGGTTGGAAACGCAGGTGCCTCCGAGCTGCGCATTCTCGCGCCGGGTGCGCTCCTCCTTGCTGACGGGGCCGTCGCGCCAGGGCGCGGTCTGCGCGGCCGACTGCGCTTGCACCTCGCCAACCTGCGTCGGGTCGTCGTCCTTGTGGCAATTCTTGGCCCGCTCCAAGCTGACCATGTTGACGCCCTCGGCGACGGCGCCGCACACGCACGACAGGCCACCTTCGGAGTTGGTGGTCAGCCGGTGGGTGCCACGAGAGTGGCACCCCTTGCACACCCACACGTTGCGCTCCGCAACGGCGAGCGGCGACGACGGCGGCGGCAGCGATGCCTCTTCCCCGTAAAGCTCGGGCATGCTTGCGGACTTTGTGAGCGCCAGCGGCGATGGGCAGGGGCGGGCGGTCTTCCAGTCGCGCGCCAAGCGCAACTGCGACTCACCTCGAATAGGTTTGAATGTGGGGCTCAGGGAGTATTTGGGGTTGTTACGAAAGGGGCGGCAATAGCCGAAGCAGAGCTCCGCCGCGTGGTGGCTGCTCTGCTTCAGCAGAATAGCATCGAGGTTGTCGGCGGACCTCCCCTTTTGGATGGTGGGCGGCGGCGACGATGCCAGTTCGCGGCGCCGATCGCCCCTCGACTGGAAGGCCATGCGCACACGCACGAGCACCGGTTCCTGCGCCAATACACAGGCGACCGCCGTCGCCTGTGCTGGGTGCCACCTGCACAAGTTGCAAATCCGACAACGCTCCCACGCCTTCTGCACTGGTGCGGTCCCAACGCTAGTGCGGGGCCCACTCGCGCCCTTTTAAACCGGAGAAGCGCCTCGCCTTTATGCGCGGCGCATTTCCACGGCGGATCGCGCGCCGCATGCCCGCCTTCGATCACGAGGACAACCAGGTGGACTTCAACGACGCGTCGCTGTACCTGCCGCTGGCCCAAACCGTCTTCTCGATCTGCGCGTGCGCCGTGGTCAGCGTGCTCTCGTGCTGGCTCACCTTCAGCGGCGCCGTCTCGGCGGTGCGCACGCTCGCGCTGTGCAGCGCAACCGGCGCCCTCATGATGCGCGTGCCCCTTCGCTTGGGCAAGGCGCACGGCATCACGGTCGTCTTCGCGGCGCTGCAGATGGGCATACCGCTGTACCTCGCCACGCTCGTCATCGAGCAGCTGGTGCACACGTGCAGCATGGACGCGTCGCACGCGCCCAGCTGGCGGCACGTGGTCTTCCACAGCGCCGTGGCCGTCCAGGTCTACGCGGGGTTCATGCGGGCGCGGGCGCCGCTCGAGGACACCGACCGGCCGTTCATACTGTGCCTGCTCGCCCTCATGGTCATCGCCATCATGCCGCCGCCCGCGGTCGCGCTCGTCGGACCGCTCTGCCAGTCGGTGGACCTGTGGGAGGCCGCCGACCGCATCGTGCGCGCCTTCTGCTTCGGCACGCTCTACGGCGTCACGGTGTACGCGAGCACGCGCACGCGCACCAGCAACTACTCGAACACGTCGATCGTCTTCTTTCGGAGCGCGTCGGCCTCCATCTGGGTGACCGGCGCGCTCGTGTGGTGGCTGCCTCTCGCCGCGGCGCAGTGCGCAATCATCATGCACGCGCGCGCAATGAAGACCAATGCGCCCGCCCCAAAGGACTACAAGCCGATCGAGAGCACCACATCGACCGACGACGAGGACATCGAGGCCAACCTGGTCGATCTGGAGCCCAAGCTGGCCGACCCGGTCGCGGAGCAATACCGGCTGCTGTCGGAGAAGCCCATCTACGCGGACGAAGCCACCGCCCATTCCGGGGGGGTCGTTGGCGCCAAGCTCATCGACCTGGGCGCCACGGCCGCGCAGGAGCCTGCCGTGGCCGTGGGCCTCCCCCACGAGCCGATGGGCCAGCTGGCCTTCCAGCAGCTCTCGCTCGTGGAACCACTAAGCGACAGCACACACAGCGACTCGTTCAGCGCGTCCGTAGCCAAGGCCATGGCGTTAGAGGAAGAGAGCTCGCAATGACACGCTAACCAGCGCCCAGCGCAATGTTTGGGCTAGAAAAAAAACCAGTGCCCTAACCATGGTGCGAGGCGTTCGCGCGCTGCTCAAGCGCACCGCGCCGGGAAAGCTCGCCAAGAGCGGCAAGTTTGCTTGCTTCCGCGCGCGCACCGACAGCAATCGCCCGACGGGCCCCAAGCTGCGCGGCATCACCAAGCTGCTGACCAAGCGCCTCTACTCGTCGGCGACGCTGCCGAGCACCGGCAGCTGGCGCGGCGGCGCGTGGGCCGGTGCCAACGGCGGGTTGCGGCGCGGCCGCGCCGTCGATGCGCAGGTCTCGCGCCTGGCCAACGCGTCCGCGCTCACGCGGAAGCACTCCAAGATGCTCAAGCTGACGCGGCTGTGCTTCAACGCGCTCGCCTACCACAATCTGGTGCCCGTCGGGTCGCAGCGCGTCGTCATCGACCGGCAGCGCGGCATCGGCACGGCGGCCGACATTGTGTGCACGCGCGGCACGGCCGAGCTGGTGCTGGTCGAGTTGAAGACGGGCTTCGGGGGCGACCGCACCAAGGGCGCGGGCACGTGCATGCAGTCGCCCATCCCCAAGGCCAAGGACACGCACGTGAACCGGCACTTTGCGCAGCTGGCCGTGACCCTGCACCTGTTTCGGAAGGAGGCGGACACGCAGGCCACGCTGCTGGCCAAGGGCATCGACAAGGTCTCGGGCTGCGTGCTCTACGTGGACGCCGACCTCTCCGAGCTGTTCGCTCTGCCCGCGTGGTGGGAACGGCGCGCCGCACGCATCGTGGATCGCATAACCTAGAGTTGCAGCGGTGTTAGCAAAGGGTGAGTAAGCGCGAAGCATGGTGTCCCCCGCGCTCGTGGTCACGTACTTATTTATGGTGCTGGTGGTCATCACCATCATCGTGCTGTGCTGCCTCGGCTGCGGGTGCCACGTTCCGCTTGGCAAGTGCGTGAAATGCTTCTGCGAAAACACCACGATCTGTTGTAACCGATGTTGTCGGAGGAAGAAGAAGAAGCGGCACGGCAACATCCTGGACGACGTCAACGAGGAAAACGCGGATGCGGACGACAGGCGCGCGCGCAAGAAGCGCGTCGACGACGACACCTCCGTCGCCGGGTGCTGCTCGTGGATTCCGTGGGTCTTGACGTGTGGCATGTGCTGTGGCGCCTTGTCGGACGAGGCGCAAGCGGCGCCCGGGCGGGGCGGCTCCGCGAGCGCGAACAGCAACGCCAACGCCAACCCCAACGTCGTCGTGGCGCAGCCCGTGGCCCAGGACGACGACGACGACGACGAGGCCGTCGGCACAGAACCCACAGTAGCCATCTCCATGCCGCTCTTGGCCATCAACTAGTGCGTGTGCGTGTGCGTGTGCGTGTGCGTGTGCGTGTGCGTGTGCGTGGCAAACCGTTCATTATTATTATTGATACCGTCTCTAAAGAATCCCGGCTACTCCAACACGGCGATGACGCTCTCGGGGTCGGTCCAACCGCCGCCATCATCGCCGCCATCATCGCCGCCATCATCGCCGCCACCCGCCGGCCCGGCCACCACCACCTGCGTCGTAGAGGACTGGGCGGCAACGTGCAGCTGGATCAGAAACGCGCGGATGCAGGCCACGCGCACCTCGCGACGCCGCTGCTCCTGGGCATGCAGCTCGGCGATTGTTGGGAACCGGCGGCCAACCATGCGCGCACTTGTGTGCGCGCACGAGCACCGGGCCCCCTCACCCTCTTCACTTTTTGTTCGTGGTGCAGCTCGCGGGCTTGTCCTTATTGGTGCCGTCGCACTCGGCATCGCTGTCGCTGTCGTCCTCGGCCATGCGGCTCAGGCGGTCGCTCGCCGCTGAGGCGGCCGACTTCGCCGCCGATTTGGTCTTAGACGCCGCCGACTTGGCGGCAGAGGCGCCAGCCTCTGCCGCCGACTTGGCGGCGGCGGCGCCAGCCTTGGCCGCCTTGCCGGCCAGACCCTTGCCCTTGAGCACCGCCTGGTTGGACAGTGACTTGGCC
>Ga0209666_1003695_pt1 | contig 11058 bp, 4 predicted proteins | sample SaaInlV_125m_DNA_FD_184679 | JGI IMG/M metagenome (GOLD analysis project Ga0209666, IMG submission 184679) | Marine microbial communities from expanding oxygen minimum zones in the Saanich Inlet - Saanich Inlet SI037_S3LV_10m_DNA (SPAdes)... | ecosystem: Environmental > Aquatic > Marine >...
AGTCATCGCGCGTTCGATCAACGTCAAACTTTGTCTCGCGTTCGCGTCGCGCTTCGCTCGCCGCGCGTCGTTCGCGTCCTCGCACCTTCAGATTCGCAAACACGATCACGCTCTTCCCCTCGATGTCCTCCGCCGACATGTACGGCACCAGTCCGCTCAAAATCGTCCTCGGCCCCTCGGGCTCGCCCAGATCGATCTCCTCGATGTACTGCGGCGCGCGAACGGATAAAGCGTCGTCGTCGTCAGTCCCGCCGTCCTCCCATCCCCGCCTCCGCGTCCGCGCCCGCGCGCGCGCCGCGATCGACCCCACGCACCAATTTCTCCGCGTCCTCGTGTCGCTTCGCGCTCAGCACTCTCCCCACGCGCAGGTCGACGCGCTGTTCCAGCGGCGCGAGCTCATCCGCTTTCCCGTTCGCGCGCGTCTCTCGCGCCACCGTCGATCGCGCGCGCCCTCGCGCGCGCGCGCCGGGCGCTCGGGCGTTCGATCGCGCGAATCGCGACGCGCGAGACGCGAGCGCGGCGGCGGCGCGCATGACGGGCGCGAAGTGACGTCGCGAACCGAACGGCCCACCGCGACACATCGTCGCGCATGCCGAGCGATTCCGACGACGACGACGACGACGCGCGCGCGGACGCGCTCGAGGACGACGCGTCGCTGTCGCCGCTCGCGCGCGGGGGCGACGGCGCGCGCGACGGCGCGCGGGCGAAGACGGATGCGATCGCGGCGACGTCGACGGGAACGGGACGACGAGGCGGCGCGCGCGCGACGCCGAGCGCGCGGAAGCGCGCGGGACGAGGGCGCGAGGCGGCGTCGGCGGACGCGAAGCGCGCGAAGCCCGCGACGGAGGGCGACGGGAGCGACAGCGAAGACTTTTGGACGAACGAGATGCGCGCGCGCGGGCTGGCGACGACGAGCGGAGGACGGAAGACGAGCGCGCGAACGCCGAAGAAGAGGGCGTCGGGAGGCGGCGAGGTGGTGAAGGGCTCGTTCGAATATCTCCTCGCGGAGAAGGCGGAATTGGAGGCGGGCGCGAAGCGGGACGCGGAGACGCGGGAACGGCGGCGGTTGGACGACGAGAATTTGGAGGCGAGACGGCTCGAGGAGGCGGCGGCGATGAAGCGAGAGGCGGAGATGGAGGAGGCGGCGGCGTTGAAAGCGTTGGATAGTCACGAGGAGTTCTTGGACGCGCACGGGGAGGCGTTCGAGTTGAGGTACGACGCGGAGACGTTGGGAGCGAACGCGTTCGCGTCGTCGCGAAGCTCGGCCGCGACGACTTCTTCGGAAAGTGACGCGAAGGTTCTCGGGCAGTGCGCGTCGAAAGCGTTGCGCGCAGTCGTGAAACGCGGACTTGAGAGCGTGTCGAGCGCGCGCGAAGAAGACTTGTGGCGCGTGCTCTTGCTCGAGCGGTGGCTGCCGATGCGTTGGGCGTCGGCGAAGCGCGCGTGCGACGAGCACACCATGGAGTGGTTATGGGACGTAGCTACGACGTGCTCGCGTCACGACGTTCGATTGGCGGCGCGTGACTCGTTTTTGGCCGCGCTCGGGTTCGATTGTAAGTGGGGTTCGCTGTACGACGCTCGAGAGCAGAGGTACGACTACAGACTCGGCGCGCCCGCGGATGGGAGATCGCAGTGTCCGCCTCCGGCTTGGGTACTTTGCGCGAGCACCGTGTGCGATACATTGCGCACTTTCGGTGCGCGAGACTACGTGAACTCGCAGCGTTCATCACTATCCGCACCGGCGACCCCTGCGAACGAGGACGACGCGCTTTGTTTGCGCCCAGAACTCTTCGTCGTGGCGGAGATGGTGACTGCAGTTTGCGACAACGCCTTCGCGCGGAACGTCGAAGCGTTCGATAATGTCGATGGATGCGCTAGGATACTGCAAATGTTTGTGTCCATCGCGATCGACTATCGCGCGCAGGCTTTGGGATGGGTTCTCCAAGACGCCGCGGCGGCGCTCCTCGCGAGCGTTCCGCAAAAATCGTGGGACACGTTCAAATCCAAGGCGATCCGTTACCTGCTCGAGATCAGTTCCAACATAGACTCAAACGCAACGGAGGAGGACGAGTATGCGAACGTCGGTGTGTACGCGCGCGTCGTGCAATGGTTGCCGAACCTCACGAGCCGCGACAGAGATTTGCGAGACGCGCTCGCGGCGGCGTCCGCCGTCTCGATTCGACACCTCCTACCATTTGCCAAATCCACCGCCAGCGTAGGTAAGAAGCCAAAAAGGATCACACCCGCGGAGCTGATGAAGATCATCCCGAAGCTTGCTCGCGACGACGCGCAGTCAGTTATTGCCCGTCGACGAGCCGCGATGGAACATTTGTCCGACGTCGTCGTCCGACAAGACACCCCGGCGAAAGAGGTCTGGTCCGTCATCGTGTGCATGGATCTCGTTGACGTCACTCTGAACGGCGGTCGCGTCGTCGATGCCGAGGAAAACGACCCAGAGGGCGGTCTCCAGCTCTTCACCCGTTTCCTCTCGCGCAAGGTGTCGAAATCGAACCGCCGGTCGCTCGGCGAACTCCGCACCAAACTCTTCTCCATGGGCACTCGATACGAACGCGCCGTCAAGGAACACGACAAGCGTTCAGTCGCGCGAAAAGAATCCATTTACGCCGTCGATTAGCGACTTTTCCCCGAGTTTGTAACTCTCGCGCTCGCCGCGGCTCGACGCCGCGACTTCACAACTATGCCCGCCGCGGCTCGTTCCATCGCGCCGCACTCCGTCCTCGCGCGCCACCATCGCTTCACGCGCTCGCACCGCGCGCGTCCCCGACCGCGCGCCATGTCCACCGCCGCCGCGGACGCCTTGCGCGCGCTAGAACTCGACGAAGACGTCTTTCTCAACCTCTTGTCCCGACTCATCGGCGAGTCGCGACACCTTCAAAACACCGGCGTCGGCACGGCGCACGTCCCGCGCGAAGATCTGGCGGTAAAACACGTCCTCGAGACCCTGAAGCCGTACCGCGTCGAAAACGGGGGCGTGCTCGAGGTCGAACACGTGACGTACGCCGAAGGACGGGGCAACGTGGTGATTCGGTACCCGGGACGCGGCGCGAACGCGGCGAAGGAGAAACAATTGACGTTCGCGGGGAGTCACATGGACGTCGTGCCGGCGAATCCCGAAGCGTGGAGCGTGGATCCGTTTAAATTGACGATGGATGGGGATAAATTGTACGGTAGAGGGACGACGGATTGCTTGGGACACGTGGCGTTGATGACGACGATTTTCGCGCAGCTCGGGGAGCTGAAGCCAGAGTTGGATACGTCGTTGACGTGCGTGTTCATCGCGAGCGAGGAGGCGAATGGACCGGGGATCGGCGTCGATGGACTCGTCGCGGATGGAAAATTGGATCACTGTAAACCGGGGCCGGTGATTTGGGTGGACTGCGCGGATAGTCAACCGTGCATAGGCACGGCGGGGGCGATTACGTGGGCGCTCAAGGCGAAAGGGCATCGGTTTCATTCTGGATTACCACACAAGGGTATCAACGCGATCGAACTCGGTATGGCTGCCATTGAACGCGTGCAAGAAAAGTTTTACGCGACGTTTCCCGCGTGTGAGCAAGAACGGGACTACAAATTCATCACCTCGAGCACGATGAAGCCGACGCAAATCTCGTGCGCCCCGGGCGGTTTGAATCAGATCCCGCCGGACGCCACGATTTCAGGTGACATTCGTTTGACGCCTTTCTACCCAGTGGATGATGTCAAGGCATGCATCGAAGCCGAAGTAGCGGCGATTAACGCCGATGTTGAATCGCTTCCGACCAAGGGAGACTACAGCAAATTTGTCATTCCGGACGGCAAAGGCGGCACGCTTCGCGGTTCGCTCGAACTTGAATGGGGCGAGCACTTACTTACAGGAATCGCGTGCGACTTATCGAGCCCGGCTCTCAAGACACTTTGCGACGTTATCCAAGAAGTCAAAGGTCAAGCTGAGCCGTACAGTTTGACCGGTTCGCTTCCTCTCGTCGCGGAAATGCAACAGAACGGTTTCGACATCCAACTCATCGGTTTCGGTTTGATGAGTACGTACCACGCGGATGATGAATACTGTAGCTTGAGCGATATGAAGGATGCAGCGAAGATCATCGCTCGCACGATCGCGACATTTGGCTAACGCCCTCGAATTGAATTGTAAAAATCCGTCTATTCTACTAAAATTTCTAAAATTTCGAGCGGACCGCAACGTATTAAGCTTCGATAGGTCTGCATGGTTTGCAGTATCCGCCTTGCAAGAGCAAGGGCGGTCTTTTCGGCAATTCTTCGCGTTGTTCGGGGGTGACAGTCGTCATCAACGTTTCTCTTCCGTCTTCTTCTACCAAGTTGATGTCAACTTCGAGTTTCATCGCGCGGTGCTGCAAGCGGAACATCCCCGTGCCGATGGGCATTGGAATGCCCATGATGATGCACTCGGAGACGCCGTCGATGTAATCCGTGCGCCCGTGCAGCGCTGCGTCGAACAGATGATCCGTAGTTTTCTCGAACGAAGCCAACATGAGTACAGAGTCTTTCATCTTTGCCATGCCGAAACGCGTGATCCCGAGAACCTCGCCCTTGTACGTCATGACGTCGGCGAGCAACATCGAGTGTCGGTTGTCGATTGACATGCCGTGAGCGCCCATCGTGCTGTCAATCTCTTCAATGATGCACGCGCGCGCCGCTTCGATGCCTAGCGTGCGTTCACACTCCATGACATGGTTTGTTCGTGTCTCTGTTCCCTTGATGCCCTCGATACCCATGACGGACTGCAAGTTCACGCCTTCCACGATGAGGTTGTACGTTCCGTCGCCCTTGTCGTTGATGACGGCTCGACCGACGGATGGGATGCCTTGCACGATGACGGCGGGAATGGCCAGTCGCATGTGCTGCAGAGTGAACAACGCGCGTTTTTCTATCAGTGCTTCTTCCGAGGGTAAGACATGCAAGATATTCTCGCCGGCGATGAGCACGTGTTGAGGCTTGAGCTTGAGCTTTGGCGCCCCGAGCACAGCCAGGCGCACGGAGTGAATGGTGACGTCCAACTGAAGTTGATTGATCGCCTCCATATCTAACATAAGCTCGAGATAAAGATCGTGCGGACGAACGACAATATTGATTTCGGAACAGATTTCGCCCAACGTCGTCTTCTCCACTCTACCCTTCACCACGCGCGCCGCCTTGACGTCCCTGTCGCTCATGAGCGACGCGGTGATGATTGGCGTACTGATATTCTTGGACGCGTTGATGATTTCCTTAATTCGAGGAACGCCGAGGGTGATGTTCATCGACGCCACACCGGCGAAATGGAACGTCTTCAGCGTCATTTGTGTGCCTGGCTCGCCGATGGATTGTGCGCCAATGGCGCCAACTGCGGTGCCGGGCTCAATTCGTTTTTCAGTGTATTTTCGCGCGCACGCGTCCAAAAATGCCTTCATCTGTCGATCCGACATGTATACGCCATCCGAAGGCGACTCCACTTCGTTGATGATGAATGTTCTCATGTTTTCGTAGAATAATTGCGAGATACCAGCGCTGTACACGAGTTCGCGCGTCTCGGCGCTTTCGCCTTCTTCGTCGACATTGATAATTCTGTTGTTTCGCTTGAACTGGTCCAGCGCCGCATCTAACGCCGAGCGAGTCGCTGGCGGTTCGCCTCGTGCTGAGTTCAGACCTCGCACATTCATCAAACACCGCTTAAACTCGATCGGTTGGGCGTCTTCACTCTCCATCATAGTCGGTTCCATGCCGTCGTCGCCGTAGCGCAGCTGCACAATGCCACCCATCGAGTTGCGCACAGTGCCGTCGTACTGAAGCGATAGGTCCTCTAGCGCCTTCATGAGACGACGAGACATGTATCCAGTCTCTGCAGTCTTTACGGCAGTATCGACGAGACCTTCACGACCAGCCATGGTATGGAAGAAGAATTCCGTCGGTCGCATGCCAGAAAAGAAAGAGTTGGCGACAAAGCCCTTTGCGGCGGGTGTCTTTTCTCCGCGCCTGAAATGCGGGAGCGATCGCTCGGCGAAACCGTCAGGAGGTCGCGAGCCTCCCACAGCTTGTTGACCAACACACGCGATCATCTGAGAAATGTTGATCGTGCTACCCTTACTGCCGCAAAGAGCCATGATAAGTGGTGCGTTGCGACGCGGCAGCGCCTTTAAACACGCGTTCCCCGCGGCTTCGCGCACCGCAGACAAGACTCCGAGAACTTCAGCCTCCAACGTTTCCTCCGCGTTGCAGCCCGCTTGAAGAGGTAAAGTACCTTTCTCATACGAAGCGATTCGTTCGTCGCAAGTTCTGTAGCCGTCCTCGATACGTCGGCCCTTTTCGGCTGACAACTCCGCGGCCGGTGAGACGTCGTCGATGCCAATGCTAAACCCGCGCGTACCCAGCCATCGAGCGCTCAGCTTGGCGAGTCTATTCATCGCATTTGCGGCGGCTTCGGCGCCGTATTCTATGTTGAGCACGTAGAATAGTCCACTTTTATTTCCACTACCGAGTGTCGCCTTGCCGAGTTGCCCTGAGATTATTTCACTATTCTGAATGCACACGTACCCGTCGTCGGGACACATTGTTTTGTCCTTCTTGTTGTACAGCTTTTCAGCGACTTCAAGATTAACATATATGTGATCGGACGCTTTCGGTCGAATGAGAACGCTGAACACTTGCTTTCCAGTCCACAGCTCAATGGGTTTCAAGATTGCTGGCGTCGGAAGATCCACGGAAAGGAGCGCATCACCCATGTACGCGACGAGCGAGCCAAACTGAGAGCGATCAAAAAACGCATCCTTAATGGTGAGAAGAAACGCTGCAGTTAGAAAGTCCTGCGTCGCTGCGATGAGAATCTCGCCGTTTTTCGGTGTGCACAGGTTGTGTTGCACTCCCATAAGTTGCATCGCTTCGGCGCGCGCTTCTTCCGTTTGAGGGCAATGAATATTCATCTCGTCACCGTCGAAATCGGCGTTGTACGGCGTACACACGCACTCGTTAAAACGTAGAGTTCGGCACTCCATGATACGTGCCTTGTGCGCCATGATTGACATCTTGTGTAAACTCGGCTGACGATTGAACAACAGAATGTCGCCGTCGTGCAAATGTCGCTCAACAATGTCTCCGAATTTCAACTCGCTGGCAATCTTGCGACGATCGCCGTACTTCAAGTACTGCATACCACCAGACGCAAACTTGACAAAGTTCGCTCCAGGATGCTTCGCCATACCATTGCGCACGCGCTCTCTCAGCATCACCATGTTGTGTTTGTTGACGACTTCTGGGTATGTCATTGTCTTCGCTATATGTATTGGTACACCAACCTCGTCGATCCGAAGATTCGGATCTGGTGAGATCACAGTGCGCGCACTGAAGTCTACGCGCTTACCGCTGAGGTTACCGCGGAAGCGCCCTTGCTTACCCTTGAGTCTTTGCACAAAGCCGCGCAGCGGCTTACCAGGGCCCTGGTACTGCAGAGATAAACCGGGAAGCTCGCTGTTGATGTACATGGCGCATTGAATCTGTAAAAAATCCCAATTCTCCATCATATTGTTAACAGCGAGCCCTTTCTCTAAGCCTTGCCGCAAAACATTGTTGACTTCGATGATTTGTATAAGCTTCATCGTGATATCGTCTTCGTTTGACCCTGACACGCCGTCCATCTCCACCGAAGGCCTGATGCAACACGGCGGAACGGGCAGGTGCGTCAAGAGCAAGTGTTCCGGTCGATCTGCGATGTCTAGTAATTCGCAATCGGCCGAAGTGACGCGCTGTAATATGCCCAACACACGAATGGGATTCAAATCGTCTTGCACCTTTGGCAGTGACGCTCGAAGCTGCTCGTTGTACTTCAAAGCTGTTTCAAACTCCTTCATAAACTCCTCCAACAACGCTGGGTTTTTACTATACTTTTCGTGAACGATCTTCAAAGTCTGCCCCGCACGCTTGGTCACGCCGTTGTAATCTCCGCAATGCGGACACGTTCGGCATCGTTTGCACTTTTCCGTCAACTTTTTGTACAGCAGACGCCTCTGCGTAATCTCAAGTCTTGGATTCCGATAGCGCTTCAAAAACATATCTTGATCATCCTCGTTCAGTAAAATCCGCGAGCAATTCTTGCACACGCACTGCAACACGCTGATGATGTTTTTAAAGTATCCGATGTGAAACACCGGCAGCTCCAGCTTGATGTACCCAAAGTGCCCCGCGCAATCCACCATGTTCCCTCGACACGTCGCGCACTCCCCACCGCGCTTATCCGTCGTCCCCATTCTCGGATCTAATATCCCGTTCGGCATCGGCGTTCGCTGCGGCATCTGATACAAATTCCGTTCGAACACGTGAAACACCCCCGCGCGTCCGATTTCGCTCGAGCTCATCAGCGAAAACCGCACCGCGCTAATCTTTCTCGGCGTCGACGCCGGCGCGAACGGCGTCTTCGTGAAATCAATCGCCGCGGTGTCGTGCGATGACCCCGCCATGTCGTCCCGGAACGTCGGCATGGCGTTCGACGCGCGTTTTAGGCGCGACCGCGCGCGTCTGCGCCGGCGGCGGCGATCGCTTTTCGGCGACTCGGACGGCGCGCGCGCGTCGACGACGCGCCGCGAGGACGCGCGCGCGCGGTGATGGCGACGATGGAGGGTTTCGCGTCGATGGGCGCGAGACGCGCGCTTCCTCGCGGCGCGCGCGCGTTTGACGTCGCCGAAAAGCGATCCTACAGCGTGACTGAGGGTTGGCGCCGGGCGCGCGTTTCAACCGCCGAGCGCGACGCGAAGGAGTTCGGCGCGCGAGGACGTCGTGACGTCGCTGTTGAAGGGCTAAGCTATGATGGTGTGCTAACGAACGACGCACGATTGCGCGAAGAGACGGGCGTCGTGGAATTGCTGGTCGACGCCGATAAAGTCGGCGTCGTTGGAGGCGCCGGCTTGCGCGGCGAGCATGGGCTCGAGCACGAGCTGCTGGGGAAATCGTTGAAAGACGTTGAAGTCGATCACCTTGGTTTGCGTGCGCTTTTTGCTCAGCACGGGCTCGAGGAAGAGGTTGAAGGAGTCTCCGGAGAGAATGTAGGCGTGGGAGCCGCGGAGGTCGCACTGCGCTCGGGTGACGACGCAGTAGGAGTCGTCGGCGCCGTCGGCGCCGCGGCGACAACCGCAGCCGTGAGGGCACGCCACGACGCCGCGCTCAAACTCCCACGCGCGATAGCCGAGACGAATGATGGTGAATGGATCGTCAGAATCTGCGGCCGTGTTACCATCGATGAGTTTTGCGATCGACTGAACCGACTTCGCGGCGTCGTAGTCGGGATAGTTGGATGGATCCGGGTCGACAAAGTTGACGTCTACCTCCACGACCGCGACGTTCCGAAACTTTTCCTGCCTGGCGTGTGCGACGATCGCTCCATGCGAGAGCGTGGCGCGGCGGAAATGGTTCTCGGTTGCTTGTATACCGAAGCATCGGTCAATCTTGGCGCCGTCGACAACGCGAACCTTGGTTTCCCAACTCTTCGGCACGCACAAGTTTTCGCATGCGTCTCGGGCACAGAGAAGATAAATCGAATCCGCTAGGCCCGTCATGGCTTTACCGACGACACCGTCGCCTAAAGTCGCGTTATCGGCGCAAAATCGAACCTCCGAAACCATTGCCACCCCGGCGCACGAGGCCGCCTTGGCGGTACCATACGACTCTGGCGTCTCTTGCTGTTTGAAAAAACTCGCCAGTTCGGCGGTTCGAGTCCTTTTGTAGTGCAAAAGCCCGAGATTTACCAATTGACGACTGAAACAACCGTAGTTCTCAAACATGCACTGCTCGCTGGCGTGTCGGCGCTTCTCTTCGGCGAGGAACTCGTCAGCGTGCTCTTCGAATACGGTAGAGCAGTCATCCTCGTGCCCTGACGGGCACACTTTTGCCACTCGAGGGCTGCTTTGCGATAACTCTCTCGCCGCCTTTAGGCTCTGAGTGTTCATCAATTTCGGCATGACGTAATCGTGCACAGATTCTCGCCACGCCAAGTAACTTTCGACCACCTGATGCTCCTTCCACATTCTTAGCAGCCGCGCGTTTGCGGCGTCGTACAGCTTTTGATCCAGCAAGTTGAGCCTGTTGAACCTCACTTTGAACGCCCGACTGTTGACATACTCCAACAAAGGTTTCGGTAAAACGTTTTCCTTATCCTCGACGTCGTACCTCTTAAACCCGAAGCGATCGAGCCTCGCGTATCCGACATCTGGTGGCGTTAAAATTTGTCTTACGGAAACGACGCGGTACAGCATCTGCTTCACAAGCAGACGGGCCAAAAGGTCGTGCTCTGGCGTCACGACGAGATCATACGTGTTCAATACACGCATGATCTCCGCATCCTTGATCGGAGGTGCTTTTGCTTGAAGAGCTTCACGCTCGAGCGCCTTTTTCACCAACTCCTCCGGAGCGAGCATCTTAAACTGTATGTTCCCCACGTGCGCCAGCCGCCCGTAGCGCCCGAACACGAAATTTTCAAAGCTCTCCACCGTCGGCTCCCAGCCTCGACGAGCAACGCCGTATTGCATGTAAGCCTCGATGGCTCGCTTGAGCGGGTCGCGCACGCCTGCGATGAGAAAGAGCGATTTGGATTCGTCTAAACGTCCGTTGTCGCGAGCGCTCATCGTGCCGAGCATCGCGGATAAACCTTCGTAACTCAGGCCGTCGCTCGCACCCAAAACAAAGTTAGGACCCTTAGGGTTCATGCGAACGCTCTTGAGCGTATCCATCGTCCCGGTCGTCGTCCCGCGCAAACCGTGCGCGAAACCGAGCTGGCGCACGGTCGAAGGCCACGTATGACTCGCGTATTCCGCACCCAAGTACACTAAACTCGGACACGAGTTAAAAATCATCGCCTCACGATGCGCTGGCGAGTGCGCCAAGCGCTCTTGCAAGCTCAAGGCTGCCGTCGCCGCTGGGTCCGTGCGCGCCCCCACCGAGGCGTCGTTCGCGTCCCCCAACGAACTCATCATCCAATCCCCTTTATCTCGCTGCGTCAACGTCCGCGGTCGCCACCACCCTCTCTTATCCATCGCTACATTGGCGTACTCTGCCGTTCGC
>Ga0209666_1003700_pt1 | contig 11054 bp, 6 predicted proteins | sample SaaInlV_125m_DNA_FD_184679 | JGI IMG/M metagenome (GOLD analysis project Ga0209666, IMG submission 184679) | Marine microbial communities from expanding oxygen minimum zones in the Saanich Inlet - Saanich Inlet SI037_S3LV_10m_DNA (SPAdes)... | ecosystem: Environmental > Aquatic > Marine >...
CAGGCGACGACGCGCAAATCGAATTGGCGGAGGAGCTGCGCGCGTCCAAAGTCGAATGGGCCCATACCCTGATGAAAAAATCCAACCAGTCTGGTGCCGCCACAACCGCGAGACGTGGTGCGACCATCACGGCGGTTCTACGGGGTCACGAAATGGAATGCGCTCGTGGTGTTGCTCGTGTTCGCGATGCCGTTGACGCTGATGCTGACGCTGATGCCGGAGACGCGACGACAGATGTGGTAGGACAAGATGATGCGTCGTCGCGCCGCATCACAAGAGACTCCCTAATCCCCGATCCTCCCCACCAATCCCGCTCCATAGCGAGGGCCCTAAAATCGTGCGGTGTCGGTGGTGTCCGAGCGCTCGGTGCGAGTACCACGACGCCGTGAACGAAAATCGCGTCGCCGACGCCCTTGCGTTGCGCGGAAGCGACCGACGCGCGCGACGCGCCCTTCTCACTCGTTTCGTCGCCGCAGTGGGCGCGGCTGTCGGAACGACTGGAACGGCGCGTTTCGTTCACGTGTCTATCACATCGTTCGTCTCGTCCCGTCTCGTTCGTCTAGCGTCATGGCTCTCGCGCTCGCGTCTGTCGCGGCGGCGGCTCAGGGTTCGACGTATCCCTTCGAAGCCGCGATTCGGCGGGTGGTCTCGTCCCATGGGCAGCCGTTCTCGCGCGCCCACCTGAGCAGCACGAGGTGGCCGCCGTCCGCCGCCCACGCGCACGTCGTTTCTTCCCACGGGCAGTCCTTGTCGCGCGCCCACTTCAGGATCTCGAGGTGGCCGCCCCTCGCCGCGTATGCGCACGTCCACGCGTTCCACGGGCATCCGTTCTCGCGCGCCCACTTCAGCACCTCGAGGTTGCCGCCCGCCGCCGCGTACGTGCACGTCGCCTTGTCCCACGGGCAGCCGTTCTCGCGCGCCCACTTCAGCACCTCGAGGTGGCCGTGCTGCGCCGCGTACGCGCACGTCCACTCGTTCCACGGGCAGCCGTTCTCGCGCGCCCACTTCAGGATCTCGAGGTGGCCGCCCCTCGCCGCGAACGCGCACGTGTCCGCCTCCCACGGGCAGTCGTTCTCGCGCGCCCACTTCAGCACCTCGAGGTGGCCGCCCTCCGCCGCGTACCTGCACGTCCACGCGTTCCACGGGAAATTCTCCGCGCGGCGCAGCGCCTTCAACGCCTCGAGATCTCCGACCCTCGCAGCCGCAGCGCACAGGAGACGCTCGTCAGACAGTCGACCTCGTCGACGCAGACACTTGAGCGTGCTCAGATATCCGCGTTCGACGGCCGCTTGTTCCTTGAACTCCTTCACCTTGCGCCCGGTCGCGTCCACCGCTGCGCGCATGCCTTTGCTCACGGCGCGAAGCACCGCGAGGTCCGCGGGGTCGGGCAGGTGTTTTTCCACGAGCGAGACGGCGACATCGAAGGGCAAGCCCGGGAAGGCGACGCCCGCCTGCGCGGCGAGATCCCGCTTTCTCTCGCGAGCGCTTGTCTCGACACCGCGCGACGCCTCGGCGACCATCGCGGCTGGTGTTGCGTGCACCTCGCGCGTCGTTGCGCGTGCCCCGCGCGCGTCGTTGTGCGTTCGCGCCCGAGATCTTCCGAGAAACCTTTTCGTTCAGGACGAGGACTCAACACTGCGTAAAACCTTCAACAGACTCAGTTGGAATTCCCAAGCTGTAAGTCTGCCACGCGCGCGCGCGCGTTGCCGGCGCCATGGCCTCGGGGGACCCGCCCTCGGGCCTGGCGCTGCTCGCGGAGAAGGCGGCGCGCGCGTTCGAGGCGGGAGAGTACGCCGAGGCGCGGCGGTGCGTGGGTGACCTGGAGCTCGAGGCGCGTGTCGGGGGAAATATGCACGCTCGAGATGCCGCTCGGGTGGCGCAGAACGTCGCCGTCCTGGACTTCTGCGACACCGAGCGCGAAGGCAGGCTCGACGCGGCTGGGTTTCGAGACACCCTGCGCCGCGCCGAGTCGGCGTTCGAAGCGGCCAGCTCCTCGGACGCCGAACCCGCAGACCCCGAAGCGGACGCGCGGGACTCGCGCATCCTTCGCGCCAACATCGCGTGGGCGACGATGCGAGGCGCCAAAAATTCGGACGCCGCTTCGACGATTGCCGTTTTGGAACGCGTCTTCGACGACACGGTGGCCACGGACGACGGCAGCTCTTCCACCGACACGCTGCACGAGACGCTCCACGTCGCGTCGATGCTTTTGCGCGCGCTCGCGGCGTCGGGGTCGCGCGCGGACGCGGAGAAGGCGCTTCGGATCCTGAGCGTCGCGGAGGCGATGACGACGCGACGCGAAAACGCGGATGACGCGCGTTTGTTTGTGCTGCGCGAACGCGCGCGCGCCTCGATGACGCTCGGGGACTTGGCGACCGCCAGGGAAGCCCTGAGTTTGATTCAAACGATTCAAACGACGAGTCAGGCGCCATCGGACCCTTCGCACCCTTCACACGCCGCATCCTCGGAAGAGCTCGCGTCGCTTCGCGCGCGGCTCGCGTACCTCGAGGGCGACGGCGAAGCGGCGCTTCGGCTTTTTTCAACCATTACGAATGACAAAACGGCGCCGCGCGACGACGCGCGCGCGCTCAACCTGGCCTCCGTGTTGGAACTCTCGGGGTCGTCCGCGACGGCGTCGTTTCTGCTCGACTCGATACGCTCGCGGCGGAGGGATGACGACGACGACGACGACGACGACGTCTCGCGCTTCAAACGCGCCGCCGCGTACCGAGCCGGCGTGTTGCTCCTGCGCGCGCAAAAGCCAGCCGCCGCGGCGCTTCTCGTTCTGGCCGGCGGAGCCGCGGCGGGCGCGCCGGAGACGTTCGTGCGTTTGGCGGAGTGCGCCTGCGGTCACGCGGCGCGCGGAGGGGAAGCCGACGACGACGAGCGCAAAGCCGCCGCCGCGTTCGTCGCCGCGAGCGACGGCGTTCCCCTCAGCTTCTCTGGCGCGCAGACGTACCTGGACTCGGCGCTCGCGGAGTTGTGTCGCGACGATGACGACGAAGCGCGTTCGCGGAAGCGTCTTCGTAAGCCGCGTCTGCGCGCGCACGCGCACGCGCAGCGCGCCTACGCGTGTCTGGCTCTGGGGAAGAGACTGGATGCGCTCTCCTCCGCGAACGAAGTGCTCGCCATCGTCGACGCCGCCGAGAAGAACGCGAAGCATCGCGCTTCCGGCCTCGGAGACGCCGGGAAAACGCGCGAGGAGGACGGGTTCGAAAGCGACGAGCTCGAGGCGTACGCGACTCTCGCCAAGGCGTACGCCGCGAAGGCGTTGACGTCGCTGGGGAGACACGAAGAGGCGGCGACTTTTTCCACCGGTTGAAAACGTATTATCATATAGGAGTAGTCTACCGAAGGCTCTCGTTCAATCGCGTCACACGTCGAAGTGCCTGTCGTACACCGCGGTGAACTGGAACTCCGCGGCGACGGTCCTCCCCGCGAACCACCGGCCGTGCAGCGCGTCTTTCGCCTTTTTGGCGCCGGCGACGTCGGAAAACTTGAGGTACACGAACCCCTCGGACTCGCGGTCCACGAACGCGTGCTTCACCTCGCCGAACTGCGCGCACTCCTCCTGGACGTCCTCGGCGATGTCCAGCCACCACTCGTCCTCGGTCTCCTCCTCCGCGCGGAACATGTTCTTCAGCAAAACGCACTCCGTGGGGATGGGCGAAGCCGGACCGAGCACGCCCTGCTGCGCCTCGGCGGCGCGGCGCTGCAACTCCGCCGCCGCCTCGGCGGCGGCGACGCGCGCCGCAGCCATCTGGTCCGCCGACGCGGGCAAGCCAGTTTTCGGGTCGATGCCGAGCGGCGCCGCGGTCGCGGGATCCTGCCCCGCGAGTTTCGCCATGAGCGCCGCGCGGCTCCGCGAGTCCATCTTGACGCCGAGCGCGGAGTCACTCATCAGGTCCGGACCCGATCGCGCATCCGCCGCGTCGCGAACATCCGGCGCCGCCATGGAAACCTCCATGGCCCGCCCGACGAGCTCCAGGCCGTTGAGCTGCGCCAACGCCAGCACGGCGTGCTGCGCGTTCCCGTACCGCACGGTCGCGGAGACGCTTTCGACGTCCGCGGAGCGCCTCGGGGCCACGGAGACGCGCTCGAGCGGCCCGAAGGGCTCGAAGACCGCGCGGAGGTCCTCCTCGCCGACGTCGCAGTGCACGTTGTCCACGTTGAGCTCGCACGACCGCGGCGGCGGAGGAGGCAACGGCGCGCCGCCGGCCAGAGGCGGAGGCAGAGGGATGTGGGTCCGCGTGGGGTCCGTGTGAGGCGCAACACCAGTCGCGGCACCAGCCGCGGCACCGGTGTCGGCGTTCGTCGTGTTCGTGTGCCCCATCGGTTGTGTGCCGCCGTCGCCGGCGACGACGCCGCCGTCGGCGCCCTTCGCCTTGGCCTCCTCCTCGGCTTTTTTCTTCTGCGCCTTTTCGATTTTCCACGCGGCGTTCTTCTCGGCTTCGCTCGCCTTGACCATGACCACCTGATTCCTCAGGATCTGGCCCGTGCACGCCAGCGCGGGCTCCACGGAGCTCTCCTCCGCGAACTCGACGTACGCCATGCCCTTGCTCGTGGGCGTGTTCCGGTCGTAGATGATGCGCACGTCGTTCACCGTTCCAACCGCGGAAAAGAATTGGAAGATGTCGCGCTCGTCAGCCTTCGTGGACAAGTTGTAGGCGAACACCGTGCGCGCGTCCCGCTCGAGCGTCTCCAGCTCGCGACGCTTGCGTTCCATCTCGCGCTCCTCCCGTCGGCGCTCACGCATCGCCTCGCGCTCGGCGCGCTCGGCGCTGGTCTCGCGGCGGTCACGCCGCGGCGACCGCGACCGCGATCGAGACGATCGGCGGTCGCGCCGGTCCCTCCGTCTGCCCCCCCGGCGTCCGTCCCCGCGGTCCCTGGACCGCGACCGGTCGCGGTCCCGTCGGTCGCGGCGGTCGCGCGAGCCGTCCCTCCGGTCGCGGCGGGGAGGTGATCGCTCGTCCCGGTCGCGTTTCAACCCGCGGTCGTCCGCGGGAAGCGGGTCGACGCGTCCGTCCGACGACATTTCCAGACGATGCTTCGAGCTTCGACAGATCACCGACTACCGCGGCTCGACGCAGCCGCTCCCCGGCCTGTCTCTCTCGGGATGTGCGTGAGACCCGACCAACCGCGCCGATCGTGCTTCCGCGGTCGTGCGTGCCGCGATGACGCCTCGCGCGACGGATTGTGGGACGACGCTCCGTGTGAGGCGGACAGACGCGAAGAATTCGCCGTTTCGCCCGCCGCCGCTTCTCGCGGTGAAGGCGGTAAACTGACGTGAACAGAGAGACGACGAAGCCCGTCATTTCCGGGAGCGCGATGTCCACGCCCGCGGACGCTCTGAACCCCGCGGCCGGCGAGTCGCACGCGGACCACGCGCACTTGGACGGTAAGTGCACGTCCTGGGTGGACGAGGCGTTGGACGCCGCCGGTCCGGAGTACGCGGACGCGCCTCGTCCGGGATCGTGCTGCGAGAAGGATGCGAAAGCCTCGGCCGAGGCGCGACGCATACGCCGCATCGTGAGCGCGGCGGACCCCGTGCGCAAAGCCACCGCGCTGCGCACGTCGAGCGACCCCAGGAACGCGTTCCCGGGCGGGTTCGACGACGAAGCGATCGACGAGGAGAGCGACGATCTGCTCACGGAGTCCGACGAAGAAGCCGACGACATCGAGCGCTCGCGCTTCCTCTCCACGAAGGACCCGGCGTTGCTCGAGATCCAAGCCAAACGCATCGCGGAGTTGAAGCTCGCCGCCGAAAAGGCGAGGGCCGAGCGCGCCAACACCGCCGCGAACGCGTCCTACGTCGCCGTCGACGAGGCGGACATCCCCAAGCACCTGCGCGACGGGCCGACGCGCGTGGTGCTCCACTTCCCGTCGGAGGGATCCGACGCCAGCGCGCGCGTCGACGAAGTGTTTGACGCGCTGGCTCCGGCGTTTCCCAAAACCCGCTTCGCGCGCGTGCGGTGTCCCTCGGGGACATCCCCCACCATCTCGGCGGTGACCGGCGGCGCGACCGCCTACCCCCCCGCGATCCTGTGCTTCCGGAAACAAAAGCTTTCCGTCTGGACCCTGGGGTACGAGGCGTTCGGTGGCGTCGAGCGCTTCGACGAGGAGCGCATAGTGCGATGGCTCGCCGCGAAGGCTGAGGTTCTGCCGGGGCATCCCGACGCGCCTGTTAAGTGTCGCGCGTCCACGGGCGCCGCGCTGGGCGTCTCCGGGACCAGGGGCGGATACGACGACGCGAGCGACGAGGAGGAGGGTTTGCGGCGGCGGCGAGACGACTCGGACGACTCGGACGAAGACGGCGGCGACGGAGACGGCGAGGAGTGGAGCTACAACGGGATCGGCGCGCCGTGCGCGCAGTGCGGTCGACGGTTTCCGCACAAACACTTCCGCGCGTTGCGCCGGGGGGGGGCACACGCCTCTGGAGGGTTCGGGAACGACCAGGAGAGCGACGACGAGGACGAACGATAGCGGTAACGATGATCGTTTCATCTATATAGAGATACCTATAGCTCTAACACTATCGAGTTATCATCACATGGCGAGTTCCGGGTGCTCCGTCGCGCGCGCGAAGACGAAACTCATCGCCGCCAGCGCGTACACCGGCCCGGAAACCGCTAAAGATGCGGTCCACACCGAAGACCCTGGTAGCGAAAAGAGAATCGGCGCGAGCGGCGCTAAGACGAAAACGAACCACGCCAGAATTTCCACTCTCAATGCCGCCAAGAAAATAGTGACGCGATGTGGAGTTCCGGAACCACTCGAGGTGGCGCGCGTTCTCGCTTTTTCCTCGGCGCTCGCGCCGCTTTTGCGCGCGCCGATTGCGGCGTAGCGCGCAAAGGCGCGCAAGCGCAACGATTCCGGAAACCGCAACTCGTTCAGTATGCCCTTCGTGTACCCCAGCGAGTGCAACACGCCGAGCATGTTCGTGCCCCCCTCGTCGTGCAGGCTGACCAGGAACTTGCCTATGTCCGACAGCTTCACGCCCGGAGGCAACGCGCCTCGCGCGGCGGCTTTGAAGTCCGCCGCGTTTAGGTCCGGCGACCCGAACACGAACCAGGGCGAGAGGATCAACGGGAAAAAACGGTACAGTTCCTTCCCCGCGAACCGTATGCTGTGTTTTCGCGTCCCGCGCGCGTCGCGACGCACGCACGCGTTGACGAGCGCGCAAAACTCGGTCCGCGTCGCGTCGGACAGGTCGTGGTACAGACCGTGGTCCAGGAGCACGATCTGCGGTTCCTTTTCTTTCGAGCCAACGCCCGAACCCGGACCCGGACGTTCGCGGACGTACACGTTCCCCGCGTGCGGGTCGCCGTGCACGTGGCCGTGCACGAAGACCATCTCCGAGAACACGCTGGCGAGCGCCGCGCCGACTCGTTTCGGGTCGAACCCCGCGTGTTTCAAAGCCGCCACGTCGTTGCAGCGAGTCATGTTGTCCACAAACGCGGTGGTCAGGACGCGTTTTGACGTGAACTCGCGCACGACTTCGGGGACGTGCGCGTCCGGACGCCCCCTGAGCTCGAAGGCGCATCGCTCGGCGTTGTCCGCCTCGCCCGTGAAGTCGAGCTCGGCGGTGAGCGACACCTGGAAGTCGCGGACGAGCCACGACAGGTCGAACCCGCCGGGCTTGATCTGCTGGCCGAACATCGAGAAGACGGCGAAGTCCGAGGTCAGGTGGTGCTTCAGCCACGGGTACTGCAGCTTCACCGCCACCGTCCGGCCGTCCTTCGTGACCGCTCGGTGCACCTGCGCGAGCGACGCCGCCGCGATCGGGGTCTCGTCGATCTCCGCGAACGCCTCCTTGGCGCTCATGCCGAACTCCTCCGCGAAACACGCGTCCATGTCTTCGAACGGGCGGAACGGGGCTTTGTCGGTGAGCACCGCGAGAGCCTCGATGTACGCCTTCGGGATGCCCGCGTCGCCCGCTCCACCCTGCAACGAAGCGACGAACTGCGCCGCCTTGTTGTAGATGCCGCCGTTCTGTTTCGCCAACTCGAGGCATTCCTGCGCGGTGGACACGTGAAGCGCCTCCATCGCGGCGACGCGCTCGGGAGACCCTTCGGGCCCGACCTCGTCGAGCGCGAGGTAGGCTTTCTTGGCCTTCTCGAAGAGCGCCATCGCGGCCATCGCGCGGCCCATGCCGAGACCCATGTCCGGACCGGACGGGGGCTTCGGGGGGACGGGGGCCGTTCGCGTCGGCGACGCGGGGGACGCCATCGCGATCGAGCACGCGCCGCAGAGGGGGACCCTCCGACACGGGGCAGGCGCTGTGCCCTGAACCAATGAAGAAGACTCGCGAAGAAACGCGGAGAAGTATGACGGGCAGAACCTGAACGAAAAGGTTTTTGGTCGAGTCGTAACGCGCCCCCAGTCACTGACTCGAGGCGCGACCCCGGCGACGCCCCGAGCCGATCCGCCCGATGGCGATGACCTCGTTCGCCGTCGCGGCGACGCGGCGCGCGCCGCTCCGCGGGTGCCTCGCGGCTGCCAGATCGGCGGTCGGCGGAGGATCCTCCGCGACGTTCTCCCGTGGCATCCCGATCTCGTCGCATCGGTCCCATCCCCGCGTCGCCCCCTCGACGCGTCGGTTCGCGGTCGCCGCAGACGGCGCGTCTCCCACCTCCGCCGGCGGCCAGAGGAAGCACAGGGTGGTGTTCCTCGGGACCCCCGACGTCGCGGCGTCTGCTCTGGACGCGCTGCTTGACGCCGCGGACGAGCCCGACTGCGCGTGGGAAGTGCACGCGGTGGTGAGCCAGCCCGGTCGCCCGCGCGGCCGCGGCCGTAGCAAGTCCGGCCCTCCCCCCCCATCCCCGGTGGCGGAGTGCGCGCTGCGGCGCGGCGTCCCCGAGGACCGCGTGCTTTGCCCCGTGAAGGCGAACGAGCCGGAGTTCCTGGAGGCGTTTGCGCGAATGGAACCGGACCTCGCCGTGACGGCGGCGTACGGCAACTTTCTCCCGTCAAAGTTCCTCGCCATCCCGCGGCTGGGCACGCTCAACATCCACCCCAGCCTGCTGCCCCAGTTCCGAGGCGCCGCGCCCGTGCAGCGCGCGCTCGAGCGCGGCGTGCCGGTCACGGGCGTCACCGTCGCGTACACCGTGCTCGAGATGGACGCCGGGCCGGTGGTGCGCCGCGTCGAGCGGCCGCTGGACGGCTCCGAGAAGCACGTCGACTTGTTGCGCGAACTCTTCGCGACTGGCGCCGAGGCGCTGCTGGAGGCTCTGCCGTCGGTGTGGACCGGCGAGGCGGCGACGCTGGCGACGCCGCAGGCGGAGTTCGGCGAGCCCACGCACGCGCCCAAGGTGTCACCGGAGGAGGGCGTGCTGGACTTCAGAAACGAAACCGCGACGACGCTGCGGGACAAGGTGCGCGGGTTCGACGGGTGGCCGGGAACCAAGGGGGCTTTTTTGGTGAAAAAAGAAGACGCCGCGGAGGATGCGTGGCAGGAGGTGACGCTGAAGATCATCACCGCCAACGTGTTCGAGGACGCGTCGGAGACGGCCGCGGCGGGCGGTGACTACTCCGGAGCCGTGACGCTCACGAAAAAGACCATGCGCGTGCCGTGCGCGGGCGGGACGTGGCTGGAGGTGACCGAAGTGCAGCCGCCGGGGAAGAAAGCGATGGACGCCGCGTCCTACGCAAACGGACTCAAGGGGAGCGTGCTCAAGGTGCTCCACTGATTTTAATACTCCTACGTATAATACCTTCGAAGGTAGACTACTCGCTATACGACAGTACAAATTGTACTCCACGCGGCTGCTTTAACGAACGACCGGAACGTCTATCGTGATGTCTATGACAGAGCTACGAGAAAGGAGTTCACTAAGTAGCCAACAGCTTCTCGACTACTCGTCTCCCCTCGCCACCGCGCACCTCTCCCTGTGCCGCTTGAGGTCCACCTTGTACCCGAACCGCTTGCCGCACCCGGGCTCGCCGTCGTCGCCGCACGCGAATCGCTTCTCGCCCGTGTGCACGCGCGCGTGCGCCACGAGCGTGTACTCGTCCTTGAACCTTTTGCCGCACCCCGGCACTTCGCACGCGAAGGGGCGGTTTTCCGAGTGGCTCCGCTCGTGGCTCCTCAAAGCCCACGCCGTGGGGAAGTGCCGGCCGCACCCCGGGTGCGAGCACGAGTGCCGCTTCTCGTGCAGCAGCCTGTGCCGGGCCAGAGACGCGCGGTTCGCGAACGCGCGCGCGCACCCGGGGAAGGGACACCGGTGCGGCGCCGTTCCCGCGTGCTCGTGCATGTGGTCGCGGAGCTTGTGCGGCATGTCGAACACGCGATCGCACGCGACGCACGTGTGCCGCGCCGCCGACGCGAGGTCCGCGGAGGGCGGAAAGTCGTTTGGAAGGCGGAAAGGCCCGGAGACGCCCGCCGGTCGGGATCCCGATCCCGATCCCGATCCCGATCCCGATCCCGGTCCGTCCACACGCTCGGGATCCGTCGACACGTCGGCGTCCACGGTTCGCGGACCGGCCGCGGCCGCCGCCGCGCGCGCCGTCTCGGCGGCGCGCGACGCGAGACGCCTCTTCCGGCGTTCGGCGCGGCCCTGCTTGTGCGCCCTGCGCCGCCTGGAGATGAGGTACTTCACCTGCGCGAGCACCGTCTCCACGTCGCCCACGCTCAGGTCCAGCCAGGGCTTCGCGCACAGCGCCGCGGCGGCGCGCAGCTCGTCGTCCATCAAAACCGGCCGAGCGGGATCGTTCAGGGAGGGGCCCTGAAGCGAACCCGAAACCCGCGGAGCTTCGCGCGGAGCGCCCTCGCGAAGACGCACAGACGCGTCGTCGCGCGCCGCGCGACGGGTCTCCGTGAAACCCGAACCCGCCGCCGAGGGGATCCGCCACGGGTCCTCGAAGGCGCCCGCCCGCGCATCAGAGCCGTGCGTCACAGCCGCGTGCGTCAGAGCCGCGTGCGACGAAGGAGGGACGGGCGGGCGCGACACGAACGGCGCCGTGGTCGGGAAGACAATCTGCGTCTCGTCGAAGCCGTACGCCGCGAGAGCGCCGGCGGCGCCGGAGGCGGCGCCGGCGGCGGTCGCCGCGCGCGG
>Ga0209666_1003702_pt1 | contig 11053 bp, 8 predicted proteins | sample SaaInlV_125m_DNA_FD_184679 | JGI IMG/M metagenome (GOLD analysis project Ga0209666, IMG submission 184679) | Marine microbial communities from expanding oxygen minimum zones in the Saanich Inlet - Saanich Inlet SI037_S3LV_10m_DNA (SPAdes)... | ecosystem: Environmental > Aquatic > Marine >...
ACCACCTTACCAGACTCTCCCATAAAATATAATTCCATTAAAGAGTTTTGATTTACTTCATATTCTGCCAAAACCTGTCTGCAAGAACCACAGGGGGCCACCGGTTTGGTAATTTTACTATTCATTGATTTTGCAGAAATAGCCATCGATTGGATAGTGGCCTCTGGATGCTGAGATCCAGCATAAAATATGGCAACTCTTTCAGCGCAAAGTCCAGAGGGATATGCTGCATTTTCTTGGTTATTACCCGTGATAATTTCCCCTGATTTTAATTGTAAAGCTGCGCCTACTTTAAAAGAAGAATAAGGCGCATAAGCTTTATCTCGAGATTCATGCGCCTTATTCATTAATTTTTGAATCGAAAATGGAAGGTCTGCGACCGTTTCAAATACTTCTAAATTTATTTCGATTTTGATATTTTTCACAGATTTCTAGTATTCGTCATACTCATCTCCAAAGTTAAAGGTGAGTCCAAAACGAAGGGTCCCCTCTAATGGGCTAACTACAGTTGAAGTAGAGATTAAATATGAAATATCAATATTGATGGTAGTGTACTTAAACCCGGCACCAAGCGAAAAATATTTTCTGGCCCCTTTGGTTTCATGTTCGTTAAAATACCCTGCTCTAAGAGCAAAAACATCTCTATACCAATATTCGGCTCCTAATGCCCAAGTAAACTCATTGAGCTCTTCGCTAAATCCATTTGGCGCATCGGCAAATGATTGAAATACTCCCTTAAAAAAGTCAACATTTGGATCCTCTCCTTTATAGATAACACCATTGGTATCACTTATGAGCGTATCTACGTTTGAATCGTAAATACCATCTCCATCTACATCTTCAAAAGTTCTTTCGGTTCCATAAATTGGGGGCGTTGGTACTAATAATTTATTAAATTGTGCAGTAACACCAACGGTGTTGTATTGATCTAGTATAAAATCAAATCCTGCTCCAAATGCAAGGTTAGTGGGCAAAAAACTTTCTTGACCCGTTTCATCATATTTTAATTTAGGCCCTAAATTTGAAATATTGATCCCTGCTCTCCAACGTCCATCAAAACTACTCATTGGTATTTCTTCACTTTGATAATACGATGAGATGTCTACTGCAAAAGAGCTCGCAGCATTGGCGTCTTCAATGGCAGTTTGTAATTTTAAATCGGATCGTATGTATCTACCTGTAACAGCTAATGCAATACGTTCGCTAACTCTCAATGAATAAGTAAGGTCAAACAACATTTCATTAGGCTTTACTATAAGTGGTTCTTGATCTACGGTTTCTCTTAATTCAATCTCTCCACTACTAAAATATCTAAAACTTGCTCCAAGAGCACTTTGTTCATTTATTCTATTGTAGTAGGTTATATTCCCTAAAAATACATCATTTACAAGCTTACCAAGATAGGGAGTATAGGTAACACCTATACCTTGTTTGGATAAGGCGAAAGCAGCCTTAGAAGGATTCCATTGTTGCGAAAATGCATCAGCGGAAGTTGCAACTCCTATATCGGCTAAACCGGCAGCTCTTGGATCTGCTCCAATTAATACAAATGGAACTCCTGTAGTGATCACCCTTGAATCGTTTGAGTTAGGAGTGATTGTTGTCACTATATTTTGTGCAAGTGTACGTTGAGCAAAAAAAACTAATAAGGTAAGAAATAATACTTTTTTCATTTGGTTAAAAATTTTGTGCAAATATAAATTTAATTTTATAGAATAACGAGTTTTTCATATTTTTCGGCTCGTTTGCTTGTTAGTGTTGAATTTACGGTAAGTTTATATACATAGACTCCTTTACCTACAGATTCTCCAAAATCGTCTTTTCCATCCCAGACGATATCTCTCGACAAAAACCCATCGGTACTAATAATTTGATTTTTTGTCCAAACTACTTTACCCGTAACGGTAAATACCTGAACCTGAACCTCTAAGGGCTCAAAAGGCCTATTATGATTGAACCAAAACTCGGTATAGTCGACAAATGGATTTGGATAATTTAAAACGTTGGTGATTTTTAGATCATCATTGCCCGTTACCACAAATTGAATCTCTGAAGTAGAAGAATTATTGTATACGTCCCAAGCTTTAAACGTTACGGTGTGCAATCCTTCCTCCAAGTCTCTTAGGGTAAAAGAGGCCGTTCCGTTTGAATAATCGTCGACATCTGCTTGGTAATAATCGTTGATAATAAAAGGGTTGGACTCATCACCATCAAGAATTGCAATCATATCATGACCTATTCCACTGGCTGTATTAATCCCGTTTTCATCGGAGAGTTTTGCTATTAAAATTGGCGTGTTATTGGTAACTCCCCCAGAGACAAAACTTTCGTCGTTCATGAAAAGATTGATCAATGGGCCTTGATTGTCTTCAGGTGCATCTTCATTTATTCCTCCAACTCTTATGTTTGAACTGTAACCCGTTTGATCGTTTAATGAATTATTTTGTTGAGAATAAAAACTAACACGACCTGAACCTACTGGTATTTGAGTGTCTCTTGGCATGATAAAATCAATTTCAAAAAAACCTTCCGAAACAGTTGCTTTGCCGTTAAACAAGACGCCGCCCAGAGTGGTAAAGTCCATTATTAACAATTCGTTATTAGATCCAGTAACACCATCGTTGCCTAGAGTACTTCTCTCTAAATCTTTATCAAATAACTTAACCTCTATTATTCCATTATAATCCGCTAAAATATTTCCGTTACTATCTTGAATTTCTCCGCCTAATTTGACCTTATCCAAGGCTTTTAAAACTTCTGAAAATTCTTCAAGTAAAACTCCATTAACACTTCTCAATTCAATTTTTGGTTTAGGGAAAGCTAAATGCATGGATGGATCACCAATATAAAATATTACATTTCTGTTAATGTTAGGGGTACTGTTTTTAGCTATTCGAACTGCTTCTGCTGGAGTTGCTGGAACATCTACACCAAAACCGAATAATTCTGGTGCTAACAGGTCATTAAATACATTGGCTGTTCCAGTACTTATAGATCTGGTGGTGGTCACCAAAGCGATGGCACCCCCATCTTCATTCCAATAAAAGAGTTCTCCTGCAGTGATACGTTGTGGATTATCAAATTTAGTGAATTCGCAGGTAACCGTAATCATACAGGGAAATTTATTGTTATTTCTTAAATTTTGTGCTGTTTCTTTTGTGAAAATAAATTCAGATGCCAAACCATCTTCGCCTCCATGACCTAGATAATCTATAATTAAGGCTCCTGTTTCAATCGCGTTTTGAAATTCATTATTGACATCTGGATAGCGATCTCCTCCAGCGGAAGCAATTTGTTGAAAAGAATCTGAATGAAGTTTTTTTACATTAATGGTGGGTTTTCTTGCAGAAATCTCATCCCCTAGTGCATCTAAGTTTTTTTGTAAAGAGTTAAACTCCCAATCTTCGTCAACATCATCTGAAACCAACACAAAATCGTTGCGCCAATTTCCAAAGGCTTCTTTCGAATCGTAAGCTATAATTTTATCAACCATGGAATTTGCCAATACCAAGTCGTCAGCTAAAATTCTTCCTACAGCAATATCTAATTTTTCATTTGACAACATTAGTCCTTCCTCTGGATCCATATTCCCAAAAAAATCATCCGACATGAATGAAGAAAAAGTACTGTTACTAAAAAGTCTATGGTAGGTTGGCACCATATTATTATTGTTGGATATTCGATCCTTATAATCGTAGGAGGTGTCTCCGAATAAACATAAATATTTTATCCGTTTCGCTTCAGTTGATGCGTTGTCATAAATATATTTTATAAAATTTCTGATAGCTGCAATATCTTGCTTACCGGAACTAAATTCTTCATAGATTTGATTGGTAGCAACTACTTTTATATGGATGCCATCCACTCGGAACCTGTGATCAGCTAGTCTTGATGCAGCCTGAAACAGTGATGGTGGTGTGACAATTAAATAATCTATATCTTTAAAGTTTCCCGACTCGTCCTCAAAAACAGTTCCTTTTAAGTTTTGATTTGGAACATAGGATTGATTAATTTTTATAGGATCGTAATAGTTAGTTGGATTTACAGCAACATACGCTCTTGGTTCACCGAGATTTGCCTTGAAGGAAAACGAAGCGTTAGCAGTATTCGTTTTTGAAGTGATCAAGCTTGGTTTTGTGATATCCCAAATCTGAGAAAATTGGGATGCATTACTAATTTGATATTCTCCAATTCCCGATTCCAAGCCTGCCCGATTCCACTTAAAACTCATCTGCTTGTTATTGCCTTCTAAAAAAACCAGCGCATCCACGCTTATATAGTCTAAATATCCAATACTAGAGGGATTTCCTCCGTTATTGTAAATCAAATTAAAAACTATGTTTTCATTACCCGACGGAATATCTCCAGTAAATTCTTTTGAGTCTAATAATTGTGGATCATTAATTGGACTAAATATTAATGGATTTAGACTTGTTCCGTTGATTGAGACTGCCATGGACGTGGTAATCTCGGAAGCAGATGCTACCTTTACTTTAACATTCATTAATTCTCCAGGAACAATATTCGGAAAATCTAATGTAAATGATTGCTCGCTTTCAATGTCAAAGCGATTGCTCAGCCATCTGCGTCCTACTTTAGCAGGGTTAAACTCATCGCTTTCAAAAAATTTATAGCTATTATAGCGGTCAATAATGGTTGTTGCCTCGCCCGAGGGTTCTGCCATTTGTTGTATTCTGTTACCAAAATCAACACCGGAAGTTACGTAATAAAAAGATTGATCACTATAAGGATTAATATTGGTATCAAAATGTTCGCCTTGATATCCTTTTGTGCCAACTCCGTAAAATAAAATGAAGTCATTACTGTCGAAACTCCCGTCCTCTTCTCCTACTATTTGTATAGAATTTTCTATTAAATCAAGCTCATTATTATCTATATTTTTAAATGGAAGAGCCTTACCACCATTCCCAAATATTTTTATAGTACGAGGATCGACATTGTCAGTATTCATTCCAATACTGTTTAAAAAACTTTTATTTATTCTGTAGACTCCAGTTTGATCAACTTTAAATTTATACCAATCACCTGAAGCCAAAACCGAATTGGTAAGAGGAATAACTTTTTGTGGTTTATTTGAGTTATCGTAACTATACGACACCTTAAAAGAAATGATTTTTTTATAAACTCCATTAACTTTTATGATTGGATTTATTGAAACAGATGAATACAATTTGTCTCTGGCTTTACCGCTTTTTAATACTGAAGTATGTTTATCTAATAAAGGCTCTTTTTGAGCGATTTTTAATTCGTGACTAGAGAGATTATCGTATCGAATATTTGATATTTCTAATGATTTTTCATCAACATAGTTAGTGTCCTCCCATTGAATATAGTAGCTCATGTCCTGATCGATCAGAACATCAATTAATCCTGGAGAATATTTTTTTATAATATTTTGAGTGCTTGTTTCGCTATTTTGTTGATCAATATCATTCCAATAAATTTCAAATTGTTTGCTTTGACCAATCGAAATAAAAGGAATTAGCAACAAAATATATAGAAATATGTATTTTTTCATCATTATTAGTAACGCTACAAATATAAAGTTAGTATAGTAAAAAATTAATCATACAATCACATAAAAAAACGGTATTGTAACAATAATCAAAAAAAATATTCGTTTCAAGTTTGCTAGTACAGTCAATAATTCTAAGTATTGTTATAATATTTAAAATATTATTGAATTATTATCGTTAATTGTTATATTGCAAACCCAATCTTTTCATAACTGAAAACTATGAACTTTAAAAACAAATTAGCTCTTAAGCTATTCATTTTATTATTTACAACCACCTTATTAGTTAGTTGTAACAAATCAAGAAACTACAAGGATAGCTCAAGAGCTACCGGTTGGAAAATGAATGCTAAAGAAGGAGGCTTCCAATACAATGCAGAAGCAAAAGAACAAGAAACTGGTCCAGGTCTTGTATTTATCGAAGGTGGTACTTTTACAATGGGTAGGGTACAAGATGATCCAATGCATGATTGGAACAATACTCCAAACCAACAACATGTGACATCTTTTTACATGGATGAGACCGAAGTAACTAATTTAATGTATTCTGAATATTTAGATTGGTTAAAAAAAATGTTCCCTCCTACAGAAAAAAATTATAGAAATATTTACAATGGGGCTGTTCCTGACACCTTAGTTTGGAGAAATAGATTGGGCTATAATGAAGTAATGACTAATAATTATCTCAGGCATCCTGCTTTTGCAGATTATCCTGTGGTTGGTGTGAGCTGGATTCAAGCTGTTGAGTTTAGCAATTGGAGAACTGACCGTGTTAACGAATTGATCCTTGAAGAAGAAGGTTTTATTGTTAGGGATGCAAAATACGATGTAGAAGCTGGTGAGTCTTTCAGTACTCAAACGTATTTAAACTCTCCTACCTCAACCTACGGGGGTAACGACTCTATAACGCGTCAAGCAAGATCCACCCAGGCAAGAATTAAAAGAAATAGAGATAGTACAGACATCTATGTTCAAAGAAAAGACGGTATATTACTACCTGGCTACCGATTACCAACGGAAGCAGAGTGGGAATATGCGGCGGTTGGACTTGTCGGCCTCAGAAATTATAATGTTTATCGAGGAAGAAAAAAATACCCTTGGGAAGGTCAATATACGCGATCTGGATCAAGAAAATCAAAAGGAGACCAGTTAGCAAATTTCAAACAAGGTGATGGTGATTATGGAGGAATTGCTGGTTGGAGTGATGACGGTGCAGACATCACAGCCGAGGTAAAATCATACGAACCCAATGGTTACGGATTGTACGATATGGCTGGAAATGTTGCAGAATGGGTGGCAGACGTTTATCGCCCAATTGTAGATGATGAATTTAGTGATTTTAATTATTTCCGAGGAAATCAATACACCAAGAACTTGATTGGAGAAGATGGTAAGGTTAAAATTGTAACTGCAGATTCTATTGTATATGACACTTTAAACAATGGTAAAATTGTCGCTGTGAATTTGCCAGGCGAAATTTATCAAATTCCAGTTGATGATAATGAAACTTATTTAAGAACAAATTTCTCATCCAGTGACAACCGAGATTTTCGTGATGGTGACAAAAAATCAACTAGATATTTTCAATCATTTAATGATGACGAAGATGAGAATGAAGAAATGTATGATGCTCCAGAACATAAGGTAGAATATGACGATAACGGCAACTTAATAAACCGTCAATACGATAAATCATCAACAAGAACATCTCTTATTAATAATGAAGCTCGTGTTTATAAAGGTGGATCTTGGAGAGACAGAGATTACTGGCTAGATCCAGCACAGAGAAGGTATTTACCACAAGATATGGCTACTGATTATATAGGTTTTAGAAATGCCATGTCAAGACTTGGGTCAAAATCTAAAGAAGGAAAAAGACCAAGACATTAAATAATAAAAAACTAAAAAAAACCTCTTCAATAACTGAAGAGGTTTTTTTGTACCTTTATTTATATGAAAATTAAAGAAATCCACCAGCATTTTTTAAATTCATCCGGAATAAGTACCGATACAAGGAATATTAAAAGCAATTCTCTTTTTTTTGCTCTAAAAGGAGATCATTTTAATGGAAATGAATTTGCTCATTTAGCAATAGGTAAAGGCGCTTGTAAAGTGATTATAGATGAAAAAAAATTCATGAATGATCACTCTATTCTAGTTCCTAATGTTTTAAAAACCCTCCAAGAATTAGCCAGTTTTCATAGAACTTATCTGAACATACCTATTATAGCGCTTACAGGGAGTAATGGAAAAACAACTACCAAAGAACTTGTAAATGTAGTTTTATCAAAAAAATTTAAAACGGTTGCCACTAGTGGAAATTTCAATAATCATATTGGAGTACCGCTTACATTACTAAATATGGATAAAAGTACCGAATTAGGTATTGTGGAAATGGGAGCAAATCATCCTGGAGAGATCGAATTATTGTGTACAATAACAAAACCTGATTATGGGTATATTACAAATTTTGGAAAAGCCCATATAGAGGGCTTTGGAAGTTTAGAAGGTGTGATTAAATCAAAATCAGAGTTGTACCAATATCTTAGAGCAACCAACAAAACGGTATTTGTAAATGACAACGATAAAAATCAGAAAAAAAAATCTGAACACATTAAAAAATTTACATTTGGAAATGAATCGCAAAATTGTGCTCCTCAACTTATTGATTCTTCGAACGAATTACTATTATCATTTGAAGGCTTGACAATTCAAAGTCATTTAATAGGTCATTATAATTTTAATAATATAGCTGCTGCAATAACCATGGGATCTTACTTTGGAGTTGATCGTATGAATATCAAAAAAGCGATTGAAAGCTATGTACCTAGTAACAACAGGTCACAAATCATAAAAAAAGAGACCAATACCATCATTTTAGACGCCTACAATGCAAATCCAACGAGTATGATGGCGGCGCTAAAAAACTTCATCCAGTCAAGCAGTCCCAATAAAATAGTTTTTCTTGGAGACATGTTTGAATTAGGTGTTACCTCTGAAGAAGAACATCAATATATTAGTGATTACATTGAAAAATATTTGGATGGACAATGTTATTTAATTGGAAATGCATTTTATAAAACTATTTCCAATGTGGAAAACATAAAAAAATATCCATCGTTTGAGAACTTAAAACCTGTATTGGAGAGCACCTCTTTTTCAAACACTCATGTTTTAATAAAAGCTTCAAGAGGTATGGCTTTAGAGAGGATTTTAAACTTTTTCTAAATTAAAATCTTCTATAATATTTCTTTATTAATAATATAATTCTGTAAATTGAACGATCAATCAAAAAATAATCTAAAAACAATTCAAAAAATGAAAAAACTATTTACACTTTTATTTGCAGGGTTCGTATTGGCAGCTTGTAATGATGCACAAAACAGTAATGAAAAAGTATCCACAAAGGAAGATTTAAAACCGACAGTAATTGGTTCAGCCTATATGGAAGACCGCTCCGTAAACCCAATTACTGGAGGCGATTTAAATACGGAACAAGTTTGGCTGGATTATGTTCAAGCTCATAACGATAAAAATTTAGAAAAGATTGCGGAATTGAACCATCCGGAATGGGAAGGTTTCTTGCCCGATGGAAGAACCCTCAAAGGAACAGACGCTCAAATGGAATTATTAAAAACTTGGTTCGAAACATCAAATCCATCATGGGAAGTCCAGTGGATGATTACCAATGATAGTAAAAATGAGAAAGGTGAAATGACCCATTGGCTAACTACAGGTAATACCTATACTGATACCGATGCAGATGGAAATGAGGTTTTAGAACACCACATTCATGACATGGAATTTGTAGATGGGAAAATTAAAAAAATAAATGTTTATAGTAGAGCTAAAACAATGGAATAAATGAATTAGTTCATACTATAAAAAGCAATCCTAATAGTTTAGGATTGCTTTTTTTGTTTCCACTAGTTTCTGCATTTTAAATACTATTATCATTTACTTTAGAAAAAAATCAATAAGTTAAGCTAGCTTTACATTTTTTTATTGTATTTTTGTAAAGTTAACTTAACAATTAATTTATAAAATGAAACTTAAAATATTTAGAATTATGGCAATAATAGTAGGAATTATCGGAACAAGTTTAATCAATAGGTTTATGGAGGGAGGTGCATTATTTATGTCTCTTATTCTTATTTGTTTATTAATCTTAATTTATTTTACAATAAAATCTATTTTAACCCTTAAAACAAATAAAGAAATTTCAAAAAAAATGCTTAAACACATTAGCGATAGTGGTACGCTTGGATTAGCTTTAGGTGTTATGGGTTCGTTTATAGGACTTATAACTGCTTTTGATGTTCTTGAGGCTACTGGAGCTGCAGAACCCTCTATACTTGCAGGGGGATTAAAAGTTGCCTTATTATCAACTCTATTTGGGCTTTTTACTTTTTCAGTTTCAAAGCTTGCCATATTAATCCTAAGAATTGTTCAAAAATAAAACCATGAGTCTATCTAAAAAAGAACTTTCAATTTTAATTGAGGTTGTGTATTCAATTGTATTTACATTAATATTTCTTCCCTATTTTTATGAAAACCAAGAAAAAAATCTCATACTTATAGATGGTTTAGTTGGGAAAATAATTCAAATTACAATAAGTTCCATAATCTATTTTTCTCTTGCCTATGCTTTATTAGAGGTTACTTTTAAAAAAAAGGAAGCTAGAGATGAAAGAGATGATATGATAAATTCAAAATCCTATAAATTAGGTTATTTACTTTATGAATTCTCTTTATTTATTTTTATTGGATATGTATATTCTAAATTTCAAAATAAAGAACTCTTAAACCTCACAGGAAATCAGGAATTATATAATAGCTTTCAACTAACTGATGGTGGAGTTGTTTTTTTTATTCTTGTATTGCTTGCCTTTACATCGATTATAAAGTCATTGTATCAGTTTTACTTATATAGAACCGTTTAAAATGATTTTAAAAAACAACTTGAAAGAAGTCAGGCAAAAGAAAGGTTTAACTCAAGAAGAATTAGGAACCAATGTTGGAGTCAGTCGGCAAACAATTATTTCAATTGAACGATATCGGTATAAACCAACCTTAGAATTAGCCATGAAAATAGCACAGAATCTGAATATAAAAATTGAAAAATTATTTTATTTCGCCGATTAAAAGAACCTTTTTAGGTCGTATTTAAAAAAATCAAAATCAATTATTCACTATAACTGAGATAATTTTATTGATAACCTAGTTAAAACAATTAATAACCATATCGTTATATTTGTTTAAAATTGTATTGTGAACAAATTTGAAATTAAATATCAAGGAAATCTAAGAACAATTGCTACACATTTAGATTCTGGATCCGAAATAAGCACCGATGCTCCAAAAGACAACCATGGACTAGGGCAAACATTTTCACCAACAGATATGGTATGTTCTGCTTTAGCAAGTTGTATCTTAACCATAATGGCAATTGCAGTTGAGAAAAATAATGTGGATATTAAAGGTACTACAGCAATGGTCAAAAAAACAATGGGTAAT
>Ga0209666_1003704_pt1 | contig 11051 bp, 10 predicted proteins | sample SaaInlV_125m_DNA_FD_184679 | JGI IMG/M metagenome (GOLD analysis project Ga0209666, IMG submission 184679) | Marine microbial communities from expanding oxygen minimum zones in the Saanich Inlet - Saanich Inlet SI037_S3LV_10m_DNA (SPAdes)... | ecosystem: Environmental > Aquatic > Marine >...
AAAAAGGATCATCGCAGGAACAACAGCGCCGATCAAAGCTGAAACCCAGAAAACTGCAGCAGAAATGCCGAAATACACCAGCACTTCAAAACCAGCTAACAGCAATATCTGGGCCTTTAACTCGCTGGTCGGTCGCCAAGCTTCGCGCAAGCGCATATCTTTGCCAATGGCAGCGGCAGGCAGGTACAGGCTGATCCGATGCGCAAGCCAAATAAAACAAACAGATTTTATAAGCCAAACAAGCCATAAAAGGGGATTAAGCGCTGTGATCATGGTGGGATCTTGAAGGTCCATCATCACGAGGGCTAGTAAGTCATGGAAACCCTCCGAGCCTTGCAGATTGATAAAATTGCGGATGAAAATGAGTAAAATAAATGTCCCGGCGATAAAGATAAGCATAATTTTTTGGGCTTTGATACTATAAGGTCAGAAGACTGAGCGATTAAAAATAGGCCCTTCACCGCCCAGCATCATAAAGCGGTGCCAATGGATCGCGATCAGTGCCAGTAAGAAACAGCTAAAAATAATAAAAACCAAACTAAGGCCTAAAAAGCTGCCAAGCCCCATCAGATCAGGGTTAGTAGTTATAAAACCCGGCTGTAATAACAAAAATGAGCCAGTCAACATCCAGCTAACCAAAGGATACACCAGCGCATAAAAAGCAAAAACCGGCGCGGTCAGTCACAAAATTACCGAATAATAACAAAATTGACGACGTAAATAATCGAAGCCCCAACCGACCAGATACACCTTTGAACGAAAGCCCAAAGCCCAGCAGCGCTGCTCTCCAAAACAACTTTGGAAAGATTAGGCTTTTAGCCCAAACGACGCTTGCGCGCGGCAAGTAGCTTCAAGCGCAGCGCATTCAACTGAATAAACCCGGCCGCATCGCTTTGATCATAGGCACCGGCATCCTCTTCAAAGGTCACATGCGCCTCAGAATAAAGCGAGTGTTCTGACCAACGGCCAACCGTGCGCACCGAGCCTTTGTAAAGCTTTAGACGCACCGTTCCAGTGACATGTTCTTGGCTTTTATCAATCAAAGCCTGCAGCATTTCACGCTCGGGGCTGTACCAAAACCCGTTATAAATCAGCTCGGCATATTTGGGCATCAGCTCATCTTTTAAATGCGCCGCACCGCGATCCAGGGTGATCTGCTCAATGCCGCGATGCGCTTCCAGCAAAATTGTACCGCCCGGGGTTTCGTAAATGCCGCGCGATTTCATGCCAACAAAGCGCCCTTCGACCAGATCCAACCGGCCAATGCCATGCGCGCCGCCCAGCGCATTCAACTGAGTGAGCAGCTGCGCTGGCGAGAGCGTTTCGCCATTAATCGACACTGCATCGCCCCCCTCAAAGCCGATTTCAACAAATTCGGGTTTATCGGGCGCATCTTCAGGATTGACCGTCCGCTGATACACGTAATCCGGGGCATCCAAGGCGGGATCTTCCAAAACCTTGCCCTCCGATGAGGTGTGCAGCAGGTTGGCATCCACGCTAAAGGGCGCCTCACCGCGCTTGTCTTTAGCGATGGGGATTTGGTTCTCTTCGGCAAAGGCGATCAATTTTGTGCGGCTTGATAAATCCCATTCCCGCCAGGGCGCGATCACTTTGATATCAGGGTTCAGCGCATAGGCTGCCAATTCAAAGCGCACCTGATCATTGCCCTTGCCGGTTGCGCCATGCGACACCGCATCGGCGCCCGTGGCTGCGGCAATTTCAACCAAGCGTTTGGAAATCAGCGGGCGCGCAATGGACGTGCCCAGCAAATACAGCCCCTCATACAGCGCATTGGCGCGAAACATCGGAAACACGAAATCACGTACGAATTCCTCGCGCAGATCCTCGATAAAAATATTTTCCGGAGCGATCCCCAAAAGCTCGGCCTTTTTGCGCGCCGGATCCAACTCTTCACCTTGCCCCAAATCAGCCGTGAACGTCACCACTTCGCAGCCATATTCGGCCTGCAACCATTTCAAAATGATCGAGGTATCGAGGCCACCGGAATAGGCCAATACAACTTTTTTGGGCGCACTCATAGCATAGTCCTTTGCGGTTTTGATCGGGGCGATATCGGGTTTTGACGAAAGGAGCAAGAGAGCCTTGGGCTTGCGCATACGCAAAATCTGCCGCAAGACTAACAAATGACCGATTTTCAATCTCTTGCCCGCGCCGCCGAAGGCGAAATGCGCCACGTGTTTGCCGAAACACCGCTGCAAAAAAACGAACATCTCTCAGCTATATTTGACGCCGATATTTGGCTGAAACGCGAAGACCTTTCTCCGGTGCGCTCTTACAAGCTGCGCGGCGCGTTCAATGCGATGCGCAAACGCCCAGACCAACGCAATTTCGTTTGCGCCAGCGCGGGAAATCATGCGCAGGGCGTGGCCTATATGTGCCGGCATTTTGATGTGACCGGCACGATTTTCATGCCCGTCACAACACCGCAGCAAAAAATCCAGAAAACAAAGATATTTGGCGGCGAAAACGTGTCAATTCAATTGGTGGGCGATTATTTTGACGATTGTTTGAACGCCGCGCAAAATTTCTGTCAAGAGCAAGGCGCGCATTTTCTATCACCCTTTGATGATGCCGATGTGATCGAGGGGCAAGCCTCTGTGGCCGTAGAAATCGAACGGCAATTGGGCAGCACCCCGGATCATATTATCCTGCCTGTGGGCGGGGGCGGCTTATCCTCGGGGATGCTCAGCTATTTTGGTACCTCAAGCCAGTTTACTTTGGTCGAGCCTTTAGGTGGAGCCTGCCTTTGGGCCGCTTTGATCGCGGGCAAACCAGTCAAGCTAGACAAGGTGGATACGTTTGCCGATGGCGCTGCGGTGGGCCAAATCGGCCAGCGCACGTTTGAGTGCTTAAAAAGTATCGGTTTGGCCAATGTGCTGCGGATTCCCGAAGATCGGATCTGTATCACCATGCTTGAAATGCTGAATATCGAAGGCATTGTATTAGAACCAGCCGGCGCGTTGGCCATCGATGCGCTGCAAGATCTCGGTCAAATGATCCGTGGTCGCAAAGTGGTTTGCGTCTCTTCGGGAGGTAATTTTGATTTTGAACGACTGCCAGAGGTGAAAGAGCGCGCGCAGCGCTTTGCAGGCGTTAAAAAATACTTGATTCTAAGAATGCCGCAGCGCCCCGGTGCGTTGAAGGAGTTTTTGAATTTACTAGGCCCAGATGATGATATCACACGTTTTGAATATTTGAAAAAATCTGCGCGAAATTTTGGATCAATCTTGATCGGATTGGAAACCAAAAACACCGATGGTTTTGAAGCTTTTTTTGCCAGCCTCGAGGCCGCCGGCTATACATATTCTGACATAACAAATGATGAAACACTGGCTCAATTTGTAATTTAAACTTGAACCTACAATGTCATATTCTGAAAATAGACCGCCTTGGCCCTTTCATAAGAGCGCCGCAATCGTTCGAAATAGGGCCGAATTTTTTCGACAGATAAGCCCGTTTCCATCGTAAAGAAATCAGGCTCACATAATCGAGCCAGTTCAAAAAAGCCCAAATTCAACGCACTACCACGAATGAAATGTAATAGATCGCGGATCTCATCCGGCTCTGTAAGGTCAAGAGATCCCGGTAAACTGCTGTCAATTTCTTCAAAAAACAACGCCACCACATCGGCAAAGTCTTTGTGCCCCACCTCTCGGCGCAGGTCTTCGATACGCTCCCAATCTATCATGAATTCACTCCCGTCCCGGCGTTATGGTTCAGCAAAACATTGAATCAGAGATGAATATCTAAAATTTTAAAATGCTTAATTTTAGGTTTTTACAGCCGGTTAAGTGCTGGGGTTTTACAACCCGCCCAACACAAGGGACGCTTGCAATGTATCAGCCATATCCGAAGCTTGAAACCAGCAAACCGCCACCCGTTTTGCGCGCGATCAAAACCGTGCTGATCGTTGATGACAGCGCTGTGCAAAGGCGCATCGTTGCAGGTTTTCTAACCAGCTGGGGACTTCACAGCCTGCAAGCCAGCAACGCCAAGGCGGCAATTAGCTTATTTAAAAAACACCGTCCCAATATCATTCTAAGCGATTGGATGATGCCAGAAATGAACGGCCTCGATTTGTGTTACACGCTGCGCCAAATCACCCCAGACCGATATATTTATTTTATTTTGCTTACCTCGCGCTCCACCAAAGCCGAGATGCTGCACGCCTTTCAACATGGCGCTGATGATTTTCTTAGTAAGCCGATTGCGGCGATCGAACTTCACGCCCGCGTCACGGCAGCGGCCCGGCTTCTTGACACGCAGCGGAAGTTGAAAGTCAAAAACCGACAGGTAAAAGCGGCGCTGCGCAAAACCCAAGCTTTAAATAACGCCATGGATAAAGATCTGATCGCCGCGCAGCAGCTTCAAACCGCGCTTATCCATAACAGGCATCGCAGCTTTGGTCGGTTTGACTTCACAGCCCTGGTGGAAAATGCAGGCCGTGTTGGAGGGGATTTGGCAGGGTTTTTTGCCATAGGGGCAACGCATATAGGGTTTTATAATGCCGATGTTTCGGGGCATGATATCAGCGCAGCAATGCTGACAGTGCGCATTGCAGGTTTTTTTTCAGCTGAAGCTTTCGGCCAAAATATCGCGGTAAAACGCCTTGAAACAGGGCAAATCTGCCCGCGCCAACCGCATGATATTTTACAAAGCATAAATCAAATCATGCTCAAAGATCTTACGACCGATCATTACCTGACCATGATATCGGGACTGCTGGATTTAACCTCCGGGCGCCTTTGTTTTGCCCAAGCTGGTCACCCTTATCCAATTTTACACGCAAAAGAGGGCACGTTTCACCATATTGGCCGTGACAGCCTGCCAATCGGCATTTCGCAAACGGCACGCTTTCAAGATCATCACTTGCAGCTGGCTTTGGGCGAGCGCCTGATCCTTTATTCGGACGGGTTTAGCGATGGTGCCTATGGCCAAAATACCGCGCGTGGAAAAGAAGGGTTACAGCCGCTCTTTGCCCGCGTTCAACATCTGCATGGGCCCGCTCTCACCCATAGTATTTTAAAAAATATACACGCCGCCTGCGATCAAACACCGCTGGTAGATGACCTGTCGGCGTTGATCATCACGCATCGCGCCGCAGGCGCATCTGGGCCTGAAACATCTGCGTAAAAGCCCGATCTCCGGGATTCGCCAAAAGCTCAAACGCCTCTTCGATTGGTATTAAGTGATCCTCATGGCCAGCCTCGGTTGGATCGCCAAGGCGCAACACAGGATCTGCGCGATAAACCAAACATAGTTTTTCAGCCCAGAGGTCATATTCAGGCATAAAAACGAACCGTCGAAAGGCGCCAATATGGCGCGGCCGGGCGATTTTCCAACCGGTTTCTTCCATCACTTCACGGTGCAGCGCGGTGATCGGATGCTCACCTGAGTCAATACCGCCGCCCGGCAATTGAAATTCGGGCTCAGGCTCTGCCTGATGGGTCAGTAAAAGCGCATCGCCATAAGGCAAAATCGCATAAACCCCACGCCGGATCTGATAGCGGCGATCCATTTGCGGGGTTTCTCCATAGCGTCTTATCATTCCAAGCTCCTTTTGGTCCAAACCCTCGGCTGCTTGCCCAGTCTTACGAGACAGGATATGGCTCCGCAAGAAAGATAAGGAATGCCTATGAAAAGTGGATCGCAAATTGCGTGGGACGACACTGTCCTACCCTTTCAACTTGATGCCTGTGACATGCGGGGCCGGATAGCGCGCCTTGATGGCGTTTTGGATGGCGTCCTACAGCAACATAATTATCCGCCCGTGGTCGAGGCATTGGTGTCTGAAATGGCGCTGCTGACAGCTTTAATCGGGGAAAGTATAAAGTTGCGCTGGAAGCTTTCATTGCAAGTGCAATCCAAAGGCGCTGTGCGCATGATCGCTACCGATTATTACGGCCCCGAAACCGAAGGCGCGCCAGCGCGGATGCGCGCCTATGCCAGCTTTGATGAAGCGCGGCTAACCGACGGACCAATTTTCGACCAAATTGGCGAAGGCTATTTTGCGATTTTGATCGATCAAGGCGCAGATATGGCGCCGTATCAAGGCATAACCCCGCTGGTGGGTGGCTCTCTTTCCGCCTGTGCAGAGGCCTATTTTGCGCAATCAGAGCAGCTGCCAACCACGTTTAAGCTCTGCTATGGAAAATCGCGGGCCCCCGATCAGCCCGCGCAGTGGCGCGCAGGGGGTATTATGCTACAACATATGCCCAAATCCAGCCTTGAGCCTGCGATCGACGAGGGCGGATCGGGCGATGGCGGTGTGTTAATGGCCAATGATATTATAGATGCCGATGACAGCGATAACTGGAACCGCATGAACATTTTGTTAAACACCGTCGAAGAGCTGGAAATGATTGGGCCAGTGATCCAACCCTCGCAATTGCTGCTGCGGTTGTTTCATGAAGATCAGCCAAGAGTGTTCGACGCCCAAGCCGTGCGCTTTGGATGCACCTGCTCGCAAGAGCGGGTGCGCCAATCCCTATCGATTTATTCGGCAAAAGATATTGCCAGCATGACCAGAGAAGACGGTCTGGTAACCGCAGATTGTCAATTTTGCGGCGCACATTATCAGTTAGACCCAACCAGCGTAGGGTTTCAGGCGGAGCCCGATGACAGTGCCCCCGCATGAGCTGCGCGCGCGCTTACTGACAGCAACAGAGCGTTCGCTGGCCGCCTCTTCGGATTTTGATCTGAACCCCGTATCAAAGGAAAAGCGCACCGCATCCCTGCGCGACGCGGCCGTGTTGATTGGTGTGTATAGCAGCGTTGATGGGCCCTGTGTCTTGCTGACCCGCCGCGCCGCGCATTTAAAGCATCACCCGAATCAAGTTGCTTTCCCCGGTGGTAAAGTCGAAGCAAAAGATGCCCATATTCACGCCGCCGCGCTGCGCGAAGCGCAAGAAGAGGTTGGGCTCAATCCTCAAAATATCGAGGTATTGGGCAGCTTGGCACCACATGAAACGGTCACCGGCTTTTCCGTCACGCCCGTAATCGGGCTTATTTCCAGCCCGTTTACGCCGCAGATCGATCCCTGCGAAGTGGCCGAGGCCTTTTGGGTCCCGCTGGCGCATCTGATGCAGGTGGAAAACTTTTCGATCCATCAGCGGCGCTGGCAATCGCAAACGCGAAAATACTATGCTATTCCGTTCGGTCCGTATTATATATGGGGTGCAACGGCGCGTATTCTTCGGGGGTTGGCAGACCGGTTGGTATGAATATCATTCAGGCAGACTGGCTCAAAAAGCCTGGTGTGGAAAAAATTACACGGCTGTTAAGCGACGCTGGGTTCGAGATTTATTTTGTCGGTGGCTGCGTGCGCAACAGCCTGCTCAACAGGCCCGTCGACGATATTGATCTGGCCAGCAACGCCCGGCCCGATCAAATTCAAAATTTGGCGCGCGCCGCCAAGCTAAAAACCATTCCAACCGGCATCGAACATGGCACCATCACGGTGATCAGCGAGGGTACGCCCTATGAAATCACCACGTTTCGCCAAGATATTGAAACCGACGGCCGCCGCGCCACAATTCAATATGCCGATAGCCTTAAAAGCGATGCAACGCGGCGTGATTTTACGATGAATGCGCTTTACGCCGATGCAAGCGGCAAGATCTACGATCCGCTGAATGGGCTTGCTGATCTGAAAGCGGGGCATCTGCGCTTTATCGAGAATGCCGAGCGGCGGATTACCGAAGATTACCTGCGTATTTTACGGTTCTTTAGGTTCTCGGCCTGGTATGCCGATCCAGATTTGGGCTTCGATCCTGATGCTCTGGCCGCGATTGCAACCCAGGGCGATGGCTTATTGGGGCTTTCTAAAGAACGCATAACCAAAGAACTGTTAAAATTGCTGGCTGCCCCAAGCCCCGCCCCCGCGGTGGCCGCGATGCGCATCACCGGAGTGCTGCAGCATGTTTTGCCCGGATCTGATGATAAAGCCCTTGCACCATTGGTTTACTTTGAAAGCCTCTATGAGGCTCCGATTGACCCGCTTCGGCGGCTTGCTGCGCTGGGCGGGGGGCAGGTTGAAGCGCATCTGCGCCTAAGCAAAGCCCAAAGCAAAACCCTTAAACTGTTGAAAACCCATATAGAGGCGATGACAAAAGCGGGCGAATTGGCCTATCGGTGCAAGGCGCCGATTGCTTTGGATGTTTTACTGCTGCGCGCCGCGCTTTTTGAAACGCCGGTCTCAGAGCCTGACTTGAGCGCGGTACAAACCGGTGCCAGCGCGCAATTTCCAATAACCGCCGAAGATCTGATGCCCCTTTACACTGGCTCAGCGCTTGGCAAAAAACTACGCGCCTTGGAACAGATCTGGATCACCTCTGGGTTCCAGCTGGATAAGACGGCGTTGCTGCGCACATTGGATGTTAAATAGTGGGCCTGATACTTTAGGGCTATTTTCACCGATAAAATTATATTGACGCCCCTGATAAACAGCTTAGCTCAGGACAACGGGGCGCTTTTAACAATTTTGAAGCTTGGTTCGAGCGAAATAGGCGCATATTCTAAAAGGCTTTGATATCTGCAAAGGGGGGGGTCATGTTTCGGTTTTTTGAAGATTTGATCGATCCTTTCGCCGATTACCGCGAAATTGATCGCCCACCGCAACGGCTTTGGCCTTTTCTACAGACCTATTGTCAACCGTTTAAATGGGTCTTCCTGCTGGCTTTCACCGCCTCGGTTTTGGTGGCTGGCAGCGAAATCGGATTGATCTATGCGCTGGGATGGCTGGTGGACCAGTTGCAGGGCGATCGCGCAGAAACGCTGCAGCGCCTTGGACCGGTTTTAATCGCCTTGGCGGTGTTTATATTGCTGATCAGGCCAATACTTACCTTTTTCGATACCGCATTGGTGAATAATACGATCCTCACCAATATGGCCACATTGGTGCGCTGGCGCGGGCATCGCCACGTAATGCGCCAATCTGTGGGCTGGTTTGAAGGCGATTTTGCCGGCCGCATCGCCAACCGCGTGATGCAAACGCCCCCTGCTGCGGGCGAAGTGGCCTTTCACGTGTTTGACGCAATGAGCTATGCGCTGGCCTATGTGATCGGCGCTTTCTTCTTACTGATGCAGGCAGATATTCGCCTTACCCTGCCCTTGGTGCTTTGGTTCGGGCTCTATTTGTTACTGCTGCGCTTCACGGTAAAACGCGTTGGCCCCGCCTCAAAAGCTTCATCAGATGCGCGTTCCGAGTTGAACGGGCGGGTCGTGGATGCGTATACCAACATTCATTCGGTAAAATTATTTGCCCATGAGGGCGAAGAAATCGCCTTTGCCAAAGCGGGCATCACGCAAACCCGCGACACCTTCATCAAGGAAATGCGGATTTATACCCGCATGGATATTTTATTAAGTCTGATAAATGGCTTTTTGATCGTGGCGGTGATCGGGTGGGGGATTGCGCTTTGGGCGCAGGGCAGCGCCAGTGCTGGGGTTGTGGCGGCAGCGTCAGCGTTGGTTTTAAGGCTGAACAGCATGAGCAATTGGATCATCTGGGCCGTCGCCTCATTTTTTCGCGAATTGGGCGTGGTGGCCGAAGGCATGCAAACCTTATCACAACCCGTCACCTTAATTGACCACCCGAACGCGCAGACCTTACAACCACAAGAGGCCAGGATTGAAATAACCGAGCTGTCGCATCATTACGGCCGGGCTCTTGGTGGATTGGAAGGTATCAATCTAAGCATTCCAGCGGGTCAGAAGCTGGGCCTTGTGGGGCGCTCTGGCGCAGGAAAATCAACTTTGTTCAAGCTTTTGCTCCGGTTTTATGACGCTGAGTCCGGCCAGATTTATATTGATGGGCAACGCATAGACCTGGTGAAGCAAGACAGTTTGCGCCGCCATATCGGCATGGTCCAGCAAGAGAGCAGCCTGATGCACCGCTCAGTGCGCGATAATATCCGCTATGGGAATAACGCCGCCAGCGAGGCGCAAGTGATCGCGGCGGCCAAGCAGGCCGAAGCGCATGACTTTATTTTGGACCTCGAAGATCCAGAAGGGCGTTGCGGTTATGAGGCGCATGTCGGAGAGCGCGGCGTAAAGCTTTCCGGCGGGCAGCGCCAACGTATTGCCTTGGCCCGGGTGATTCTGAAAGACGCCCCCATATTATTGCTCGATGAAGCCACCAGCGCGCTGGACAGCGAAGTCGAGGCGGCCATTCAGACAACGCTTTACAGCATGATGGACGGCAAAACGGTGATTGCGATCGCGCATCGATTGTCTACGATTGCGCATATGGATCGAATTCTTGTAATGGATCAGGGGCGGATCGTTGAAGAGGGCAGCCATGAACAGCTGCTGGCAAAAGGCGGGCTTTATGCCGGGTTTTGGGCCCATCAATCGGGTGGGTTCCTTGATGTGGATGCAGCGCAGTGACACCTTTGGCAAATTGGATCTCGCATCACGCCAAAAGTGATCAGGCGCCGCCGAAAACATTGCTCGCCTTCCTGCGCTGGGCGTTGCGGGGCAGCGAGCCGGTTTTGCTGTTATCAGCCGCCGCCTCGATCACCGCCGGCATCGTCGAAATGTTAAGCGGCTTGGTGTTAGGCTTGGTGATTGATGCCAGCATGGCCAGCCCGCGTGAGGCTTTGTTTTCAGAAAATTTTTGGATGCTGGGCGCTGCCATCGCGTTTTTCTTATTGATCAGGCCTCTGGCCTTCGGTGCCAGCTCGATCATGCAAAGCTATGTGGTGGCGCCGAATGTGCATAATCTGGTACTCTCGCGTTTGCACCGTTGGGTTTTGGGCCATTCGGTCAGTTTTTTCGACAATGATTTTGCCGGGCGGATTGCGCAAAAAGAAATGCAAACCGCGCGCGCAGTAACCGATGTGGTGATCGAAATCCTACACACGGTTTTATTTGCGCTGGCCTCTGTTCTGGGGGCCTTGGCGGTTTTGGGTGCCATAAACCTTTTTATGGGCTCGGCGCTTTTGCTTTGGATTTTAAGCTATGTATTGGTGATACGGCATTTCATGCCACTGATCCGGGCCCGATCCGCAGCGCGGGCAGGGGCGCGG
>Ga0209666_1003705_pt1 | contig 11048 bp, 10 predicted proteins | sample SaaInlV_125m_DNA_FD_184679 | JGI IMG/M metagenome (GOLD analysis project Ga0209666, IMG submission 184679) | Marine microbial communities from expanding oxygen minimum zones in the Saanich Inlet - Saanich Inlet SI037_S3LV_10m_DNA (SPAdes)... | ecosystem: Environmental > Aquatic > Marine >...
TTAAACACATTAATATTTGATTTATTTTCATGAATATAAGTTACAGGTATTTCGATTGGTCTAATATTTATTGATTTGGCCAATAAAAATAATTCAACATCGTATGAAAATCCAGTGTTAAAAAAATCTGTCGAATTATGAAAAGTATTTTTGTTTATCAACTTAAAGCCACACTGAGTATCATCTACATTAACTTTTAACAACATTTTAACAAGTAGTGTGTAGAAAAATCCTGTGATTCTTCTAGTTAACGGGGTATTAAGAACACTTGATTGTTTTGATTTTCTTGACCCTACGACAAATGGTCCTAAAGGTTGGCCAACTTCATCAACAAAATCTATCAAGTGATTTATATTTACCGAGAAATCAGCATCTGTTATTAGGACATTATCAAATCTTGATTTTTGCATTCCAGTTTTTATAGCAGCACCCTTGCCAACTATCTCTGAATTGATTACTTTAACTGAAGTATTATTTAATTCAGAGATAGTCTCATTAAGTAAAATAATATTTCTCTCGATACTTCCATTGACAACAATTAATATCTCATAATTTTTTGTATTTTTTTCACAAAATTCTAAGAGATTTCCAAGGTATCCAATCAAGAGAAGCTCATCATTTTTCGAAGGTATAACAATACTGAGATTTTGTATTTCTTTTTTCATTTTTAACATAATAATTTATAATCTAAATAAAAAAAAAGTGTAAATAATCTTTTAACATTATTCATATTGTCAATATTACTTATAAAATGACTAAGAATGAATAAAACTAAAAATTTATTAAATCTTGTATCCCTGACTATTGCAACAGCAACATTTTTATATATATTTGGATATGATTTTCTAATATCAAAAACAACTTTTTTCTATCATTTCGACCATCCTTTATTTTTGACTGGATACTTAGCTTTTATAAATGATTCATGGCATTTTCCATTAGCTGTAACTGACAACATTTATCCAAGTAGTAATTTTTCAATCGTTTGGACTGATTCGATCCCGATATTTAGTATTTTTCTAAAATTAATATATTCAATATTCGGTTTTAAATTATCAAATCCATTTCCACTATGGTATTTTATTTGCTATGTGCTATTAGCTTTTTTTATTGGAAAAATAATTCAATTAAGAACAAACAATATTGCTGTATATGCAATTTCTGTTGTTTTATTAATTAATACACCTCTAATGATTAATAGAATGATATTTCATTCAGCTTTATCTGCACATTGGTTAATTGTTGCTTCAGTGTATTTTTATATACTTAATAAGGAGAATGGATACAATTACCTCAATAAACATGCTTTAAATACTGGCATATCTTTGTATATACACCCCTATATTTTCACCATTGTATTTCCGGTATTTTTTGTTTCTATTATTTATGGTTTTCTAAAAAGAGGATTTAGAAATGTAAAGACAAGCTTATTCATTTTCTCAAGCCTTGTTGCTGTGTATTTTTTCGCAATTTTATCTAATCTGAATATGAGTGGAAACTCATTCAGAAGACCAGATTTTATAAAATATGGCGCACAATTTAATTCTTTTTTTTGTGGAGAGGCACCCAACCCTTTGCTCAACAGGTATTTATTATGTGATCCTCCTTATACTCAAATTCATCATGAGGGTTATGCATATTTTGGTATAGGCATTATTTTTCTCTCAATTTTTCTTGCCTTACAGCCAAAGAAGCATCTAAACAACATAAAACAAAATTGGGTTTTATTGACCACACTTGTATTTATGGTGCTTTATTCATTTGGAAACAAATGGAAAATTGCACATGTACAGATATTTGAATTTGAGCCAGTATCTATTCACATAAAGCTATTAGAAATTTTTAGATCTACTGGTAGATATACGTGGGCATTCTATTATTTTTTCTCAATTTATTTAGTTTTAAATATTCTTAAGTATAAAAAAGAAAGCATAATTATCTCTATCTTGGCACTATCACTCTTCTTACAGCTTTCAGAAGCTTCTCGTGTATATCCCGATAAATCAGCGTGGTTTCAACTTTATGATCCTCCCTATGAACAGATTTCGCTTGCAAAAGAAATTTATGACAAAAATAGTGAGAGTGTACTACACGTTTTACCCGACGAAAGATGTTCGTTTCCTGAAGCAGATCATTATATAATGGCATTAGAGTATCTGAATTATGGAGGTACGGTTTTTCCAACTAGAGCATCAAGATTACGGATTGATATTGGATTCTGCGAAGATTATTCAATTAATAAATCTTTGAAGAAATATAGACCTTATCATTTTGTAATTAACAATATTGATAATTTAGATGCAACTGATTATAAAAATGATTATGAATGTTCAGTAGTCAGTAGTTATATTCATCCAACATCAAAACCTGCATATTGTAAAACTATACTTGAAGATTAAATAAGCAAGAGACGAGTATAAATAAGATTTATATAATATAAAGAATATGAATTATTCACCAATTGTTTGTTTCGGATTCGATAGGCCGATGCATCTAAATAGAATGCTCCAATCTTTAGAAGCTAATAAAGAAGCTTTAAAAAGCAACGTTTACATATGTATTGATGGTCCATCTGAAAATACCAACTTAGATAATCATGCCAAGACGATCGAAGTTGCTAATAAAACTTGGAAATTCAATTCTAAAACAATAATAGCGAGAGAAGAAAATCTAGATTGTCGTACAAATATCATTACAACCATATCTAATCTTTTCAAGGAATTTGAAAAGTTAATAATAATTGAAGATGATTTAATCTTAAGCAGTAATTTTCTCAATTATATGAACAACGCACTTAATAAATATGAAAATAATAAAGAAATGTGGCATATTAATGGATATTCTTATCCCCAGATAAATTCTTCAAGTAACTCAAGTATTTCTACCTATATTTCACCATGGGGATGGGGTACATGGAAAGATAGATGGGAAATCTTTATTAATGAGGATTTTGATAAAAGAAATTTTATTTCTTCATTAGAAGAAAGTGAAAGGAAGCGCTTCAATGTAAATGGACTTTATGACTGGGAAGACATAATAGTCAAGAATGAAATAAAAAAAATAAGCGCCTGGGACGCTTATTGGTATCAGGCAGTATTTCTCAATAATGGATTTAGCCTATATCCAAACCGGTCTCACACCCAAAATGAGGGTTTTGACGGTACAGGTATGCATTGTTCAAATATTAGTGACTGGAAAACACCTCTCAACAGAAAAAAAACAAAGAATTTTCCAAGCAAGATTAAAATATCACTATTTTTTAATTCAAATACAATGTTGTTTTATAAAATCTATAATTACCGGCGCTATTACAGGTATCATAAAGATAAGTTCAGCAGCTTAGAAAACTTTTTAAAATTTGTAAAACGAAAGATTAAATTATAATTTTTTGTTTGCTATCACTGTAAATGAATTATTTAAGTCTACACCGCTTATAAAAACATTTTCAAGATTCCTATCAATCAAGAAATCATTTAATATTTGAGGAGAAAATATATTTTTATGTTTTCTATTATTCCAAGGCCTCCAATATTCCTGTGAGTAATCAGGAAGATATAAAAATAAATTCCCACCCTTGTTTAGCTTTCCTATCCAATAATCTAATGCTTCTACCCAGTTATCTAAGTGTTCTAGGCAGTGTGAAGAGAAGATATAATCTGCTTTCTTATCAGGTAAATTAAATGCATCATAATCATCATCAAATAGTATGTCTATAGGAATTGAATCTGGAAAAGCCCACTCTTTCTTTGCGCATCCAATATCATATCCAAAACCTATACATATATACTTGGCATAGGGAAGTACGAACTGTGCAGCATTTCCTGTTTCTTGGAATGCCGGATATTTTTTACCATTAAAATCTAATACTTCAATCATTCTTACTTTACATTAATATGAGATGATTATAATTGTCTAATGGATGAAATAAATAATATTAAAAAAAACTCGGAAGATTATCTTGAAAATTCACTCAGAGTATTCAAAACTAATAAACTTCATTTAGACACCATAATTAAAATCTCTAATTTATGTATTAATTCAATAGAAAATGGTAATAAAATTCTTTTTTGTGGAAATGGTGGCTCAGCAAGTGATGCTAATCATTTAGCTGCGGAGATAGTAGGAAGATTTTTACTTGATAGACAACCTCTTCCAGCAGTTTCCTTATCAAGCAACCCCTCGGTTTTAACGGCTTTATCTAATGATTTTGGGTATCAATATGTGTTCTCAAAACAAGTTGAAGCAATCGGAAAAAAAGATGATGTAATATTTTTAATTTCAACTTCTGGAAGTAGTGAAAATATTATTGAAGCAGCTAGAGAAAGTAAAAAAAGAGGAATTAAAACAGTTATTTTTACGGGTAGTAATGTGAACTTTTTGGAAAGGTATTCTGATTTTATTATTAACGTAGATTCAGATATTGCTGCATTTATTCAGCAGTCACACATCACAATCGGTCAACTTATTTGCTACAATATTGAGAATTATTATTTAAATAAATGAAAATAGCAGTATTCGGTGATTTTATTATTGATGTATATAACTTCTATTCATCAGAGAAATTAACCCCTGAAGCTAATGTGCCAATACTTAAACTGAAAGAAACAAAAACTTACCCCGGAGGGGCCTACCTGGTTGCAAGTCTCTTAAAGGATGAAGATTTTGAAGTTGATTTTTATACAAACGTCGGAGAAGAAAAATATATAACATTAAATCCAGAAATTTGTGTAATAGATGCAGAAATAGAATCAAATACAACAATCAAGCAAAGAGTAATACTAGAAGGCAAATATCTTCACAGAGTTGACAAAGATATAATAATTGAAATGAGCAAAGTTAATAGCGATAGTTTATTTGATAAATTCCAAACTAACATTGAGAACTATTCTGCAGTAGTCTTTGCTGATTACAATAAAGGTATTTTAAATGACTATCTTGCTAGTAGAGTTAAAAAAATTTCAAATGAGAGAAATATTCCGACTTTTCTAGATCCAAAACCAGAAAATAATATAAATTTAAATGACTGGACATTTATTAAGCCAAACTTACCAGAGGCAGTTAAAATAACTGGAAGCAGTAATCTGAATGAGATTACAAACTTTTTTGAGAAGAAACTCCAAGCAGGTTTATTTCTTACTCTAGGAAAAGATGGATGCCTTTTAAGCAATAAAGGAAAGACATATTTTCAAAAACCACATTCACTTGATTATATAGACTTAAGTGGATGTGGAGATGCTGCATTTTCTGGACTCATTAAAGGAGTTCTAAAAAATCAGGATGAAACAAAAATAATTAAAGTTGCAATGAAGGAAAGTGCTAAAGTAATGAAGCAGTTTGGCCCTTGGTAGTAAGTATTTATGATATTCAAGAATGTTGATGAGCTTCTAAAACATAACAAATCTGAGATAAGTTTTTCAACAATCAATGGTGTTTTTGACTTACTACATAAAGGGCATAGAGATGCTATTAATCAATGTTTAGCAAAAGTCGAAAAATTAACAATTCTAGTTAACAGTGATAAGAGTACGAATAGAATAAAAGGTCAAAATAGACCTATAGAGAAAATTGAAAAACGTCTTATGAAATTACATTCATTTTATCCAAACTGTAATATTGTACAATTTCATGAATTAACTCCTGTAAAAGTCTTGTCAAAATTAAATCCAAAATTACATTTTTATTCTGATGACTGGGGAGAAGATTTAGTAGAAATGAAGTATTTAAAAAACACCGAGTTCATTAAAGTAGTTAAAAATATTGATATATCCACAACCTCGATTATTAACTCACCTAACAACAAAGTAAAAAAGGCAATTATTCTTGATAGGGATGGAACAATTACCGTTGATAAGAGATATAAAAATAATATAGATAATTTCGAATTTAAAAATTTCTCAATAGAAGGATTAAAGTCTTTATACGATCAAGGCTTCCTTTTATTTGTAGTGTCCAATCAGTCAGGGGTGGCTAAAGGTTTAGTCACTAAGAAAGATGTACGTAAATTTAATAATAAGATGAAAAAAGACCTGGCTGCTGAGGGAGTAGAAGTTGTTAAATTTTATACTAGCTACAGCTCTAATGAAAATTCTATTTATAGAAAACCAAATAATAAATTTGCAGAAATCATAAGTGACAACTATAAAATTGCTCTTAAGGAATCTTGGGTAATAGGTGACAAGGACAGTGATATTTTGTTTGGAAAACTTTCAAATTGTAAGACAATAAGAATTAGTAGTAGTTATACAAAAGAAGATAAGTCAAACTATTTTGTCAACAATTTACTTGAAGCATCAAACAAAATACTTAATCATAGTTAACTACTTCCCAAGAATTATTAAAAGTAAAATAAACATCTGCTTTTCTTACATTATGATAAAACAACTTTGTATTTTTTAAATCATACGAATCAACTAAATGAATAAATGCAGAATCAATACAATGAATCTCTGAGGCTTCTTCAATTAGTTTCGTGTATGCAAATATAGTTCTATTCTTATATTTAGTTACAAAAATATTTTGGATATCTGCACTTTTAATTTTCAAATTATATTCGCCAGTTGAAGATTTTGAATGTATCAAGCGAAAATCATTCTCTGGAACATTAATAACTTTTTTATATTTTGGAACATAGAATTCTTGATATCTTTCTTTAAAAGGAATATTAACTTGATCGTAGAAACTTTTATCCCAGTTTGTTGATGTTGAATTTTTTTGGAAACCAACAAACAGTACATTTCGATTAAACACTTTACCCAGGTTCAATGTTACCCTTTTCTCCATATGTATTGTTTTTGTTAGAAAAGAAAGCAATGGGATGACTCTGACTTGTTTGTTTTCTTTATACAAATGTCGCACAGAATTATAATTTTTATACTTTGCAATTAAAATAATGCTATATTTCTTTGAAAGTACATTTACTAAACCATTGCATATTATGTGATCTCCAAGTCCTAAATGGTGATGTAGAAATATTTTTTTCTCTTTTTTAGCTTTACTCATTAGCTCTATTTAAATTTATTGACTAGTCGTTCAGAAAAAAATAAAGCAAGTGAAGAAAAAATTAAATAAACCAATAAGCTTAACCTAGAGTATCCGTAGATTCTATAAATTATAAATATTGATGAAATGGAAATTAAACTAACTAAAAAATAAAAAAAATATTTTGTATAGTGCAAAAGATAAATCTCTATAAATGGACGAAAAATCTGGATAGTAATCAGCGTAAGCAACGTAACAGATAAACTTATTATAAAATAAGGGATACTTTTATTTTCAGGATCTATTTCTACAACATAGCGTATATCGTCGATCAGTTGATATACATCTAAATATTTGCTTCCATAAAAAACAAAATAGTTAAGACCCATTAATATCGTTAACCGCATTGATATAAGAATCATTAAAGTATTCTAATAAAATTTTGTTATTCTTTTTGAGTTATTCAAGATGAATTATTATTGGTAAATATAAACACTAAATCCTTGATAGTGAGGTAAGAAGGTTTTTATGTATCCAAATATTTATCGTAAGTTTTTCTATCTTTAAGTCAAGTCTGAAAACTTTCTCTTTAGTAAGACATCATTCAGTAGTTAGGAATATATAATATCAAGTAATGAAAAAAGCTTTAGTATTTGGTGCAGGTGGCTTTATCGGGTCACATATGGTTAATTTTCTAAAATCAGAGAATTATTTTGTACGAGGGGTTGATCTTAAATATCCAGATTTTGATACAACTAGTGCTGATGAATTTATAATACAAGATCTTTCACTTCAAGACTCATTTGAAAAACTATTGGTTTATGAAAAAAACCCTTTTGATGAAATTTATCAATATGCAGCAGATATGGGTGGAGCTGGATACATATTTACTGGAGATAATGATGCTAATGTCATGACTAATTCGATACAGATTAATGTAAATTTATTAAAGGAACAATCGTTACTAAATAAAAATCTCGGATTAAATAAAACTAAAATATTTTACTCAAGCTCAGCGTGCATATATCCAGAAGAAAACCAACTTGATCCAGCTAATCCTGACTGTAGAGAAGAAAGTGCTTATCCAGCAAACCCAGATTCTGAATATGGATGGGAAAAACTATTTTCGGAAAGGTTATATGAATCCTATAGAAGGAACCATAATATTGACATAAGAATTGCAAGATTTCATAATATTTTTGGTCCCCTGGGTACCTACGACGGGGGTAGAGAAAAAGTACCGGCAGCAATCTGTAGAAAAGTGGCACTTGCAGACAATGAAATCGAAGTTTGGGGAGACGGAAATCAAACAAGATCTTTTCTTTATATTGATGAGTGTATCGAAGCTACTATCAAACTTATGGAATCAGATTTTTATTCTCCAATAAATATAGGCTCTGAAGAAATGGTTTCAATTAATCAGTTAGTCAAAATAGTTTCAAAAGTTGCGGGTAAAGATATAGTTATAAAACATATTGATGGCCCCCTAGGAGTTAGAGGTAGAAATTCAAACAATAACTTAATTAGAAAAGAACTTGATTGGGATTATTCACTTTCTCTTGAGGAAGGTATTGGAAAAACCTATGAATGGATAAATACCCAATTATCTAATAAAAAAAACAATTGAAGAAGTACCTTATTGTAATTACAGGTTCTCCAAGAGGGGGTCGAGCATCTTGGGAGTCTCTGATAAACAACGTTAAGAATCCACTAATGGCAGATTTAGCTTTGTGTTATGGAGACCAGTTTGAATTACCAAGTATATTAAAGGAAAATTTAGACTACGATTGGAAATTTAAAGAACCCAAAAATTGGAGGACCTATTTTGAAGAAAATTTTTCCGGTACCTGGGAAGAATTTTTCTTATTAGGGCGTGATAGAGGAATGGCTGGAGGTATTGACAAAAATACTGGATCCGGAGCTATTGTTTCTGGCTTAAAGGACATAGTTTTAAGAAACCATTTAGAGATTTTAAAAAAATATGAATACATAATACACACTAGGTTTGACCAAATGTATACAGATATCCACCCTTCGTTTGAAGGCGATAATATTTGGATTCCTGAAGGCGAGGACTATTTTGGAGTTTGTGACAGGCATGCAATATTCCCAAGTGTATATGCAAGCCAGTATTTTGGTGTTTGTAATTTTATTGATGACAAGAATGTTTACAAAGATCCGCCATCAATTGTAAATCCTGAAAGTGTTTTTTATAATAATTTAATTTACAATAAGCTTGAAAATAAGGTTAAAAGAATTCCAAGATTTCAGTTTACTGCATCAAGCAATGACGATACGACTCGTTGGAGGAAGGCAATTTATCGAGTTTATTTTAGAAGAAATCTTTTAATAAAATATCCTGATGAATTTATTATTTCAATTAAAAACTATATAGATTTAAATGGACTACCAAAAGTCCTTAATAATAATTTTATATTTTACATAAACTACAAGTACATAAACTTGAGAAGATTTCTGGGCTTTTTAAAAGGGAAACTTATAAAACCTAAACAAAATAAGTAATGAAAAAATTTTCTAGCAAAAATAATTTAATAAAACTTTTTCTTTTAATCTATGTTTTGCTTCAGACATATTTTTCAAAAATCGGGGGTGCAACTTACGATGAATTAGGCTATAGATTTGGCTCTAAAACAATAATACAAACGCTTCAAGCTATCTTAAAATTTGATTTTTCATTGGCAAAATCATATTATTCAGATTTAGAATATTACGGACAATTATTGTTGACACCTTCGTACTTATTTTCACACTTCATGTCAACATATGTGATTAAAAAATTAGATTACTCTTTTATAAGTTTTTACTCTTATGATGATAAATTTTATTTTTTTAGTCATTTTTTTCTGATTATCTACACTTCTCTGCTTTTGTATTTCATCTATACACTTATAAAATCTCAAAGGAATGAACAGTTTGCTTTTTTATTTATTTCTTTTTTAGTCCTTGTCCCTATTTTTAATGGACATACTTTATTTAATTTAAAAGATATACCATTCGCTTTACATTTTTTTATTGCTCTATTATTTATAGACAAACATGCCACTCTATTTAAAAATTTCTCTCCGATTGAAAACAAGAAAATAATATATTTTGGTATCATTTTTGGAGCACTTTTGAATATAAGAATTAATGCAATTCCTTTTATGGGTTTATTTATTTTATTTTATTTGCCAGAAATTGTTAAAGTAAACAAGTTAAAAGAGTTTTTTATTTCATATTTCAAAATAGGTTCCGTTAGTGTCTTTTTTTTAGTGCTTTTAACTCCATCAATGTGGATTGAGCCTATATCTTGGTTGAAACTAGCGATTCAAAATCAGTTTTTGTTGCCTTGGCCGGGCTCAACATTAGTAAATGGAGAATTTGTAGTTGCTACTGAAATGACATATTCTTATTTAGTTACATTTTTTTTCTACAAACTTCCTCTGAATTATATTGTATTAATCTTTATCTATATTGGTTTATTAACAACCAGAAAAAATGTAAGTAATTTTAGTCAGAAATGCTTAACCCTTTTATTATTTATTAATTTGTTATTTATTATCTTTAGGCCTACTGCTTATGACGGTGTCAGGCAGTATTTATTCTTGGTTCTACCAATGACATATATATTTACTGAAACTATCTTATATTTAAAAAATAAAAAAAATATTTTAAATTTTGTAATAGTTTTAAATATTTTTTACCTCGTAAGTACTCAATTTTCATTAGCTCCTTATAATTATGTATATTTTAATGAACTCGTTGAAGAGAATTCAATAAGTTTATCTTGTGAGAATTACGATGGATGTGGAAATTGGAGCACAGATTATTGGGGATATTCTGGAAAAAATTTAGCAGATTATATTAACAACAATCTAGAAGAAGGTTTTCTACTGGTATGCAGACCAGATGTCTCAATTTTGCCATATTTAGATGCCGATACTACAAACTTCGTTTACAATTCCACATTCGATAAACCCTCAGCTACAAAGTTGAATTATACAACTACCGATACAACAGTTCTTAAAGATTTAAAGGTAGAAAGTTTTTATGTAGCATCATTTCATAGA